>Ga0153916_10000032_pt1 | contig 81164 bp, 75 predicted proteins | sample Opewatmetagenome_FD_109642 | JGI IMG/M metagenome (GOLD analysis project Ga0153916, IMG submission 109642) | Freshwater wetland microbial communities from Ohio, USA - Open water 3 Core 3 Depth 4 metaG | ecosystem: Environmental > Aquatic > Freshwater > Wetlands | place: USA: Ohio, Lake Erie...
ATATGTTACCTCAATAAAAAGACGAATACAACATACTGAAATAGCATTAAAAATAATAATTTATAATCTAATGATTTTAGTAAAAAAGAGGGTTGAAGATGAATACTTTTGAGACAAAGCTAATTTTTACTTTCAATAAACCCTAAGCAAGAGATAAATAGTTTGATTATTTTTATATATACGATGGGACAAAACAAACCCAGATTATCTAAAAAGATAATTAGTGCTTCAGAAATAGGGCAATACAATTACTGCTCAGTTGCTTGGTTTCTAAAAAGATGTGGATATGAACCTTTATCTGAATCACTTGATGTTGGTGCCAAAGCACATATTGAACTTGGTAACATTTTAGATTATACAAAAATCAATACAAAAAAATCAAAGATTTTATCATATATAGGATATATTTTGTTGATTATAGGATTTTTATTTTTTTTATTTGAGGTGATTTTATAGATCTAATTTTCATAAGCCTCGTAATAATTGGTTTAGCAATAATATTTTTAATAGTTTCAAACAGGATTATTAAAAATGTGAACAAGATTAAAACAATTCATAAAATCCAAGACGGTATAATAACATATTCGGATTTGAACATTCCAGCTAAACCATTGTTTTCTTATCATTATAAAATCGCTGGTAAACCTGACTATATAGTCAAAAAAAATAATCAATTTATACCTGTCGAGGTTAAAACAGGTGGGTATAACACACCGCAAAAAAACCATGTGCTTCAACTAGCTGCGTATTGTCAACTTGTTGAAGAAACATACAAAAGTTTTGTGCCATATGGAGTTCTAGTTTATAATAAATCTAAACAATACAAAATACCTTTTGATCCAAACCTTAGATTTGAACTTGAGCATTCAATTAAAAATATGAGATATATTTTACAAACTAGAATACTTACAAGAAATCACAACGATCAAAATAAATGTAGAAATTGTTCAATGAGGTCGTATTGTGAAATGAAAATAATTTAAATATAAAAAATGAATTTTTTATAAATTTTAAGTTTTTTTTAAATGTATTTTTTATCTTTTTCTTAGTAACATTTCAAAAGCTTCATCAAGAAAAGCCCTTTCTTCAGGAGTTGGAGCCCAGCTGAAACCACTTTCATCTTTTACAAAATTTGGAGCATTTGTATCAAAACGCGTCATAAGATTTAGATGCCCAGTTATTGGATCTTTACTAATTTCAATTCTAATGTGAATATTTTCATTTTTATTCATAGTATCCTCATCCACCAATAAAACAGAATCATTTCTTAGAACTTATATTTTTCTTTTTGTAAATTTATTAAAAGATTTATACCAAAAAATGTGAAAATAATACAATTTCCACTGTAAAAAGTATTCAGAATAACAAATAATTAAAATTAAAGAGATAAAATCAGAAAAAATAATGAAATTACCAGAACAACTGAAACTAATAGAAAGCTACCTAAAAGAAAAAAAGGGTGGAAGAAATTCTCCTAGAGAATGTGAATGCATCGTTACAGGTTTAGAAAAAAACATTTTAATATTATCTCCAACAGACAAGGTTTCTTTTACTGATAAAGGTTTTAGTAAGAACGATGCAGTTGATGTGGAAATCTCTACCAAGAAATACCCAGGAATTATTAAAGAGTTATACTCAAAATATTGTTATATAATAATACCTGCTAAAAACATTAAAATAAAGATAAACGACACTATTTCCATAACTGACTCAATAGATACTTCATTTTTGTATAAAAACATGCTTACAGCTTACTTAAAAATATTTAAAAAATCTCAATATAAAAAATTAAAAGAATTTTTTATTAAGGTTTATTCTGAAAAAAAATTAGAATCACCTATTAAATTAAAATCATTTGAAATAAAACCACCTAGCAGACAAAAACCTAGTTCGTTTTTCAACACAAATTTAGATGATGCACAAAAAGAGTTAGTCAGCGCTTGCTTAAATATAATTTCTAATGAAAATAATTTGTTTTATCTTGGTTTTGGCCCTCCTGGTTGTGGAAAAACAGCTACAATTACTGAAATTGCATTACATTTTATAAAACAAAATAAGAAACTGTTAATAACTTCTTTTACAAATGTTGCTGTTGATAATGTTATTGAGAGATTAATAGATCTTGAACAAAAAATTCCTGGTATTAAAGAAAAAATTATTAGAGTAGGATCACAAAGAAATATTAGAATCCCAAAAGTAACTGAAGTTTCTTTACAAAAAAAATTATTAAATAGTAATCTTGGTAGAGATGAACTTATAGATAGTTCTTTTATTGTTGGCGCAACATTAGATATGCTAGGAACTTCTATTTTTGAAAACATCCAAGAATTTGATTTGATGATAGTAGATGAAGCATCGATGGTGGAAACAACTAAATTACTTATGGGACTTATTAGATGTAAAAATTTTGTATTAATAGGAGATCCTTGTCAGCTCAGACCTTTTTTAGATTTAAACAGTAGACAAGATCCAAAATATGAAAGTTACAAAAAATTAATTGAAAATCCTTTTTTTAATTTATTGATGAATAATTTATCAGATTCAAATAATCAAAACTTTCATACACAACTAATATATCACTATAGAAGTCCAGAAGAAATAATTAGATTTTCAAATGACAAGTTTTATCAAAATAAGCTTGTATGTAAAACTAGCGAAAAAAGTATAAAAAAATTTGATTATATTTTTAACAATTACAAAAATGAAGGGCGATGCGATTTTATAAAAAAAATTTTTGAGCCTAATAATAAAGTTGTTTTAGTTGATACAACGCATTTACACAAATTTACAGGTGATTATCTTAATTTTTGTGAATGTGTTGGCGAAACCGGTTCAAGGTCTTACTGTAACACAGCAAATGCGGCACTTGATTTAATCATTCTTTTTCATTTTTTAAATGCTTTTTACAGAAATCCTGATTTTAAAAAAGATTATAGATATAGAATCGGAATAATTTCACCATTTAATTACCAAGTTGACCTACTTGAGAAATTTATTTTTGAGCACCCAGAATTTGATCCATATTATAAAGAAAATTTTTTAGATAATGACCCTGTTTCCTTATTATTCAGATTTATTGAAACTTTTAATCTAAAAGATGATCTAGAGATAGGAACTGTTAATAAATATCAGGGTAGAGAAAAAGACATCATTATCTACGATTTTACATATTGGCTTAAAGACCATACAAAACAATATCATCCTGCTTTAAAGGATGTAAATAAACTAAATGTAGCATTGACTAGAGCCAAATCAAAATTGATAATTGTTGGATCATTTTATAGAACTGGTATAAACATAATAAACGACTTGCATGATAAAAAATATGTTACTTTTAATCCAGCATGGTACAGTCCAATGCAAATAGATGTTCTACTTGAATCAATAAAAAAAGATTATATGGATATTTACACTAAGTTAAAAGTGATTCAGAATAAAATTATTAATGAAAAATCAATTTATTATAATGAGGATATATTAAAAAGAGTTAAAAAAATTAATTCACAAGAAAAAATTGTTAAAGAACTAGTTAATAGTGTAAAAATGAAAAATGCTGGTTTTGATGATAATATAATTTATAAAAAAATTAAAGAAAAAATAGATATTTTAACAGAGCGCTATTACAATTTTTATCCTCAAAAAATTGATACTATTGCTGAGAAAAAAAGATTCAATCATTACCTTGATTTTGAAATTAAAGAAGATATTGCAATAGAAAAAGAAATTATTTCTAAGTTCGGAATTTTTGAAAATATTAAAGATTTATATGTTTTGAAAAATCTACAAAATTATTTGGAAAATAAAAAAAGACAATTTGATAAAGATAGTTATTTATATGAAGGACTTAAACATGATATACAAATTACTAATACAATTATTAATGTAAATAAAAATAAATCCAAAGTTGTTGATTCTTTTAAAAAGTTCAGTAAAAGAATTAGAAAAAAAAGCATCATTAAAATAAAAACCTTTTAATAATCCTTATTTTCTCAGCACTAAGGATTATGCGTATAGCTGTACTAATAAAAGACAGGTGTAAACCAAAAAATTGTTCAAAAGAATGCATAAAATATTGTCCCAGAGTCAGATCTGGTGATGAAACTATTGTTATAGGGGAAGCTGGTCAGCCAGTTATTTCTGAAGAGTTGTGTGTCGGCTGTGGCATTTGTGTTCATAAATGCCCATTTGAGGCTATAAAAATAATAGGTCTAGCGGAAGAACTTAAAACTGATCTAATCCATCAATTTGGAAAAAATGGTTTCAGACTCTTTAGATTACCTGTTCCAAAAAAAGGCACATGTGTTGGTGTTCTGGGTCCAAATGGTATTGGTAAAACAACTGCTTTTAGGATATTATCTGGACAATTGAAACCAAATCTTGGTAATTACGAGAATGAAATTTCATGGGAAGATGTTATTGAATACTATGCAGGAACAGAGTTACATGAACATTTTAAAAATCTATCAAATAATAAAGTTAGTTGTGTTGTAAAACCACAATATGTTGATAAGTTACCTAAAATTATGAAAGGTAAAATTGGTGACATACTTAAAAAATCTGATAACTCTGGTAATTTTCATTTTGTTGTTGAAAAATTAGGACTTAAAAACATACTTGATAAACATATAGAAAAAAGTGAAATATCAGGTGGTGAACTACAAAGTGTTTCAGTTGCTGCTGCTCTTTTAAAAGATGTTGATCTGTATTTTTTTGATGAACCATCTTCTTATTTAGATATTTACCAGAGGCTTAAGGTTGCAAGAATTATAAAAGAATTATCTGAAAAAAAGAAAGTACTTGTTATTGAGCATGACTTAGCTGTACTAGATTTCTTATGTGATAATGTACATCTTATGTACGGGGATGAAGGTGCATATGGGGTTGTAACTCATCCGCGTGTTGTGCGTCATGCAATAAACACATATTTATCGGGATATCTAAAAGAAGAGAATATAAGATTTGGAGAAAAAATAGAGTTTTTTGCTCAATCTCCAAAGCACAGACAACAGATGAATATACTTATTACATACGGTGATTTAAGAAAAACATATGCTGATTTTTCTCTAGATATTGAAAGCGGAATTATTAGACAAGGTGAAATAATCGGAGTAGTTGGTCCTAATGCTATTGGTAAAACAACATTTGTAAAGATGCTTGCTGGAGTTATTAAACCTACAAAAGGAAAATTAGAATACCAGTTTAAAGTCAGCTACAAACCTCAATATATTTCACCAGAATTTACCTGTACAGTTAGAGAGTTTTTTGAAAAAAATGCACAACAATTATTTACATCTTCTTTTTTTACCGCAGAGATTTTTGAACCACTAAATCTTAAATATTTACTTGATAAACAACTAGATACATTATCTGGTGGTGAGCTACAAAGAGTAGCAACAGCCAATTGTCTTTTACAAGATGCAGATATTTACTTAATTGATGAACCATCTGCTTATTTAGATAGTGAACAAAGAATGATTACATCCAGAACCGTTAGACGAGTTATGGAAAAATCAGGTAAATCGGCATTGGTTGTTGATCATGATGTTTATTTTATCGATATGATTAGCGATGCATTGATTGTATTTGAAGGAAAACCTGGAAAACATGGTAAAGCACAAGGCCCTTTTAGTCTTCATGAAGGCATGAACCGTTTCTTAAAAAATGTAGATATCACTTTTAGAAGAGATGAAGAAAGTCATAGACCTAGAGTAAACAAACCTAATTCTTACATCGATAGAAAACAAAAAGAGGAAGGTGAATATTACTACAGCATGATATAATAATCAGTGAAATGGCTAATTATAAAAAGAAAAAAATAGGGATGAAATTGTAAAAATTATAAGATAAAAATCCTTACCTTTTAATGAAATGGTTAGATGTAGCAGAACTAGAAGATTTTTAAGGGAGGTAGTTAAATCGCCATTTTTTGAAAAATTATCGTTTGTACTACCATTTTTTGTAATTACTATTGACATAATAATATTGGAACATGCTATTAGAATACAAGAAACATACATAATCGCTTGTACTTTATTTCTTTTTTTTCTATCCTTATTTGAAATAATAATTGTTTCAAGCTAGTTGCATAGAAACTATCAAAAAAGCAATTTTGAAAAAACATTAACAATAAATCTAGATGATTTCATATATAAAAAAAAGGTTACAATATTAAGAAAATAGTAGAAGATTTTATAGCACTTAATCCAGAATATAGTGCTCATAGAAATGATGTTTACCAAATAACATGTCAGATACTAGAAACACATGAAAAAGGTAGCATTAGAAAAATTAATTGATGAGAACTTTAATAAATAACTAAATAGGTTTTACAATCTCACCCTTTTTAATTACAGTTTCTACGTGATTTACACCAAAATGATATGGTATAAACTTATAACTTGGACAGTTTAATATTATTATATCAGCCTGTTTATCTTTTTCAAGACTACCAACTGTCTTATTTGCTCCTATTGCACAAGCTGCATTAAATGTTGAGGCAGTTAATGCTTCAGCTGGTGTCATCTTCATCTTCAAGCAAGCTAGTTGTACTATAAATTGCATATTTTCATTCCAACAATTAGGATTTAAGTCCGTTGCTAACGCAACAGGAATTCCTATTTCTATCATTTTTCTTGCAGGAGCATAATTTTTTTGCATAAGTGAAAATGGTGTACCTGGAAGTAAAACACCAATAATGCTACTCGTGGCCATATTTTTCAATCCATAATCATTTGATAAAAGTAGGTGATCCGCACTTATAGCACCAATTTCCGCAGCAAGAGCCGCACCACCTGTATCAGACAGTTCATCAGCATGTATTTTGGGAGATAATCCATGTATTTTCCCTGCTTCTAAAATTTCTTTTGATTGTTTATTTGTAAAAAATCCTTTTTCGCAAAATACATCGCAAAAAGTTGCCAGGCCTTTAGTCTTTGGAATCATTTCATCAATAACTATATCAACATAATCATTAGAGCTATATTCTTTTGGAATAGCATGAGCACCTAAAAAAGTTGAAATTATATCAACAGGTTGAACTGAATTTAGTTTTTTCTGAACATTTAAAATTTTAAGTTCAGATTCAGGGTTTAAACCGTAACCACTTTTTGCTTCACAAGTTGTGGTACCATAAGAAAGCATTTTATCAAGTCTTTTTTTACTTTCTTTAAACAATTTTTCACTTGTAGCTTTACGGGTTTCTTTAACAGTGTAGAAAATACCCCCACCTCTTTTAAAAATATCAATATATGAAAGACCCTTTAGTTTCATATCAAGTTCAAACTCTCTTGAACCTGCAAAAACTAAATGAGTATGAGGATCTACAAAACCAGGCATCACAGCTTTACCAGTAGCATCGATAATTCTTTCTGATTTGTATTTTAAATTTTTTCCAACATCAAAAATAATTCCGTCTTTTATTGCTAGATCTCCTTTATTAATTATTGATAAATTGTTCATTTGTTTTTTTATTCTTGGTTTATTTGAACCTTTTAATGTAATTAATTCGTTTGCATTTTTTATTAGTATATCTACGGTTTCCATTTCTGTTTTCCCAAAGTGTTAAAAGAAAAACCCCAATTAAGGTTTTACGGTATATTTATGGAAATTATCGTTGAGTGTGTACCAAACTTCAGCGAAGGAAAAGATAAATCTGTAATAGACGCAATTTCTGCTGCAATAAAATCTGTTGAAGGTGTTAGGCTACTGGATGTTGATGCTGGTGCTGATTTTAATAGAACAGTTTACACATTTGTAGGAGAACCTGAGCCTATTCTTGAGGCTGCTTTTAAAGCAACGAAAGTCGGTGTAGCCTTGATAGATATGAGAAAACATAAAGGTGAACATGCAAGAATGGGTGCTTTAGATGTAATGCCTTTTATTCCTATTAAAGGCGTAACGATGAATGATTGTGTAAAATTATCAAAAAGATTTGGGGAATGGATGTCTAAAGAACTTTGTATCCCTGTTTTTTTATATGCTAATTCTGCAACTAGAGCTGATAGAGTTAAACTACCTGATATAAGAAAAGGTGAATATGAAGCTCTTGAAGAAAAATTCAAAGATCCTTTGTTTAAACCAGATTATGGTAAACCTGTTTTTGTTCCTAAAAGTGGGGCAACAGCGACAGGTGCAAGAGAAATATTAATTGCATATAACGTTAATCTTAATACAAACGATAAATCAATAGCATCGAAAATATCTGGAAAAATTAGAACAAGTGGTGTAACAAAAAAAGACAAAGATGGAAAAGATGCAATTGGTCTTGATGGTAAACCTGTGAAAATACCCGGACGTTTTGAAGGGGTACAAGCCGGTGGTATGATGTACAACGAAAACATCGCGCAGGTTTCTATGAATCTACTAAATTATCACAAGGTTGGACTACATGACGTTTTTGAAGCAACTAAAGAAGAAGCAGAAAAACTTGGTGCAAAAGTAACTGGCAGTGAAATAGTGGGATTGGTACCAAAAGAGTCACTTGTAATAGCAGGTAAATTCTACTCTAAAAAAGAAGGTATTAAAATATTAAATGAGGACGATTATGTGGTTCTTGCTGTTGAGAAACTGGGTCTTTCTCAGTTATACATATTTAAACCAGAGGAAAAAATAATAGATTATATGGTTGAAGAAACAGGTTATCTTGTATCTATGAAACTTAATAGTTTTCTTTCTGAATTAGCATCTAGTAGTCCAGCTCCAGGTGGTGGAAGTGTTGCGGCACTTTCTGGTGCACTTGGTACCGCACTTACATCCATGGTTTGCAATTTAACTGTTGGAAAAGAAAAATACTTAAAAGTTCAGGATGAAATAAAAGAAGTGCTAAAAAAAAGTGAACAATTAAGAAAAGAGTTAACAAAACTTATTGATAAGGATACCCAAGCTTTCAACGATGTTATGAAAGCATTTAAGATGCCTAAAGAAACAGATAAACAAATAGAAGCAAGAAGTAAAGCAATTCAACAAGGGTATAAAACCGCAGCAGGTGTTCCTCTTGAAACAGCAAAGACATGCCAAGAAATACTGGATTTAGCAAAAGTTGTTGCAGAAAAAGCAAATCAAAATTCTATAACCGATGCAGCTATTTCTGCTATTATGGCTAAAGCAGGAGTTGATGCGGCTATTCTTAATGTAAAAATCAATCTCAATTCAATTAAAGATGAAAAGTTTGTAAAAAATATTAATACTCAACTAAATGAGCTACAAAAAAATACTATTAATAAAAATGAAGAAATATTGAATATTGTTAATAGTAAGATATAATTACCAAATTTATAAGTACGGCTTAATTAATTTGTTTTTGCTATGAAATCAGACATTGAGATTGCTAGATCAGTTAAATTAGAAGACATTTATCGTATCGCTGAAAAAATAGGAATAAAAAAAGACGAAGTAATTCCCTGTGGAGGCTTTAAAGCAAAGATTTCTTTAAAAATTTTTGACAGAATTAAAGATAATAAAAACGGTAAACTAATTCTTGTAACAACAATAAATCCAACTCCTGAAGGAGAAGGAAAAACAACAATGACTATTGGTCTTGCACAAGCACTTTCAAAACTTGGTAAAAAAACAATGCTCTGCATTAGAGAACCATCCCTTGGACCAACAATGGGTATGAAAGGTGGGGCAACAGGTGGAGGATATTCACAAGTTTTACCTATGGAGGATATTAATCTACATTTTACAGGTGATATGCATGCAATTACAAGTGCCCATAATTTACTAGCAAGTTTACTAGATAATCACATTCATTATGGAGATGCTTTCCATATTGATCCAAGATACATTGTGTGGCCTAGGGTTATGGATATAAGTGATCGGGCTCTCAGAAAAGTTGTTGTTGGTCTAGGTGGCCCACAAGATGGTGTACCTCATGAAGAAGAGTTTGCTATCACTCCTGCATCAGAAGTTATGGCTATTTTATGCCTATCTAAAAATTTGAATGATTTAAAAAAGAGGTTAAGTAAAGTAATAGTTGCATACACTTACAATAACAAACCTGTAACTGCAAAAGATCTAAAAGCAGTTGGAGCAATGGCAGTTCTTTTAAAGGAGGCAATAAAACCTAATCTTGTTCAAACTATTGAAAAAGTCCCAGCTTTTGTACATGGAGGACCTTTTGCAAATATTGCTCATGGAACAAGTAGTGTGATTGCAACTAAGTTGGCTTTAAAACTTACAGATTATGTTGTTACAGAAGCAGGTTTTGGTTCAGAGCTTGGTGCAGAAAAATTCTTTGATATTGTTTGTAGAATTGGTAATTTAAAACCAGATGCAGTTGTAATGGTTGTAAGTATTAAAGCATTAAAAAGACACGGTCATGGAAAAGATATAGACGCTGTTAAAAAGGGTTTATCTAATCTTGATAAACATTTAGAGAATATTTCGATGTTTGGTGTTCCAGTAATTATTGCAATAAACCATTACATAGATGATAAAGATAAGGAAATAGATGTTGTTGAGCAATACTGTAAAACAAAAAAAATTGATTTTGCAGTTGCAGATATTTGGAAGCAGGGCGGTGAAGGAGGAATAGAGCTAGCTGGAAAGTTGGTGAGTCTAATACATAATAATCCATCAAAATTCCGTTACCTGTATGATTTAGATAAACCTGTTAAAGAAAAGATAGCAACTATTGCAAAAAAGATGTATGGGGCAGATAGAGTTACATATACAGTTACTGCAGAACAAGACATTAAACTATGTGAAGAACTTGGTTTGGATAAACTACCAATATGTATTGCTAAAACACAGTTTTCACTTTCAGATGACTCGAAATTGCTAGGTAGACCTGAAGGTTTTAAAATCACAGTTAGAGAGATTAAATTCTCAGCGGGTGCTGGATTTCTTGTTCCAATGACCGGAAAAATTACAACAATGCCTGGATTACCGGCAAAACCTATTTCTGAAAATATTGATATTGATGATAAAGGAAATATCTATGGTTTAGGTTAATCCTAAAAAACATTTTAGAAAAATATCACAATAGAGAATCCTAAAATTAACATTTACAGGAAATAAACCCTATTTTTCAGAAAAGATTTAAATATACTGTGTAAATTAGTAACATGGGAGGAATATTTATTTGAATAAAACTATCCTTTCAATTTGGATAACAATTCTGTTTACTTCTACATTATTAACTCCACTTAGTTTTGGTGATAATGTTAAACATTTTTTCAACAAGGAAATTATTGAAAATATTAATTATAATATTTATCATCCTTCTGAAAAAATCATACATAAAAATGATATTAATAATGAATATAGAATAAATCAGGTTAATCTTGTTGATAATGTTGATTTAGGAGAATTAAATAATAATCAAACTGGTATTATTAATCCCTTAAATGGTCCACCTATGGATTCAGCTTGGCCTATGTATTGTCATGATGTTAGACATACTGGTAGGAGTCCATATAGTACCGCTGATAACAGTTTTTACAATAAATGGTGGATTAAAAGTGGTGAATATATTGAAGGTTCTGGAGCTATTGATAAGGATGGAGTGATTTATTTTAGTTACTCTGAGAGAGATGTTCATGTATACCCATATTATGCTGCTGCTTATCCTAATGGTACTTTGAAATGGAAATGTCCTATCGATGGACTTGTTAAATCTTCTCCAGCTATTGATGAAAATGGTACTATATATATTGGTACTGAAGGCATTGGTTGCTATTTTTATGCTATTAATCCCAATGGTACAATAAAATGGAGATATCCTATAAGCCAAACATATTCTTCACCTGTTATAGCAAATGATGGTTCAATAATCTTTACAGATACTGATAATTGGTATATTAAATCTATTTATACAAACGGGACTTTAAAATGGACATACAAAACAGATCATGTTGTGTATTCTTCTCCAGCAATAGGGGAAGATGGCACAGTTTATTGTGGATGCCATGATAACTATCTGTATGCTCTTTATCCTGATAATGGTACTTTGAAGTGGAAGTATCAAACAGGACACTGGGTGAGAGCTAGTCCCTCTATTGGTGACGATGGAACAATTTATTGTGTCTCGCTTGATAATTATCTCCATGCGGTCAACCCCAATGGTACTCGCAAATGGGCGACATATGTTGGAGCTGGTACTTCTCCTACTATTGGTCAAGATGGGACAATTTATGCTGGTTATTCGACTCTTTATGCATTAAATCCAATTGATGGTTCTTTGAAATGGACATTCCCTGTTGGTGGCACCATGCGTGGTGGAACACCTTGTAATTCAGTTGATGGTACTATATATGTTGGTACAAGTGATGGTGGTGAACTTATTGCAATAAATCCTGATGGGACTTTGAGATGGAGGACATATATTGGTACTTGTGAATTTGCACCTATAATTGGTGAAGATGGGACAATATATGTTGGAAATTCCGTATTGCAAGAGGACTATCAAGGAGCTTATAGTAATGCTGGTTATTTTTGTGCTTTTAACAACAAAGATCCAAATGCACCAATTGCACCAGAAATAAAAGGTCCAAATAAAGGTAAAATAGGAATAGAATACCAGTACACTTTTAAATCCACATCACCCTTGGATAGAGATCTTTATTATTATATTAAATGGGGTGATCATGACTGGACCACCCAATGGTGGATTGGACCATACAGTTCTGGTGAAACAGTTATGCTAAATCATACTTGGCCAGATAAAGATAAGTATACTATTAAGGTAAGATGTAAGGATACCGAGAATCTCTGGGGTCCTTGGAGTGAATACAGTGTTAGTATTACACCAAGAAACAAAGCAGATTCTAATTCTTTGTTTTTGAAGTTTTTAGAACAGCTCCCATTAATAGAAAGACTGCTATATCTTATAAAATAAAAAAATAAGGATACATTGATATAGCAAATAAACAATCACTTTTTTTGGGAGGTAAAATTTGTGGTTAAGGATGATCTTGCACCTCATGTAGAGGACGTTTTAAATGCTTTAAGCGGAACAGATATAGAGGTATCGAGAGAGGAAATTGAAAAAGAACTCAGCAGATTTATGGAGTATGGAGTTCCCATTGATCAAGCTAAACAAACCTTAATTAAAAAATTTGGTGGAGTTGCAGTTTTTTCTTCTGGTAAGTCTTCTGAGCGAAAACTTATTTCTGATCTTCAACCTAATGAGCGAAGCGTAAATTTATTATGCCGTTTAATTACTGTAAATCCTAAAGAAATAACTGTAAAAGGTGATAACCGAAAAATATTCTATGGTATTTTAGGGGATGAAAGCGGTACCATTTCTTTTACAGCTTGGAGTAGTGAGTTTGATTTTGAAAAAGGCGATGTTGTCGAAATATCAAATGCTTATACTAGACAATGGCAAAATGGTATTCAACTAAACTTAGGAGATCAGGCAAGAGTAATAAAAACTGATAAAGATAAACTTCCTGAAAGTGCTTTGAAACCAAGGGAATTAAAAGTAAAAGATCTACATTCAGGAATTGGAGAAGTTGATGTAACGGTTAGAATAATTGAAGTAAATACAAGAGAAGTTGAGATAAATGGTGTAACAAAAAAAGTTTTTTCAGGTATTATTGCTGATGAAACAGGTAAAGCTCAATTTACTTCATGGCATGATTTTAAATTGAAAGAAGGAGATGTTCTTAGAATAACTGGAGGATATATAAAATCATGGAAAGGTATTCCACAATTAACATTTGATGAAAGAGCAATTGTTAAAAAACTTGATAAGAGTAAAATTTCAAAGAAAGATTTACAAATTAGTAAGATGCCAATACATGCTCTAGTGGAAAGACGTGGTGCAGTTGATATTGAAGTTGAAGGTACTGTTATGGAAATAAGACCCGGTTCAGGTGTTATTTTGCGTTGTTCACAATGTAGCCGTACTCTGCAGAATAATGAATGTAGCATACATGGAAAAGTTGATGGTAAAATTGATTTAAGGCTTAAACTAGTAGTGGATGACGGAACTGGTTCTATAAGTACTGTTTTAAACAAAGAGCTTACTGAAAAACTTCTTGGAAAAACTCTTGAAGAATGTAAATCGATGGATGAAAATGAATTGTTGAATAATATTAATAAAACTCTTTTTGCTCACAGAATTAGTTTAAGAGGCAATGCACTAGGTGATGAGTTTGGCACCAATATAATTGCAAAGGATGTTAAATTAGTTGATTTTGACTTAAAAGAGGAAGCTGATAAGTTATTCAAAGAAGTAGAGGAGTTATTATGAAGCGTGAAACAGCTTGGAGGGTTTTTGCTGGGGAATTTAATGATTCAACTGTTGAGATAAAAGGACAAGGTGAAATGAGTCCTTCTTATGTTGTTACTCCACTTGGTGCCAAGGTTAATCGTGTATTTATTATAGGAGTACTTACTGACGTTGAAAAAATATCTGAAGAAGGGGAACTACTAAGAGCACATATATCTGATCCAACAGGTGTTTTTACTCTTTATTCTGGGCAATATCAAAAAGAAGTTACTGATGCTCTTTCAAAAATCGAGGTACCTGCATTTGTTGCAGTTATTGGAAAAGCACGAACCTACTCACCTGAAGAGGGAACACTTTATGTTTCTGTAAGACCTGAGAAAATCATGGAGGTTAGTGCTGATATTAGGGATAAGTGGATTCTTGAAACCTCTAAAAACACAAAAGATAGAATCGAGGCAATCCTGGAAGCAATGAAGATGGAGCAATCAAATACTCAGGAGTTAAAAAAACTTGGATATAGCACAGAATTATCAGAAGGAATAGTAGAAGCATTAAAGTCTTATGGCAGTATCGATATAAACAAGTATGTTAGACTTATACACGAATCATTGCAATATTTAAGACCCAGAAGAGAAACCCTACCTGATTTAGAAGAGAAACCTAAAAAAGATTATTTTGTAGAAAAAGAGGAAGAATTAGTAGAAGAGGAAAAAAAGGAAGAAATAGCGGTTGAAAAAGAGGTTAAAAATAAAGAAGTTGAAAAAACAGATAATTTTGAAGAAAATGAAAAAATTGTTTTGGAATTAATAAAAAAGGAAGAAGGTGAAGACGGGGCACCCTGGGATCTAATAACCGAAAAATGCGAAAAAGCAGGTTTGGATAAAGACTCTATCGAAGAAGCAATTAATTCTCTAATGGATAAAGGTTTGATATATGAACCTGTCCTTGGAACTATAAAATCAACATAATTTATTAAAGGGATGTTTAACATCACATTTGCCCTCATTATTCTGTGATAATTCTTAACATAGTATTTAAATACTATTAATCAGATTTGATTTTGCTGGAGGGAGGTAAAATTATGAAGAAAGAGTGGTTGGTAAAAACCCTTGCTTTGGGTATTGTTGTTTTGTTTATTAGTATTAATTATCAACCTATAATAGCAGAAAAAACTATATCAGTTGAAAAAACATCAGAAAATGAGAGTTATGATTTTGAGGAAGCGAAAGAGTATTTGTTTCAAACCATTATTGATATATCAAATAATCCAGAGGTTAAAGAATTTTTAAATGAACATAAACACGATTTAATTATAAACAACAATAATAACTATGATTGTAAAAATGCAATTAAAAAAATCTGTTCAAAGAATCCAAAACTACTGAAATCAATACTTTTTACTAAACCAGAGATGACATTTGAGTATCTTGAAAAAAATTATAACAGGGGTTTGGAAATAGTTGATATTCTTGGGGAAGAAGAATCATTAAAGATAGTAGAATCTGTTAAAACTAATCCAGAGTTTTTTGTTGAATTAAAAAACATTATCTTGAATAATAAATATTTATCTGATCGGATTACAACAATTAGAGAAATAAATAATGAATTAAAGTCTTATTCAATATTTAAACCTATTTTTTGTTTCATTAATTTTTTATTAATACTTCATTTTGCAATTAGAATTATTATTTTTATTAATCTTTATGAAATTACTTCATTTACAATTTTTAACAAAATAACTTATTTTTATTATAATATGTTTGTTATACCATTTGCTTTATATCTCCAATTTTGTGATTGATTTTCCTGAATATCCGTATTTGTCACATTTAAAAAAAAGGTAAAAACGATATGCAAAAAAATATTGTTAAGAAAGGATTGGTAATTGCTGTTATTTGCTTGTTTATTTCAGTTAGTTTTCAACCTGTTTCTGCTGTAGATGCTATAACACCTATAATTAATAATCATAGTGCAGAGAATAAGTCATATGTTGACCCTAATATCCATTTGGATAAATCTAATTTACCAATGTTGAAAAGGTCATTTAATTATTTTAGAAATTCAAATCAATACGATGCTGAGATTGGAAAAGTAATGGAGCAAATTATTAAACTGATTGAGTTTAAAGGTGAGGTTAATAGTGAAGATGTTGAAAATATTTTAAAAAATAATGGAATAGAACAAGTTGATACCTACACTTTTTGTAAAATTAAAGGTCATGAATATTTAGGGTACGCAGCAGTTTTTCCTTTATATTTTATTGAAATTTTATCTCTTTATATTTTTGTATTTTTTCACGTTATATTTTTATTGGTATTGGCGGATTTTTACATTGGGGAGAAGAATATCCTTATTATGGGTGGCCGGATATAGAAATTAAAGTAGGTTCCACGATTTATACTGGTGAGCATCAAGGTTATGGTTTCGGTTTTTGCGGTTTAGGACATATTAAATATCTTTTATTATTATATTATCCAACTAATAGATTATATATTAGAGGGAATGCTTTAATCGTATTTGTCCGAACCTAAATAATATCAGAATTAAGTAAAAGGTATTGTTTTTGTATAAAATCATTTTGTGATTTTTTGTAGCAAATAGTTTAATTACAAATATTTTTATTGGGGAAAATATAATAATAATGCTTTAGAAAAAGATTTATGAATAAAGAAAATAGGTAAATGTTATGTTGAACATCTGATTAATTTATTATTTTGTTTTTTTATTCCATAAATATGCAATAGGTATTAGAAATACAATTACTAAAATCATTCCAATTACAAGCATTATTAAAACAGAAGTCAAGTCAACATAGAATTCTTTTAATCTAAAAGTACCGTCATATGGCATCATCAGTGGAAATTTGTCTTTGTTGTTTCCATTAGGGATATTGTAATGTATATCACCAATACCCTCGTTGTTTTTATCACTTTCATTGTAGTCATCCCAGTAGTTTCCATATTGGCCGTTATCCCAACTGTTGTTTCCAGAATCGTTTGCATTCTCTGTATTATTTATGAAGTTGTTGTAGTATATTGAATTGTTTTCGCATAAATATGATAATTTAATACCTATGCCAGAAATATTTGAAATTGTATTATTGACAATCGTATTATTATAGGCTATATCCAAGGAGATGCCAGCATTTTCGTTTAGTTGTAAAAAATTATTAGGATTTTGATTATAATTTGTTATCTCATTGTTTTCTATTATGTTTTCAGATGATCCAAGTAGATTAATTTGTATATAATTGTCTATTATAATATTTGTAGTTATTTTATTATAAAACGAATTATCTAAAGATATGCCAAATGTATTTTCTTTTATAATATTTCCTTGAATTGTCGTATTATTAGCTTTTATTAGAATTCCAACACCAAATATAGAAGATTGAAGTAAATCATAATCAAGGATTCTATTTGTAATAGTAAAACCACTGATGTTTACCTGATTTGCTGATACATAAAAAACGATTAAAAAGTTATCATTTACCCCATTTATGCGTCCATTAATAATAGTAGTTTCTTTATTTTCACCTATAATATTAATAGTTTTATTTACTATAACATTTTCATAATAGGTTCCATTGTAAACAAAAATAGTGTCAACTTCTGAAGCATTATCTATAGCATTTTGTATACTACTATAATTTCCTGGTCCACTTCCACCAACATAAAATATATTCTTAATTGTTCCCTCACCTCTTTCAATTTGAAAAAATACAAAAATTGTAAGAAATAGAAAAAAAGTTGTTATTAATACAATAACTCTTTTCATAATTAACCAAATAAAATATGAAACCAAGAATGCAACTTATATTTTTTCTTTTTGACATTTTTACAGCAGAGCTTTATATATGATAACTTACAAACCATATCATGATAGTTGGTGGTAGGATGAACTTCATAGGGAAGTATAAAAGAATAAAGAAAACTCAAGAGTATCCTTCACTGTATGATGTTTTTGAACTTGGAGATAGAGTGAAGCGTATTTATAAGGATATAAATGGTATACGTAAGGAATTTAAAGGAATAGTATTAGCTATTGATTCAAATAGTATAGAAATCTATTGGGATACACGAGATGGTAAGTATAGACCTAATGACATGAACATTGGGTTTACAAACTGTCCAATAAATGAAATATTTATAGGAACTAAGGAATATTCTCCTATTGAGAAAGATAATAAATATTATTAAATGTATATTTGTTAATATACCAAAAGTTATTAATTCATATATATAATTTAGAGAGAAGGGATAAAAATTGAATAGAGAATCATTGCCATTGATACTCGCATTAGTGATTCCAATTATTTTTGTATCAGTTGTTATACTATACTATTATGGTATTGATCTAACTTTATTTTTAAGAAAATTTCCAACAATTTATTATATAATAATGGTACCTATCATTTTAGGTTTTACTATTGCGATTATAAAATGGTTGAGACCTGATTAGAGATAACTATTTTAATATATAAAAAAGATACAATTCGAATATATTTTTGTATATCTTTTAATATGACATTAAATAATTTTTAAATAAAATTTATTTTAGATAAAATTTTAATATTGCTCTGACAACATTTGTACAATAACTATTATATATTAATAAAAATAAAAATAAATTTGAAAATATGATGGTTATTGGCCTATTATCCACTAAACAAGAAGTCGAAGAACTACAATACATTTCAAAAATCTGTGATGTGGAAGATAGGATACATTTTGTTGTAAGGATGCAAAGAATTAGAGAGTTACTAAAAAAAGATAGTAATTTTATAAAATAGTAAGTTTAAAAAGGATTTATTTTGTTTCATTACTATAGGTGAAAAATATAAGTGTTTTAATTGTATCTTCTAATGAGGATATAGCTAGTACAAATATAAAAAAAGGAATTTTAGAGCAATCGAAATGGGAAGAAATAGATACATTTTTTAATAATCCCGTTTATAAAAATTCCAGTATAAAAGATTTAATCATTGTTACAATAAATGATAGTAAAATAAGACATGAAAATTTAGAAAAAGAAATATCAGAAAAACTAGGTTTAAAACCAAAACTAGCTTTATTTTTATCACGGCATAGAAGTAAAACAGGAGAACCAACATTAACAACACATCCAATAGGAAATTTTGCTGAAGCAAATTTTGGAGGAAAGCCAAAAACCCTTGTAGAATCATCACCAAAACTGATGACGCATCTATTGAGGATAATTAACAAAAATGCCAAGCAAGCAAAACTATACCATAAGGTTTGTTTTGAGGTTACCCATCATGGTCCATATATGAACATACCAACAATATTTGTTGAAGTGGGTAGCAACGAAGAAGAATGGAAAAAACAAGAACCAGCAAATATAATATCAAAGTCTCTTTTAGAATTACTATCAATTTACCATTATGAAGAAGAAATAACTAATGACATACCTGTAATAATCGGAATCGGAGGAGGACACTATGCACCTAGATTCACTGATATAGCACTTGAAAAAAATGTTGCATTTGGCCATATGATACCAACCTATCAAATAGATGCAGGTAATATAGACGAAGAAATCTTTGAAAAAACAATAAAAGCGACACCAAAAGTAAAAGGTGTATATCTACATAAAAAGGAACTTAAAAAATCACAAGTAACTGAGTACAGGAAATGGTTTGAAAAAAGAGGAATTCCTGCTATATCAAGTAAAGCTCTTGCTGATTTATAATTATAAGTTTTTATTAGCCAAAATATGAGCTTGTCTTAATGGTTCAGGAATTTTATAAGAACTAAAATTTTTAATAATTTTAAAAGAGGTTTCAAATGAAATCTTATGACCCGGTGAAATATATATTGGTTTTTTTACTTTATTAGATGAAAAAAATACAAGCCCTCTTTTTTTGCCATTAATGGTAACAATATCGTCTTCAATTTTGCCGTATAATAAACTCTTTGCTACACCTATACTAGCAATATCAAGAGCAACACCCACGTGAGACGCTAAACCAATACTGTATGGATGTAAAATACCGTTACCATCAAACATAAAAACCGTTGATTTGGTCTTTAAACTCTTAATTAGTTTCTTGATAACAGGTAGCTCTCTATATGTTAAATAAGTTGAAATATAAGGGAAATTGGTTTTACAAAAAACAGTTTTTTTCTCAACAATTTTTTTTGTTTTGTAATCCATAACTACACAGGCACCACAGGCATCTTCAAACTCGTTCTCAGGATAAGCAATGTCTACTCCAGCAACGGTTTTAATTTCAGCAAAATCATCTTTTAAAACAACTTTTTTACTCAGCTCAATTTGCTCTTTTCTTAATTTTTTTAATGGATAATCTGTTTTAAAATCTTTAAATAAAACACATTCAAAATTAACAATTTTTCCATTTTTAACATTTATTTTATCTTCTTTCAATCTTCTAATTTTATCATCAATTCCTAGACCAAATCCACCAAGTCTTCCATCCGAATGAACTATCTTAAAACAAGGCATTGTATCAGCATCAGGATTTTGATTCATCATACGACCGACTGCTCTTGCAGCTATTTTGTCACCTAGTGCTTTTGCAACTGAGCCATAAGAAGAAATCTTTCCATCAGGAATCTGTCGAACTAAATCATAAGTATATTCAAAAAGATTCATAAATGAAAATAAACTATGACGTGTTTATAATTTTATTTATTAACAAGTGAAAATCATGAATAGAATAAAATTCTTAGGAACTGCTGGTGCGCGTTTTGTTGTAACGAAACAGCTAAGAGCATCTGGTGGAATTTGGTTAACTCTTGATGATACAAATGTAATGATTGACCCTGGTCCAGGTTCATTGGTTCGTTGTATATCGAGTAAACCAAAACTAAATCCTATGGATCTTGATGGTATTATACTAACACATAGACACATTGATCATTCAAACGATATCAACATAATAATTGAAGCTATGACAAATGGAGGATTTAAAAAAAGAGGAGCGGTTTTTGCACCAAGAGATGCAATTGAGGATGATCCTGTTATTTTAAAATACGTAAGAAATCATGTTGAGAAAATAGAAATATTAAAGGAAAAACAAAACTATAAAATCGGTAATATCTCTTTTTCTACTCCAGTTAAACATTTACATCGTGTAGAAACCTATGGTTTAAATATTTATGGTAAAAAGAATTCTATTTCTATTATAACTGATACAAAATATTTCAAAGGGCTTGAAACATTTTACAAAGGTGATATACTTATAATCAACGTTGTTTTATTTGAAGAAAAACCTCAAATAGATCATCTGTCTCTTAAAGATGCTGAAAATATTTTATCAATAAATAAACCCAAGTTAGGGATTCTTTCTCATTTTGGTATGACTATGATAAAATCTAAACCTTGGGATATAGCAGAAAAACTTACAGAGAATTTAGGTGTTAAAGTAATAGCTGCAAATGATGGAATGAATATAGATTTGGATAAAATCAAATAATTAGCAATTTTAGTTTATTGTAAAAATGTAAATCACACAAAAAATAAATCTAATATCTAAAAGAATTATTGTATTGATAAATTTCAGTTATTATATTGGTATTTTTCATCATTTTTTATTCTCCATATTTCACAACCAGTTCCTTTTAGATTAGAGTTTAAATCGACCCAATTTGTTGTACCTACATATAGTGTTCCATTAAAGATTTCAAATGATCTAGCACCATCCTGTGGTAACTCCCCTGTAGTGAATATATTTGCCCCGTCCATCCCGTGTCTGCCTATTTTTATGAAATCTCTTTGTCGCATAGGAAAATCGTTTTTACTTGCCCAAATCTCACAACCTAATACTGGGTTAAGTGTACCGGCAATTATTCTATTATTATAATTAAATAACTTCCAAATCCAAAAATTAAAAGGACTATAAAAACCTCTTTTTATAACCTGTTTCCAATTAATACCATCCTCAGTTTTCCAAATTTCTCCGCCAAACCAATTTGCTGTACCAACATATAAAGATTTATTCAAAGCCACAAATGTTGATACCATTTGATTAGTAGTTTTAAATACCTCTTTACCAACTAGTTCCCAATTTATCGAATCGTACCTCCATATCTGTCCTTTTTCAAAGAGCATAATTTTTAAGGTTTTTAAGAGATTAATAATAGAAAAATTATCAATTAAATCCCTGTGAAGAGGTGTTACTCCTGTGATAATACTTACATACAAATAATTTTTTCCATCGAAGCTAGTGAAGTTGTATAAATCTCCAACTAAAAATAAATTAGAGCTATAATTTGGGTCTTCATACCAATCCTTTACAAGAGTCCACTTTGTTGGATCTATAGTATTAAATTCAGTTGGACCATCATATCGATAAAGTAAGGGATGATTATCCTTACTACCAGATCCGACATATAGTTTATCATTAAAAATAGCAAGCCCCCTTGTTTCGATAGTAACATTTCCTTGCCCAAAACCATTAGTATTTGCTTTTTTCCAATTTAAAATACCATCAGCATCTGAATCCTCTCCATTTGTTACCCATACTTGTGCTCCAAACTCCCATGAAATAGTTATTACCCATAGTAGGTTAGCATATACAATCATGTGCCTTGCACCTTCAGATTTATTATCTGTATCAAAGCCATCAAGGTTAACCTTTATCCATGTATTATTATCACCTGTTTCTGAACGGTAAATCTGGCAACCATCAACCACATTACGAGTTCCTGCGTATATGAATCCTTTATATTCTTTCATTGCCCATGCATGAAGGTTATTATTATTACCAAAGCCTTGATCTACAACTTGTTCCCATTCAATATTAGATATTCTATTTTTATTTTGATAAGATAATATCTCATTATCTATAGTATTACTAAAACATGGGCTTATAGAAATAATAAAAATGGAGAATAATGTAATATAAAATATTGAAATATTTTTCGTCATATATTTTTAATAGAATTTAACTACGATTGTTCTATATAATACTTCCTATCAATTAAAAATATTATTATTAGCTGATTAGAAATATTAAAAAAATAATCAATTTCTATTTACTAATTATATTTCAAAATTTATTTTTCGTACAAATCTTCCCAGAGAGTGTATCCAGATGGATTTCCAGGAACCCATTCAGGTGGAATACGATAAGCTCTATATACCCATTTATTCCAAGGAGCTATTCCAGCGTTTTTATATTCATATTTCCAGAGAATTTCTTTCTCATTATTTACCTCAAAAATTCTACCTGTTGTTCCTTCTACAATTAGTGTATTACCATTTGGCAATCGTTGAACAGAACTAATAATCCAGCTGAAAAAATTCTCTTTGTTTCCCAATGAAAAATTTTGATCTTTTATTTCTGTATATTCCCATACAATATCAAGAGTTATAGGGTTAAATTCAATAATTCTTGAATAATTTCTATAATATCTTTTAGGAAAGTTAAACAGTCCACCAAAAAGCCCATATCCAGCAAATCCTCCATTATCAAATATAAGCATATTTCCTTCGCCAGGAAGACCTTCAGGTATAATATGAGCACAATGGGGCCCAATTATTTGACCAAGTTTTTTGTCAGGATCCTTGTAATAATTAGGACCAATTTTCCAATCTATTTTTCCAGTAGTTTTATTTATAATAAAAATTAAATTTGCATGTCGTGAACAGGTAATAATATTTTCAGGACTAAACTGTTCATATCCTTGTTGATACCATTTATTGTTTCCAACTTCTGCACATGTATTTAGATGTAACCAACCTTGTCCAGCAGGACATAAATAAAGGCCAATTTTTGATATAATATCAAAACCCATTTCATCATAGTGATCATTTGAATGCCATTCAAAACCTGTTAAATTACTATTAGAATCAACCTCATAAATAACATCATCTTGAAATGGACACCAACTAATGGACTTATTATACATTTTTTCTAATCTTGCAAGAATTAATATTTTTCCATCTATGTTGGTTTCATGAACAGGAGAATAATAAACAGGATTACCAACTAGATGAAAATCATGATGTTGAAATGCCCATTCGTCAGTCCAATTATTAAACTCCCAGGTAATAGAATTATTCCATTCCTCTTTTAAAACATACTTATATAGTGTTCCTTTCCTGTTGAAAATATTAAACTTCTCATTTGTAACATTTGATCCAATCAATATCCCTGTTGGAAGCATTTTTGCGGGAAAACCATATATTGACCATTCATGGATAATCTGCCCCTGCATATCAATTAAAATAGGATGATATTCTTCACGAGGTGATATCAAAGTATATCCATCACATGTATTATTAATAAAATATTGAGTTATTGAATCATTCATTTGATTATAATTATGAAGTATATCTTGATCCTGACTCCCCCCATTACATAATGGTAATATAATACCTGAAAAAACAGAAACTAAAGTAAAAAAAATAATAAAGTATAAAATATTATTATTTTTCATATAATTTCATCCTAAAGATAAATAATATATTTGTACTTCTGAATATTTTAATTTTACGGATAATATTTCTTTAAATACAAACTAAAGGTTTTTGTAAAAAGCTATTTTTGTAGCTTTGCACATATATTATCTACCATTCTATTTTGCACATAAATTCGGGTGTCACCTCCTGAAAATCTACTTTTATATCAAGCTCAAAACACTCTTGAATAACCACACAAAGATTGTGGCATAATGCCTTGCATAAAACCTCATTTTCTTGAGCTATAGAGTTCCTTAATCGTACATAACTACCGAACTTTCGTTTCATCATAGAAAACACGGATTCGATATTGCTTCTCTTATGGTAGTGTTTCATGAATTCCTCTTTGTGATCTTTGAAAAATCGAAACATAATATTCCAAATGGGAAGCTTATTTTCTCTCGCTCTCTTGACATTACCTTGAAAAGAAATGATTGTTTTTTATTGCCAAAAATTAAAGTAGAAAATAATGTTAATTTTTCTGGCAAAAACTGTTTAATTTTACAAAAGAAAAAGAGAAGATTGCAATATTTATCTGTTTGCCATTTGATGATTCAGTATTAGGTTTTGAAGTAATTGATTACTTTGTTGGTTACCTTGACTATTTTGTTGAATAAATGGGCTTCCATCCTCAGCCATAGTGAAATAAACATCATATCTCCGTATGTCTGAGTTCCTTAGGTCTGTAGTTTTTACTATTTTGGAGGGCGAACATCCATATGTATGGTACCCATCTTTTGAAACCGTTACTTTATACTTTATGGAGTGAGATACTATAACCTCTGCTGTTGTCCCACTTTCATCAGTTGTTCCACCCCAAATAAGAAACCACCAAATTATACCAAAGAGACTGTTTTTAATTTCAACTGTTACATTGGCTAGAGGTCTATATTGAGGGTCGTCAACTGTGCCATATATCTCATTTACATGAACTACCATAACAAGAGAGTCTATATCATCGAAATTTACAGTATCGAAAGCCGAGTTTCCAGCTTTATCAAACGCAGTAAAGCTAAAAAAATATTCAGGTGGAAGGATGCCGCTACACCATTGTATTGTCCACTCATATGGACGCTCATAGTCTATATATTGCGTCGAAAATTTTATACCAAACTCCACTCTGTCCACACCACTTGTATTATCATTACATAGTACCGTGAATTTTACATACCAATTTGTATCCCAACCCTCCTTTTCTTTAAACATGTACCACGTTAGGTTTAATTCAGGTGGTGTCTGGTCAATATTTACGTTTTTACATTCAGCACCAGAATAATTCCCATAATAATCAATATAGTACCAACAAATGTAGTGTTCTTTATCTTCACATACTTCAAATGGCTCAGTATACATTGTCGACTCTGCACCATCAAGGATGTAATACACCGTGGCAACTTTTTCAGGGTCATAAACAAACGACACAGTAACATTACTTATATACCATCCGTTATCTCCCAATGTCCCATTCAAAACAGGATAACAAAGTTCATCTAAAGGGGACGAGACAAAATCCTGAGTTGTTTTCTTATAGGTTACCGTAGTCACTCCAGCCATTCCAGCTCCACTTAGAACTAAAACTCCTACCAACATCAATATCAAAATTTTCTTCTTCATTTTTTTTCCTCCCTGACTACCTAACCTATTATGTAGTATATAAATATTCATAAAACAAAAATTTTAGAAAAAACTCTGAAAATAATTTATGTGCTAATTTGATTCTGCACACAAATTGCCGAATATATGTGCAAAGCTTATTTTTGTATTTATTAAAATATATCTTTTAATGTATTTTTAAAGATATTAAAAAAAATATATAAAATTTCTAGCTTATTCATAAAATCTAAATTATAATTTTATTTCTTTTTCTTCAACAACCCTGGCTCTTCCACCCACTTTTACAATATTTTTATTTATCTCAACAAAAACTCTACCTGGTCTACCTATAATATCTCCCTGCTCGCACAAAAGATTATTTTCTTGTATTATTCTATTTTTTAGTAAGTAGATACACACGGCACCATTTGCAGTACCAGTAACAGGATCCTCATTCACACCGTAAACCGGTGCAAAATTTCTTGCATGATAAACGGAAGCATGTTCTATTGTCTCGAAGCTAAATAGATGAAAGCTACCTGTATCTAAATCATTACATATTTTTTTTATTTTGTTAAAATTAGGTTTAATTTTTTTAAGAACATCAAAAGATTTTATGCAAATTGGTAAAGTAAATAATCCTGTTGATGCAATTTGTTTTGGTAAGCTATCGTCTATATCTTCTTTTGATATTTTAAGAGAATCTGCAATTTTTAATATATCTAAATGTATATCTTTTAATATAGGTTTTCCCTGAGTCATCATAACTCTGCCAATACTTCCATCCTCTGTAAAATCAATATTTACTGGTAAAATTCCGGCTTTTGTCTCCTGTGTAATAATTTTGTTTATTTTATCTGGAAAAAAATCCTCTAAAGCCATTGTAAAAAATGTTGCAATTGTAGCATGACCGCATAAATCAACCTCAATATCGGGCGTAAAAAACCTAAGCTTAAAATCAGCTTTAGAGCCTGGAAAAACAAAAGCTGTTTCAGAAACCTTTAACATTTTTGAAATATAAGCCATCTGTTTATCAGTTAAATCTGGTGAATTTAATACAACACCCGCAGGATTACCACCTTTAACAGAATCAGTAAATGCATTTACTCTCTTTACCTTAATTTTCATGGCTCCCCGTTATTAGTCCAAATCTTTTTATCTTCTATAATTCCACTCATTTGTTGAAAAGCATTCTCTTTCAAACTTTTTTGTAAGATCAATTTCCATATTAGTCAAACTACCATTAACTAGTTCTATACCAAATTCTTCCTCAAAACCAGTCTTCATTGCATCAGCGGCATCATTAAAAGATACATTGTTACCTGAAACATGTTTAATAGAAGTCACTCTTTGTTTAACATCAGCAATTAGTTTATCTTTTATTTTTTCATTTGGTACTTTTAGTAGCATAAACATTTTATCAACATCAACATCCATTAAGACTGTTCCATGCTGTAAAACTGTTTTTAGTTTTCTTGTCTGAGCGCTCCCTGAAATCTTTTTATTATTAACAATAATATCATTAATTGGTGCATACTTACTTTCAATCCACAAATGTTTTAATCCTTTAATAACAGCCCCACAAATCCTCCTGTAACTTTCTAAAACATTTTTAGGAACTTTAGGATTTGAATCAGAAATAACAATACTATAAGTAAGCTCTTTATCATGAAAAACAGCCCCTCCACCCGTTATACGACGTACATATTCAACACCAAGATTCTTACAAGCGTCTAAATCAACTTCTTCGTTCAAACTTTGAAAATATCCAATAGAAATAGCAGGTGGTTTCCATGTATAAAACCTCACAGTTGGAGGAACCTTGCCTTTGCTACTTGCAACTAGTACAGCTCTATCGATTGCCATGTTATTAAAAGCTGAGTTATCCTCTGTTTTCAATAATCGCCATTGTTCATTCATTTCAAACACCTAAGTATCCCCTCAACTAGACCTTCTGCATCAAGACCGATAAACTCAATTTTATATCTTTTAATCACAGAGTTTATTTTTTCTAACAAATTTTCCCTTGTAAGTAGAGTATCTTTAAGTTTTTTTTCCATTATATCAATTGATTCTTCAGGATACGCAAAAAAATCTCCAGTTATACTAATATTATTAATTAGTTTATTTTCATTATCATAATCTAAAAAAATTTTTAAAAGTTTACCATTAGGGATTTTATAAACAGATTTTGATTGCATCTTAATACAAAATTAATTATCAATTAATAAACCATTGCCCTCTCTGCATGATAAGAGGATCTAACAAGTGGTCCAGATTCCACATGTTCAAAACCCAAATCTAGTGCTATTTTTTTCAATTCATTAAATTCTTCGGGTGTATAATATTTTTTAATTTCAACATGCTGTCTTGTTGGTTGTAAGTATTGACCAACTGTTAAAAAATCAACATCAGATTTTCTTAAATCTTTCATCGTTTGAACAATCTGATTTTTAGTTTCCCCTAGTCCAATCATAAAACCAGATTTTGTTTTCATTTTATTGTTGATTTTTTTTATATTTTTAAGTAAACCAAGACTTGTTTTATAATTTCCTTCTGGTCTAATTAAAGGAAATAATTGCTCAACAACCTCAATGTTATGATTAATTACATCAGGATAAGAGTCAATAACTTTTTTTAATGATTCTAAATTTCCCTTAAAATCAGGAATTAAAACCTCAATTTTACAATTCTTGTTTAACTTTTTAATTTCTTTCACAGTTTCATAAAAAACACTAGCACCACCATCTACTAAATCATCCCTTGTAACAGAGGTAATAACTGTATAATTTAGACCTAATTTCTTAACACTTTCTGCAACATCCTTTGGCTCATTTGTATTCAAAGAAAGTGGTTTTCCATGCTTTACATTACAATAACCACAGTTTCTTGTACAGATATCCCCCATAATTAAAAAAACAGCGGTACCTGAACCAAAACATTCTGCAATGTTAGGACATTTAGCCTCCTCGCAAATAGTATGAAGCTTAGCATTTCTTAAAAGAGACTTCATTTTAACAAAAGCTTCCCCACCACCGATTTTAACCTTAAGCCAATCTGGATGTCGACGCATAAAATTATACACCCATAGTAACTCTTAATAAATCGCGTAGACCAGGTGAAAAACCTAAAATTAGAATACCTATTTTTAAAAGATTAACTAATCTTAGATTATTTTTTAATTCTTCTTTATATAAGATATCGAAAACATAAATAACTAGTATAATCAAAACAAACTTCACAATTGGAAACAAAGGACCCCAGATATCTAATAAAGCATTAGAAGCAGGATGCTTCTCACTATACATAAGACCCATATTAAGAGGATCTTTAATACTAATATAACTGGTAAGACCATCAATTAAATGACCAGCAATCATTGCAAGATTCAATGGATTTTTATAAACAACTATTTTTTCATTATTTTTAAAAATAAAAGCAAATAGATAAACAAGACCTACAATTAAAGAAACAATACCAATTACAATTAAAAAAACATCAGGTCGTGATCCAATTGTAATTCCCCATCGATCACCTGCTAACCATCTTGCTATTAAAATAAGAGGAGGGACTAATAAAATCAAGCCTCCAATAAACAAAATAGAATTTATGGTTAATCTTGGTTTTTGAAATTTTTTTTCAATATAATAACCTAAGACTAAGAATGATAAAGCATAAACAGCAACTTGAAAATATAGTAAAGGTGAAATAAACCAATAAACAAAAGGTTCATCAAAATATCCAGTGTCTTCTAAAACTCTGGTAACAGGGCCAAAAAGAATATAGGGCATCAAGGAAAGTGCGAATCTCCAATCAACAGTTATATTTAGTTTCTTCAGTAGCTTATAAATAAAATATAAGGCAATAACAAGAATTATACCATAGGTTATTTCAGAAATTATTGTATAACCTTCTTTAGCCTCTACACCGTTATGAAAAGCAACTCCACTAGGTGAATTTGCTGCATCAGCTACAACAGGACCCCAATAATATCTCCATATCCATTGATCATAAAAAACCGAAGGTAGTAATAAAACACCAGCTATCACTACAACAATGATTATTAGGACAATATATAGAAGAAAAACAGTCTTATTTCTCCTGTAAACATCTAAAATCTTCATTTTTTCGAGATATGAAAAGAAAAGATAATATATTAATCCCGTGGTTTACCCATCTCATATGGAACGATTCACAAAATCAAAAAATATGGTTTTCCCTAGGGAAATCATCATCGGTCATAACACTACATCTCAGATTGCTGATGTTTGTAATAGAATAGGTTTAGGTAATTCTATATTAATAGTTGCTGATAAAATAACAAAAAAATTATCAGGAGAAGAAATAAGAAAAATACTAGCTAGAGCTAATTATAAAGTTGATATAAAACTGATATCTGCACCTACTCTCCATGAAGTAAACAACGTGATAAAATATGCAAATAAAAATCCTGTTGATCTTCTATTGGGTGTGGGTGGTGGGAGTGTTATAGATGTTACAAAACTTGCAGCATATGAGCTTTCTAAACCATTTATAAGTATACCAACCTCTGCAGCTCATGATGGTATTGCTTCACCTCGTGCGTCCTTAAAACATATTAAAGGTGTTATTTCAAAAACTGCGGTCTCACCACTAGCGATTCTTGCTGATACAAAAATCATAAAAAAGGCTCCTTATAGAATGCTTGCATCAGGTTGTGCTGATGTAATTTCAAATATATCAGCGGTTATGGATTGGGAACTTGCCCATCGACTAAAAGGTGAAGAGTTCAGTAGTCACGCAGCAGTTCTTTCAAAAAGCGCTGCTCAAATTCTTATGGATAGTGCTGATGATATAAAACCCGGATCTGAAGAATCTGCTTGGACAGCTGTAAAAGCTATGATTGTTTCTGGAGTAGCAATGAGTGTGGCTGGTAATACAAGACCTGCATCAGGATCAGAACACATGTTTTCTCATATGCTTGATCATCTTGGACTCGGAATTATGTTAAAAGGTAGAAAACATGCAAAACCAATGCATGGAGAACAATGTGGTGTTGGAGCAATAATGATGGTATATCTACATGGTGGTGATTGGCAAAAAATACGTGACGCATTAAAAAAGATAGGAGCGCCAACAAACTCAAAAGAGCTAGGATTATCAAAGAAAAAAATCATAGAAGCATTGATAAGAGCACATGAAATAAGACCCGAAAGATACACGATACTTGGTGAAACAGGTTTAACAAAAGATGCTGCTAAAAAATTAGCTAAAATAACAGGAGTGATATAGAATGCCATTAGTTACTTTAATAGGTGAAAAACTAGCAATAGAAGAATGTGAATTTGTATATGTTGGACCAAACAATGAATGCAGAAACTGTAAGTTAAAAACTGTATGTTTTAATTTAAAACCTGGGAGGAAGTACAAAATTACTAGTGTTAGAGAAAAACGTCATAACTGTAGTATACACGAGGGAAATGCGGCAGTCGTTGAAGTACAAGAACTACCAATAATTACAGCTGTGGATAAAAAATTATCCGAAAAAGATAATATAAAGTTTGAAGGCGAACCATGTAGAAGTATAGGTTGTATTAATTTTGAATTATGTAGCGCTAATCTAAGTAAGGATAAAAATTATAAGATAATAAAAATATATGAAAACATAGAATGCCCAATGGGCTATGAGCTAAAAAAAGTAGAATTATCAGAAGAATAATTCAGTGACATTTTACATTAAAAAGTAGCCCTTCATTTCCCTTATAATCTAATCCAAAAGTTCCATCTTTATCCTTTAAAATCTTTACCCAATAAGTAAAATCTATTTCTGAATTATTATGAGCTTTATCTGTTATTTGAGCGTAACCAATACAGATTATTGAGGTACCAGATGTACCACAATTCCAAGTTTCACCAATAATTTTTATTTTTTCATCTGCTTCATTAGATGAATAATTTCCATCATAAATACTGTATAATGTTTTATGACCATTATTAAGAGTTCTTTCACCAGTTATTTTTGTTTCTAAATCAACAGAAACACCTTGTTTGGAAGAACCTCTTATTGTTTCCTCCATTTTATTTTTAAGGTCTTGCTCATTCATCATAAAAACTGTTTTGAAGCTTGTAACTGTTACATATGCTGGATAAGTTACATTATTATTTTTATATGTAAAACTAGCCCACTTTTCTAGTCCTAAAACTCCTGATCCACAATCCCTTTCACCTATGTCCTCTATCCAGGAACTACCAAGAATATAATCTTCAATTTTAGCACTAACTAATTTATTAGTGCTAAAAAATATAGTTAAAATAATTACAACAATTATAAAAATTGCAACAACTAAGTAGATTCTATTATCTCTTTTTTCATCATTTAAAGACACGCATCCGAGTATCCTTTATTTCTACTTTAAGCTAACGAAAAAATAATATAAAAATTAAGAATTGTTTTTAATTTAATCAAAGTCTCTTATCAGTTCAGCAATTTTTTCACGTTTATCCTTTTCATTAGGAAGTGCAATAGATGCTCTCCACCTTTTTGTATTGTCAGGTAAATAATAGCCTCGTGACAATGCAATAAATTCATTTTCACCAACAGGTGTTTTAACCTTTCTTTTAGAAATCTCAATAAAGCTGTTTTTACCAAACTTTATTTCTTTGGATTTAATAGTCTCAAATTCTACCATATTACTTTCCTCTTTACTCTATTATTATTAATATATAATAATTAATTATACTTTAATATAGTTATTTATTTTATCAAAAATAAAGATTTCTAATTTTTAAATAAAAAGGAAAGACATTTTAGAATTTATTTTGTTAAACCTCCTTCTTTCCTTAATAAGGCCGCCTTATCAGTTTTCTCCCAGGTAAAATCAGGATCCTCTCTACCAAAATGGCCATATGCAGCAGTTTTTGTAAATATTGGTCTTCTTAAATCAAGATGATCAATAATTTCTCTAGGTTTTAATGGGAAAAACTCTCTAATGAGATCCTCAATTTTTTCTAAAGAAATCTTATTTGTTCCAAAACAATCAATATTTACTGAAACTGGATCAGCAATACCAATAGCATATGCTAATTGAATCTCACATTTATCTGCAATACCTGAAGCAATGATATTTTTAGCAATATAACGAGCCATATAGGTAGCGCTACGATCTACTTTTGTTGGATCTTTACCTGAAAACGCTCCACCACCATGTCTACCTACTCCGCCATAAGTATCAACAATAATTTTTCTACCAGTGACACCTGCATCGGCATAAGGTCCTCCACGAATAAAAGAACCAGTTGGATTAACATGAAAAACCGTATCTTTATCAACCCATTGACTACAAACAGGTTTAATTATTTTTTCAATAATATCTTTTTTAATTCTATCATAAGAAATACCACTATCATGCTGTGTTGAAACAACGATTGTATCAGCTCTTAAAGGTTTACCTTTATCATTATATTCAATAGATACTTGGGATTTACCATCAGGTCTTAAATAAATTATTTCTTTCTTTTTTCTTGCTTCAGCAAGTTTTTTTGTAAGTTTATGAGCAAGTAAAATAGGTAGAGGCATGAGTTCCTTTGTCTCATTAGTGGCATATCCATACATCATACCTTGATCACCAGCACCTTGTTCCTTATGCTGACCGCTGATACTAACTCCTAGAGATATATCTGGGCTTTGTTCAGTAATTTGAACCCATACAGAACAAGTTTCCCATTCAATGCCATATTCCGATTTTGTATACCCAATCCCTTTTATTGTATTTCTTACAACATGTGGTATATCTATATATGCCGAGGTTGTCATTTCACCAAAGACCATGACTCCTCCGTTTTTCGTCGCGGTTTCTATTGCTACTCTTGAATTTTTATCCTGTCTAAGTGCTTCATCTAAAATTGCATCTGATATTAAATCACACATCTTATCGGGGTGACCTTCTGTTACTGATTCTGAACTAATGATTATTTTTCTTTTTGCCATTGTTTCACCTATTTATTATAGTTCAATCTATAAATAGTGGAAAATATGATACCAGAACATAGATATTAATTTTTTTAAATAAAATATTAAAAAAATTGTATAGATTTATTCTTCAAGTTTTCTTGTTACCCAAACCTGTTCATCGAGAGCATCATAAATAGCCTCATCAGATATATCTTCTATGGTTTGTTTATCAGAAAGTACACTCCTTGTTCTTTTATTTTCATCTTTTGAATATTTTAAAATAATATCTTTCCTTATTACCCAATAATGGGTACGCCATTCTCTACCATCATAAAGTGTTGTTTCTTCTCTTTCTGTAGTAAGCATGCCTTCTTCTTCAAGTATATAAAATAGTTGTCTATCCTCTGGATCTAAAACATTATCGATAACTCGATCTTGGAAACCAAATATATCCATAACAAATCCAGCGTCTCTACGTGCTTCTTCAATATTTATACCTACTCTATTTGCTATTGCTTTTGACAAATCCTCAAGTGTTATAATATTCATATTTTTACTTCCTCTTCTTGTATTAATATACTTTAATTTAACCCCTTAATTGATTACCATATAGTTTATAGCTCATAGTATATATAGTTTTCTATGATTCTTAGCGTTGCTTTCTTTAAAAATAATGAAAAATGGCAAAAAATGGCAAAAATTTTAAATAGGAAGAGCGGGTAAGAGTTATTTAATGAAAGAAGATCTAAGCAAAAAATTCACAGGAGAATGGCTTTTACTTTTCAACGATGAAATCGTAGATCATAGTGTAAACATTGAAGAAATTCTAAAAGTAGCTGAAGAAAAATTCCCCGCAGACAAATTCCCAGACGATGAAATAAAAATATCAAAAGTATTGGATGGAACACTTAGAAGTCTATAATTTGTTTGATTAACTAAATTTTTCAATACAATTTTAAAATAAATTTGTGATAAAATCAAATAAAATATCAAAAGTATTATCTTGAGATTATTAATTACTTAAAGTATTATGCCAGACCCAATATTTATATTCGATTATTTTAGGTATCCTATAATACCTATCAAATTCATTTACAAAGAAAAAGAAACGCCAATAATTGATGCTCTACTTGATTCTGGCGGAGATTTTATTGTTATTCCAATGCCTATTGCAAGTTACCTTGGATTAAAACTTAAAAAAGCTGGTTCTGTAGATACTGCGGGTGGAGCAACATTATTGTATAAAGCAAATTTAAATATGATAATGGGTAAAAAGGATAGAACAGCATTTTATAATAATATACAAATCCATGTATCAGTTAGAAATGATATACCAGTTTTAATTGGTAGACACCCAATTTTTGAGGATTATGAAATAACTTTTATTAAACAAAAAAATCAACTTATTCTAAAATCAATTAATCAATAAATTATATATATATGAAGTGTCATAGCGGGTAAACTGTTTCACTGTTACTGTAGGTTAGAGTAAATCATACAAAAATAATGTTTAAAGCTTGAGTCCCGGCCTATAATTGGGCCTGTAGCTCAGCTAGGTAGAGCATCTGGCTTTTAACCAGGTGGCCAGGGGTTCGAATCCCCTCAGGCCCGCCTTCTAACCTCTAATGAATTAGGAGGAAAAAAACCATAATGGAGAAAACTGCTGAAAAACAACAGCTTGAAATATTAAGACACAAGCTGGTTCCTTCTCATGTAATTATTTCTGAAAATGAGAAGAAAGAATTATTTGAGAAATTAAAGATAACACCTGATCAGTTACCAAAAATTCTAAACACAGACCCGACGTCTATTTCTATTGGTGCAAAACCGGGACAAATTGTAAAAATTGTTAGAAAAAGCCCTACTGCAGGGGAGGCAGTAGCATATAGATTTGTAGTAGAAAGTACAGAATGATGGGTGTAAAATATGAGAGAACTTGTTGATTCTTTTTATAAAGAACGTAGTATAGTAAATCACCAAATTGCTTCATACAACGATTTTTTGGAACGCAGACTACAAAATATTGTTGATAGCACAATTATCGGACAAGAAGAAGAAATGGAAAGAGGATTTATTTATCCTGAAATGGAAGGTTATAAAATAAAATTTGGAAAAATAACTGTTGGAAAACCAGAAGTAAAAGAAGCAGATGGTACAGTTAGAAGACTAACTCCTATGGAAGCACGTTTAAGAGATTTAACATATGAAGCCCCAATAACATTAGAATTCATACCTGTTAAAGATGATGTAGAATATGATCCTGAAGATGTTAGAATTGGAGAACTTCCAATTATGATTAAATCAAAAGCCTGTAACCTAGCTAAGCATAATATTGAAGAAAAAAAAGGACACGAACTTACAAATGACGAATATAAAAAGGAATTACAAGAAATGCAAGAAGATTCGCTAGATCCAGGCGGGTATTTTATTAGCAATGGAACTGAAAGAGTTCTAATCACAGTTGAGGATCTTGCACCAAACAGAGTTCTAGTAGAAAGAAGTAGTAGGTATGGTAGGGATATAGAAGTTGCAAAAGTTTTTTCTCAAAAAGAAGGGTACCGAGCTTTAACAGTAGTTGAAAAGAAAAATGATGGCATGCTTATGGTGTCATTACCAACGACCTATGGTCAGATACCACTTATGATACTTTTAAGAGCACTTGGTATGGAAAATGATGAGGAAATTGTAGATGTTATAAGCGTAGATCCAAAAATGGAGCCTTATGTTCTTGCAAATATAGAGGAATGCGCAAACGAATATGGTATAACAACAAAGGAGGAAGCAATTGCTTATCTTGGCAAGAAATTTGCTGGTGGACAAGCAAAAGAGTACCGTGTTAAAAGAGTAGAAACATTGATGGATAAAAACCTTTTACCTCACCTTGGGAACGAATCATCAGATCGTCTTACAAAAGCCGTTTTCATGGCTCGTATGGGAATGGCTGTTTTAGAACTAGCTCTTGGTAAAAGAGAGGAAGATGACAAGGATCATTATGCAAACAAGAGACTCAAACTTGCTGGAGATTTAATGGAGGATTTATTCCGTGTTGCTTTTACTGCGCTTTGTAAAGATTTAAAATACCAAATTGAAAGAATTCATGCAAAAGGTAAGGAAATAAAAATTAGTTCTTCACTACGCTCTGATGTTTTAAGTCAACGTATTCATCATGCACTAGCAACAGGTAACTGGGTTGGCGGGAGAGCAGGTATATCTCAGCTTTTGGATAGAACAAGTAACCTTGCAGTATTAAGTCATTTAAGAAGAGTTACATCGCCTCTTACAAGATCACAACCACATTTTGAGGCACGCGATTTACATTCTACACAGTGGGGTAGGCTATGTCCAAATGAAACACCTGAAGGACCAAACTGTGGCCTAGTGAAAAACCTAGCTCTTGCAGTTGAAATATCAGAAGGTTTTCCAGAAAAAGAGGTTGAAAATGTACTTAAGGATTTAGGAATTAGAGAAATTACTAAAAAATCAACTGGAACAAGAGTATATTTAAACGGAGATCTTATAGGAATGCATTCAAGTGGTAAGGATCTTGCACAAAAATTTAGGGAAAAACGAAGAAAAGGATTATTGAGTAATGAGGTAAATGTTGCTTATTATGAAGATGCAAATGACTTAATTGTAAATTGTGACTGTGGACGGTTAAGAAGACCACTTGCAATTACAGAGAATGGTAAACTTTTACTAACTAAGAAATACGTCAATGATCTTGAAACAGGTAGAAAAAGATGGATCGATTTAATAAATGAAGGCATTGTAGAATATATAGATGCTGAAGAAGAAGAAAATACTTTAATTGCATTAAATGAGGAAGATATAACATCTGAACATACGCATATGGAAATGGATCCTATGTGTATACTTGGAATAGGATCATCACTTGTTCCTTATCCAGAGCATAATTCGTCTCCAAGAATTACAATGGGCGCAGGTATGGGTAAACAATCATTAGGTTTTGGTGCTTCAAATTATAGAATAAGACCAGATACTAGAGGACACTTGATGCATTATCCACAAGCACCACTTGTTCAGACTCATCCAGTTAAATACATAAAGTTTAATGAAAGACCAGCAGGTCAGAATTTCATCGTTGCAGTATCTTCTTACAGAGGTTATAACATGGAAGATGCACTTGTTATGAATAAAGCAAGTATAGAAAGAGGCATAGGCCGAAGCAGTTTTTTTAGAACATATAGCAGTGAAGAAAAACGATATCCCGGTGGACAAGAAGATCATTTTGAGGTCCCTGATCCAGATTGTAGAGGTGTAAGAAGCGAAGAGGCATACATAAATTTAGGTGAAGATGGTCTTATTTCACCTGAATGTGATGTTAATGATGGAGATGTTTTAATCGGAAAAACTTCACCTCCTAGATTTTTGGAGGAACCAACAGATTTTTTAACACCTCAAAAACGTAGGGAAACATCTGTTACAGTTCAACATGGAGAAGGAGGCATTGTTGACAAGGTAATGCTTTCTGAATCAGTAAATGGCTCAAGGATGGTTAAAATAAAAGTTAGAGAGGAACGTATACCTGAATATGGAGACAAGTTTGCCTCAAAGCATGGTCAAAAAGGTGTTATAGGATTACTTGTTCCCCAAGAGGATATGCCTTTTAACGAAGATGGTATTTCACCTGATTTAATAATTAATCCGCATGCAATTCCAAGTAGAATGACAGTAGGTCATGTTCTTGAAATGATAGGTGGAAAAGTAGGGGCCTATGAAAGTAGGTTTGTTGATGGAACTGCTTTTAGTGGAGAATCTGAGGAAGAACTAAGAAAAGCCTTAGTAGAAAACGGATTTGAACACAACGGAAAAGAAATATTATACAATGGAGAAACTGGAAATAAACTCGAATGTGACATATTTGTTGGATGTATTTATTATCAGAAATTGCACCATATGGTTGCAGGTAAAATACATGCACGTTCTAGAGGACCAGTTCAAATACTAACAAGACAACCAACAGAAGGAAGAGCAAGAGAAGGAGGACTAAGATTTGGAGAGATGGAAAGAGATTGTTTGATAGGTCATGGCGCCTCTATGGTTATAAAAGATAGATTACTAGATGAATCAGATCTAACTGTCAAATACATATGCAATACCTGTGGACATGTGGCTATATATGATAGACATGGAGCCTTGCATTGTCCTGTATGCGGAGATAAAGCAGAAATTTATCCAATTGAAATGAGCTATGCTTTCAAACTTTTAATTGATGAATTGAAATCCTTAGTAATAGCACCAAGAATTAAATTAAATTCATTAGTATAATAAAAATAATTGGATGGTTTGTTATGGAAAGGGTAAAAAGTATAACAAAAAAAATTGGTAGTATATCATTTTCATTACTTTCACCAAATGAAATAAGGAAAATGAGTGCTACTAAAATTATAACAGCTGATACATATGATGATGATGGATTTCCTATTGCAATGGGTTTAATGGATCCCAAGCTGGGTGTAGTTGAACCTGGTTTAAGGTGTAAAACCTGTGGTTTAAGAGTTGGTAAAGATAAATGCCCTGGACATTTTGGTCATATTGATTTAGCAATGCCTGTTATCCACGTTGGACTAGTAAAATCAATAAGAGACTGTCTTCGCGCAACATGCAGAGGATGCGGACGTATCTTATTAACAGATAAACAAAAAAACGATTTTTTACAGGAACTTAAAAAATTTAATAGAGAAGGTCGAGACCCAACATTTGTATTAAAAATGATAATAAAAGAATGTGTTAAATCAGAAAAATGTCCATATTGTGACAGAGAAGTTGGAAAAATAGAACTTGATAAACCAACTTCTTTAAGAGAAAACGGCAAAAAATTAACTCCATCAGAAATAAGGGAATGGCTAGAAAAAATACCAGATGAAGATCTACCTTTACTAGATGTAAATATTAAATCAGCAAGACCAGAATGGATGGTTTTAACAGTTTTACCTGTACCACCTGTTACAGTAAGACCATCAGTTACGTTAGAATCAGGTGAAAGATCAGAAGATGATCTAACACATAAACTTGTTGATGTTATCCGTATAAATCAACGTTTACAAGAAAATAGAGATGCTGGTGCTCCACAACTAATAGTAGAAGATCTATGGGAGCTGTTACAATATCATATAACAACATATCTGGATAATCAAACTTCAGGTATACCTCCTGCTCGCCATCGCTCAGGTAGACCCTTAAAAACTCTTGCTCAACGTTTAAAAGGTAAAGAGGGGCGTTTCAGAAGCAACTTGTCGGGTAAAAGAGTAAACTTTTCAGCACGCACTGTAATTTCTCCAGATCCAAATCTAAGTATAAATGAAATTGGTGTACCTATGATTGTTGCAAGAGAATTAACAGTACCTGTTAGAGTTACATCACACAATATTGATTGGTGTAAAAAATTAATAAAACAAAAAACTAGTATTTCTGAAAAATCAGATGAATATCAGCCTAGCGTAAATTATATTATAAAAGAATCAGAAGGATTAAAGCAACGTATTAAAGTAACAGAAAAAAATGCAGATGAGCTTGCAGAAAAACTAGAGCTGGGTACTGTAATAGAGAGACAACTTATGAACGGTGATATATCAATTTTTAATAGACAACCGTCGCTTCATCGTATGTCAATGATGGCTCATAGAGTTAAGGTTGTTCCTTATAAAACATTTAGATTTAATTTAAGTGTTTGCCCACCATACAACGCAGATTTTGACGGAGATGAAATGAACCTTCATCTTTTACAAGGTGAAGAAGCGCAAGCTGAAGCAGAAATTTTAATGAAAGTCCAAGAAAACATTCTTTCACCAAGATTTGGCGGGGTCATTATCGGTGGCATACATGACCATATATCCGGTTGTTTCCTTTTAACACATAAGGATAAAAAAATACTATTGGATGATGCATCACATATTTTAGCCTCGATTAAATATAAAGGAAAACTTCCTGATATTATTGAAGATAAACAAATGCGTTTTGTAAATGGAAAAGATATATTTAGTACGCTCTTACCAGAGGATCTTAATCTTGAGTTTAAAGCAAAAACTTGTTTAAACTGTGAGGTATGTACAGCACCAAAATGTCCACATGATGCTTATGTAATAATAAAAAATGGTGTACTTAAACAAGGAACTATAGATGAAAATAGTATTGGTGCTTTTAAAGGGAAAATTTTGGATCAAATTATAAGAAATCATGGGATGGATGCAGGTAGGGAATTCATTGACAATGTTACAAAGATGAGTATTGCAAGTATAACATTATTTGGTTTTACTACAAGTATAGATGATGAGGATATTCCTGAGGAAGCAAAGAAACAAATTGAAGAAGGACTTGAAAAAGCTATGCAGAAAATTAGGGGACTTGTTAAAGCCTATGAAAGTGGTGAACTGGAATCCTTACCTGGTAGAAGCCTAGAAGAAACACTTGAGATGGAGATAATGAGAGTCACAGGTAGAGCAAGAGACATGGCTGGTGAAATAGCTGGTAAACATTTAGGATTAAACAATAGTGCAGTAATAATGGCTAAATCCGGCGCACGTGGATCTATGCTTAATCTATCACAGATGTCTGGATGTGTGGGTCAACAAGCTGTTCGTGGAGAAAGGATACATAGGGGTTATCAATACAGAACCCTGCCTCATTTTAAAAAAGGTGATTTAGGAGCAAGAGCTAAGGGATTTGTTGCATCAAGTTATAAAATTGGTTTATCACCAACAGAATACTTCTTCCATTCGATGGGTGGTAGAGAAGGTCTTGTTGATACTGCAGTTCGTACATCTAGATCAGGTTACATGCAGAGACGACTAATTAATGCTCTTGAGGATGTAAAGGTTGAAAATGATGGAACTGTTAGACACTCCGGTGGTTTAATAATTCAATTCCTTTATGGGGAAGATGGAATTGATCCAGCTAGAAGCTCAAGTGGTAAAGCTGTTGATGTCGATCGAATAATAAATGATATTAAAGAGGAGATCTAATGGCAAAAAAAAGTAAACCAAAAAAGACAAAAAAAGAAAAGAAAAAAACAAAAAAACAAACAAAAAAAACAATAAAAAAAACATTGCCTAAAAAAACAACCGTAACAAAAAAGAAGATAACAAAAATAAAACCACCTAAAAAAAAGGTTAAAAAAATTATTAAAAAAGAAGGAAAAAAACTAAAGAAAGAAAAAAAACCTGAAATTAAAATAATAAAAGAAATACCAGCTCCTGAACCAGAGAAGGAGCCAGAAGAAGTCATAAAATTTAGATCTGAAATTAATAAGTTATTAGATAGTAGATTTCTACCAAAATCAGTCGTTAATGAAATTATATTTAGAATATCTAAAGATAATAAATTAGAATCTAAATTAGATGAGATAGTAAAAAAAGCCTTAGAATATTATAGTAAAAATCTAATTGATCCATCTGAGGCCTGTGGTATTGTTGGAGCACAAAGTATTGGTGAACCAGGTACACAAATGACAATGAGGACTTTTCACTACGCTGGTGTTGCAGAAATTAATGTTACCTTAGGTTTACCCCGTTTAATTGAAATTGTAGATGCTAGATCCATTCCTTCTACACCTATGATGAATATTTATTTAAGGGATGAATATAGATTGAATTCTAATCTAGCAAAAGAAGTTGCTAATCAAATAGAAATTACTAGATTAAATAGCATTGCAGATATTGAAACGGATCTTACTAACTTTGTTATCTATGTAAAACCTAATATGAACACTATGAAAAGCAAAGATATTACTATAGATGAATTAGCAGATAATATTAAAAAGATAAGGGGTATAGAAGCAAAAGTTGACAAGGAGAGAATAAAAATATCTCTTGATGATCCTAGTTATAAAAAATTACTTGATGTAAATGAAACTCTTAAAGATCTTAAAGTAAAGGGTATTGATGGTATAAGACGTATTATTATTAGAAACGAACCAAACGAAGGTTATGTGATATATAGTGAAGGAAGCAATTTTGAGGAAGTGTTAAAAATTAATGGAGTAGACCCATATAGAACAACAAGTAAGGATATTCAAGCTGTTGGAAGAGTACTTGGTATAGAAGCTGCTAGAAATAGGAGTATACAAGAGGCTTATAGTACGCTTTCAGAACAAGGTTTAAATGTAGATTTAAGACACATTATGCTTGTAGCAGATATTATGACAGTTGACGGTACCATTAGAGCAATAGGCAGACATGGTGTTAGTAAAGAAAAAGAATCAGTTTTATCTCGGGCAGCCTTCGAAATTACTGTTAGTCATTTGCTACAGGCAGCTAGACGTGGTGAAACCGATAAACTTGGTGGTGTAGCTGAAAATATAATTGTTGGGCAACCAGTTAATTTGGGTACTGGTGCAGTTGAGCTTATAATGAAAAGAGGTAAAAAGAAAGGGGAGTAATATGGTAGAAGTAGATAAGATTCTAAAGGATACAATTAAAAATGGAGATGTAAAAATTGGTACCAAAGAAGCTAAATCAGCAATTAAAAAAGATTCTACAAAACTTATTGTTATAGCTAACAATTGTCCAAATAGTTCTGAGATTAGCGAACTTGCCAAGAAAAAAAAAGTACCTGTTTATAATTACAATTCAAATTCGATTAACCTTGGATATATATGTGGTAAGGCCTTTGCTGTTTCTGTTTTTGCTGTTATAGACGATGGTGGAGCAAATGTTTTAAATCTTATTAAGAAAAGGTAGATTTTATGACAGACATAATGCTTTCAAATGAAGATATGCAATACATTAATATGGCCAATAAAGTGACAAAAACAGATATTCTAGATTGTATAAGCATAGAAGATAAAATTATATTTATAGTTAAAAAGGGACAACTGGGTGCGGCAATTGGTATTAAAGCAAAAAATTTAGAGAAACTACGTGGATTATTTAAAAAGACAATAAAATTTGTTGAATTTGATTCAGATAAACAAAGATTTATTGTTAACCTTTTTAAACCATACAAAATCAATAGTGTTACATTAGAAGGTGATGATAATTCATCTGTTGCAAAGGTTGAGGTGAGTGTAGGTGATAAATCCAAAATAATTGGAAAAGATGGACGGAACATAGAAATAATCCGTAACCTTGCGCGTAGACACCATGGAATTAAAGATGTTCAGATTAAATAAATAACTTAAATCATAATGGTTTTTAAATAGAGCTAGTATACAACTGCGGGGAGTACTTTTGAGAATCAAAAAACATCCTATCATTGATTTCAAATTTGATAAGAAATTACGCTTTTATTTCAACAATAAAATTATGTATGGTTTTGATGGAGATAGCATTGCTTCTGCTCTTCATGCACAAGGTGTAAAAAAATTTACTACAAGTCAAAAATATGCCCGACCTCGCGGATTTTTTTGTGGAATAGGTAAATGTTCTTCATGTTTAATGAGGGTCAATGGAGTTCCAAATGTTAGGACATGTATCGCACCTTTAAAAGATAGTATTTATGTTGAAACCCAGGATAAACTCCCACTATTACCTACTGCAGAATTTAAAGATAAACCAAAAGAGACAGTTGATGTTGATATTCTTGTTATTGGTGCAGGTCCAGCTGGTTTATGTGCATCTATTGAAGCTGCTAATCAAAATGCTAGAGTTTTAATTGTTGATGAAAATCAATTTGTTGGTGGGCAGTTAGTTAAACAAACACATAAGTTTTTTGGCTCAAAACAAGAGAAAGCTGGTACAAGAGGTATTGATATTGCTAAAGAACTTGAGAAAGAGGTTGTTGAGTTACAGAAAAAAGGTAAAATAGATTTGATGTTAGACTCTACTGTAATTGGATACTACGAAAGAGATAAAAAAAATTATCATAAGTTTGGGGTTGTAAAGAGAGAAAAATACGAAAATATTCTTTATGAAATAAATTGTAAAGCAGCTATATTTGCTTGTGGCGCTATGGAAAATATGCTACTTTTTCCAGGTAATGATTTACCGGGTGTTTATGGTGCTGGAGCTGTACAAACATTGATGAATGTTTATGGTGTAAAACCAGGAAATAAAGTATTGATGGTTGGTGCAGGTAATGTTGGTCTTATTGTTTCATACCAATTAATTCAAGCGGGTATAGATGTTGAGTGTGTTGTGGAGGCTGCACCAAAAATAGGTGGATATAATGTTCATGCAGCAAAGCTAAGAAGATGTGGGGTCCCAATATTAATTTCTCATTCGATTAAAGAGTTATATGGTGATGGTAAAGTTGAAGGAGCTGTAATTGTTAAACTTGATGATAAATGGGAACCTATTAAAGGGTCTGATGAAAAAGTTAAATGTGATACTGTTTGTTTAGCTGTTGGTTTAACACCTTCAACAAGACTACTTTTTCAAACAGGAGTAAAAATAGCATTTATACCTGAAGCAGGTGGGTATATTGCGCTTCATGATGATTTAATGCAAACCTCAGTTAAAGGATTGTATATATCTGGAGATGCCTCAGGAATAGAAGAAGCATCTACTGCTATGATCGAAGGTAAAATCGCTGGTCTTGCAGCGGCTGTTTCATTAGGGTATGATAAAAATAAAGATCTTTTAAAAAAATACCAGATAGAACTTAAGAATTTAAGAGCAGGACCTTTTGGTCAAAAACCACGTATTGCAAATAAAAAAATAGAAAAACTAATGGAGAAAAAATATGCAGGATTATGAAAAAACTGGTGTACTATCCTTAAAAGATCTGAAGATGCCTACTAAAAAACAACTTAAAAAAGGAGTAGCAATATTAGAATGTATACAAGAAATTCCATGTGATCCTTGTGTAGAATCATGTCCTGTTTGTGCTATTACAATGAAAGATATCAATGCCCCACCGATTAACAATTATGAAAAATGTATAGGTTGTACAAAATGTGTGGGGGTATGCCCTGGGTTAGCTATATTTGTTGTTAAGATAAAAGATGGTAAAGCCCTAGTGACTTTACAGTATGAATTTTTACCTGTTCCAGAAGTTGGTGATAAGGTTGAAGCACTTAATAGAAAGGGAGCAAAAGTTGGCTTTGGTATTGTGCGCAGGGTTGTTAAACAAGGTAAAACCATGGTTATAACAGTTGAAATTGATGAAGATTTAGCAATGGATGTTAGAAATATTAGGGTTTGATTTATGAAAAAAATCTCTATTGTCTGTAGATGTGAGGATATAACAGAGGAGGATGTAATTAATGCCATTGAAGATGGTTATACAGATATTGAGGAACTAAGAAAAAAACTCAGAATTGGTATGGGACCATGTCAAGGAAGGGTATGTATTCAAATTGTAGCAAAAATACTTGAAAAGAAAACAGGAAAAAAGGTTTCAAATATTCCTCTTCCTACATCAAGACCACCTGAAATTCCTGTTTCTTTGGGTACATTAGCAAGTGATGAAAAATGAAAAAAAAAGCAGATGTAGTAATTATTGGTGGTGGTATAAACGGTTGTTCCCTTGCTTATAATCTTGCTAAAAAAAAAGTTAATGTTATTGTTGTTGAAAAAAACTATTTATCTTCAGGTGCAACTGGTGCTTGTGGTGCAGGAATTAGACAACAATGGTCCACAATAGAAAATACAAGATTAGCAATTGAGAGTGTTAAAATTTTCGAAAAACTAAGCAAGGAATTAGATCAGGACATAGAGTTTCGTCAAGGTGGTTATTTAATAGCTGTTCATGATGAAAAAGAAATGATACAAGCTGAAAAAAATGTTGCTATGCAACGTTCACTTGGTTTAAAAGTTGATATACTAGACGTAAGTGAAATAAATAATATTGTACCAATTTTGGATGTAAAAGGAATGAAAGTAATCGGAGCAACTTTTTGTCCTACTGATGGTCATGCTAATCCTTTTAAGACAAATTTTGCATATGCTTATGCTGCTAGGCGAAATGGTGTTGAGATTTATACTCATACAAAAGTTGTTGGTATAAAAACAAATAAAAATGAAATAAAAGCTGTGGAAACAGATAAAGGTTTTATAAAAACTAATATTGCGGTTAACGCTGCTGGTATCGAATCAAAGGATATTGCCAGAATGGTTAATATCAATCTACCTCTTGTAGCATACAGGAAAGAAATAATGGCAACTGAATGTTTAGAACCATTGTTTGAAGCAATGGTTATATCATTCAAAGACGGTATATATTTCAGTCAACAACGTGAAGGACAGATAGTGGGAGGTATACCTATACCTGAGGAAAGAAGTGGTTATAAAACAATACCCACTTTTGCTTTTATGAGACATATGGCAAAGACACTTACACGTTATGCACCTATTCTTAAACATGTTAATATGCTTAGACATTGGACAGGTTTCTATGATGTTACACCTGATGCTAGACCAGTTTTGGGTGAAACAAGAGAATTAAAAGGTTTTATTCAATGTAATGGTTTCAGTGGACATGGTTTTATGATTTCTCCAATGGTTACTAAGATTTTATCTGAATATATTATAGATGGTAAATCACCCGATATTTTAGAAAAATTAAACCTAGATAGATTTGAGGGTAACAAAATCATTTATGAAAAATCTGTTGTAGGATAAGTAGTAACAATAATAAACCATTTTTAGTATCCAGTCAGATAAAATGGATTATGAAAAAATTGGTTTTAAGGCAGGACTTGAGATACATCAACAACTAGATACTCATAAGCTATTTTGTAAATGTCAATCAGTGATAAAGGAGGAATTTAATTATTCTTTTGGACGTTTTTTAAGGCCTACCCAAAGTGAATTAGGTGATGTTGACAAAGCAGCTCTTGCCGAGGCTAAGAAAAACCGTTATTTTCTTTACACTGCCTCTGATGAATCAACATGTCTTGTTGAGGCTGATGAGGAACCGCCACATGCAGCTAACTCTGAGGCAATTGATATATGTTTAACAACAGCTGTTCTTATGAATGCTACACTTGTTGATGAGATTCAATTTATGAGAAAAATCGTGATAGATGGTAGTAATACTGGTGGTTTTCAAAGAACGGCTTTGGTTGCAGTTGGTGGAAAAATAGATGATGTAGGTATTCAGATCATTGCTCTTGAAGAAGATGCAGCAAGGAAAATTGAAGAAAAAGGTAGAATTGTTAATTATGGTCTTGATAGACTTGGAATCCCACTTATTGAAATAGCAACAGGACCTGATATAAAAAATCCTAGTCATGCAAAAGAAGTAGCAGAAAGAATTGGTTTACTTCTTCGTGCTACTGGTAAAGTAAAAAGAGGACTAGGCACTATTCGTCAGGATCTTAACATTTCTATATCTAAAGGTGAAAGAGTTGAGATAAAAGGTATTCAATCACTTAGTTCTATATCAAAAGTGGCGGAAAAGGAGGTTTTAAGACAAATAGGTCTTATTAACATAATGGAAATCTTAAAAGAAAGGATCAAAAAGCAGGATTTAGAGGATATAAAATTAGTTGATATTTCATTACATATAAAGGATAGTAAATCAAATATTGTTCAAAAATTATTAAAAGAAGGTTGCGCAAAGGCATTTAGATTATCTGGTTTTAAAGGGCTTTTGAAACAAGATGACACAAGACTTGGAAAAGAATTTGCTGTTAATGCAAAAATAGCAACAGGAATTGGAGGGATTATTCATTCAGATGAATTACCTGGTTATGGAATAGAACAAAAAGAAGTAGATAAACTAAGAGTATTATTACAACTAAAAGAAAACGATGCAATAGTAATTGCAATAGGTAAAGAAAACGTAGTGGATAATGCTTTGAAAGTGGTTATAGAAAGAGCAAAAAAAATACTAGATGGTGTTCAAAGCGAGGTTAGAAGAGCTTTATCAGATGATACAACAGAGTTTATAAGACCTATGCCTGGTGCAGCAAGAATGTATCCAGAAACAGACGTCCAACCTATAAGAATCACTAAAAATTATATAGATAAAATAAAGAGTAATTTACCAGAAAGACCAGATGAGAAACATAAACGATTTATGAAAGAATATTTAATTAATGATGAACAGACAAAGCAAATACTATCAAGTGGTTATGAACTAGACTTTGAAAGACTCGTGAAACAGTTTCCTGAACAAAAAAATGTAATAATTAGAACGTTTTTAAACACATTTTCTGAGTTTGAAAAAGAAAAGATTGATATAAACTTAGTAAATGAAAAAATACTTGTAAACATTTTTTCTGCGCTTTCTGAAGGTAAATATTCAAAGGAGGCAATACCTGTAATATTGAGATATTTAATAGTAAATCCAAAAAGTACAATAGAAGAAGCCATAAAATCTTGCGGTTTATTTACTACTGATACAAAGGAAATAGAAGAAATAGCAAAAAGAATTATATTAGAAAGAATAGATTTTGTGAAACAAAAAGGTCTTGAAGCACTAGGACCATTAATGGGAGTAGTTATGAATGAATTACGTGGAAAAGCAGATGGTAAAACAATAAACGAAATACTAAAAAAAGAAATTGATAAAGTTATTTAACCCTTTTTTTAAATAAGAATTTAAGGTTTTTCCATCCATCTGTGAAACTCTGTAATTTAACCTCACCTTCTCTAGCATACAATTCTGATGGAATTACTTTACTTTTTATCCTTTTATTAGAAAACATCTCAATCTTTATTTCCTCGGAAAAGGCCATTCCATCATTAAAATCCTCAATTGGTTGTATCAAATTAAGAGTCTCTTTTTTAAAAATCCACATACCAGATTGTGAATCTTTGATATTAATTAAGAAAAGAACTTTTAAAACTAGATTTAATACAAAATTTCCGAAATAATGTTTTAATGACATGGAATTATGTTTAAGTGCTGCAAATCTATCTGTTGTTATAAAATCTAGTTCTTCATCAATCAATTTCTTTATGTAAACATGAACTTTATCAAAAGGGTATGTTGCATCACCATCCCCTGTAACAATAATATCACCTGATGCTTGTGATAAACCTGTTTTATAAGCCCTACCATAACCTTTTCTTTTTTCAATTATTATTTTTGCTTTCTTTTTTTTAGCTATATCTCTGGTTTTATCTTTAGAATCACCATCTACTATTATTATTTCTAAATCCCATTTGTTTTTTTTAAAATATGCTTTATCTATCGCATCTATTGTTCTTCCTACTCCTTTTTCTTCGTTTAAAGTGGGTAATATAACTGTTACTTTCGTAATTTATCACTCCAGTAGAAAAATAGGTATTAAAAGTAGGGTTAAAAAGGTTTTATTAAAAAAAAAATTAAAAAAAAAGATTAGAAGAGGGTTTTTTCCTCTTATTTTCGTCTACGTCTTAATAGTATAAATGCTACTCCAATTGCGACTATGAGTGTTATTAACTCAAAGCCTGGAGTTGGTTTTGTCTTCACAGTAATTGATAGAGTTCCGGTCTGCATGTTTTCATATGTTGCTGTTACTGTGTATGTTCCTTCAGTTGTTGGAGCAGTGAATGTGGCTTTTCCCTCGTTGTCAGTTGTCTGGGTTTGACTTTGGAATGTTACAGTTGCTCCAGCAAGTCCACTACCTTTAGCAACAACGGTTACTGTAAATGACGCCTCAGTGTTTACTTCAGTTGGTCCACTTACTTTTATTTCCCATTTCTTTAGAACTGTTACATCTTCTGATACACCAATATATCCAGTCTTTTTCGCAATTACTTTCATTATAGCATAATCTACACCGGGATCTGGGACTGCGAATTCTGCTACACCATCAGCACCAGTTTTTACTGTTACAGTACCAAGGGTAACATCTACGTCTGCTATTGGTGTTGCACCGTAATTAACTGTTACAATCAATGTTTCGCCTTGATATATCGGGGATTTTGAGATTGTAACAATCATTGTCTTAATTCCAGTGACTGTGACGTAAGTGTCAGTAATAACTGCGTTTGACCAGTTAAGAACTCCGCCTATATATTCAACGTCTCGTGCAATAGTAACATTGAGTTTACCACTTGCCTCTGGTGAAACACTGAGTACTACCATACCCGTCGCATCAGTTTCAGCAGGATCTGGTTGGACAGAAAGTACTCCACCAGATGATGGGGTTAAGGTTAAGTTTATTCCTTCAATTGGGTTACCTTCGTTATCTTTTGCAATAATAGTAATTTCTGTAGGATAATTGATATATATTTCAGATGGAGTAACGGTGAAAACTGGATAATTAACTGAGAACTCTCCATTTGTTTTGTTTCCATCTATATCCTCATCATAGTATTCAAGAAGCGTTGCATTGATTATTGTAGCATTATCTCCTACACAGGTTATTGTGAAGGTACCTGTTGCGTCTTCATCAAGAGTAATAGTATCATCATCAAGTTCAATAGAGAAATCATCTTCAATATTTAGATACAGTGTTGTTCCTTCTGGTAACGGATCACCATTTGCATCAATACCAGTAACATCGACATCTAAATCCTCAGTATCAATACCAGCAGTAGCAGTACCTGGTGAATAAGAAATAGTTGCAAGACCGACATTAAGCGAAACATTACCATCATGCTCATTTATTCCAGTGTCATTGGTTGCTGTGATAACTAAAGTACCAGCAAACCATGGTTCCCAGTCTTGTATTTTCCATATGCTACCTGATTTCTCAGCAAAGTTGACAGTTTGTAATGGATCATCTTCATCATGGTCCTCATCAACAATTTTACCTATTACTGTATCGACATCTGACATAAGTTCTCCATCTGGATCATATACCTTAAGTTCATATGTATGTTCTATTCCAACTGTTAATGAAAGGTCTGTTGCATTAGTAGGTGTAATAATTTGTATGTCTAGATCATGTACTGGTACAACTTCTACAATATCAAACATAAAGTTAGCACCAGCACTAGCAGCAACTACAATGTATCCGACTCCATCATCAATATCATCATCTTCTATGTCGAATTCAAAAATACCATTTAAACCATTACCCGCTGTATTGTCACCAACTGAATCATTCAAACAAGATGGATTAGCCCAATTTTCATCATAGTATGTAACATGGACCTCTGCATATTGTCCATTTGTGATTGTTGCAGTTATTTTTTCTTCTGATTCTACAGGAATCTCAAGATCATCTCCTACAGAAGTGGTAACTGTTCCAAATAAACCTTTAATTGTATAATCCTTTGTAGTTGTTTCATCTTCAGTATCATTTGTTACTGTAATGGTAACCGTTCCGGCAGTCTTTGGTGAAATTTCTATTTCGTATTCCCCGTCACCAACCCAATATCCATCATCAATTGCATCTTCTTCATCAATTGAGATGTCAAGACCGCAACCAGTTATTTCAATTGATGCATTCATGCGATCGTCCTGACTTTCACCATAAACATTAAGGGTTATAACAGTAGATAAATTTAGCCATTCACAGGGGTCTGTGTCGTCAACTAAGACTTCTTCAACCATATTATCAACAACTATAGTCATAGCAGCAGGTGAAACAACACTAAAAGTTGTCGAACCAGTTATATTTGCTAATAAGTCCTGGTTATCCCATTCCATATATACTGTATTATTTTCTGGATAGGTTGCAATTATTGTTCCTGTACCGGTCTTGTTGAAAAGAATATCGAATTCATAGTAGGCATATTTTTCATTTGATGAATGTCCTGTTAATAAAGCGTCTTCTATAGTTATAATATCCTCATTATCATACTCCATTCCATTATAGTATGCATCTATTCCTGTAACGTGAATCCATAATTCATCATAATAGTCATTATCTGGATCATCTGGATCAGAAACATAAGCAGAAACATTAATAGTTGTATCAAAACCAGAGACTATCTCATCAGGGCTTTCAATTTTAAGACTTGCTCGTTCATCTGAATTAACAGTAAATGATGCATAGGATATGAAATCTGCTATATTGAGTTTCTCAATTTCATTTATTCTATAAGTTCCTGGTTCTTCTGTTCCAATGTACCATGTACCGGCAGATCCCTCAGTTGTATCAAAGTTTAGTATCGCCCTACCATTTGAACCAGTAGTATCAGAATCAACCTCGATATACTCACCATTTGTTGTAGGAGCATATACTTTAACAGTATAACCAGCTACATTTAAATCCTCTTCTTCATCCCAATCCCAGTCTTTAACATAAATTGTTACAGCGATGTCTTCATCACCATATGTTATGTCAGTCGGAGTAACTGTAGTCGTAACATTCAATTTAACAGGAACATTAATTGCTGTACTATTTTCACCAGCATGCCCTGAACTAGGATATATTTTCAACTTGTAATCTACTTCTCTGTTAGTTGCTTCTACATAATCAAATGTGAGAATATTAGGTATCCATTTCCCATTGGATATTGTTTTGTTATCGACTAAGGTTGTACCATCAGGTTCATACAAATAAGCTTCAAGATCCCAATCATCAATTAAGTTTGAACCATTATATACTTCAAAGGTTAATTCTAGATCACCACCATATTCATAGGTTCGATTATGTAGTAAACTAGAAACCTCATTGCCATTGACTATCATCTTTACAAGATATGTATTAACAATATCAATAGCTTGGGTTGCTTCTGGACTACCAGGATTTGGAGTTCCAGTAACATTTAGGACTATTAGATCATAAGTACCAAGTGGATTTCTATATGGAATATCAACCTCCATAGAAACTCGCCCATAGGCATCAGCTGTATCCTCACTAAGGTTTGTTTCCCATGTCGCATTTTCTATCCAAACTTCGTAATCCATATCTGGAGTTAATCCACTGACATTAACCCATATAGTTTCTCCATAAGTTAGATTCGATATTTTCGAGACGTTGATGTCAACCGCAGCCAATACAGGCTGAGTTAAGAGGACTATCATCGAAAACATTAATGCTAGTACTATTAGTATTGACCCTAGCCTCTTTTTTCCTTCTTTTCTCATCTATTTTTCCTCCTTATATTTTTTACTCTTATTACTAAATAGTCCAGTGTAAGAAACTTCTCGATTCACACCGTGAATCGAAACCAGAAAATCCCTAACTTAAAACAGGAATTTTCTATATATGTCCTCACCGGACCCTCGTTTCAACCTAAATAACTACCTTCTTTATAAAAGTTGCGCTTTTCCTTATCTTAAGACACATGTACAAGATAATACACCTAATTAATTATCTGCATAATTTGTATCATTTTTTATTAAATTTTTAGTAAACATCATAATTATAATTTATTTTATTTTATGATTTTTTATTCAATTTTATATTCATATAGCCAATAGCTTTTCGAATTTCCTGCCCAGAGGAACTTTTGTATAATATTTTTACTTTATTTAAATCAATTCTTTTATTGCATCTAAAACAAATACTACTCTTATAAGATAAATCAACAACCTTAGAATTTCTACATCTTGGGCAAACAATAATTCCAAATTTCATATATGAATTCCTCAAAGAACCTTAACTAATAAATATACCTATTATTATTGCCTTTTGCGCACCCGCCTTAGCTCAGTCTGGCTGGAGCGGCCGGCTGTAGACCCTAAATATGGCCGTTACCGGCAGGTCCCCGGTTCAAATCCGGGAGGCGGGACTTTTTTATTTAACCTAGTTATATAGTTGGATTGATATGGTAAACAAAAATTCAAAATGTGTATATGTACCATTAAAAGATGGTGAAAAAGTAAGAAGATATCTTAAAGATAATAATTTTCTAAGAAATGATCTAAAAATTAATAAAGATACTAAATACATATATTTTCCAATAATAGATAAAATTAACAAAATAACGATTAAATATAAAATTAAAAATAAGAAATTCGAAAAGAAATCTAAAAAAGATATTTATTATAAAGAAAAACTAGAAAATCTTGTTCCAAAAAATATTTTTAATTCCTTACCAAACTCTTTTGATATCATTGGAGATGTAATCCTTATCAGGTTAAATGAAAATCTACTTTTATATAAAAAAGAAATTGGACGTGCATTACTTTCAACAAATAAAAATGCTAAAGTTGTTTGTCTTGTGGAACCTATAACAGGAGAATTAAGAACTAGAAAACTTGAAATTATAGCTGGGGAAAAACGCACAAAAACAAAACATAAAGAGTATGGTTTAATCTTTGAAGTTGATATTAAAAAAACATATTTTTCGCCAAGGCTTGCCAACGAAAGAATAAGGATCACTAAACTTGTAAATCCAGGTGATATAGTTGTTGATATGTTTACAGGTGTTGCTCCATTTTCAATTATGATTGCTAAATATTCTAATCCAAAGATTATTTATGCATTTGATAAAAATCCTATTGCAATAAAATTTGCAAAAATTAATGTTAAAAACAATAAAGTTTTAGATAAAATTCAGGTGATTAAAGCAGATGCAAAGAATTCTTATATTATTATTAAAGAAAAAGTTGACCGAATTATTATGAATCTACCATTTTCTGCATATAAATTTTTTAAATATGCACTTAATATAGGTAATAATAAATGTATTATTCATTATTATGATATATTAAAAGAAGATGAAATTGACAAAAGAATTGAATTTTTAAAAAAGATATCTTTTAAGAAAGGATTTGTCTTGGAAAGATTTGATATTCATAAAATAAAGACTTATTCACCAAGAGAATTTTATATAGGAATTGACATTACCGCTAAGAAAATGCCGATGTAGCTCAGCTGGAAGAGCGGCTGACTTGTAATCAGCAGGTCAAGGGTCCGACTCCCTTCATCGGCTTTCAACAAAAAGTTTTTCTTTTTATTAATAAAAATATTTATTGAGTAGCCGCAAGAAAACCCAGACCTTCACGTCTAGAATGAATTGTATCTAACAAATCGTTAAAACGCCGAAAGCGTTTTCTTCTCTTTAAGGTAAAAGTCACGCAATTTTTTCGCACGGAAAGAGTGATATATATTTATATAAAATAAAATGGAGAAATATCTTAGATATCTTTCTTGATGTCATGTTAGGCGTAGCGGACCCAGATCTCACAGCCTACTAACTTATGCCAGTATGATGTAAACGTTCCTAGAAATACGTTTTTACTGTTTAATGGGTATTCAATCATGGAACGTACACCATAGTTCAAACAATCACCGAATCCATCAGGTTTTTCAGTAGTGAATTCCTCACTTGTTCGGGTTTTTACAAGTGCAGTCCACCCAGATGTAATATTATATCGATAGACCTGACAACCATTTCTATTTGAAGTCCCTGCGTACAGACCATCTGCAGTAACTATCATAGACCAGACATACTTATTCGCCGTGTCATTAAAACCATCCCTTGTATATTTCCCTGTTGATGCTTGATCACCGACTATGCAGGTCCAAACTTTTTGTTCTCCAGAAACGTTATATCTCCATATTTCACAGCCTTCATTTTCACTTTTGAAATTAGTTGCGGTTCCAATGTATAAATCACCATTGTAGATATCCATACTTCGAATCCCCCAATTCGCCCCTTCACCAAAGCCGTCTCCATTTGGAAGGGGCTCTTTAATCCAGGTAACCCCGTTAGCAGAGCTCCACAGTTGACATCCAGCGCCCTGAAGATTTTGACCAATATAACCTCGGGAGTTAAAGGTACCAACATATAATTTACAGGAATAGTTTTTCATAATCCATGCATAGTTATTCATCACACCATTTTTGATATCTTGTTCAGTCATATTTAGCCGAAAACCGTGATCAACTACACGCTCCCAATTTATCCCATCATAACTACGCCATATTTCACATGCACCAGTTTCTAATCTATTCCAGTTCATCGTTCCGATGTAGAGGTATCCATTGAACTCTTCGATACTCCAAGCGGCGATGTTATCTGGATTACCGAATCCACCAGACGGTCGACCATAGTCATTATGGGCATCTGATCCAACAACCTGCTCCCATAGATTGCCATCATACCGCCAGATTTCACATCCTTTTCTATCAGGATTATTGAGGGAGCCTATAGGAGTGCTCCATGTGCCCGCATACAATTCTCCCTTGAACTCCTTAATTACTGATATTGCACAATTAAAGTGATAATTAAATCCTGCGTTTATGCCAGTGATAGAATGAGCTCCAATGATTTGTGTCCATGAGTTAGTAGAATAATTATACTTCCACATTTCACCACCATCGCTAAAAAATGTACGATAATGCTGACGTAGTCGTGCGAATTTATTCAAAATAGTCTGTCTTAGCCCACCGAGACAATATGCTTCAGGTTCAAGAATAAACTGATTGTCTCTATCAGGTGAATAACTATAACCCTTATAATTTTCATTCCAGTAATACTGAGGTATATACACAACTTCCGGCTGAGTGTTTATAATGTCTTGTACAAGTTTGTATATTTGATCAATAATTTCCTTAATTGTATTTCTTTTTAGCAATTGTATATTATATTTCACTATTTCTATTAATATTTTGGAGACTAAATGAGGAAAATAACTTTTTAATTTTGATTTATTCAGATTTTCAATGCCAATATATAACTCATTTTTGTAAATCGTCATTCCTCTGGTTGCAATGTTCGTATTCAAGCCGAATCCTTTTCCATATAAACCTTGATCACCAATTTTTTCAAACCACTCGCATTGTTTTTGTGAAATGTTACTTTCTTGAAAAATTGAGGCTTTATTTACTGCAAATATGGTAGTAGTTGGTAATAGTATAAAACAAACAATGTAACTAAACGCTAGCATTTGAGGAATTTTTTTAAAAATCGCATTTTTTGATTGCACCAAAGATTTCATTTTTTTTCGCCCTTAAAACAATTTCTCCCTTCCAACATTTAATAATTTATCATTATTTAAATTTTATTAAATATATAATCAACAAAACAATATAATAATATAAAAAACATAAATTATTAAACTGATTTTCATTCTTAAAAAACGTCCATATTTATTGAGAATCTTTTATAAAATAATTTTATTTTTTTCTATTGCTGTATTCATCCAAAAAGAAAAAAACAAAATTACTAATAGGAAAAAATAATTTACACTAAAATATATAGTAAATAGATAAATGGGAGGACAAAATGTGGCTAAATATTCAATATTCACGTATATACAAAAATATATATTTATTGCTTGAGGGTTGTTACCTCTAGACTCGTAATCCCTCTATAGACTCTACAAAATTGAATATCTTATCCTTGTTATTTTAAGTATTATAATTATTTTGATTTATTCTAATGTCTTTTTCGTTTCCAAAATAAAATCATAATTATTACAAATATTATTAGTATTAATTCAAAACCAGGAGATTGAGTATCAGTTACTGGTTGAATAGTAACCTGTGTAAATGTACTATTTTTTCCACCAAAATTATCAGTAACTGTTAAAGTAACAATAAACGTCCCTGAAGAAGTAAAATTGTGTGTGGAGATTTGTCCATAACTAGTTGTTCCGTCATCGTAACTCCAAGTATAGTTTTCAATGGTTCCATCTTCATCATAACTTTTAGAACCATCAAAAATAATTAAATCAGTAACTTTTCCAGTATATGGTCCACCAGCATCAGGGCTTGGATTTATATTATAAGTACTTCCATAGATTGTAACTGTTGTAGTATTAGTTTTACATGTTCTATTATTATCAACCACGGTAAGAATAACAGTATGAATACCAAGTGTTAAATAAGCATGCGATGGAGAATCTGAAAGAATTTCACTAGTACCATCTCCAAAATTCCATCTGTAGAAAACAATATTACCATCTGGATCATAACTCTGTGAACCATCAAATGGTACAGGATAATTAATAACCCCTGTATACGGACCGCCTGGTTTAACAATTGGAGGCTTGTTATCAGGAGGCGCAGATCTTGTAGTAAAGATCCATGTTTCTGATTTATTTTCCAGTTTACTGTCATTGACAATTACGTACCAAGAAAATGCGGTATCAAAACCTTGAATAAAAGTAAAATTAGCCTTTCCTCCGCTTGGTATTTTTTTAACAATGGCATCTGGTTTAATAAGAGTATTAGTCTCACCCCGGTAGAAATAAGCAGTTAATTCGTCTCCATCAGGATCAGTTACAGTCACCTGTAAAGTTATTTCTAATCCTACATTTTCTTTTAAATCAGTAGGATTTGGATTTGATGGTTTATTTGGTGGTTTTGTAAAAAATCCTATGGGATATTTATCTAAAATTCCCCCTTGTATATAATATGTATCACCTATACCATCCCCGATACCATCTGGTATTAAATCTATTCCTTCATAATCGCTCCAATAATTTCCTTTTTCAAGCAAAGAGTTATACCACAAATTATTTCCATATTCTTGTGCGTTTTTACTATTATTAATAAGCTTGTTTAAATATATAGTATGAGAGTGACTAGAAGAAATTGTGTAAATTCCGGTACCTGTCGAATTTGAAATAAAATTATCATGTATTTTACAATTAGAACCTGCTAAAGTAATACCACGACTATTGTTATTAAAATTATTTTCAAAAATCTCACCATCAAATAAGTTAAGATACATTCCATATCCTATATTATCATAAATATTATTATAATATATTAAATCAAGCCTATTATTATCTATAAAAATGCCATATATATCAGACCCTTTTATAGAATTATTTGAAATATTAATATTAGTGGAATCCTCAATTTTTATGCCAATTAAATTATTATATAATATATTTTTATATATTCTATTATTATCACATTGGGATAAATATATTGCACTATCACTGCAATTGGAAAGAGTATTATCAACGATATCATTATTATAGGAAGAGGAAACAACTATACCATTTTTTGTATCATTAATAGTATTACCACTGATAAAATTTCCATTTGATATAGGATCAACATATATACCATAAGCACTAGAATGATTAATGCAGTTACTCTGAACAACAACATTGGATGCTTTTATACCTAGTAAAGCCCCTATCGGAGAAGTTAAAATGCCTTTAGTATCAGTAATAGTGAAACTTTGAAACTCTACTTGATCAGCTGTAATTTGAACAAAATATCTTACATCAAAACGACTATCAATAATAGTATCTCCTCGTTCAACACTTCCCCAGAGTTCAAGTTTTTTATTAATAATTAAATTTTCAGTATAATTGCCACCAAAAACATATATTGTATCTCCATCATTTGCTTTTTCAATTGCCTCTTGTATACTTGCTAAGGGATACTCTGGTGAACCATCTCTATGAGTATAAAAAGCATTATCAACATAAATAAATCTTTTTTCTACTGCTTTAGATTTTTTTATTATAAATACATTCATGAAAATATTGAGTATTAAAATAATAAAAATAATTGTTACAATAGTTTTTCCTTTCATTTGTTTATTCTCCTCAACAAAAATTAGATAGATTAACCTGATTTATAGTTTTCTAACTTTTTTTTATCAAATTTTAAAAAAATAGTTTTTAAAAAGCAACGAGGATATACTCAGATGATTAATCATGAGGGTTTGTATAGGTGGAACATTTGATCTGTTACATATAGGTCATAAAAAACTAATAAACAAGGCATTTGAAATAGCTAGAAAAAATGGTTTTGTTTTTATTGGATTAACAACTAATAAAATGACTAAAAGTAAAAAAATAGTTGGAACAATTGAGGAAAGGCAGAAGAAATTACAGGAATATCTATTTGAGAAATGCTTCATTGATCGTGCTTTAATCAAACCAATTTCTGATAAATATGGTCCATCAATTGAAGGTGATTTTGACGCTATAGTTGTATCACCTGAAACATTTAAAACAGCTAAAGATATTAATCTTAAACGAGTTGAAAATGGAAAAAAACCTCTAAAAATAATCAAAATTCCTTTTGTTTTAGCAGAGGATGGTAAACCAATTAGTTCCACTAGGATTTTTAGAGGGGAAGTTGATAAAAATGGTCATATTCTAAAAGATGATTAATTTTATATATTATCTTTTATTACATCGCAAGAAAAAGGTGATAAAAAGTGACATATATTATCTTTGAAGCAAAATCTGATGAAACAGGAAAAATAGACAAAATTATTAAAGATGATCTTGTAAGTAGACAGAGTATATTAACAAGAGACTCAAGTTCTCTTAATGTAAAAGGACAGTTTTTTTATTTGAAAATTGAAGGAAGTGACGAGGGTTTAAAAAGAGCTGAAGAATTAGCAAAAGAGCTAGGACTAAAAAAACTTGATAAAAAGAAATCAAAAAAAATAAATGATAAAATCGAGGAACAAGAAGATTCTGCTGCAACTGGTATGGGGATGATTTTTGATTAAATATTCCAATATTTGTTTAATTCATTTTTTAATTCATTGATTACTTCTTTTACATTTTCTTCCTCAATTGTTTTATCTTCAAACTCCACTATGTTTCCTGTCATCTGCCCTAGTTGAGATACAAGGCATTTACCTATCCATTTAAGATTATATCCACCCTCAAGTGTACATGCAATTTTTGGTTGAACTTCTCGAAACTTTTGTATTATTTTTCCATAAAAATTACTAGTGAGTCTAAGACCACCAAGTGGATCTTCATGATGCGAATCATAACCACAGGACATTATGATAATATCCGGTTTGAATTGCTTAGCAATAGGTAAAAATATCTCATCTAAAAGCTTTGTTACAGCATTGTCACCATTACCATAATAAAGAGGTGTATTTATTGTATAACCTGCTCCTTTACCGATTCCAATTTCTTCTATACAACCTGTTCCTGGATAGTGTGGTGATAGATGCAGTGATTGATAAATAACATCATTTCTATCATAGAATATATCTTGTGTTCCATTACCATGATGAACATCAAAATCAAAAATCAATACTTTTTTTCCTTGTTTTGTAAGCTCATTTGCTGCTATTGCAGCGTTATTGAAAAGACAGAAACCCATTGATCTATTCTTGCTTGCATGATGCCCAGGTGGTCTAACTAAAGCAAAAGAATTATCTGCTTTTTTAGAAAGTATATTTTTACAAGCTATTAAAAGCCCTCCTGCAGCTAGTCTTGCTGTTTCATAATCATGCTTACAAACATAGGTATCTAAATCAATCCAAGAATCCCCTGTTGAACTTATTTCTTTTATTTGTTCAATCATTCTATCGGAATGCACTTCATAAAGTGATTTTTCAGATAAAATCTCAGGTTTAATAAACTCAAGCTCATTGTAAAAAGATGATTTTTTTATTTCTTCTTTCATCACATTGATTCTCTCAGCATTTTCCGGATGTCCTCTATTATTATGTTTATTAAACTCATTTGAATATACAATTTGTGTAACCATAAATATCAAAGAAGTAAAATACAGCTATAAATATAAGGTTAATTCTAAAATCGGGGGTAAATAGTTGTGAATGATATGTTGATTGGTATTTCACCTGATTACATTTATCTACATGAAAAACAACCTAAAACAATATCAGATTTGCATAGACCTTACTTTATGGTATTTTGCCCAAAAGAAAGAAACATAGAAACAGCGAGAAATGAGATTATTAATAAATGGAAAGAAAACAAGTCAACAGAGGATATTTTTTCTAAAATAGAGGATATAGGAGAGATTGAGAAATATAATAGTTTTTGGGATTTTGAATCAAATAGAAAAGTTTTTAAAATTTATACTAAGAAATCATATTTTGTACCAGAAGTAAGTGATTATCTATTTTTTAATTATAATTTGTATACCGCTGAGCATGATATTCCATATCAACAAAGGGCACTTGTGGATTTAGCAGCTTCAGATAAAGTCTGGCTTTTTGATACAAATAGTAAAAAAAAGAAGCTTAAGGTTTTAGTTTATGATATTGAAACCTCAGAGTTTGGAGAGGGAAATGAAAATATTCCTATTGATATTATTGGCTACTCAGATTTTGATATTGTTTTTGAATCAAATAAAGACCTTGAAAATGAGGATTTTAGTTTTGATATAATAGATTGTCCCTCCGACTGGAAAAATATAGAAGTTAAACAAATTGTTTCACGAAATACAAATGAAGAGATTGATAATCTAGCCAAATTCTGTGATACTATTTTAAAATATGATATTATATCTGGACATAATATAATAGGTTTTGATAACTTTCAAATCTATAATAGAATAAACTGGATTCTTAAAAGTTGCCAAGAACAACTTTCAAGTGATGAGAGAAAAATTTTTCAAAACTTTATAAGCAAGTATAGTAGGCCTGATAAATCGTTTTATTTTGGTATTCATTCAGAGGCGGTTCAGTTTTATCCTTGTAGTTTTGACACTTATTTAGGTGTTAGAAAGTTTTATTCATTTTTGGATGATTTTAGCTTAAAATCTGTTGCTCCTTTTTTAGGTATTGATATTAAAGATCGTATTTATCTTACTCCAGGACAGATAAAGATAGATGAGAAAACAATGAAATATAACAAGCAGGATGTCCAAGAACAAATTGGTGTAACACTTAATTTAATTCAACAAGCCTTACCACTTTCATTTACAACTTGTATGCCTTTTGATATGTTGCTTTCATCAGGTGCTGTCAGTATGTGGGATCACATGTCCCTTATAAGAGGGGCTTTGCATAAAAAAATTATGCCGCCAATTTGCAGAGTACTATCAATTTCACAAACTCTTTTAAGAGATTTCAAAGGTTGCAACACTAAAGAAGATATAATAAAAATGGCTAGAGGTAAAAAAGAGCAGCTTTCAAAGGATTTTGTTCGTGTTATAAAATATGGGGATGAAATGCCTGATTGGATGGAATATCCTTATGTTATCTATAATGAAAAGGCACAAGATGCAGATGACGAACTGAATTATCACATGCCTGGTGGTATGACTATAAAACCAGACAAAGAGGCTATTTCTCATTTTATTCCATGGTTCTATGTAATTGTTGCTGATGTTGGTGCAATGTATCCAACTATTCTAAAGGCAATGAATGTTGGTGCAGATACAGTTAGACTTGCTAAAAAAAATGAAAGCCCAGATGATTGGATATGGCTTAAAAAAATTCCTAAAGAGCTTTTAACCAATAAAGATGTTAAATACAGGGAGATAACAAAAGAAGATTCCTTTGCTGATAAAGGGATTATGCTGGGGGTTAAAATTGATAAAAAACCTGGAGTGGTAAATTGCGCAATGACTGGTATTATGCACATGATTGCTAAAACTAAAAAAGAATTACAACAAGCAAAAAAAACTGGTAACAAACTTGAAATTGAAAGACTGAAGATGATGTATCAGAGTGTTAAGGGGGCTCGAAATGCTGGCGCTCATGGCATCTTATCTGCTCCAACTGTATCTGGAAGACAATTTAATTTATGGGGTGCTGCTGAAATCACAACAAAAGGTCAAGCTATACTTGCAGATACTTTGAATTACCTTAAGAAAAAAAATATGCGCGTAGTTTATGGAGACACGGACGGCCTTTATTTAGGATGCTCTAAATCAGTTGAAAAGGTTCCTGAATTTTCAAAATCACTGGGAGTAGAAATAGTTAATGACGAAAAGAGTTGGATTACAAAGCCTGATGTTGCATTATCTGCAATAGAAGATTGTGATACAAAATGGCAGAAAGATTTGAATTACCCTGATTTTGAGTTAGAGCCTGAAATACATGATTGTATGATTTTTGTTAAACACAAAAATTATTTAATTTTTGATGCTAAAGATGGTAAAATTGAGATGATTACAAAAGGTAACAACTTCAAAGGTTCAGATAAAGCAGATATTGCAAGGATAGCCTTAAATGATATTATGATAGAGGTACTAAAAGAAAATCATACTTGGAAGGATGAAGAAGAAGCAAGAAAATCAGTAAAAAATAGTATAACAAATAAAACAAACGAAGTCGTATCAAAAATAGATTTGACAAAAGTAAATTTAGATGATTTAACACTTATTCAATCTGTTCAACCAGCAAAAAGATATAAACCTATTCAAAATGGATCGTCCTCTGTTTTTGGTAAACGCTCGGAGGCATTAGAAAATCTCCTTGGTCATTCCATTAGAAGTCGTATTAAACTTAAGTTTGTTGTTACAAAAAAACCTCTTCCAGGAATTACGAATCCTTCTAAAAGCGGTGTAAAGCCTATAGACTTTATGTATCCAGTTGATTTATTAAAAAGTAGGGAAGAAATTGATCTAGACTGGTACAAAAAAATGATTGAAAATTATATACAAGGAGCTTTTGGTTTATCTGATATAACAGCAACAGAACAAACAGGTCTTGATGCTTGGATGTAACAATAAAAGTAATCTTTTCTAAGAAGGAAAAAATAATAATAATTTTATTTGCAATAATGGAAATATTCAAATGAATTTAGAAAAGAAGGAAAAGTATTTATTCAAATAAATTATTTAAAGTTGGGGGACTCTGTTATATTGGGGAGGTTTACTGTACCTGCTTTCCGCTAAGAGGCGCATTCCTCCTATCAATGCATCCCGTCCCCCACCTTTGTCATTTATTATAAAATCTATGGCAATATGTTGGTTTTATTAAAATATTAAAAAATTAGGTTTCGACAATAAGATGATTATTTTTCTTTTTTAAACTCATTTTACTTACTTGTCGAAACGACATTTGATTTTGTTTAACCAAATAATGCGCTAAGACCTGCTGCAGCTTCTTCCTGAGAGACTTCTTCTTTTTTCTTTTCTTTCTTCTCTTCTTTCTTCTCTTCAGTTTTTCCTCCAGCGGTTGCCGCGGGTGCAGCAGCTACTGGAACAGCAGCAGTTTTTATTGCTTCATCAATGTTTACACCATCAAGTGATGCAACAAGTGCTTTTATCCTTCCTTCATCAGGTTTTACACCTGCAGCAGTAAGAACTTTTTTTACATGTTCCTCTGTAATTTTTTGTCCTGCAGAATGAAGAAGCATTGCGCTATATATGTATTCCATTTCTTTTTACCTCCTTATGTTGTTTTATTTTTTAACGCAAGCATATTAGCTTGAGCTTTTAAAAGTAAAAATTTAACTGTTTCTTTATTAGTAATTTTACACTCCATGGCAAGGTTAAATGAATTAAAGTAAGCTTTCATAATTAGTGGTTTAATTGTAAATTTATTTGCCCAACCAGTTTCCATTGCTAGGTTCAATGAATTAAGTGATGCCTGTCTTATTCTCCCTAAAAATTCATCAATATTAATATCTAAAACATCAGGTTGGTATATACTTCCATCCTCAAATACTCCATGAAGGGCCATTCTTATTTCAATTGGAAAAATTTCAAGTCTTGTAAGCATTAAGGCAACATCGGCAGGGATTTTTTCTCCTACTCGAATAATAAGTTTATCAGATTTAATTACAACTTTACCTTCAGAAATAGCTGCAGGGATACCTACTTTTTGTAGTTCTCCAACAATAGGTCCTGGTTTAAAAGGTGTGTCACCTGCTTTAATCTCTATATCATAGTTTGCAGTTTCGCCACCTTTTGCTGGAGCCATTGTTCTGGTTGCTTTAATCTTGGCAAATAGTTTAAATGGATTTGTATCAGTTGTTATAATAGCAGATTGGCCAGATATAGATTTTTTTAAACTGGATATTCCTTTTACTTTTTTTTCTGCTTCATCAAGAGCCTTAGAAATTAATGTATTTCTTGCAGATCTAATAGAACCAATTTCACGAAGGTTTTTTCTCATTTTCTGCATCTGAGGAGCTGGAATACCACCAACTTCTACAATTCCAACTACTTTATTCTTAGTAATAAAATCAACAAGTTCCTTTACTTCCCCGTGTTTCCATTCAGCAACGTGAGTTTTCATAAGATTTCACCTAGATAATTCTTCCAGGAGGCCCCATAGTAGTTTTAACATAAATCGAGCCAATGTTCATTCGTCCTCTTTCAAGTACACTCTCTACTCTTTTTATTATTGCATCAATGTTTTCAGCTATTTGTTCCTTAGGCATGTCTATATTTCCTGCAATTGTTTGCACTGTTTTGCTTCCCTTGGAGCGAACTTTTACAGAGTTACGCATATTTTTAGTCATAATAGTTAAATCTGCATTTTGAGGAACTGGTTTTGGCATTTTACCTCTTGGACCAAGAACAGTACCAAGAGTTTTACCAATAGTTGGCATGAGCGGAGCTTCAGCTATAAAAAAATCATGTTCATCAGCTATTTTTTTTAACTTCTTTTTATTTTTAGAAAGATCCTCAATATCTTCAGGTTTAATTAATAGATTAACAATTTTTTTTGATTTTTCAGCAAGTTCACCACTTGCAAAAAGAGCGATTTTTGCTTCAACACCTCTGCCATGAGGAAGTATAACTTCTTGCTCAATACGATTTTTTGGATTATTTAAATCAATATTTTTTAGATTAATTATTAAATCAATGTTTTGTTTGAATTTACGATTGAGTTTCTTAGATTCCTCTAATACTTTCTCAACTACGTCTATAGTTTTTTTATCCGTCATAGATATGCCTTGAGTGTTTTGTATGACATTTTCTCCATATAGTAAAGAAAATGTAGTTCTCGGAAATAACAACCCCATTTATAAAAGTTTGGTTAATTGAATTTTTATTCTTTTTTATAAAGTCTTTCAAGAACAAGTTCTAGTATTTCTTCAGGGCCTCTGATTTTCTTTAACTCTTTTTTAACAATAACTGGGGTTCCTTCTATATTTGTTTTTTTGACATCTTTATTTGTAATTAGAACCGCGTGTCTCTCAGTTATCTTAGATATACTATTTACAACATGTGCTTTTCTTAGTAATTTTTTATTGTATTCATCAACACATGTAAGAAGTATTTTCTTTTTATCCTCACTTACAGCTTCAAAAGGACATCGCTCAAGAGGTATAACTCTATAACCTACTTGTTCCAATATAGAAAATATTTCTCTTTGAAATTGTCTAAAACCTTCTGTTTCTATGGGTATAGATTTGATTTCTTCTTTTATGGAGCTACTTTTTAATATATCAATAGGGATCGTAACATTTTCTCCAAGAAGTTCTTCAATCCTAAGAGCAACCTCTATACTTGTGTTCATACCTTCTTCATACATCTGAACAGTTCTTCTAGAAACTCTTAAAGAGCGGGCAAAAGATCCTAAAGAAATGTTTTGTTCTATTCTAAGTTTTTTTATTTTATTTTTATCAAGATTAATATATAAACCTCCAGGGGCAGCATATACCTCAAGAGGTAATCCTTTCAATAGATGAACTTTTAGAGTTTCTGATGTAATTGCTTGAATACCAAATCTGTCATAAGCAACATCATCTCTTAGTTTACCGGCACCACTTCTTTCTCCTATAATTAATGGGCAACCTTTTAAAAGTATAGAAAGCGTTCTTAATTCTCTGGAAACATCTTCCGGAATTGCATCAATGTTTGTCAAAACTTTAATTATTAGTAATGAATTGTCTCTTCTTGCAACTAAATCAAAACTCACTGGTCTAATTGAGCATAACTCAGATACGTAGAATCCTGCTTTCACCAGTGTCTCTCTGACTTCATCTAAAATCTCTATTCGTTTCATCTGTAGATAATGCTAAAACATAATATGATATATAATGATATCGGGAGTGAAACTATCTGGATAGGACTTGATGATACAGATTCTATTACAGGAGGATGTACAACTCACCTAGGCTGTACTATAATTAAAAAATTAATTGATAAAAATTACAACATTATTGGTTTTCCAAGATTAGTTAGGTTAAATCCTAATATTCCTTGGAAAACAAGAGGCAATGGTGCAATTTCTATACAAGTTGGAATGGGAAAAGGTGCTAAAACAAAAATAGGTGAGATTAACAAAAAAAATATATTTTGTTATCAAGAATCAATTGGAAATTACAATGATTCTAGAATTAAAGAAATTGTTGAAAATAGCGTAGATGAATATGCAAGATTAGAGGATGAAAATACAAACTCTGGGTTTGTAATATTAAGAGAGCAACCATCTTTTGAAATTTATAAAAAAACAGTACAAGAAATTGCTTACTTAAAGGATATCATTAAAATTTTAAATGAATCCAAAGCATTTTACAAGGGTTATAAAAATAAAAGAGGTCTTATTGGAGCAACAGCATCTATTGCATGGTTTCCAAAAAAAGACAAAACCTACGAATTAATAAGTTATAGAATAAAAGAGAAATGGGGTAAGAAAAGATTTGTGGATGATGATTCAACAAAAAAGATGGATAAAACATATAAAACAACTTTTGACAACTATGATTATGAAAATAAACACAACAGACTTGTACCTAATTCACCTTGTCCTATTTTGTATGGTATTAGAGGAGAAAATCAAAAAGATTTAATTAAAGCAAAATCTCTAATTAAATCTGAAGCGGTAGATAGCTGGATTATATTTGAGACAAATCAGGGAACTGATGATCATTTACATAAAAGTTTTATTAATGAAATACGACCTTATCAATCTGTTATAACTAAAGGAAGTGTATGTATTTTGCCCTATACAATTAAAGGTGGACATGTTATTTTTACAATAAAAGATTCGTCAGGAAACATTGATTGTGCTGCTTACGAACCTACAAAACAATTTAGAAACGTAATAAGAAATTTAGTAATTGGTGATGTTATTGAAGTTTTTGGTGGTATAAGAGAAAAACCTTTAACAATTAACCTAGAAAAAATAAACGTAAAAAAATTAATGAAACAAGTTAAAAAAATTGAAAATCCAGTTTGTCCTAATTGTGGTAAACACATGAAATCAAAGGGTACAAACCAAGGCTATAAATGTATAAAATGTGGTACTAAAAGCTCAAAACCATCATTTAAAAAAGTAAAACGGGAAATTTCTTTAGGTTTTTATGAGGTACCAGTTTGTGCTAGAAGACATCTTAGTAAACCGTTAAAAAGAATTAAGAGCTAATCGTAATGCTTTTTAAGGAATTGTTGCTTCTTGGTTTTAAAATTTGGCATGCGGGTGTGGTGTAGTCTGGTATCACTTAAGCTTGCCAAGCTTACAACTCGGGTTCAAATCCCGGCGCCCGCATATTTTTTAATTAAAAAAATTTAACGTAAGTTTCTAATACTTTTGAAAACTACCAGTTTTTAAAAACAAGGAATAAAATAATGATAAAATTAGATCTACATATTCATTCACAGTATTCTGAAGATGGTATAGGTTCACCAAAAGAAATAATAAAAATTCTACAAAAAAAAGGACTTCAAGGCATGGCTATTACCGATCATAACAATGTAGAAGGTGGATTAAAAGCTCAAAAAGTCGCTCCAAAAGATTTCATAGTAATTCCAGGTGTAGAAATATCAACTAATAAAGGACATATAATAGCTTTGGATATAAAAGAAAATATTAAAAAAATTCTTTCTGTTGAAGAAACAGTTGAAAAAATTATTGATCTTGGTGGAATACCCACAGTACCTCATCTTTTTAGAAGCATGTCAGGTATTAAAATTGATAAACTTAAAGAAATTCATGAAAAAATATCTGTAATAGAAGTTTTTAATTCATGCAGTGATCTTAGAACAAATTTAAAAACAATAAAAATTGCTAAAAATTTTAATCTAGGAGGAATAGGTGGTTCTGATTCCCATACTCCAGAATATGTTGGATATGGTTATACAATAATTAACTCAACTGATTATAGTATTGACTCTATCTTATCAGAAATAAACAAGAAAAAATCGTGGGGGGAGGGAAATGTTCTACCTCTTAATTATCGTATTGATAGGATGATTAAATCAATTAAACAATATTTCATAAGAGGTTTTAGACGAATTTAATTTTTTTAAATAATAATGTTTAAACCCAATTAAACTATACAATATTCTATGAGTAATAAAGAGGTTATTACACAGCTTGAGGAAAAAATAAAAAACATAGATGATAGACTAAAAGCAATAGAAAAAGAACAAAGGTTGATACTTGAGGATATATTATCAGGGGTCCCAAATGAACGGATGCGGCAAAGATTACTTCAAAATCCTCAAAAAAAGAAGGAAGAATTAAGGAAAAAAATGGAAAATGAAATTAATTTTGAAATTTAGAATCGTAAATACCGTCATCTATTGCTTTTTGAATTTCCTGCGGTTTTTTACCTTCAACAGTTATTCCCATTGAAACACAAGTTCCAATGATTTCCTTTGTCTTCTTTTTTAAATCTTTACCTAAAAGGGCATCATATTTCATTTTTGCTATTTTTACTGCTTGATCAACAGTTAAGTTACCTATTTTACGTGTTGATGGTGCTCCTGATCCTTTTTCAGCTCCAATTTCTTTTAAAATAAGGGATGAAGCAGGTGGTGTACCAACCTCTACATCAAATTTCTTAGTTTTTGGATCAACAATAACCTTTACAGGAACCTTCATTCCATCAAATTGTTTTGTTTTATCATTTATTGCATTTATTATCTGCATTATATTTACACCTAAAGGTCCAAGTGCAGGACCAAGTGGTGGGCCAGCTGATGCTTTTCCACCATCAACAAGTGCTTTTATTGTATCTGCCATAAAATCTACTTCTCCTTTTCTTCTTCTTTTTTATCTTCTTCTTTTCTTTTAATAACTCTTACTTGTTCACCACGAACAGTAATTGGTATTGGAACAACAGATTCAAAAAGTTCTACTGTTATTTCCTCTTTTGTATCATCAATATGTGTAACTTTTGCGGTTTCACCTCTAAATGGTCCCGCAACCATTTCAACAACATCTCCTTCAGCTATCTTTGCAACAGCAGATGCAGGAACTAAAAAATGCTCTATTTGTTCAATAGGAATATCTCCCTCAAGCATACTTCTTGCATAAGAGACAGTCTTTATCATATCTTTAATACGTTCAATATCATAACTTTCAACAAAAACATATCCTCTAAGTTCAGGAGTTACAAGAATTGATAATATCTTTATTTTAGATTTAGATGCTCTACTATTTATTAGATCAGCAGTATTTTGCTCTTTACCTACCTGAGATTTTATACTAAAAATCTTTGATTTTTCTTCAATGGGTTCTTCAAAATTTGGACCTTGCATAATAATACACCTTTCTATTATAAACCAAGCATCTGAGCTATCCAAGGGGCAACCTGTTTTGCTATAAGAAAAATCAAGAAACCAAGTCCACCAATTGCTAAAATTCCCACCCCAGTTATTTTTGATGTTTTTGAAAATTCTTCATCTGTAGGTTTACGAGCCATTTTAAAAACTCGACCATACTTTCCTTTACCGATTCTTGATTCTCTTTCTTGAATTTTATTTTGTAAATCCCAAGCTTTTTCCATAAAGGTTTTATTGCTGGGAACTTTATTTTCACGTTTGAATAGTTTCACTTATAGACACCCCTAAAAGGCTAATTCGTCAAATAAATAGTTATATATAAAGGATTTGGCTGTTTTCTAGAAAATTATTTAAAATAAAGGAAAAAAGGAAAGATTTTGTCATTATACAAAGTCTTTTTTATTAGTATTTTTCTTATGCTACAAAATCAATACCATATTCCTTTTTTTCAAAGGATTTAGCAGTGGGACCTAGAATTTGTTTAGATTTTACTCCTGTTACAACTAGCATTGCTCTAATTGTTTTTTTAAGTGAAGGATCTATTGTGGTTCCCCATATTATACGAGCATTTGGATCAATTCTTGAATAAATTTCTTCAACTACTCTTTCAGCTTCACCAATTGTCATATCTTCACCACCGATAACATTTACTAAAGCACCAGTTGCTGCTGAAATATCGACTTCAAGTAGTGGTGAATTTAAAGCCTCAATAACAGCATTCATTGCCTTATTTTCACCATCAGCTTCTCCTAAGCCAATCATAGCAACTCCACCACGTTTCATAATAGTTCTTAAATCTGCAAAATCTAAGTTTATAAGACCAGGCATAGTTATCATTTCAGTTATACCCTTAATTGATCTCATAAGAATCTCATCTGCAACCTTAAAAGCGGCATTTAATGCAAGATTAGGAACAATCTCAAGTAGCTTATCATTTGGAATAACTATTACAGTGTCACATACATCTCGTAAGCGTTTAAGACCATGTTCAGCGTTTTCCATACGAATTATACCTTCAACACCAAATGGAAGTGTAACAACACCAATAGTCAAAGCACCTGCCTCTTTAGCAATCTGTGAAACTACCGGTGCAGAACCTGTGCCTGTACCTCCACCTAAACCGCAAGTTATAAAAACCATGTCAGCACGACCTATTGCGTCACGAAGATCATTTTCACTTTCTTTAGCTGCTTCTTCACCAACTTGAGGAAGAGAACCTGCACCAAGACCTCTTGTTAAATGCCTCCCGATTAAAACTTTATGAGGTGAGTTAGCCAATAACAAATGTTGAGCATCAGTATTAATTGAAATAAATTCTGCTCCAGATATATTACTTTCAACACAACGAGTTATAGTATTTGTACCAGCACCACCACAACCAACAACCTTTATTGTTGTAGTGAGACTGGCAAGCACCTCCTCCAACTCTTTATCCTTAATACCACCAGAAATCTCTTTTCGTGTAAGTGAATCATTTTTAATAATATCAGTTTTAGATTCGATCTTATTATTTAATGCAGAACCATTTAACTTTTTAGCATTTTCATTAGCTACAACTTCTTCTATAATTTTTCTCATTTAAATCATCTCCATTCCCTCACAACAATAAGCATCCTTTATTGTGAATTATTTATTTTTCAAATATTGTATATGAAATGAATTATTAAATATTTCCTAAAATTTTTTAAAAGATTTCTAAAGAAAAATCTTTACTTTTTATTGAGTGAGTTAAATAACCAAGAGAAATACGATCTGCAAAGCCAGCATATTTTGTGATATTTTCTGTATTAATACCGCCAGAAATTTCAATTAAAATATTATTATTAATTTTTCTTATTTTTTTTGCAACTATTTCAGCAGATTTTGGATTGAAATTATCCAACATTATCGCATCAACATTTAGTTTTGCAGTGGTCACAGCATCTTTTTCATTTTCTACTTCTACTTCTATTATTTTGTTTTTTACATTTTCTTTTATTTTCTTAATTGCTTTTTCAACTGAACCAAATAATTTAAGATGATTATCCTTAATTAAAACTGCATCATATAATCCATATCTATGTGGTTCTCCTCCACCAATGATGATAGCTTTTTTTTCAAAACTACGAAAACCTGGAGTTGTTTTTCTTGTTGCAGCAATTTCTATATTTGGATTTATTTTCTTGCAGATATCCAGAAGTCTTTTTGTTTCTGTAGCAATACCACTCATTCTTCCAATTATGTTAAGTGCTAATCGTTCACCTTTTAGAATGGATCGTGCAGAACCTTTTATTTTAGCTACTATAGTTTTTTCTTTTATTAGATCCCCATCTTTTACAAGAAGTTTTACCGAAGCTCCTGTTTTTTTAAAAACTATTTTGGCTTCTTCAAGCCCTGCAATAATACATTTTTCTTTTGCAATAATCATTGCATTTGCAGTTTCATTAGTAAATAATGAATTAGACGTAATATCCCCTTCTTTTCCAAGATCCTCTAATAGATATCTATCAATATCATCCATAACAATAATTTTTATATCATAACTGTGTTTTAAGGTTTTGGTTATAACATGAATCTTGGAATAATTGGTTGTGGAGCAATAGGATCTGATGTTGTAAAAGCTGCAGATAAAATGGATGAAATTGATAAAATATTTTTATTTGACATAAAAATGGATGCAGCTGAAAAACTATGTAATTCTGTAAAAAAAGCAGAAATTAAACCTGTGAAGGATTTTATAAAAAATGTAGAGGTTGTTTTTGAAGCAGCATCACAAAGTGCAGTTGAAGAATATGCTGAAGAAATTCTAAATGCTGGTAAAGATCTAGTTATTATGAGCGTTGGAAGTTTACTTGATGAAAAATTTAGGATTAAAATTGAACAAAAAGCAAAAGAAAAACGTTGTAGAATATATCTTCCATCAGGTGCAGTATGTGGTATAGATGGAGTTTTATCTGCAAGTATTGATTTTATTGATGAGGTAACACTTGTTACTACTAAACCTCCTGAATCTTTGGGCAAAAAAGTTGGGAAAAGAACAATTGTTTTTAAGGGAGATGCTAGAGAAGCAGTAAAAAAATTCCCAATGAATATAAACGTTGCTGCAAGTCTGTCTTTAGCGGGAGTAGGTTTTGATAAAACAAAAGTTGAAATTGTAGCAGATCCTGTGGTTACTAGAATTAGTCATAAGATTCTTGCCCATGGAAAATTTGGTAGATTAAGAGCAGAAGTTGAAAATATGCCCAACCCAAATAACCCAAAGACAAGTTATATGGCATCACTTTCTGCAATTGCTACACTTAAAAGGATTATTAATCCAATTCAAATAGGAGCATAGTAAAGATCTGAACTTAATAAAATAAACATGTAAAGACAAAAAATAGATTTATATATTAGAATAATTCAAAAACAACTTTTAATCTTGACCAAAACTAAATATCTTTCTTTTGTTATTAAAGCGCTTAAATTATGTTATTTGAAATAAAAAATAGAGATGCTGCGGGAAGGATATGCAAATATTCAACAAAGCATGGAATAGTTACTACGCCAAATCTTATGCCTGTTATAAATCCAAATAAGATGATGATAACTCCAAAAGAGATGAAAAAACTCTTTGGAACCGAGATAGTGATTACTAATTCTTATATTATTAATATAGACGAAAAACTAAGAGAAATTGCTTTAAAACAAGGAGTCCACAAATTAATAGATTTTGATGGACCAATTATGACTGACTCAGGAACTTTCCAATCCCATGTTTATGGAGATATAGATATTGATCCAATAGAAATCGTTGAATTTCAAAGAGATATTGGAAGTGACATTGGAACAATTTTAGATATTTTTATAGAACCGGATGAAACTAAAAAAATGACAGAAAAAGCAATAAAAGAAACAATAAAACGTGCAAAAGAAAGTGCTAAAATAAAAAAAGAAATGGCATTAGCATGTACAGTTCAAGGTTCTATTTATCCAGATTTAAGAGAAAAATGCGCAAAAGAACTTAGTAAAATAGATGCGGATTTTTTTCCAATAGGTGGAGTAGTTCCTCTCATGGAAAATCAAAGATATACAGAATTAATAAAATGTATAATTTCATCAAAAAAAGCATTAAATCCATCAAAACCAGTTCATTTGTTTGGTGCAGGTCACCCACTTATTTTTCCAATCGCAGTTGCTCTAGGATGTGATTTTTTTGATTCATCCGCATATGCAAAATATGCAAATGATGGCAGAATGATTTTTCATTGGGGAACAGAAAAATTAGAGGATTTAATTGAACTACCTTGTTCCTGTCCAGTATGTTCAAATTATCCTTTATCCGAACTGAAAAAATTAAACGAAAAAGAAAGAACTAAAGAGATTGCTAAACATAATTTATATGTTAGTTTCACTGAGATAAAAAGAATTAGAAATGCAATCTCACAAGGAAATTTATGGGAACTTGTAGAAAGAAGAGCAAATTCCAATCCGTATCTTTTTGAAGCATTAAGAGAGCTTAGAATAAAAGAGCATAAAGAGTTTTTAGAACAGTTTGAACCAATTAGTAAAGATAGAGCAATGTTTTACACAGGAATCCATACAATTCACAGACCAAATATAAATAGATGCCACAAAAGATTATTTGAAAGATATAAAACATCAAAAAAAACAACAATAGTTTTTCATGAGGGAGGAAAAACATATTCAGTTCATTATCGTAAGCAAATCAAAAAAATTTTCAAAAAAAATAGTAACATAAATTTATTAGTTGATTCTAATTTAGGACCTGTACCTCTTGAACTTGATGAAATGTATCCTTTTGCTCAATCTGTTTTTCCAGTAGAAACTGACAAAGAAACAAAAGAATTTATAAAAAAATTATTTGATAAATTTACGAAAAATAAAAAATTAATTTATTGGAAGGGAAATAAAACCTTAAATGAAATAAAATCAACAAATGAAGAAGCGCTAAATTTTGACATAAAAAGAATATCTGCAGTTTCAGATTTTCAATTTGGAAAAGGCACAGGAGAAGCTTTACTAAATGGAAAAGTTTGGATTGTAAAATCTGAGAAAACTGGTAAGATCAGAAATATTTATTGTAACGGTAAACATATTCTTTCAATGAGAGCAGAGGACGGTTTTTTTACTCTTAAAATCAATGGGGCAAAACGTCTTCATACTTTTTTTAAGTATCCTAAATTAAGAGTTATAGTTGAAGAAGATGCAGTTCCTTTTGTAAAAGAAGGAAAAAGTGTATTTGCCAAGTTTGTAATTGATTGTGATCCGGAACTTAGACCACTGGATGAATGCCTAATTGTTAATAAAAAAGATGAACTAATTGGAGTTGGTAGATGTATATTAAACAGAGTAGAGATGCTGTCTTTTAATTATGGAGTAGCAGTTAAAACTAGAGAACAAATCGTTTAATGACTATATTCATTTTAAAATATTATTCGTCAATAAACGTAATTAAAATACCACAATTATAAAAACAATTAGCTGTTTTTCTATTAGCATTATAAGGAGGTTATTGGAAATGTCAAACGAAGGTAAGTCGTCTTTGGTATCTGGTTTTTATAAATTACCAATTGACAAAAGAGTGGAATTTGTAAAACATTTTTCAGGTTTAAGTGATGATGAAACAAAATTGTTTACATCATGTTTAGATATGAAAATTGCAGATAAAATGATTGAGAATGTTTTAGGAACTTTTGAATTACCTTTAGGAGTTGCAGTTAATTTTCTAATTAACGGTAAAGATTATCTTATTCCAATGGCTATAGAGGAACCTAGTGTTGTTGCTGCCGCCAGTAACGCAGCAAAAATAGCAAGAGTTAAAGGGGGGTTTAAAACAGAATGCACTGAGCCTTTGATGATCGGTCAAATTCAGATTTTAAATATTGATGATGTTGTAGTTTCTGCAAATAAGATTTTAAAGAAAAAAAAGGAGATTTTAATTCTTGCTAATGAGCAAGACAAAGTTCTTGTAAAGTTTGGTGGAGGAGCTAAAGATTTAGAGGTTAGAATTCTTGATAGTCCTCTTGGTAAAATGATAGTTGTTCATCTTATTGTTGATGTTCGTGATGCTATGGGTGCAAATGCTGTTAATACAATGTGTGAAGCATTGGCTCCGATGCTTGAAGAAGTATCTGGTGGCAAAGTTAGATTAAGGATTCTTTCTAATCTTGCAGATAAACGTATTGTGAAATCTAAAGCAGTTTTTGACAAAGAAAAAATGGGTGGGGAAGACGTTGTTGATGCTTTTCTTGAATCTTATACTCTAGCTGCTATTGATCCATATAGAGCTGCAACTCATAATAAAGGGATAATGAATGGTATTGATGCTTTAATTATTGCAACAGGTAATGATTTTCGTGCAATAGAAGCCGGTGCACATGCTTATGCAGCAAGAAATGGGCAGTACACCTCTTTTTCAAAATATTACAAAGATAAAGATGGTAATCTTGTTGGTGAGTTGGAGATTCCAATGGCAATTGGAATTATTGGTGGTGCTGGAAATATTCATCCAAAAGCAATACTTTGTAAAAAAATACTTGGTATAAAAACAGCAAAAGAATTAGCTGAAATAGCAGTTAGTCTTGGTCTTGCCCAGAACTTTGCAGCAGTATTTGCTTTATCGACTGTGGGAATCCAAAAAGGACATATGTCGCTCCATGCAAAAAATATTGCAGTAATGGCTGGTGCAAAAGGTGATGAAATAGATATAGTTGCAGATAAGATGGTAAAAGAAGGAAAAATTAAATTAGACCGGGCAGAAGAAATACTTAAAGAAATTAGATAATACGATCTGCAATATCTTCTGGTTCACGTTCACAATAATAACATTTTATTTTAGGTGGATCTTTACAAACTACCTTGAACCTACTTTTTACAGGTTCTTTTGCATTCGAAACACATGTAGGGTTAGAACAGCTGACTAAACCTATTATTTCATCTGGTAATTCCACTTTATGTTTCTTTGCAACCTTATAATCACGTATGATATTTATTGTAGCTTTTGGAGCAATAAGGGCAATCTTGTCCACCTCTTGTGGATCAAGCTCTCGATTCTCAACCTTAACAATGTCTTTCTTTCCCATTTTACTATTAACATTCATAGCTACACTTACGACAGAAGAAGTACCCTTGGGAATTCCTAATATATGCAGAACTTTAACAGCATTACCAGCAGTTATATGATCAATAACAGATCCATCCTTAATTAATGGTATTTTAAGCTCTTTTTTCATAATTGACCTCCCAAAATAAGAGCTAGTAATGCCATTCTGACAGGAACACCGTTAAAGGCTTGTTTAAAATAAATAGCATGAGGTGTTTTATCAACCTCTGGATCTATTTCTGTAACTCTTGGTAATGGATGCATAACAATGATATCTTTTTTTGCTTCCTTAAGAAGTTCAATATTAATTTTATAGGAACCTACAACTCTATTGTATTCTTCTGGATCAGGAAAGCGTTCTTTTTGAATTCTAGTTACATATAAAACATCTGCCTCTTTAACTGCTTTATCAAGACTAGCTGTTTGTAAAGGTTCTACTCCAAGTTCTTTGCAATCATTTATAACTTCTGTTGGCATCTTCAAAGTAACAGGAGAAACAAAAGTTAATTCTGCCCCATAAAGTGCTAAAGCATGTGCAAGAGAATGAACAGTTCTACCATATTTTAAATCACCAACTAAAACAATATTTTTATTCTTTATACCTTTTTTTTCCGCACGAATTGTAAACAAATCAAGAAGACATTGAGTTGGATGATGACCTGCACCATCCCCAGCATTAATTACTGGAGCATCTGCAAATTCTGCAGCTAGTCTCGCGGCTCCTTCCTGATGATGTCTTATTACGATTGCATCACTATATGAATCCGCCATACGTATAGTATCTGCAAGGCTTTCACCTTTTTTCTGTGAAGTCCCTGAGGGATCAGCAAAACCTATTACCCGCCCTCCAAGTCGATTCATTGCAGTTTCGAAACTAAGCCTTGTTCTAGTGCTTGGCTCAAAGAAAAGTGATGATAATACCTTTCCTCTTAGAATAGCCTCATATTTTTCTCCTCTTGCATATGGAATCATCTTGTTAGCATAATTGATGATGTAATCAATTTCTTTCTTGGAAAAATCTCTTATTGATATTATATCTCTACCCTTGAAATTCATTTTAATCAAAAAAGAAGACATGCAGAAACAGCTTAATAAACTTTTTAATACTAAAATATAAAAATAAGGGGTGCTTATTAATAATATTAATATAATAAAAGTTTTATACTATAATGGTTAGAAGTGTCAAATAAATTATATAAATAAAGATTGAGAAGAAAATTATATAAATAATAACGACGGTGGGAATATTAAATGTTTCAAAATAAGAACACCAAAAAGAACAACGAAGAACAACTATACAAAATTTTAGATAATGACTCTAAAGATCTATCTCTTAAAGATGAAAATTACCTTAAGTCACTTAAAATAAGATTAAAATCTTCTAATAAGGAAATATTACTTAAAACAAAAGTTACCAAAGGATTAAAAGAAAAAGATGCCGATTTTTTAAAACCAAAAGTAAATATCCATGCCAGAGAAAAAAAGAAAATTGAAGAAATAATATATAAAAAAGAAAAGCCAAAAGAAAAACCATATGAAAAAGATTTGTTAGAAATTGAAAAAGTTGATTTAACCGAGCCGAAATTTATCGAGGTCAAACCAAAAACTTTTACTAAATCGAAAATAGAAAAAATATCAAAAAAAGGGGAATTACCAGAAGTTGAATTGATAGAATGGGAAGAAGTACATATTAAAAGTACAGAACCAGAAAAAATTAAAGATGAAATTTCTGAAAAAGTTACAACTGAACCTATTGAATTTATTGAAAAAATAGAGGATGAAATAATTGAAGAATTGGAAGAAGAGGAAAAGATTAAGACTACATCTTTTTTTGGAAAAATAAGAGGGGGAATAAAGAAAAAAGAATCTTTAAAATTTGAACCAGTCGAAATTGGCAAACCGGAAGATAAAAAAGATGAAGATATTGAAGTTGAAAAAATATCTTTAATAGAAGAAATTCCTATTGATAAAAAATTTATTACAGAAGAAACAGGCTTAGATTTTGTTGAAAAAATTGAACCTTACAAAGACTACCAAACCATAAACGAAGAAACAGCAATACTACTATACGACAACGGATACACAACAACAGAATCACTAAAAAACGCAACACTAAAAGACCTAACAAAAA
>Ga0153916_10000033_pt1 | contig 80613 bp, 65 predicted proteins | sample Opewatmetagenome_FD_109642 | JGI IMG/M metagenome (GOLD analysis project Ga0153916, IMG submission 109642) | Freshwater wetland microbial communities from Ohio, USA - Open water 3 Core 3 Depth 4 metaG | ecosystem: Environmental > Aquatic > Freshwater > Wetlands | place: USA: Ohio, Lake Erie...
GCTACCCCTGCTATACCTACAGTTTCTCCAGCGTGAACTTGAAAAGACACATCTCGTAATGCCGGTAAGCCTCGATCATTATCAGCTTGTAAATGATCGACCTGCAATACTAAGCTGCCAGGCTGCGCTTTTTTTTTGTCAACCTGAAACAATACTTCCCGTCCGACCATCAACTGAGCAAGCTGTGCTTTAGTCGTTTCTTCAGCTGGTACATCAGCGGCGGTTACTTTGCCTCGCCTCAGGACGGTTACACGATCTGCAATTGCAACCACCTCGTCAAGCTTATGCGAGATAAACACAATAGTATGCCCGCGTTTCGTCATATCGCGCAAGGTATGAAAGAGCACATCCACTTCCTGGGGCGTTAAGACCGCAGTCGGCTCGTCAAGGATCAGCACTTTTGCACCGCGGAATAACATCTTTAGAACTTCAACACGCTGCTGCTCGCCTACAGAGAGCTCCCAGATTTTGGCGCGGGGATTCACCCTCATGTCGTATTGCTCACCAAGGGCAGTAACCTCATTTTCTATATTTGAGAGATTCAGCAGGAATCGGGGACGTTTAAGACCAAGCACCATGTTCTCCGCAACCGTATTCGAAGGTACCAACATAAAGTGCTGATGAACCATGCCGATGCCATGTGCAATGGCTTCTTGAGGTGAATGAAAAACAACCTTCTCTTCGCCAACGAAAATCTCGCCTGTTTCAGGGCGATATAACCCTGCCAGCACGTTCATGAGGGTACTTTTACCCGCGCCATTCTCACCCAATAGGGCATGTACTTCGCCAACCTGACAGGCAAAATTTACATTGTCATTTGCCAGCACCCCCGGGAAACGCTTAACGATGCTGCGCATATTAAAAGCATTATGGGATTCGGCCATCAACTTCTCCAGATCCGAATGATGATAACATTGGCGCAGGATTTTTCATCCTGCGCCAACCAAACATCGACTTTCGATAAAACTTTACGGCATGGCCGGGATAGTACCTTGAATGCCGTCTGCCAGCCAGTTCATGCAGATGGTGCACGCGGTCCGATCGGTAAGGTTATTAGCTTTGATGGTCGCCGCGTCGATCCCTTGCAAGTCTTCATCGGTGAGTGATTGTCCATCTGGGATAATGATCTTGCCCGTATTATCCTTGATCGGGCCTCTGAATACATCTGCCCTGGTGAACTTGCCCGCCAACATATCCGCAAGTTTTGCTTGAACGAGAGGAATGACGTCCGTAGGAACACCTGGTTGGGGCGTCTGGCCTTGCATGAAGCCGTAAAAGCCAACGATCCCGGAATCCGCATCCAAATAATCATTGCCTGGTTTCCATGTCCCAGCGCGAATCTGATTAATGATATTGAGATATACCGAGCCCCAGTTCCAGTAAGGCGTTCCCAAGCATTTCTCTGGAGCAGGAGTGCAAGAGTTTATATAATCATATGTAAACGCCCATTTACCAGCGTTTGCAGCTGCAACTAATGGCCCAGGCGTGTCAGAGCCGATCAGCACGATGTCGACACCTGCGTCCAGCAGGGATTGTGCTGCTTGCTTTTCCTTGTCTGGATCGTACCAGGTATTAATCCAGCGAACTTCCATCGTGCACTCAGGGCATGTGACTTTGGCCCCGATCATGAACGCGTTACCCAGACGGATGACTTCTGGCAACGGCCAAGGAGCTACATACCCGAGCTTGGTGTTATTATCAGCTTTGGCGCGCGCGCCAGCAACCATGCCAGCCAGATATTTCATATCTTCCATAGCGCCAAAAAGGTTACCATAGTTCTTGCCATTGCTGCGATAACCTGAGACATGCAGCCAGGATATTTTGGGGAACTCTTCAGCAAGTGTTTCCATTGTCGGGCCGTATTCAAAGGTTGTACCAATGATCAGATCGAAGCCTTTGCGGGCGAGCGAGCGCATGACTGATTCAGCATCGGGACCTGGATTAACTAGCTCGACGTATTGAACGGCAATGGTTGGATCTTGGGTCGAGATCCATTGCGCACCTTCCGTATGAGCTTGTGACCAACCTCCGTCAGCATGAAAGCCTATCAGGACGACAGCTACATTGAACTTACCTTGTTGGATTTCAGGAATCTGAAAACCAGCGGTTGGGCTAGCCTGGGGAACTGTGGTAGGTTGAATCTGTGGTGCTGTTGTTGCTGCGGGAGTGGCTGTCTGGCATGCTGAAACTAACATGACAAAAACGATCATAAGCAAGGTGATAAGTATTACCTTATTTCTAGACATAAGTAACTCCTCCTATTTATATATAATCTTGATTATCCAATGGGTTGAGCTGGAAATGTGGGTTTAATAATTTAGTAATTAGCTACCTCCTTGAAAAAAGAGTCAGATTGAATAAGTACCTTATAAGACATTTAGATTCGCATCCTATTTTACACTACAATAATTACTTATGGCACAATCCAGGTGCCTGTCTCGTTGCGTAAAGCGCGACCAATATTCTCTGGGCTGGTGATCAAAGCTCGCTTTCCACCTGCTTCCATATACCAGATAATTGCCTGAATTTTTGGAGCCATTGAGCCTTTAGCAAAATGGATGCCCTCAGAAAGATACTGCTTTGCATCCGCAAGGGTCATTCGATCTAGCCATTTTTCATTCGGTTTGCCAAAATTGATTGCAACCTTTTCTACAGCTGTTGAGATCAAAAAAAGATCCGCATGGATCGCCCGCGCCAACAGGCTGCTGGCATAATCCTTATCGATCACAGCTGCCACCCCTTTATACTCACCCGCACCTGCATCGATGACCGGAATGCCCCCTCCTCCAACTGTGATCACCACCACCCCGGCACCCAACAATGCTTTGACAGTCTCCAACTCGACCACCTCTTGTGGTAACGGCGAAGCAACCACTCTTCTCCAGCCACGCCCTGCATCTTCAACCACTGACCAACCCATGTCAGTGGCGCGCCGATTGGCTTCTACTTCATTCATAAAACTACCGATTGGCTTGGATGGATTTTGAAATGCTCTATCATTTCGATCCACAAGGACCTGAGTAATGACTGTTGCTACATTTTTCTTGATTTTTCGCTTATATAGCTCATTCTGTAAAGTCTGTTGCAATGCATAACCAATCGCACCCTGACTATCCGCTCCACAAACATCTAACGGAATTTCATGCATACCTTCCACACGCGCAGCAATTTCGGAGCGGCGCAGGATAAAACCAACCTGCGGTCCGTTTCCATGACCGATAGCGACATCCCAACCAGCTTCGATCATATCTGCAATGTGATATGTTGTCTCCTTGGCTGCCTGATACTGATCCTCGACTGTCTTATGTTTTTCATCTTTGATCAGCGAGTTGCCGCCAATTGCGACCACTGCAATCCTTCGTTGGATTTCATCCATTATTCTCCTTTTTATCTCATGGTCAGAGCCAAAACTGCTTTTTGAACATGCATTCGGTTCTCAGCTTCGTCATATACTACTGATTGTTTACCATAAATGACTTCATCTGTAACCTCAATGTTTCGGTCTGCAGGTAATGGGTGCATATAGATTGCATCCGGTTTGGCTAAGGACATTTTTCTTTCGTCTGTGATCCAATGTTTGTATTGATTAATTATCTTGGCTCCCTCGGTGGGATCTGGAGTATGAACCATTGCTCCCCAAGATTTAGCATATATGATATCCGCATCTTTGAATGCAGCTTCCATGTCGTCAATAATTTCAAAGCTTGAACCATATTTATTGGCTTGCTCATGCGCCTGATCCATTATCTCAGGCATCAAGCGGAATTCTGGAGGATGTGCAAGTACTACATCCATCCCAAAGCGAGGCATTTGTAGCACCAATGATTGCGGTACAGACATTGGTTTTTGGTAGGAGGCTGCAAAAGCCCAGCTGACTACCATCTTCTTCTTTCGTAAATCTCGCCCTTTCTTTTCAACGATGGTCATCAAGTCTGCCAAACATTGGAAAGGATGGTAAATATCGCACTGCATGTTCAATATTGGAACACGCGATGCTTTTGCTACAGCATTTAGATATGCATTTCCAACTTCCCAATCCACGTGACGGATGGCAATCCCATCAAAATATCGGCCGAAGATTTCTCCAATTTCCTTTGGGGTGTCTCCATGCGCAATCTGTGTGGTCTTGCTCTCTATAAATGCAGCATGCCCACCCAATTGGGCCATTCCAGCTTCGAATGAACCCCGTGTACGGGTGCTGGAAAAGAAAAATAGCATCGCCAGCACTCTATCGCGCAGATATGCATGTGGTTCTCCCAGAGCCCGTTTTCGTTTCAAATCAAACGCAACGTCTAAGACGGTTTCAACTTCTTCTTTCGAGAAGTCTAAATCGCTGATCAGGTCTCTATTTCTCAAATCTGTTTGCATAACTGCCTCTCCTTAACTGTGATATCAGATTTATATCAATGTGCAATGATTTCATCATAATTACCCAGCTTGACTACCAGTAGAACCACTTTCGGTCATCTCGAGCGAATCCTTTTCTATGTCCTTTCTAATCAATCGAACAATATGATTGGAGAAATTTGTCAAACTCTTTTTTGAGTCGTGAGTTTTTGTATTTATTACCGAAAATCAATAATCAGCGTATTCCTCTTAATATATAAAATGCTGTTGGTGTTGAGTCGATCAAGATTGAGATTCACAAAGGATTGTTATGGAAAGGTAGCTCCATTTCTTACTACCAAGAAGCCCTCATAATTGTTTATTCCATTGCACCGAGCACAAGCGCTAGTAATGCCATCCGAACTACCACACCATTGAAAGCCTCAATCCAATACCTTTGGTGTCGGGTATCATCGACCTCCTCTGAGAGCTCATCCATGCGCGGAAGTGAGTGCAGGATGATTGAATCCTGGGGTGCTTTTCGCATCAGTTCTTTAGTGACTTTATAATTTTCGGGTGTCATGCCAACCGTTACTCCACGTTCATCACGGGCTTTTGTATAGTCTGGCTGTACCACCGGTTCCATGTAGATGACATCAGCTTCTGCGATTGCCTGTTCGACATGCTCAATCTCCTTAAAATTCAGGTTTAAGTCAACAAGCTCTTTCTTGAACTCGTCAGTCAGGCTCATCTCAGGCGGAGAGACATAGAAAGCGTTGATATCAAATTGAGACATTGCATATGATATGCTATGCATGGTGCGCATGCGCATATCTCCAATGAGCAGGAAATTCAAGCCATCCAATGTACCTTTTTCATTGAGAATGGTATAGAGGTCAGTTAAAACTTGTGTCGGATGCTCACCCCATCCATCACCCGCATTAATGACAGGTATACTTGCCCATTTAGCAGCTTCTTGTGGAGCACCCTGCTGGAAATGACGCATTACTAAAACATCCCCATAAAACTCCAACATGCGAACAGTATCTTTGATCGATTCCTGATAAAAATCTCCAGCCCGTGTGTTTTTAACATCCGAAAATCCTAAAACATGTCCGCCCAACCGATGCATAGCTGCCTCGTGAGCTAAACGAGTGCGTGTGCTGGGCTGATAAAATGCAGTGACCAGAGTCTTATCTTTGAGCAGATCAGTATTGCGACGATCCCTTGCATAAGGTAGCAATTCATCTGCGACTTCGAAGATTCTATAGAATTCCTCCCTGCCAAAATTCTTGAGCGACAGGATATCCCGTCCCATAAAACTACGCATTTTCATTTCTCCTATTCAATCATGGTTTATTTACGAAAACTTGACTATACGCAAGTTGGTTATTTAAACTTTTCATCAGACCCGTCGAATAATATGAAAATTGAAATACCCAGGTAAAAAATAACTATATGAATAATCCACCACCTGTCCATTGGTGCTAAAGAGATAAGCGATAAATCGCAACAGTACGTCCCCACGTTGAATTCGCATCGCTTTGGCGACGTCAGATTTCGCCTGCACAGCATTTATCTCGCAGCGAGATGAAACTAATGTAGGAGCTCCCCTATTTAATAATAGATCCAGCATAGATCCTGTGAATCCTGATCCTAACTCTTCGGTTGTTAGAATCTCGTCCGGCAGAACATCTATTAAATATGCAACCGGTCGTCCTTCCGCTTGGATCACTCGTGATATTACTAATACAGGATCATTTGGAGTAATCGATAAAGCCTTGGAATATTCTTCATTGGCAGATAAATGATCGATATGTAATTCACCCATTGATACGACCAAGCCAATCCGCTTCGATAGCGTTTCAATACTTTCCAGCATCTCTAAGCCTGTGTCGATGATCTGAGATGGATGAATCACAAATGTCCCAGATCCTTGATGGCGGTAAATCAATCCTTGAGTCTCAAACGTGCGCATAGCTTCCCGTAGCGTCGCTCTTGATACATTGAGCTGTTTGGCTAATTCGGGCTCGGTTAATAAACGCTCACCTGGAGGGGTTTCTGCAATAATCTTTCCTAGAGCTTCATGCAAACGCTGTGATGTTGATATTCCATTCTTGACCATCATTCTCAACCTCGTTTTTCTATCACCGGGATGAATTCGAACCGGTTGACGTCCACCAAACCAAGATCTGAAATTCGTAACTCGGGGATGACAACCAATCCTAATAGACTCATTTGCATATTTGGATTATTCAATTGGCAACCACAAGCCTTAAACCCATCCAAGACGGTTCCAGCTTTCCTAGCCACAATCTCAGCACGTTCACTCGACATCAAGCCAGCGATAGGTAGCTCCACCTGCCCGATGACTTTCCCTTCACGAATAACGATCTGACCTCCACCAAACTTGGCAAGCTCATTCGCTGCCATCGCCATATCTTCATCCCTCGTTCCAACCACAATCATGTGGTGGCTATCATGAGCAATAGTTGTGGCGATTGCACAAGGTACATTAAACCCAAAACCATTTACTAATCCAACCTGAACTCCACCTGTCCCTTTATGGCGTTCAACCACTGCAACTTTGGCGATATCCTGTTCCATATCTGTGAGAATCTCACCAGTCCTCGTTGTTACCTGAAATTTTAAGTGCCTGGTTGGCGCTTGGTTTTCGATTATTCCAATCACATTTGCCGTGTAACTTCCATCACCTGGGGTAGCTAATCGAAAATCATCCATCTGTAATGGATGACCTAAATGGATGGATTGCACCGCCCAATTTGGATATTTATATGGTGGTAATTCAATATCCAGTCTGCCTCCTTCAGCAGTCACCTTACCATTTGAAATGACAACTTCTATAGAAAGATTGGATATATCATCGACAATGAGCACATCACCGTATCTACCCGGTGCAATCATACCGACGTCCCGAGCCACGCCGAAGTGTTCAGCGGGATTTATTGTCACCATCTGGATTGCAGTCATGGGCTCGAGACCGTGAGATATTGCTTCCTTAACTGCACGATTAACATGCCCATCGATCACCAGGGTTTCACAATGTGAATCATCTGTACACAGTACAAAATGCCTTGGATCCAAACCTAATTCAGTGACTGCCCTTATCTGAGCTGCTACATCATGCCATGCTGAACCTAAACGCAGCATTGCTTTCATCCCCTGTCTCACCCTGCTTACTGCGTCCTCAAGACGAGTTCCTTCATGGTCATCTTCAGGGCCACCAGCAACATAACCGTGAAATGGCAATCCCAAGTCGGGAGAGGCGTAATGCCCTCCAATAACTTTCCCAGCTTTACGCGCTTCCGACATTTCTGCATGCATTTTTTCGTCGCTCAGATATACTCCAGGGAAATTCATCATTTCCCCTAATCCGATGACCCCAGGCCAGCTCATTGCCTGCGCAACTTCGGTCGGTCCTAATCCAACTCCAGGTGTTTCCAACCCTGGTGCTGATGGCACACAAGATGGCATTTGTACCCATACATGGATCGGTTGGAGTGCTGCTTCCTCAACCATTAATCGCACTCCATCCAATCCGAAGACATTCGCAATTTCATGCGGGTCGACAAACATACCTGTGGTGCCATGTGGAATCACAGCCCGCACAAATTCAGTCACAGTCAGCATTCCAGACTCGATATGCATGTGCCCATCAAGCAAGCCTGGAACTAGATATTTGCCATTTGCATCAATGACCTTTGTCTGGTCGGTAATCGTATGTGTTCCACTTTCCCCGACGTAAGCAATCCGATCCCCTTTTATCGCAATATCTGTACCCGGGATGATCTCACCTGATTGAACACAAACCCAGCGCCCATTCCGGACAACTAAATCGGCTGATGCTCTGCCCATGGCAACATCAACCAGAGCTTTACTAATGACTGAATTAATCACTCCCATTCACCAACCTCCTGGAAGCTTGATTATGTTTTTCTACCAGATTATTAACATCCAACGTTAGAAGTTCCCCGTTATTAACAATAATCTTTCCCGCAACGATTGTGTAATCTGCCCTTACTGGTGCACAAAATACGATGGCAGAGACCGGGTCATGCAACCCTCCAGCATATTCTAGTTTGTTTAAGTTAATCGCAAAAATATCCCCGCACTTGCCTACTTCCAATGATCCCAGATCTTGTCGCCCCAATACAGCTGCTCCACCACGTGTGGCAATTTCCAAGGCTTGACGAGCAGTCATAATCGCATATGATTCATCACCAGATTTTGATGCACCCATTAATCCAGCTCTGACCCTCGCAGCTAACATCGCTTGTCTGGTTTCTTCTAGTAAGTTAGAGCCATCGTTGCTAGCTGAACCATCCACACCTAAACCAATCTTTACACCTGCTCGCAGCATTTCCATTGTCGGAGCTATGCCTGACGCAAGGCGCATATTCGAGGTTGGACAATGGGCTACCCCACAGCCTGATCTAGCATAATGATCAATCTCGTTTGAGTTCACATACACTGAATGCGCAAACCAAACATCTTGATCTAGCCAATTTAGTTCATCCATTAATGCTACTGGTCGTAAGCCAAATTTCTCTTGGCAAAAGAGCTCCTCATCCTGAGTTTCAGCCAAGTGCGTATGTAAGTGAATCCCATACTCACGGGCAAGGGAAGCACTCTCACTCATCAAATTGGTAGTTACACTAAAAGGTGAGCATGGTGCCAGGACGATCTGAATCATTGCACCAGGTTTATGGTCATGATATTGTTCGATTAACCTTTGTGAATCCTTCAAAATTAAGGATTCATCTTCTACAATATGATCCGGTGGTAAACCTCCTTTACTCTCACCCAGGCTCATCGAACCCCGCGATGCATGCAAGCGGATGCCGATTTCACTAGCTGCTTGGATCTCATCATCCAACCGTGTACCGTTCGGAAAAATATATAAGTGATCTGAAGCGGTAGTACAACCAGATAATGCCAACTCTGCTAAAGCTGTTTGGGTTGATAGATAAATATCACTCGGAGTCATCCGACTCCAAATCGGGTATAGGGTTTTCAACCAGTTGAAGAGGTTCGCGTTTTGAGCTGCAGGAACCACTCTAGTGAGAGTCTGATAAAAATGGTGGTGTGTGTTAATCAGACCTGGCAAAACAATGTGACCAGATAAGTTCAGAATTTCGTCAGCATTGCCTGGCAGGTCATCATTTATGCCAATCTGTTCAATAAATCCATCCCGAATTAAAAGCCCACCTCCAGGGATCTCCCTTCGATGATCATCCATGGTCACCAATAAATCTGCATTTCGAATTAAAAGGGTATTCATATCCCTTCGATCCGCGCTGTTGTGAACATAATTGTCAGACAAATATAGTGTAGCAAATAAATTGACAAATGTCAATTGTCTGACAACTTAATCAAATAAAAAAACGACTGCAGGCAAAAGATGTCTGCAGTCGTCTGAAGGATATCTTATAATTTATGTGCCTGTATTTTTGCTGCCCTGACAGTATTGCGCAGCAGCATTGTGATGGTCATTGGGCCGACCCCACCCGGATAAGGTGAAATCCATCCAGCTACTTCCTTTGCCTCATTAAATGCTACATCTCCTGCAAGCCGGTAACCTTTTTCACTGGTCGGGTCATCCACGCGGTTGGTACCAACATCAATGACTACCGCTCCAGGTTTGATCCAATCTGCTTTCACCATTTCGGGTCTTCCGACAGCGGCAATGAGCACATCAGCACTGCGACAGATGCTTGGTAGATCTTTGGAACGTGAATGGCAAATCGTCACCGTTGCATCACGTTTAACTAACAGTAGAGCGACGGGCATGCCCACGATATTGGAACGACCCAACACTACAGCGTTTGCGCCTTTCAGCTGGAATCCAGTCTGATCGATTAGATAAATACAGCCATCCGGCGTGCAGGGGACGAATAATGGTTCACGACCCTTTTGTGCCAAGCGACCAATATTGATTGGATGAAATCCATCCACATCTTTTTCGATGCTGATCGAATTCAATATCTTTTCATCATCTAGATGGTCAGGAAGTGGTAATTGAACCAAAATGCCGTTTACTTTAGGATCAGCGTTGAGTTCTTTAACTAAGGCTTCCACTTCAGCTTGAGTGGCGCTTTTCGGAAGCACATATCCATAGGATTCGAGCCCGTTTTTCCCACAGGTTTTACGCTTCATATTTACATATTGTTGAGACGCGGGGTTATCCCCTACCAGAACTGCCGCCAAACCTGGGCGAGGTAATCCTTCATTTATCATCGCTTCTACGTCAGCTGCAATCTCACATAACAATTTTTCCGAAATTGTTTTCCCATCAATGATCTGTGCGGTCATAATCTCTCCTTGTTGAGAAAATAAAAAATATGCAAACTCACCCACTATTTATCTAAATAAGTATTCTAGATGTTGTTTTCATTATCCATGAAAGTTATGAAATTTACAAGTTACATTTATCATGAATTCCGGTAAAATAGCCCTTACCATTGCTTTTTGGAGTGTACCTTGAAGAAATATTTTCGGATTATCTGCATAGTTTTTCTAGGTATATTAATTTCCTTCTTTCTTCCTGCATGTAATCGTGGGCAGAACAACGCATCCAATGCCATTGAAGCCTATATTCATGCATTAAGTAATAAGGACTCTGTCCAAATCAGTAATTTATCGTGTGCAGACTGGGAACAGAATGCGTTGCTTGAAGTTAATTCTTTGACCGCTGTAGGATCTAAAGTTGAGAACCTGACCTGTGAGAAAATCGGTCAGGATGGTGCTGACACCTATGTTTCTTGTACAGGTGGGCTTTCTCTAGACTACAATGGTGAGGCACAACAGATCGATTTATCCACCCGAACATACATTGCCCGCCAAGAAGATGGTGAATGGCGCATGTGTGGTTATCGCTAGCCTTTGGAGGTATGAATGCTCCGCAGATTGTTCAACCGTGAGAATTTATATGCCCTACTGCTCTGTCTGATCCTTATAGCAATCATCATCATGACTGCAGACCAAGCGCCTTTGTGGATTTATCAGGGTTTTTAAGTAGCAATCGATGCTCTGATTTTTTGTCCCTCGTATCCTTGTGTCCATTTTTCCGTTAATAATAGTAATATGTGCTTCAATCCTTATAGGCTTTCTTGCCAGAGGCACATGGCGCAGCTGGAACTTAATGGTTGCCAGCATCCTGGCAATCTATTGGCTACAGCCATCTACACCCATCCGACATCTCGATTTTTGGTTGCCGACTGTGTGCATGGCCCTTACTATTCTTACCTGGATCCTGACCAGACCCAAGGATAATTCCGATGTTCGCTCCAATCTCACAACTGGGTTAGTCATCGCAACAGTGATCCTGCTAATTGGTTTAACCCGTTATCTGGGTCCCGTTTGTTGCCTGACACCCACCCGTCCACCTGCCCTTTATCAGATTGCATTAGCAGTAGTTTTAATCACGCTTTTTGTTATTCTAGCCAACCGCATTGCACCGGGAAAGGTTGGATGGATTTATGGTTGTACCATTTTGATCGTAGGGCTTTTCGCCGCATTAAAATACGATCCACTGACTATATTGATGAGTATGGCTCTGCGAGCCTTGAATTCCCAAGCGGTAGAGCTTGCCTCAGCTTTTGATATAAGGTGGCTTGGTTTTTCTTATGTGGCTTTTCGTCTGATCCATACCTTATGTGACAGGTTGAGTGGGAGATTACCCGATCTGACATTGAAGGATTTTACCATTTACGTAATCTTTTTCCCCACTTTTTCAGCAGGTCCAATTGATCGCGTCCAACGTTTCATTCAAGACTTGCATCGACCCTTTCAACTGTCCACGGATACCGCACTCAATGGGGGAAAGCGAATTTTCTTAGGGATTTTTAGCAAATACGTCCTGGCAGATGGATTAGCTCTCTTTGCCCTCAATAGCAACAACTCAAGCCAGGTAAATTCTATGGGATGGTTGTGGGTCATGACCTATGCATTTGCATTAAGAATATTCTTTGATTTTTCGGGTTATACGGATATCGCTATCGGTATGGGTCATTTGCTTGGAATCCAGCTTCCAGAAAATTTTGAACATCCTTATCTCAAGCAAAACCTGACTCTTTTTTGGAATAGCTGGCATATGACTCTGGCCCAATGGTTCAGGGCTTACTTTTTCAATCCTCTCACTCGTGCCTTACGCTCTGACTCGCACAATATCCCCATGCCCCTCATTATCTTCGCTGGACAGCTAAGCACATTTATCCTGATCGGTCTATGGCATGGTATCAGCTGGAATTATGCCATTTGGGGAGCATGGCACGGGTTGGGTTTATTCTTACATAATCGCTGGTCGGATCTACTCCGTTCGAGGGTACCAAACTTAGAGAGCCGGCCTCGTCTCAAACAACTTGTTGGGTTGGGTGGTACCCTGCTTACTTTCCATTATGTTACTCTGGGTTGGGTGTGGTTTGCACTCTCCACGCCTGCCCAATCCTGGAATACTTTTCTAAAACTATTCGGAATGGCTTAGATAAATAATATGACTGAGGATAAAACTACAAATAAGATATCCATGAAGAGAGTGATTATTAAAGGTGTACTACTCTTCCTGTTGATTGACTTACTTTTTGCTCCTCTATCTCCCCTACCATTCCTTGGTCGGATTTCTGCTTATAACATCATCTACGCGGGGCGAATGCGCTTACCGTATGGTGAGAATCCCGATCAGGCATACAACCTGAGCCTCTTTAACCTGGAAGCTATGTTTGCTTCACATGTGCTAGCAGCCACGAAAAAACCCCTTGATGAATATCGAATATTGATTATCGGAGATTCTTCGGTGTGGGGTTATTTGCTTAAACCAGAGAATACTCTTTCTGGTTATATAAACTCTGCTAATCTCAATGTCAGCGATGGTAGATCTGTGCGTGCATACAATCTGGGTTATCCGACACTTTCCCTTATCAAAGATCTATTGATACTTAATTATGCTATACGCTATCAGCCGGATCTAATCATCTGGATGGTCACTCTTGAATCCTTCCCAGTAGCGAACCAATTAGAATCACCCATCGTCCAAAACAATCCCTTCACGGTGCAGGATTTAATAACCTCATATTCATTAAATCTCGATCTCCATGATCCAAGATTTGTGACCCTGAATCTTTGGGATTCGACCTTGGTGGGAAAACGGCGCGCCCTTGCGGATATCCTGCGCCTACAACTCTATGGTGTCATGTGGTCAGCTACCGGGATTGACCAGTATTACCCAGAATCTTATGAACCTCCACAAGAGAACCTGACCTTGGACGAGTATTTTCAAGGCCTACAACCCCCTTATTTAAATCCAGCGGATTTATCCTTGGATATTATCTCAGCTGGAATTAATATAACGGGAAACATCCCCATCCTTTATGTGAATGAGCCCATTTATATCAGCCATGGAGAAAACTCCGATATCCGGTATAATTTCTTCTACCCACGCTGGGCGTATGATCAATATCGCCAACTCTTTGCTGAAACATGCTCGATTGGAAGATGGCATTGTCTTGATGAATGGGACCTCGTGCCACCGGATGAGTTCACCAATAGTGCAATTCATATGTCACCCTTGGGGACACAAACTTTAGCCTCCGAGCTTGAACACGAGATCTTATCCCTGACCAATCCTTGATTTAACATGCCCCCTGAAAATAGAAATTTCTTATCGTATCCCGCCCTAATATATTTACTGGTAGTCATACTAATGCTGAGTGCGTGCACAGGTCCACAACCAACTCATCAGGTTAGTGCACCGACACCTCTTACGATTATCGAATCAGCCGTTCTCCCCAGTATCGATACCATCTCTACACCCCTAAACTTAACCGACATTCCAATAACGACTGCGGATAAGATAAATAATCCCTCACTGGTGGGCAGCTCAACAATGGTTCCATACCAGACTTCGAACATCCCAGTAAATACGCCAACTCCACTTACTCCCAACGATTGGATGTCCATACCCATCATTCCCACAGTCAGTAAAACTGCACGTTTAATCTACCAGCGGGGTCTCGAATTGGGAAATGACCCTCACGCATTCTCTAAAATTGGAGATTGCCAAAGCATCAGTACTTATTTCCTCAGCTATTTTGATCGATCGGGGTTTTACAATTTGGGTGACTACAGCTCCATGCAATCAACAATCGATTGGTACGCTGGTTCGTTTTCACGCGACAGCCTGTCAGTAAAAGGTGGTTTTAACGCAGCTTCAGTTCTGTCACCTCTACGTGCTGACCCAATACAATGCAACCCAAACGAAAGCCCTATCGCCTGTGAGTTTCGCCTACATCGTCCAAGCGTGGCAATCATTAGCCTGGAAGAATGGTGGGCAGGTCACCCTGAAAATTATGAAGCCTATCTGCGCCAGATCATTGAATATTCTATCCAACAGGGTGTTGTACCGATTATTGCAACTAAAGCTGATAACCTGGAAGGGAATAATCTGATCAATCATACTATTGTCAACCTGGCGCTTGAATATGACATCCCCTTATGGAATTTTTGGTTAGCTGTCCAACCCCTGCCAAACCACGGATTGATCACTTTCATTTCCTCAGGTGAAGTGGATATGTTTCACCTGACACATAGTGAAGGGTATTTTTTTTATAATGACCGAACTGCAATGCAATCAGGTTGGTCAGTCCGCAACCTCACTGCCCTTCAATCCCTGGATGCCGTCAGGCGCGGATTGTCTGAACAGCCATGAATTACTTATCAAACCATAATAAAGGAATATTATGAGCACCGAGATTATACAAGCCATATCCAATTATATCGCCACACAAATTCTCAAGCAGCCCAAGCGAGTGTTGTCGCCAAATGAACCATTACTCTCCAATGGTTTGGTAGATTCTTTTAGTTTGGTGGACTTATCACTTTATATAGAAACAACATTTAATGTTTACATCGACAATACAGAATTGAATCGTGAGACTTTTGATACCCTCGCTCAACTAACGAATCTCATCCAATCTCGTATGTAATTACCTGGTCATGAGAACTCTTGCTCAAAAGTTGCTGCATTTATTCGAGTCTGTACCCCAATCTATTGCTGTATCCCTGTTATTTAACCAAGAACCTGAGAGAGTTATTACCTATTCTCGCTTGATATACGGCTCTGCAGGTTATGCTGCCGCTTTACAAAATGCTGGCATCAAACCTGGTGAAGTAGTTATTCTTATCCTTCAACATGGAGAAGATTTGCTTTATGCGTACTTCGGGGTGATTTTACATGGCTCAATCCCTGCAATCATGCCTTTTCTAACGGAAAAGCTCTCTCCAGAGCAGTACCGGCGCTCATTATCAACTCTTTTCGAGATTACTGCCCCTTCAGCTATAATAACATATCCCGAATTTATCGATGAGGTTCAACAAGCTATAAAACCGGATGCATCGGTGAGGGTAGTGCTGGTGTCAAATCAAATTGTCTCCCCGCCGGAGTTAAAAGCCTCGTATATTGAAACGGGAATAAAACGTTCGCAAGAGGATATCGTCCTACTCCAGCATTCCTCAGGGACTACAGGATTACAAAAGGGGGTTGCCTTATCCCACAAGGCGGTACTTAATCAGCTTGATGCATATTCACGAGCAATAAATCTCAATCCATCAGATGTTGTCGTGAGCTGGCTTCCACTTTATCATGATATGGGCTTAATTGCTGGTTTCTTGTTGCCCATACTTTCCAATATACCACTTGTGTTATTGTCACCATTCGATTGGGTGCGCGCCCCTCACAAGCTGCTGCATGCTGTCACGAATTACAAAGGTACCCTCACTTGGTTGCCTAATTTTGCCTATAATTTTTGCGCTCAAAAAATCCGCCCGCGCGATATGGAAGGTGTTGATCTCTCCACATGGAGGGCGGTAAGCAATTGCTCAGAGCCTATGTATTGGAAAAGCCACAAGTTGTTTTTGGATCGCTTCCATACTTATGGACTGCATTCATCCGCTCTGACCACTTGTTATGCCATGGCGGAAAATGTATTTGCGGTATCGCAAGGCGGAATCACTGAACCTGTCACGGTCGATCAGATTAGCCAAAGGGGTTTATTGGTAGACCGGATCGCTATTCGATCAAAAACTAGTGAAGAGACGATTAACATGCTTTCAGCAGGTCGCCCGATTGATAATACCCGTATCAGGATACTAAACTCTCATCACTCTGATGCCGATGAGCGACACTTGGGAGAGATCGCTATATCCAGTGATTGCATGCTGAGCGGCTATTACAACCGCCCTGATCTTAGCAGCAAAGCTTTTCATGAAGGTTGGTGTCTTACCGGTGATCTGGGTTATATCGCCCAAGGTGAGATTTATATCACCGGACGCAAAAAAGACCTGATTATTGTAGGTGGCAAAAATATATATCCTCAAGACCTTGAAAACCTGGCAAACGACGTCAATGGTGTGCACCCTGGGCGTGTGGTTGCTTTTGGTATTCCGAATGAAGCCGCTGGCACTGAAGATGTGGTCATCATCGCTGAATTGGATGCTAATATTCTTGAAGACTCCCCGGATTTAGATCGAATTTCCGATGAAATCCGGATGCGTGTAACGCGTGGCTCAGATATCGCATTACGCTTGGTTAAGTTGGTAAAAAGAGGATGGCTAATTAAAACCAGTAGTGGGAAAATAGCACGTAACGCAAATCGGGAACGGTACCTTGCTGAACTTATGGATGTTTCATCAGAGTCGGACGCCAAACTGGATCAAAATCATAGGCAGGATCTTGCAGAATCGGATGGCGGTCAACCCCATTCGCACGCATGACATAAATATCATGATTCCCTGAGAACCAACTAGTAAACAATAGCCAGAATCCATCGAAAGAATAATTTACGTCTGCTACAAGTTGAGAGTTAGGTACCTCAACAGGCATAGCTCCAGCTTCTGTATATGGGACCGCCATCAACACCGTTGCACCAGTCGTATCAGAAAGTACAGTTCTGGTATAAATTACAACAGATCCATCAGGTGACCACGAAGGCTCATTGATAATATAATCTCCACCGCCGATTGTTAGGCTGTGCCTGTTACCCCCATTATCATCCATCACCCAAATTCTGTTATCGTAATTCACATACGCGATTTCCGCCCCGTTGGGAGACCATGCAGGCTGTGATATTGCTCTAGTCTCATCCTCGACAAGGGAGCTAATCGTGTAATCATTCAATTTTAGGGAGAATATTGCCGGTACTCCCCCCTTGCGCAAAGATGTAAATGCTATCTGTGTTCCATCCGGTGACCAGCTTGGATCGTAATCACCTCCGGGTGTATTGGGCAATGGCACGAGCCCTGTACCATCAGAATTGATTATAAAGAGACTTGCACCTGGGTAGTAGCTTAGATGTCTGACGCAAGGAGAAATAAAAACAATCTTCAATCCATCTGGTGACCATCGTGGTTGGCAAGCCCCTTCCTGGATGTTTGTGATCTTAGTAAGTCCACTACCATCAATATTCATCAACCATATTTCCACCGCCCCAGAGCGGGTTGATGCAAACGCGATTTGAGCTGCACCTCCCATTGGAGTTGGTAGTGGTGTTAAAGTTATCGTTGGTGAAGGCGCTGGGGTACCAGTGAAAGTCGGAGGCAAAGTGCTTGTTGTAGTCGCAGTAGGGGACAATTGTAACGTTGGCGTTTTGGATATGACTGCCAAAATTGGAGCTTGAGTGTTTGTGGGTTCGAGCACGGTCGGTGTATACGTTGGATTGAGTGATGGGAAAAGATAGCTTATTGCTTGCTTGACAATCTCCGGTCTGAGACTATAAGTGGCAAATCCACCTATCACAATAATAGGCAACAGTGTTAATAACAACCACGCTGATGTTCTTCTTCGAGGTTTATATTTTTGAGGAGGCAATTCTATATGATCTGTAATTTGATTAAGGGGACGTGTGGATTTTCTCTGATCAATATCCGGCTCAATCCCATTATCTACTGCAGGATTTCTTTGATATTCAACCGCTCCTTCCGGCAACCGGTCATGCAATGTCATTGGAGGGGGTTGTAGCACCAATTCCAGGGGTAATTTCCGCCTGGAAATACTCCTGGCTTCCATTAAAGCATATCTTAATTCATCCGCGGTTTGGTAGCGATCTTCTGGATGGATGGCCAGACATTTTTCTATGATCTGTGTAACATGTTCAGATACCTTAAGGTTGTGCTTAAGGATTGGAGTCAGTTCAACTCTATTCATAGCACGTTCAAGCCCATCCTCGGGTAGTGCATTCGTCAGTGCACAATACAATGTAGCACCCAATGAATAGATATCTGATCGACCATCGGTGCGGGCAGACCCGTATTGTTCTGGTGGCGAGTAACCAGGAGTCATGGCTCTTGCACCAGTGTGAGTGGCTTCACGTCCCTCTACCACCTTGGCAAGCCCAAAATCCACGAGATAGATGTGTCCGTTGGGTGTGATTCGCACATTACCTGGTTTTATATCTCGATGAAGTATCATCGGTTCACGGGAATGCATATAAGACAATGCATCGCATATCGCTACTCCGATGATGATTACTTCCTGCTCAGGCAAGGGACCTAACCGATCTAGCCTCTGGCGGAGGTCTTCCCCCTCGATAAAATCCATGACTAAATATTGACCTTGCGGTTCAATCACGAAATGGTCTGACACTCTTGGCAGATTCTGCTGGCGCATGCTCGCTAAAATCGTCGCTTCCAAACGGAACTGGCGTGCAAATTCTTCGGTGGTGAATAAATTCTCCTTTACAGCCACTTCCATACCCAAGTTCTCATCAATAGCTCGGTACACCGCTGCCATCCCGCCTTGTCCCAAAACTTCGATGATGCGATAACGATTATTTAACAGCGAGCCAGATTCCAATGTCATTGTGTGCTTATTATACGTGAGTGATGACGTTCTTGAAAAGCCATCAACAATAAATTGCGCCCAACCTGTACGTATATAAGCGACATATATTTGGTTGAGCGCTAAATACCAAGAATATATTTTCCAAGTAATACCTGATCAATTGATCGAAATACTCATTTGGGATATCCGTTTTTATACAGCAAGGAAAGAGGATTGAAAGATCCACGAACTGAATTGCGTCGATAAACTGTTAAATCTAGTTTGATCTAAATTCATTATAAAAAATCATTTTCTCGATCTTCATTGATTAAATTCAATATGAGTTATATTTTATTGCCCTGGAAAATTATCGGCTTATATATCCAGATTCTTTACGTCGCGTGCATGAGTTTGGATAAACCGCCTGCGGGGTGGAACAGCTGAACCCATTAACATATCAAATGTCCTGTCAGCTTCAGCAGCGTCATCTATGGTAACCAGTAAGAGCGTGCGAATATTTGGATCCATAGTTGTATCCCATAGCTGCTCCGGGTTCATTTCCCCCAATCCCTTATATCTTTGCAGGGAGACTCGATCGGTTGATACACCTATTTCTTTCACAATTTGCTCTTTTTGTCCATCACTATAAGCAAACTTAACCTGATTTTTATATGCTACCCGATATAATGGTGGCTGTGCGATATAAAGGTGTCCATCCTCAATAAGCGTTGGCATGTATCGAAAGAAAAAGGTTAATAACAGGGTTCGAATATGACTGCCGTCTACATCGGCATCAGTCATGATGATCACCCGTCCATAACGCAAACCTGAAATATCAAAATTATCTCCAATGCCAGTACCCAATGCAGAAATTAAAGCCTTCACTTCATTATTTGCCAGGATTTTATCGAGCCTGGCACGCTCTGTATTGAGGATTTTTCCGCGTAAAGGAAGCACGGCCTGAAAATGTCGATCCCGCCCCTGCTTGGCGGAACCACCTGCAGACTCACCTTCCACCAGGTACAGTTCAGTTTTTTCCGGATCACGTTCCGAACAATCTGCCAGCTTGCCTGGTAAGGTTAAACTCTCCAAGGCTGATTTTCGAATGACTAGATCGCGTGCTTTTTTTGCCGCGTCCCTCGCCCGGGCAGAGGTTAAACATTTTTGGACTATTGCTTTTCCTGCTGAAGGATTCTCTTCGAGAAAAGTGCTGAATCTATCTCCCACTACTTGTTGTGTCAAAGTCTGTGCTTCAGGATTCATCAGCTTGACTTTGGTTTGGCTTTCGAATTGTGGGTCTGGATGTTTAATACTGATAATGGCAGTCAAACCTTCGCGTGTATCATCCCCGGTGAAGTTTGGATCAGCTTCTTTGAGTAGTCCAGATCGGCGCGCGTAATCATTGATAGTGCGGGTTACTGCTGCTCGTAATCCAGTTAGATGAGTTCCGCCATCGATAGTATTTATTGTATTAGCAAAAGAATAGACTGATTCTGCATAGGATTCTGTATACTGAATGGCTGCATCAATCGTTATGCCATCAATTTCCTTTTCTACATGCACCACAGGATGCAGCACATCCCGGTTGCGATTTAAATATTTAACAAACGAAGTGATACCGCCTTCAAAATAGAAGGTCATTTCACGATTGATTCGATCGTCTCTGAAGAAAAGTGTCACTCCGCGCGTCACAAATGCCATCTCACGGAATCTTTGTGACAAAGTATCGAACCTGTAATCCAGGTCCCCTTTAAAAATCTCAGGATCGAATTTAAAAGTTGTCCGCGAACCAGTCTCTTTTGGGGATGATTTCCCGATAACCGCTACCGGCCCTTTTGGATATCCTCTTTCGTATCTCTGAAAGTATTTTTTCCCGTCTCGTTTGACTTCTACTTCGCACCACTCTGACAAGGCATTGACGGCAGAGACACCCACGCCATGCAATCCCCCTGATACCTTATAACTGCCACCACCAAATTTCCCTCCTGCGTGTAATACTGTCATGACCACTTCTAGTGCTGATTTTTTCATGGTTGGGTGGATATCCACAGGAATACCCCGACCATTATCAGTAACTGTCACACTACTATCAGGATTAATCGCCACCTCAATGCGGTCACATACGCCTGCTAATGCCTCATCAATGGAATTATCCACCACCTCATACACCAGGTGGTGTAAAGCTTTTATATCTGTACCGCCAACATACATGCCTGGGCGTCTACGGACTGCCTCTAGACCTTCAAGGACCTGAATATCTTTTGCTTCATAAGATAATGGAGTTTTATCGTCAACCACACGTACCTCCAGTGCTTATCTGCATTAAATTGGAGTTTCCCTTCGTGATTTTATCAATCTCAATGCATCTTGAGTCCATTGATCAGCATCTCGATAATAAATAATACTCGCTGCAAGTAAAGCGCTCGTAATAAAGGCATGCCCACCGACACCAATCAAAGTCAGCCATGAGTTTTCGGGCGGTACTCTCCATAATATATCCAACCCCTCACTGATTGCCAGGATTGAAAGTAAGAAAAGTGATGTCGTTGGTAATGTCATCCGAGTCAGCACCATACTTTTCTGAACTGATACAAAGGCATTATTATGGTTCACGAAGATGCCATGAGCAGAGAAAATTAACGGGAACGCTAACCAAAGCATAACCCCAAAATATAAAAAGAAAGCAAATTGGCCTAATGGTAAACCTAATAAAGCAATCACGGAAATGACACAACTGGATGGTACACTCACCACTATAAATAGGATTAGCAAGGCTAATGCCAGGCTGATTACTTGAAGTGACGACCAAAGCCAATCCTTAATAATTTTATTTAATTCGATCCTCCCATTTAGAGAAATCTGAGTAATCATAATGTAGAAGAAACTTCCACCTAGTAAACCAATTACTAGTAGTCCGATCCCTGCTGCTGCGGCGACAAATATATTACTCAGATCAACGAAGATGGGAAGGCCGTTTGGGATTTCTAGTGGCAGTCTGAAAGCCATCAAACTGGGAATCCCCACAGGAATGGTTCTCATTAAACTCAGCAGATTGAATTGGGATACAGTAGAACGCATCACATCCGAAATTTGAGAAATTACATCCCCTGATTGGGTGGGATACAGTGAGGATGTCGAAATCATTTGGTTGAAAAAATTGTTGATCAATGTCTTTATCTGTATATGAGGACCCAACCAAAGTAATAAATCAATCATTATGGGAATGATGGTGATTACAATTTGATTCGCGACTGCATCGAAACCTGCTCGCAAAGAGGTGATCGTATTTGGAGGTGCATGCATAACTTGAGATTCAATTTTATCCATACGGCATTCCATTGTACCATAGTCGCTTAATTGCGGCATTTGTACGATGAGCTTGAATTTGAATCGCATTTTCTTTGACTGTCATATAAAATATGAGCATGCATGTACAAAGACATACATCCCTAAACCTGTTTTATAGTGTGGCAATAGCCTTCCTCTTAGTCTTCCTGGTCTCATTGCCTGGCCTTGCAGGGATTTCTACCGAATCCCCTCCTGTTCCTTCTGGTACTTACACTCCTACAATATTCCCAGTATTATCTCAGCCGGAGAATATTTTTACATCCTCGCCTATTTTGACCACATTGGGAGCTGATACAATAGTAATCACCGATACCCAAATATCGACCCCGACCTATACACCTATCGAAACATTAACACCACATCTGCATCAGTTTTCCTATTTTCCTTATTTGGCTAATGAGCTTTTTATCCTACCCCCTGAAACAGTCCTATTCTGTGATTCCCTGAGTGATTCGATTTCTATTCCAGATAACGATGCGAATGGGGTTAATGATGATATTGCTATTACCGATGGAAGGGTGTTGGTAAGGGTTAATTTATATTTGGATATTTCTCATAGCTGGGTTGGCGACCTGGTGGTTAGCCTCACTCATTTAAACACCGGAGAATCGAGAATTGCTTTGAATCGGCCTGGATCTCCTCCCCTTGGCTGCGGCAATAATGATGTCGTCGCAATCCTGGATGATGGAGCAGCCCAACCTGCTGACGATAAATGTGCCTCCTATCCTCATGCGATATCGGGCATCTATCTCCCCAGTCAAGAATTGCGTACATTCTCTGGTGGGAGCATTTCAGGTACATGGCGGTTGAACGTTTCGGACCAATATCAGAATGACACTGGGGCACTCAATCATTGGTGTCTTGAAGCCAAATTAGCTGACTCAATGCCTGCACCCACACCTACACCCACCCCAGTAAGCCTGCCTTCAGAAGCATACGTAAATGGTATGTCAGGTCAGGACCAGCAGCTAGAATTGGATTGTGAATCCCGCTCAGCTGCAGATTGGGCGAAGCATTTTGGGTTTAATCTCGATGAGATCGATTTCCTAAACCATCTCCTTGGCTCGGACGACCCAGAAGTTGGATTTGTAGGTAACCCAGACGGGACCCAGGGAAATATACCACCCAATGATTACGGTGTGCACGCGCCTCCTGTTGCATCGCTGTTACGCAATTATGGTTTGGCGGCGAATTCCTTTCGTTCATTGCAATGGAATGATCTACGGGCAGAGATTGCTTCAGGAAATCCAACCATCGTTTGGATCATCGGAGGGGTAAATTATAATCTGGTTAATGGTACGCCTCATTATTACACTGCTGCTTCTACGGGTAAAACAACTATCGTGGCTCCATGGGAACATACGGTGATCCTCGTAGGATATACCTCTGACACAGTCACTGTCTTAAATGGCTCGAGATTCATTACTTTATCGCTCAACCAATTTCTCGATTCATGGTCAGTTTTGGATTTCATGGCAGTGCTTGCCCGTCCATAGTCTCGCATAAAATTACTAATCAATAAAACGCGCGGTTAAGATCGCTCCTGGATACATTCACACAGTTCCGAAACGCAATGAATGATTATGATGAAAAATTAATTATCGTGAATTGTCCAATAAGTCCTGATCGTGTAAATTCATTTTCACCCTTGACGGTTGGTGCTATTGTCATTAGAATTCATCAAATTTTGCATTTTCGGGGGGATTACCCAGCAGTAAAGATTGGCACCTTTCTGTTAATGGGTTTGATTGTATAACCTACGTAATATATCCATTAGGATATTGTGAAGGAGGTATGTGCAATTCAAATTCTTACAAAATCCCAAAACTTAATAACATAAAATTTCAAACAATCTTGTCTATCTCTTGGAGGAGAAAAATGACTAAGCGTTTATTTCTTTTAGTTTCAATAATAATGATTGCAAGTATGGTTTTGTCTGCTTGCGGTCAAACTGCAGCCCCCTTTACTTGCAGTGATTCAATCGGTTGTGTCACAGTTGGCCCAACAGACCCAGTCCACATCGTATATCTATTGGTTGTTGCTGGTCCAAGCGCCGATTTGGGTATCGACGCTCGCAATGGTGTCCAGATCGCCATCGATGACGCAGGCGGTAAGATCCTCAATCACTCGATCAAGTTCGATGGGGTGGATGGTGGTTGTAGCGCTGAAGGCGGACAGGCTGCTGGCACCCAGTTAGCTGCTGATCCAACGATCGTGGGCGTTATCGGCACCTCCTGCTCCAGCGAAGCCCGCGCCGCTCTTCCGAATTTATCTAAGGCCGGGTTTGTGGTCATCTCACCATCCAACACCGCTCCCAGCCTGACCACGCCAGGCAGCACGGATAACTACGGCACAGCCTACGATCGCACAGCGCATAACGATAACTTCCAGGGCACCGCAGCCGCTGAGTATGCAAACACGGTCCTAAAAGTAACCAAGGTCGCTACTATCCATGATGGCAGCCTCTATGCTTCCGAGTTGGTAAAGGTCTTCGCAGCCAAATTCGAAGCTTATGGCGGAACGGTTACTGAACAGACCTCAGTACAAATTGGCCAGACCGACATGAGCTCAGTCCTGGCTTCAATTGCTACCGGCAGCCCTCAGCTGATCTACTTCCCGATCTTCAATCCTGAAAGCACCAATATTATCAACCAGGCAAAGACCACCCCCGGTCTGGAACATGCATATTTGATGTCTGCTGATGGCTCGTTCTCGCCCGCGGTTGCTTCGGGCGCTGGAGCCAATATTGAAGGTGTGCTGGTTTCGAGCCCGGCTGTATCCGGTGATGCTTATAATGCCTTCCTGGCGAAATATGAAGCGAAATTCCCCCCTGGCCCGATAAACATCTTCCATGCCCATGCATATGACGCGTTCAATATCCTCAAGGCTGCGATAGAGAAAGTTGCTGTACAGGATAGTGATGGCACGCTTCACATTCCGCGCAATGCTTTACGCGATGCCATCCGCAATACCGTGAACTTCAAGGGTTTGACCGGTACTTTAACCTGCAATGAGACACTACAGCAATCAGGAATTACGATCAAGTTCCCAGGTGACTGTTCCGCAACCGGTATGGCTGTCTGGCAATATCACAATGTACCCTTTAAGATCTTTACGAGCCCCGAAGTTGTGTGGATCCAGGGAACAGGTGTAATCAAACCAGTAACTCCACCCTAATATTAATCAAGCAGCCTGATTTTGGCTGCCATTACATAAAGAGGGGCGAGGTAGCCCTTGCCCCTCTTTCTACATATCCAAGATGGGAGTCGAAGATGCTTCGTACCTTGCGTCAGCGCATCACATTAACCGATATCGTTATTTGGATTATTGGTTTGGCGATTGCCGGTGTGGTCATATTTGGAACCATACGGACATTAGAGCTTCATCTTTATACCGGCGGTGGTTGGATCGATCTCACGATCAAAGGACTGGCCCTAGGGGGTGTTTATGCTCTCATTGCCATGGGTTATACCATGGTGTATGGCATTCTAAAAATGATTAACTTTGCCCATTCTGAAATTTTTATGAGCGGACCGTTTACGGCAGTATTTGTAGCTCTCGGGCTTTCGAATTCTGGTTTCTTGGATCGACAGCCTGTAATTGCATTAATCATAATCACGCTGGTTTCTGCAGCTGTCTCAATGGTGTTCGCTATCCTTCTGGAACGAATATGTTATCGCCCACTTCGAACTGCGCCCCGTCTGGTGCCATTAATTACCGCCATCGGGGCTTCATTTTTCCTGCAATACATGTTTCGTGGCCTCTTCGGGTCTCAGTCTAGAGGATATCCAACAATAAATGCATTACGAGGAGCATGGACTTTCTTCGGAATTCAGGTATTCAAGGTCCATGCAGTCGTGATCATCAGCGCTATCGTCATGATGCTAGTTCTCTACGCCATTGTGCAGTGGACCAAGATCGGGAAAGCCATGCGAGCGGTGTCCGAAGATAAAGAGGCGGCTGAACTGATGGGCATCGATGTAGACCGAATCATCGTGTTTACATTTGCCCTTGGAGGGGCTTCTGCTGGGATCGCTGGCATCCTATACGTTATCTTGTTTCCCATTGTTAATTTTTATATGGGTTTCTTTCCTGGGATCAAAGCTTTTACTGCCGCCGTATTGGGGGGTATCGGAAACGTACCCGGGGCTTTCCTCGGGTCGATCCTCCTGGGTTTGCTTGAATCGCTTGGCCCCAATTTGTTCCTTACTGGTTTGAATATCCCATCTCCCTCTCAATTAAAAGATGCCATTGCGTTCATCGTTCTGGTACTTATCCTGATCTTCCGGCCAACAGGTATCTTAGGCGAACGGATTGCCCAGGATAAGGCATAGGAGGGTAACATGAAGAGCGAATCAACATCTTGGGTAAAAATTGTTCAGAACGGTCTGCTCGGTGGGTTCATCGCGTTACTCCTATGTACGATTGGCATGGTCGTGACTTTTGACCAACTCTATGTGATCAGTGGTGTGATCACCTCAGGACAGTTATTTGTGTTATTTCCGATTTTGTTTGAAAGCTATTTAACTGTGCGACGCCTCCCTCAAAAGAACAACCTCAATGTCCTTTCAACTGGTGGATTGGTGGGTCTCCTAGGAGGCGTGGTGCTTGCGATCCTGGTCCTGCTCGGGCAGGTCATTAATTTACAAAACGTCCTGGTCAATGTTTCGCCTGACCTCTTTGCATTATTGACTTTTCGTTTACCCTTGGCATCTGGGATCCTTATATTGATCATTATTTCTGGAGTGAGCGGTATGATCGGCGGCGCAATATTGCTCTTACCGACCAGGATTCGCACCGCATTGACACAAGCAATTTTATTCATTGTAATACTCGGAACTTTTCGGGACCTTATATATACTGTAATAATTCGTTGGGGTTTCCTGCAATATGCATTTCTGTGGTTATTTGCTCAAAGTGGCCTTTCGATCATAGGTGCAATCGTCATATTTGTCATCGTTGGTGGTCTGTCATACTGGCGGGCGGGTAAAGAAAAAATAATTACCAATGTCATTCGTTCACCCAAGCAACAGCGCATGTATAGATGGGGATCATGGGGGTTCATCGCCATTATGATATTGTTGTTGCCAATAATTTTAGGCCCCTATTTTAGCGAAATCCTGGATAATGTAGGCATTTATGTCCTCATGGGGTTGGGATTGAATATTGTGGTTGGTTTTGCTGGGTTGCTAGACTTGGGTTATGTCGCATTCTATGCCATCGGAGCTTATACTTTAGGGGTATTTACCACTACTGAAGCGGTTGGCTTGCTCCACCTTAGTTTCTGGTCTGCGGTACCTCTGGCTATAATTGTAGCTGTCTTTGCTGGCGTTGTTCTCGGTTTGCCCGTTCTAAGGATGCGGGGGGATTATCTAGCCATCGTTACTCTGGGTTTTGGCGAGATTATTCGTATCCTGGTACTTTCGGACTGGTGGCAACCGCTCCTGGGCGGTCCTGGAGGTATTGTACACATAGCTCAACCTACGATTGCTAATTTTGTTTTTGGCGATCAGCAGCGACTCTATTATGTGATCCTGGTGGGCATTATCATCGCCGGGTTCATTGCCATTCGTTTGAAGGATTCCCATCTGGGCAGGTCTTGGATGGCCTTACGCGAGGATGAGGATGTAGCTCAAGCCATGGGGATCAATAAAGTCGCCACCAAGCTGCTCGCTTTTGCTATGGGTGCCCTCTTTTCCGGATTGGGAGGGGCATTGTTCGCCACGAAAATTGGTTCTGTTTATCCGCAGAGCTTCAGTTTTATTGTTTCAATTAACATACTTTCATTGATCATTATTGGTGGTATGGGCAGCATCCCAGGGGTCTTCATTGGAGGACTAGCTCTTGTTGGGTTGCCACTTCTTCTAACTCAATTCACGGATTTCCGTTACCTAATTTATGGTGCAGCTCTGGTGTTTATGATGCTGGTTAAACCCGAAGGTCTTTCCCCTGAAGCGCGCCGTCGTCTGGAGCTGCATGAAGAAATAGCAGAGATTCCACAAGAAGAACTTACAACTGCGCTCAAAACTCCAGGCGAGCTAGGAGGGAAGTGAGATGGTAATACTCGAATCGAAGAAGGTAACCAAACGCTTTGGAGGTTTGGAAGCAGTTAGCAAAGTTGATTTTGAGCTACCGGAACACGCCATTTACAGCATCATCGGTCCTAACGGTGCAGGTAAGACTACTTTCTTTAATTGTGTCACCGGTTTTTATACACCCGAGGAAGGCGTGATTATACTAAATAACCGTAATATCACCGGTCTTTCCCCCGATCGGGTTACTCACCTGGGTGTTTCCCGCACCTACCAAAATATCCGTTTATTTAAAAACATGACTGCCGTTGAAAACATCCTGGTTGGAATGCAGCCTCATTTAAAATCGGGTGTCATAGGGGCTATCTTTCGTGATCCACGCACCCTCCGTGAGGAGAAGGAAGCAGTGGAAGAGGCCAACCGGTTGCTTGTTTATATTAATTTAACGGGCATGGGAGACTTGATGGCCAAGAACCTGCCGTACGGCCAACAACGCCGTTTGGAGCTTGGTCGAGCTCTGGCGTCAAAACCTAAACTCCTTCTCCTGGATGAACCAACTGCTGGCATGAATCCACGTGAGACTCAGGATATGGTCAATTTCATCCGCCGTCTACGCGATGACTTGGGGATTACCATCCTATTGATTGAGCATCAAATGCGCGTTGTGATGAGTATCTCCGAGCAGATCACCGTTCTGGATTTTGGTGTCAAAATCGCCGAAGGCACCCCCAAAGAGATTCAAAAGGATCCGCGTGTGGTGGAAGCCTATCTTGGTCGGGGTGCTGCAAGTGGGCTTGGTCAGGTTCAAACAGCTGATTGAGGTGGAGGTCCATTATGGCTTTCCTGGAAGTTGAGAATATACACTCATATTACGGAATTATTCATGCTCTCAAGGGGATTTCTATTACCGTTGATAAAGGAGAGATCGTCACCTTGATCGGTGCCAACGGTGCCGGAAAATCCACTACTCTGCGCACAGTCTGTGGTCTGCTTAAACCACGTGAAGGATCCGTACACTTTGACAATGAGGATCTTACTCCTTTTAAACCTCATGAGATTATTTTTAAAGGAATGTCCATGGTTCCAGAGGGACGGCGCATCTTTGCTCGGCTGACGGTTTCTGAAAATCTAGAAATGGGTGCTTTCACACGTAAAAAGGGACCGGAAATTGCGAAGGATCTGGATCGTGTATTTACTTTGTTCCCCCGCCTTAAAGAACGTCGTACTCAGGTTGGTGGCACCCTCTCCGGAGGTGAACAACAAATGCTCGCCACCGCGCGGGCATTGATGGCCCATCCGAGGTTGCTTTTGATGGATGAACCATCCATGGGTTTAGCTCCTGTGCTCGTAGAAGCCATCTTCGAAACAATTATACAGATAAACAAAGAAGGTACTACCATCCTGCTTGTTGAGCAAAATGCTTTGATGGCGCTCTCAGTTGCCAATCGAGGATATATCCTGCAGACCGGTGAGATCGTCTTGACTGATTCTGCTCAAAATTTACGAAATAATCCGATGGTGCAAAAAGCCTACTTAGGTATCGAATAACCACCTTCCTATATAGGCCTAGTCCTGGATAAAAAGATAATGTGCGTGGGTGGTAGAATTATCCCCACGCATTTTATTTTCGGATGATATAAGTCGAATGACCATACCAAAAACAGCGGATGTGATTCTCATCGGGGGTGGAGTCATGGGTGCCAGCACAGCTTACCACCTGGCTGCCCGTGGTCAACACAATGTGATCTTACTCGAAAAGGAAGACTTTTTTGGATTGGGTGCTACGGGTCGTTGTGCAGGTGGCGTGCGCTACCAATTCGGCACAGAGGTTAATATCAGTTTATCATTGCTGAGTCTACCTATGCTGGAACGCTTCAAAGAGGAAATTGGGCAGGTGGTTGATTATCGCAAAACCGGGTACCTGTTCTTGCTAACAAAGCCAGATGAAGTTAATATATTCAAGCATAATGTCGATTTGCAAAACGTCCTAGGTGCTCAGACATACTGGCTGAGCGGGGATGAGATTCGCAAGCGATTACCCATGATGCGTTTGGATGATGTCCTTGCAGGCAGCTTTAATCCTTTGGATGGGTTGGTAGACCCCAACAGTGTGGTGATGGGATATATTGGTGCTGCCCAACGTTTGGGAGTAAAAACGCTTACATCAACTCCAGTGACCGGTATTCAGGTTCGATCTGACCGGATCATAGGTGTCGAGACCCCTACTGAATCCATATCAACTCCGGTAATTGTGGATGCCACCGGTCCGTGGGCATCTCTCACAGGTCAGATGGCAGGTCTTGATGTACCCGTCTCCCCAATCCGTAGACAATGGTTGACAACTACTGCCATTCCAGAGCTGCCACCCAATTTCCCATTTGTAATTGATTTCGCAAAATCACTTTATTTCCATCCAGAGGGCCCTGGGTTATTGACCGGCATGTCGAACCCCAATGAATCTCCGGGCTTTGATCAGAATATTGATCCTGAATGGGAATTGTTCCATATGGATGCCGCCGTCAACCGGTTACCACTTCTGGAAAATGTTGGTCTCGCTTCTCGCCTCGCAGGGCTTTACGAAGTTACACCTGATGCTCATCCCATCTTTGGCAAGACACCCATTGATGGTTACTACATCATTTCAGGATTTTCTGGTCATGGTTTTATGCACGGACCAATTGCAGGAAAATTGATGGCTGAAATTATCCAGGATGGTCGGGCAACAACGATGGATATTTCGATGCTTGACTATGCACGTTTCAAGGAAGGTCGCCTTATACCTGAATATAATGTTGTATAAGGTAAAATATCAGCTATACGAAATGCCAGGATTTTTGGAAGTGAATATTAGTATAATCAACACCTGGAGTATAAATGCCATCCGCAGAAATCATCTCCATCGGTACTGAGTTATTGCTGGGTGAAATCGTCGATACCAATGCACGCTTTCTAGCGATTAGCTTACGTGATGCAGGGATCGACTTATATCGAAAAACTACTGTAGGTGACAATATAAAGCGGATTGCACAGGCTATTCAGCAATCATTGGAACGTTGCGATATTGTCATCACAACTGGAGGATTAGGCCCCACTATAGATGACCCCACACGAGAAGCTGTAGCTCTTGCCGTAGGCGTTACTTCCGAATATCGCCCTGAGCTATGGGAACAGATAAAAGCCCGTTTTCAAAGATTAGGGCGCTTACCAACCGAAAATAACAAACGCCAGGCATATGTCCCAGTAGGGGCAACAGCGATTGAAAATCCCGTCGGAACAGCCCCTATATTCATTTTGGAATACCGGTCACATGTGATCATTTCACTGCCTGGTGTTCCAAGCGAAATGGAATACCTCATGGATCATACGGTCATTCCATTTCTACGCCAGCACTACAACTTGCATGGAATAATAAAATCGCGAGTATTGCATACTGTGGGGGTTGGAGAATCTCAAATAGATGATCTGATTGGCGATTTGGAAGCATTAAGTAACCCGACCGTCGGGCTCGCAGCACACTCGGGTCAGGTGGATGTGCGTATCACTGTAAAAGCTGATTCTGGAAACGCCTCTGAAAAATTAATCGAACCCATAGAAAAAACCCTACGCGAGCGACTTGGAGATTGCATTTATGGAGTTGACCACGAGACGTTGGAAGAGGTAGCTTTGAGATCAATCGCCAGCAATAATTGGACCCTCACCGTCATTGAAGCTGGTTTGGGTGGTAATTTAATCCGCAGGCTTGCATCTGCTAAGGGTCCCTTTCTGGGTGGACAAGTGTTGACAGAGCCTCCTTCCGCAGACAGGTTATTAAAGTTCGCTGATGCATACCGCCAATCTCAAAATGCGGATGTTGGATTAGGGGTCGCCATTCAAACTTCCGAGAAAACATACGAGGTTCTCTTAGTGCTGATCACTCCACGATCAACACAACAATTCAAGCGTTTATATGGAGGACCGTCTGAATACGCACCTATGTGGGCGTTCAACCAAAGTCTTGACATAATTCGTAGGATACCTCATGACAAACAAAGCTGACATTATTCTAAAAAACGCTATCCTCCTCACCATGGATGCAAATCTATCTTTATATGAACCTGGAGCCATCGCCATCGAAGGTGACCATATCCTTGCGGTTGGCAAAGAAGACGATATTTGTGAACGATATTCATCAGAATTAGCTTTGGATTGCCAGGGGAAAGTCCTTATGCCCGGATTGATCAATGCCCATACTCATGCGGCCATGACCTTGCTACGTGGACTGGCAGACGATTTACGCCTGGATGTATGGCTGATGGGTTATATGATGCCGGTCGAACGACAATTTGTATCATCGGATTTTGTTCGCTTAGGTACCAAGCTTGCCTGCGCAGAGATGATCCGTTCAGGTGTAACCTGTTTTGCCGACATGTATTATTTTGAGGATGATGCAGCCCAAGCGACAGCGGACGCAGGCTTACGGGCAGTGTGTGCTCAGACTGTGCTTAAGTTCCCTGGCCCAGATGCCCGGGATTACGAAGAAGCTTTGGATAATACTCGTATCTTTCTGGAAAAATGGCATGGACATCCTCTGATCCAGCCAGCAGTGGGGCCTCACTCACCTTACACTTGTACTCAGGATATTTTACGCTCAGCAGCATCCTTAGCGAAAGAATTTGACGTGCCATTACTGATCCACTTATCGGAAACACGCCAGGAAGTTGAGAATAGTCGTAAAGAGCACGGCATGCCGGTCATACCGTATGTAAAAAAGCAAGACGTTTTCGATGCAAAAGTCTTGGCTGCACATTGCGTCCATGTTGATGAAGGAGAGATAAAGACATTATTGCATCACAAGGCGGGAGTAGCTCATAATCCCTCCTCGAATCTCAAATTAGCTTCCGGTTTTGCTCCTATCAGTAAAATGCTCGAAGCGGGTCTTAATGTGGGTATTGGAACCGACGGACCAGCCTCGAATAACGACCTCGATATGTTCGAGGAGATACGATTAGCTGCATTTATCTCCAAAGGCATTAGTGGTGATCCGACCACCCTGCCTGCACCTATGGCATTGACTATGGCCACTCGCATGGGTGCAGAAGCTATTCAGCTAGGTGCAATTGCCGGTTCACTCGAGGCAGGTAAACGGGCAGACCTGATTCTGGTAGATAACTCTCGGGTACACAATTCTCCCCGATTTAAACGAGAACCCGAAGCTATCTACTCCCAATTGGTATACTCAACCCAAGCATCCGATGTAACAGATGTTATGGTTAACGGCAGCTGGCTGATGCGAGACCACCAACTGCTAACACTTAATGAAACGGACCTGCTCGCCCAGGCAAATAAATACGCGCAACGCATCGACGCATTCTTGCTTGAACGTGAGCACTCGGTGCTCTCCAAGCTGATCGCCATTGGTGGGGCATCTGAAGAAGAAAGCTACGAGGTTCAAGTAAAAGTTGCATTGACTGATCCAAAATTGGTGATCTCAGCTGTGACTCAACCAGGCATCGAAGTGTTGCATCACCGCCACTACCACGAGTATGATACGTATTTTTCATTTACAGACACATCTCAAGGTTATTTGCGCTACCGTGAAGATGAAGCTATTGGTCCAAATGATGAAATCAGCAATGTGCGCTATCGCCTAACTTTGCTTGGACCTACACGGGAAGGAAACTTCCCAACTGATGTATTATTATCCCGTAGTCGTTTTATCGCACCTGCGAATCATAGCCTGCGTTTTTATCGGGAGTACTTTAAACCATACCAGGAGACTGTGATTGAGAAACATCGCTTGCGATGGCGAATTCTATATCACGGCTTGGAATTTTATATTAACCTGGACCGTATGGACAACCCCGCGTTAGGTCATTTTCTAGAGGTGAAGAGCCGTACCTGGAGCAGGAGAGATGCAGAACATAAGGCGTTGGTCGCTCGTGAGTTAATTCACTCATTAGGTATCACCCACGAGATTCCGGTTTCTCAAGATTACATTGAGATTGTAAATTCTTCTGCCTCAAAATAAATGAGTGAATTAACTTCATCTTCTTCCTTTGAGGTTGAAAAAGTAGAAGATTCCAGGTTTCATATGGATCGGGTGCTGACGATCATTAGCGCTCACCTCATACATGATACTTATTCAGCTTTTCTTGCCCCCTTGCTACCCAGTCTGATTGAAAAACTTTCACTTTCCTATACTCAGGCAGGATCTCTTTCAGCCATAACCCAATTACCATCCCTGTTAAATCCAATCATCGGTTATTTGGATGATAAGGTCAACTTACGCATCTTGGTCATTCTAGCTCCAGCTATCTCCGCGACGACCATGAGTTGTCTCGGCCTTGCACCTAATTACCTCACCCTGGTGATCCTACTCTTTATCACTGGTATGAGCATCGCGGCTTTCCATGCCCCATCTCCAGCAATGATTGCCAGAGCTTCCGGCAGTTACGTAGGAAGAGGGATGAGTCTCTATATGGCTGCAGGTGAGCTTGGACGTACTGTCGGCCCATTGCTTGCTTCATGGGGATTACTCACCTTCACCTTAGGCAAGATGTTCCCCATCGCTATTCCCGGTTGGTTTGCTTCTTTGGCAATTTTCATTCGTTTTAGAGGCATCCCTGTCCACGTCGAGAAGCAGACAGGCTTTCGTGAAGTTTTGCCAACTGCCCGCAGGCTGTTTTTCCCATTAATCGGGATAATTTTCTTTCGAAGTTTCTTGATTACAGGTTTAGGTGTTTATCTTCCAACTCTGCTCGAAGGCGAAGGTGCAAGTATTTGGAAAGCAGGCTCAACCCTGGCTATCTACCAATTTGCAGGTGTGGTTGGTGCCATTTTAGGAGGAACAATCAGCGACCGATTGGGACGAAAGCCAGTACTCTTCACAGTTTCCCTTCTCGCACCTATTATGGTCTTAGGATTTCTACTAACCAGTGGGTGGTTAACCATCCCTGTTTTGATTCTTGCAGGTCTCTTTGGGCTGTCTTCCCAACCGATCATATTGGCAATTGTCCAGGATCATCTTCCCACCCACCGGTCGATTGGAAACGGTTTCTTTATGGCTCTTAATTTTGTCTGCCTTTCTGTGGCAGCAATAGGCATTGGGATTCTTGGTGATCGCCTGGGTTTACGCCAGGCTTTCTTGTGGAGTGCAATCACATGTTTACTTGTATCCCCACTTGTCTTCTTGATACCTCGAGCTCCCAGTCTCAGCATAAAAAATCAGAGATAGAATAAGGAGAAAATGATAAATACTTGATGAATGATCCAGTTGAATTTGCTGTCAATCTCGCTTTGCAAACAGGAAATCTTTTACAAAAATTCTATAATCCCGCAGGTATTCGAGCATCATCCAAGCCGGATCAGACGGTCGTTACCGAGGCAGATGTGGCTGCAGATATGTTGATCACTAATGCGATCCATGACCACTTTCCCCTAGATGAGATAATCAGCGAGGAATCCTCTCACCGCCTGACGAATACCCAATCTCCAATCTGGATCACAGACCCTTTGGATGGCACCACTAATTTTAGCTTGGGCTTATCAATATGGGGAGTATCGATTGCGCGTCTTTTGAATGGTTATCCAGAACTCGGAGTATTGTTCTTCCCTATGATTAATGAGCTGTATATTGCCAGGCGAGACTCAGGTGCTTTATTAAATAATAAATCAATAACTGTCCGAGCACCTGATCCGACGCAACCTATGTCATTTTTTGCATGCTGTTCCCGCAGTTTCCGCTATTACAATATCAGTATCCCGTACAAACCGCGAATTATGGGCTCAGGTGCTTATATATTTTGCTTGGTAGCGCGTGGCTCTGCATTATTGGGATTTGATGCGGCTCCAAAAATCTGGGATTTGGCAGCTGCTTGGCTTTTAGTCGAGGAAGCAGGGGGTATGATTACAGCATTTGAAGGATCACCACCTTTCCCGATTTTTCCGCAGGATGATTATAGTTCAACCAATTATCCTACCTTGGCAGCTGCTTCGCCTGCTGTTTTTTCAGTTGGTCAAAATATGATCCAAAGAAAATAGATCTTTCATTTTAGCTTTTATCAATTTTCAATCGGAAATTATTTTTTCAAAATTTTATACCTTACAGATTGGCTGGCGGAGAATGGTCTGAAGCCTATCAGGAGCGGTTTTACGGAGATCACTGAGATATATCTCATGGTGTTTACCATTTGTCCTGTATCCGTTGGATGTAATGAATTTGTGAAGCTCAGCAATCATCGGAGCTTCTTTTTCGTACGCCCCTGTATATATTACTTGAACCGCAAGCCCTTCATCAAGCGAATCAAACCTTACCTCAGAGAGTGAAGCTTTACTTTTCTTCTTCTGTGCGTCTTGTCTCACTTTTTCCACCCATTCGGTTATGACCCATTCCGGCTGCATGATCATCATGGTCCATTCCCAACGATCTTTGTTCGCCAGGGTAAATTCATTCATATTCTCCATCCACCATAATCCTTCCAAAGGTGGCACGATATGATCATATCCTTGTGATTTGAGAGCAAACTTGATTCCATAAGACATTGTAAAGAGTGCGTCAATCGCTTGTTGATAATCCAAAGACTTATTTGGATCGCCCTTCCCATCCAACATCAGGAAATTCATCCGAGGTACATTCACAATATGAAAACTACCTTTGGGTGGATTGTAAAATTGTTTGAGGGCTTTCTTGAAATCAACTTTGATACTCATTGATTGGCTCTTTCCTAGGAATTTCCTTTTAGGCATAAACAACACTTGATTATATAATAAATCATCCTTAGCCTGAAACTTGCACTGTACGTTCACGATGGAGATTAACATTTCTATTTCCTTTTTTTTCTATTGGTGACTATAATTGATAGATGTTGCTTCAAAGCTGGAGGAGCTAACCTGGATAATCAACGCACAACTCATAGTTTGGCTAATTCAGAAACACCAAGAAAACCTTCCGACCATTTACAACCAGGCATCATACTTGTAAGCCGGTACTCAATCCAAAGTGTTGTTGGTGTTGGTGGTATGGGAGCTGTATATTGTGCACGTGACCTTCATTTCCCTAACGTGGTTAAGCGTGTTGCAGTTAAGGAAATGATTAACCTCGCTCGAGATCCAGTCATTCACGATACCATCGTCCGCAACTTTGAGCGTGAAGCAAATATCCTGGCGACTTTAAATCATCCTTCTATTCCTCGCATATATGATTACTTTTCTCAGGATGACAGATCCTACCTGATAATAGAATTTGTGGATGGGAAAGATCTGGAAGAGATCTTGGTAGATACCAAGGATTTCCTGCCAGAGGTCCAGGTGGTAAACTGGGCAATCGAGTTATGTGATGTAATCAGCTACCTGCATAATAACAAGCCAGAACCGATCATTTTCAGGGACATAAAACCCTCTAATATTATGGTAAACACCCACGGCCATATATTATTGGTTGATTTCGGCATCGCCAAGACCTTCCAAACTGGTCAAAAAGGGACTATGATCGGTACAGAAGGATATTCTCCCCCTGAACAATATAAAGGAGAAGCTACCCAACGCGCTGACATATACGCTTTGGGAGCGACGTTGCATCATCTGCTCACCAAACGTGATCCACGCTTAGAACCACCCTTCTCATTTGAAGAACGGAAAATTCGTCCAATTAACTCTGCTATCTCAAGTGAGCTGGAGGCCGTCATATACACAGCTTTAAGCTATGAGCCTGACAAACGATATTCAAGTGCTGAGGAGATGAAAGGAGCTCTTATCGCATCAGCAAAAAAAACTGGAATACTTCATCAGCTCCCTGCAGCAATGAAACCAATGACCCGGGAATCCTCAGAAATCTCAGCAGCTTGGAAATTTGAATGTGAAGACGAGATACGCGGCACACCAACATACTTTGGAGGTTCGATATTCATTGGTGCTTATGATAACAATCTATACTCACTAAACGCTACTGATGGAGAATTCATATGGAAGTTCCCAACTGAAGGTGGCATAGTTTGCAGACCTACCACATATGAAGGAAACGTCTATATTGGTTCCGAAGACCAACGTCTATATTGTATTAATATGCGTTCTGGACAAGAGATTTGGTCCTATTATTCGAATGGTCCGATGCGCTCGTCCCCATTTATTGCTGAGGGTCATATTTTTATCGGATCTGATGATGCCTATCTTCACGCGGTGAATGCCCTAAGTGGTCGGCGAGCTTGGCGGGTTGATGCTGGGGCACCTGTACGCTCAACCCCACTTCTGGTGGGAGAATATGTTTATTTTGGTACTGAAGCAGGTGACTTATTTTGTGTAGACTTGAGGGGCAACGCAAAATGGCGATTTAAAGCCAAACGTGCACTTACTTCTTCTCCTGTGTATGCCAATGGAATCATATATATCGGTTCAGTAGATACATTGCTTTATGCTTTGGATGCCAAATCTGGCTTTATAATCTGGCGCTTCCGGATGTCAAAGGCTTCTATATCGACACCGTTTATTACCGACAACTATATTTTCACCGGTTCAGTGGATTCTCACATTTACTGTGTAGATATCCATTCTGCCAGGGAGATATGGAGTTTTGCAACGGATAATCAAGTAACCAGCTCACCAATTACATATCAGGATTCTGTGTACTGTGGCTCAGTGGACGGTGCAATGTACTGCCTGGAATTCCGTACCGGTCGACTTCGCTGGAAATATCAAACTGGGGCACCCATTACCGGAACAGCCATCATCGCTAATAATGTACTATATTTTGGTTCCAACGATCATAAAATATATGCTATTGCGCTTTAACTATGAATGAACATTGTGGAGGATAATTTGTGACGTCATTCTTCAATAGGTTGTTTCACAAAATAAAATCCGAAAACCCAACTACATCCAAACTTGATGTATCCTCAGAGCAATTTACGAATTCCAACATCGAAACCAATACTCGTAAGACTGAGAAACAGGTTCCATCAACTATCCCAACGAGGATTCATTTGGAAGTACCTCAATTAATTGTGGGTGTTGCACAATCGGTCGGCGTCCAACGTGATCACAATGAAGATTCACTCTTCACACTTACAACCAATCTAATATTGGATGAAAAGTCAATTAATTGTGGTTTATATATTATTGCGGATGGAATGGGTGGACACGATGATGGTGAATTAGCAAGTAAATTAGCAGTTGGACAGCTGGCTTCGCATGTAATCAATACCATCTTCGTTCCATTGTTTTCAGCCTCAAGTGATAAATTGGAATCTTCTATCCAAGAAGTTATGCAAGCTGGTGTACTGCAGGCTCACCAAGTGATAAAGAAAGAAACGGATGGTGGTGGAACGACTCTAACCGCAGCTCTAATCCTGGGAGATCAAATGACCCTCATCCATGTTGGTGATAGCCGTGCCTACTTATTCGATCCTGATGGACGCATGCAACTCCTTTCCCACGACCATTCTTTGGTAAAGCGCCTCGAAGAAATCGGTCAGATATCTCCCGAACAAGCATATATACATCCCCAGCGTAATGTTTTATATCGTGCGCTTGGCCAAGGGGAGCCTTTCGAACCAGATATCGCCAGTTTCCAGGTTTGCCAAGGTTGTCAATTGCTGTTATGTTCAGATGGGCTATGGGGAGTGATACCCGATAATAAATTGGCAGATATTACCCGTTCTACCTCTGCACCACAGCTGGTATGCCAGTCGTTAATTCACTTAGCAAATGAAGCCGGTGGACCCGATAATATCTCAGTTATTATTGTGCGTATACCTGATTGATTCTCATGGATGAGTGTACCTTTTATGATCGTCTAGGACTTCCTAGGGATGCAACCCATGAGGAAATTCGGCGCGCTTATCGTCAACTTGTTCTACGTCTTCATCCAGATACGAATGTGAACAAGGGTGAGACAGAATTATTTTTCGATATCCAACAAGCCTTTGAACGCCTGTCCGACCCTAAGAAAAAAGCGGATTATGATCAGCAACTACCACCCGAACCGAATATTGTTTCACCGCTGAATATTAGTACGTACTATAGCCAACCTTCACTAGTCCGGTTGTCCGAACCACAATTAATCTATACATTATTGGAGTTAAACATTGAACCTGATACCAATCTAATGGATTCTTCCACTCCATTGAATATTTCGTTGGTAGTTGATTGCTCGACCTCCATGCAAGGGATTCGGCTTGATACAGTTAAAATAACTGCGATTGACATCCTCCGAAAGTTGCAGCCTGATGATATCTTTTCATTGGTCAAATTCAATGATAGGGCAGAACTTCTCATTGCTCCAGGCAGTTTAGCCGATCTTAAATCCGCGGAGATGAAAGTTCAACTTCTTCAAGCTGGAGGTGGGACTGAGATATTTAAAGGCTTGGAGATGGGTTTTTCTCAAGTCGATCAATTTCATTCTAGTCAGCGAATTAACCACATTATCCTGATCACTGATGGTCGCACCTATGGCGATGAAACAAGCTGTGAGAAGCTCGCTGATCAATCATCTGCTCTCGGCATAGGAATTAGCGCACTCGGAATTGGCAGTCAATGGAATGACAAGTTTTTGGACCACATTACTACAAAAACTGGAGGTATCTGTAAGTTTATACCAGATGCCGGGGATATTCGTAATTCCATCCTGGATGAAATCACTCGCCTCGGATCCAGCCTGACTGATCAGGTTAAAATGAATTACCAGACCTTTCAGGATGTGGAATTATCCACTGTGTATCGACTACAGCCCGATCCATCTCCATTGGATCCCGTTTCTCCTTTGATCCTTGGTTATATGCCTCGACATGGGACGATGAGGATACTATTCGAATTTGTAATCAAGGACATCTTAAAAAACATGATCGAGTTCATTATAGCAAAAGGTATTTTAAATATTGAAATTCCTCACCATACCGTTGGAACAAAGTATATTAATCGAATAATATTTAATCGGCAAATTACAGCACAACCAGCAAAAGAAAAACCGCCAGTTGTTATCCTTAATGCTATGACGATGTTCTCGATTTTTATTATGCAGGAACGAGCGCGAGAGGAAATGAGTAAAGGGGATTTCGATAAAGCTACCCGTCACATGGAAAATCTGGCTACGCATTTATCACAGAAGGGAGAAAATAACCTTGCACAATCTGTATTGAATGAAGTGGCATATATTCGTCATCATCAATCCTTTAGCGAAGAAGGCGAAAAATTGATAAAATATGGTACTCGTTCCTTGCTTCTTCCAGCAAGAAGCGGGGAGAATTAAGATGATTTTCTGTCCTAATTGTGGGCATCAAGAATTGCCGGGCGCATTATTTTGTAAAGAATGTGGCACTCAATTTACTATTCTCAGCCGGGACCCTACACTAACAATTCCTAATAATCTGGCCGATCATCTACATGAAGAAATCTCCGAAGACGCTGATAGTGTTGTGCCACCCACTCCAAATGATGCCAGCCTTTCTTTGTTTCTCGTAGAATCTGGTGAGGTGATTTCACTTGAAGGGTTAAGCGAGTACACCCTTGGTAGATCAGCTGAAGATCAACCCATTCTGCCAGATATTGATTTGGCACCATACCGAGCATACGAATATGGTGTCTCACGGTTACACGCTTCCATTAAAGTAAGCCAGCCTTATGCCCTCTTGATTGATTTTGGTTCAGCCAATGGGACTGAATTAAATGGACAGAAATTAACCCCCAATAAACCCTATCCCATTACCCATGGTGATATATTTTCATTGGGCAAAATGAAAATCCAATTGCTCGTAAATCGATAAGAAAGCTGTGATAGACATGCCATATACTATCATCCTTCACCCAACCGGAGAAGAACCCGTCATTGGCGAGGTGGAAGAGCTACCGAACCCGACGGATGTATTTATTACAATTAACAGCCCTCGTCGAATAGATGGGAAAGAGCTTCATTACCTGACTGAAAGTGTCCTGACTGTCATGTGGCCTATCCATCGCTTAAATTTCATCGAAGTTTTGCCAACGAAAGCCGAGGAAGAAATCATTGGATTCGTGCGAGAGTGAACGAAGTGAACATCATGTTGTCAGATACTCACTATAAAAATTACCGCATATTGGTAGTGGATGATGAACAAAGGATGGCTAAATTTATCCGCTTGAACCTTGAGCATGATGGATTCCGTGTCGTTGAAGCTTTTACAGGGACGCAAGCGATGGATCGTTTGCGCACCTCCCTCCCAGATCTTGTGCTTTTAGATGTTATGCTGCCAGATTTAGATGGTTTTGAAGTTTTAAAGATGATTCGCACGATTAGTCCAGTGCCAGTCATTATGGTGACTGCCAAGGGAGAGGAAGAAGAGCGAATTCACGGGCTTGAGCTGGGTGCGGATGATTATGTTACTAAACCATTCAGTCCTCGAGAGCTGGTTAGTCGAGTTCGAGCAGTCCTACGCCGCACTGAATTGACCATTGATAGCACCCATGGGCTGATCGAGGTTGATGAGCGTTTTAAAATCGATTTTGATCGGCATGAAGTATGGGTGGATGGGAAGTTGGTAAATTTGCGCCCTACGGAATATCGATTGTTATATTATCTGGTTCAAAATACTGGCTGGGTTGTCTCACACGATCAAATCCTAACCAATGTCTGGGGATATGAATACCGCGACCAACCACATTATGTTCGACTTTACATAAATTACTTACGGCAAAAAATTGAGAAGGATCCTGCTTATCCAATTTATATATTAACCGAGCGTGGTTTAGGATACCGGTTCGTTGACTTCAAACGAGACAATCCGTCAGAATCCTCAGAAAATTCTCCAGAAAAACAAAAGAATGACACATCTCAGAAATAAATAGAAATATAGGTGCAAGGAATGACAAATAAACAAAGGATATTATTGGTTGATGATCACGAGGTCGTCAGGCTTGGATTGAAAGCCTTACTGGAACGCCATCCAAGCTTTGAAGTTGTTGCCGAGGCAAGTACTGCCCGTGAGGCGGTTGAACGTGTGGCAGCATTTTCGCCAGATGTAGTGGTGATGGACATCCGCTTGCCAGGAGGTTCAGGTATCGAAGCTTGCCAGGAGATAGCAGACAAATACCCCGATACAAAGGTCATCATGCTCACTTCATATGCGGAGGATGAGATGCTATTCTCAGCCATTCGCGCGGGTGCAGCTGGATATGTATTAAAACAAATAGGAGGTGAGGACCTTGTACGGGCAATCGAGGCCGTTGCCAGGGGAGAAGCATTGCTCGATCCCGCGGTCACCCAGCGAATTTTCCAGGAAGTCCGCAAGGCTGCCAGAGAAGAGGAGGCATCGGCTTTCTCCGCACTCACCCAGCAGGAAAGACATGTCTTGATGCTCGTCTCTGAAGGAAAAACCAACCGTGAGATTGCCAAAGCACTCTTTCTAGGGGAGGGAACAGTGCGAAATTATGTCAGCAGTATTCTCTCTAAGCTGGGTGTGAGCAATCGTGCAGAGGCTGCCGCCTACGCGGTTGAGCATAATTTAAAAGACTACCTATAAATAGACTCCTACTATATATATATCTCGTAACCCAATTTATAGATTGGTGTTCTCTAATATATCTGGTTTTTTACGGAAAATGCTGTAAAATATCCACTCAAGAACGTCGGGAAGTTAAACCCAGCAAAACACTGGGAAAAATCAAATCTCATACCTTGGAGGAACATTATTATGACTGATCAACCCATCAACCCTGAAATTACCAGCGATGATAAATTATGGGCAGCATTAGGTTACCCAATATCACCCTTAGCAGTCATCGCCCTGCTGATGGAAGATAAAAAAGCACGTCCTTTTATTAAGTATCATGCTGTACAGTCCATAGCGTTCAACATCGTACTTTATATTTTGATCGCTATAATCTCAGTTGTCACATTTGGAATTGGAGCCATTTGCGCACCTTTGTTCTGGCTCGTTGTTCTGTGGCCGGCTTATGTAGCATACCAAGGAAAGTATCTTGAGATTCCTGTCATCACAAACTTCCTTAAGAAGCAGAATTGGATGTAAATGCACACCTAGTATCGTTACCCGCCAGCCGGTAGTTGGCGGGTATTTTATTAATAGATGAGATTGACTTTATAGATTGGTATATACACTAATAAAACTCTTAATGCATATTGACATTTCTCCTTCTCGACCATAGAATCACCCCAATATATATACTTGGAATGAAGAAGAGACCCAGAGAAAAATCGGACACCGAAGGGGCAAACCTATAGCCGTCGAATTATAGGTGAATCTCTCAGGTAGAAGGACTTTGTTCCATATCATTACTCTGAAAAGCCAGCGCAGCTTGCTGACACCGTTGGGGCAAACGTTTTGGAAGCAAGCTAATTCCCAAACGTGAAACTCTCAGGTAAATGACAGAGGCACACGTATCACCCGTGTGCCTTCGCGATTTAATGGATGTGCATAATCTGCCTTGTATAAAGCAGAGTTAGTATTAAAATCTATAAATATATAAAATAATTAGGAGGCATTTCATGAATATTCCCAGCACTTTGAAATATACTGAAAGCAATGAATGGATCAATCTTGAAGGTAAAATTGGCACGATTGGAATTTCAGATTACGCCCAAGACCAATTATCTGATATTGTATTTGCAGAGGTTATTGTCAATGAAGGTGACGTTGTAAAAAAAGGCGACTCCATTGCCACAATTGAATCTGTTAAAGCTGCAGCAGATGTATACACACCAGTAAGTGGCAAGATTATCAGTGTTAATGAAGAACTGGGGCGGGCTCCTGAAGTGATTAACACCGATCCTTATGGAGCCGCCTGGATTATAAAAATCGAGATGAGCAATCCAGGTGAAACTGGTTCTATAATGGATGCAGCCTCTTACGAAAAATTCGTTCAGGAACAAAAATAGGAGTAGTTATGTTCATTCCCCATACTGATGCAGACCGTGCAGCTATGCTGCATGCCGTCGGCATTGAAAAGCTGGATGATCTATTTATAGATGTTCCAGCCAAATATCGTTTCCCAACTTTGAATTTACCACCAGCACTTAGCGAAATGGAGGTCTCACGAGAGCTGCAGGATATCTCCCTGGCGAACGAGAGTGTTCACGACCTGGTATGTTTTCTGGGTGCAGGGGTATACAACCATTATATTCCTGCCGCGGTGGATGCAATTATTAGGCGGGGAGAATTTCTCACTGCTTATACCCCCTATCAACCAGAGTTGGCACAGGGTACACTACAAGCTATTTTCGAATATCAAAGTAATCTGGCAGCTCTTACCGGGATGGAAGTATGTAATGCGTCTCATTATGATGGTGCCACTGCCGTAGCCGAAGCAGTAAACATGGCTTATGCCAATTTTCGTGGGAAACGTTCCAAGATCATCCTCTCACCCGCAGTCCACCCCCAATACCGCCAAACTGTGCGTACATACACTGAAGGATCTCCAGTGGTGTTAGTTGGAGATGACCCTCAGGGTGACGTGAACGCCGATCCTGATATACTAATCCCACTCATTGATATTGATACTGCGTTAGTCGTCGTCCAATATCCAGATTTCTTCGGTCGAATCTATGACTATACGAAGATAGCTATTGCCGCCCACGCGGTGGGTGCTTTATTGGCAGTATCTGTCAACCCCATCGCCCTGGGATTACTGAAATCCCCCGGCTACATGAATGCGGATATTGTCACTGGTGAAGGACAGCCACTTGGAATCCCCCTTTCTTATGGTGGTCCATACCTTGGTTTGTTTGCCACCCGTAAGGAGTATGTCCGTAAGATGGCGGGACGCCTGACAGGCGAGACGGTCGATAATCGTGGGCAGAAGGCATACGTCCTTACCCTTACCGCCCGAGAGCAGCATATTCGACGCGAAAAAGCTACTTCGAATATTTGCACCAATCAGGGATTAATGGCCCTTGCCTCGACAGTCTATATGAGTCTGTTAGGCAAAAATGGTCTCCGTCAGGTGGCTGAACTATGTTTTCATAAAGCTCATTATGCTGCACAAGCTATAACAAACCTACAAGGGTATTCTATCTGGTCTTCAACTCCATTCTTCAATGAATTTGTAATCCAAACCCCCATTCCCGTCTCTGAGATTAATGACCTGTTATTGGACCACGACATCCTGGGCGGGTATGATCTCAGCCAGGATTACCATGCTCTTTCCAGACATATGCTTATGGCTGTGACAGAGATGAACACGCGCCAGGAGATTGATCAGCTCGTTGTAGTTTTATCGGAGGTGTCAAATGGGTGAGCCACAACTATGTGATATCTCAGTCAGTGGTCGTCAGGGAATCACCTTTCCTCGACCAGATGTACCCCTTGCTTCCTTCCCGGAAGGCTTTCTCCGCGAAGACCTGCCAATGCCTGAGTTATCCGAATTGGATGTGATCCGTCACTATACTCGCCTTTCGCAGCAAAATTACAGTATTGACACCGGATATTATCCTCTGGGTTCTTGTACCATGAAATATAATCCAAAGATCAATGAAGAAACTGCGCGATATCCGGGTTTCGCGTTCACCCATCCTCTGCAACCCATCGAAACCGTCCAAGGTAATTTAGCTCTAATGTTCACACTACAGGAGTGGCTAAAAGAGATCGGTGGTTTTGCAGGCATGACCCTCCAACCCGCCGCGGGTGCCCATGGTGAGTTGACCGGGGTGTTGATCATCCACGCTTACCATCGCTCACGTGCAGATACCAAACGCGACAAAATCCTCATCCCCGATTCAGCCCATGGCACCAATCCCGCCACTTCTGCCATGAGTGGTTCGCGAGTGGTGGAGATAAAATCCGATTCACGTGGAAACGTAGACCTGGATGCTCTCCGTCAGGAATGTGACGACACACTAGCGGGCTTGATGCTGACCAACCCTAATACCCTAGGACTTTTCGATGAGCACGTGGAAGAAGTCATCCGTCTGGTGCATGCAGCTGGTGGATTAGTTTATGGAGATGGCGCAAACTTGAATGCCCTGCTCGGGATAATTCGCCCCGGTGATGTAGGTTTCGATGTGATGCATTTCAACCTGCATAAAACCTTCTCCACACCACATGGGGGAGGTGGTCCAGGCTCTGGCCCTGTTGGTGTGGCTGCGCATCTTGTCGATTTCCTACCTGCACCTGTGGTCGGAATCATCGAAGAGGGCGATCAGGAAATGCCACCACTTTACGGTTTTATCGCTCCCTCCAAGTCCATAGGAAGGATGAAATCTTTCCATGGGCATTTTGGTACGCTTGTAAGGGCTTACACCTATATCAGTATGCATGGTGGACCAGGTTTGCGTGAAATTGCAGAACATGCAGTTTTAAACGCAAATTACCTCCTGGCTCTTATCAAAGGTTCTTACCACCTGCCTTATGAGCGGTTATGCATGCATGAATTCGTTGTCGAAGGGCAATGGCCAGATGCACCCGAGATCCATGCACTTGATATCTCCAAGCGCCTGATGGATTATAAATTCCACCCACCCACCAACTACTTCCCCCTCATCGTCCATGAAGCTTTGATGGTCGAGCCAACCGAATCAGAGAGCAAGGAAACTATGGATGCATTCGCAGAGGCATTGATCAAAATCGCGGATGAAGCCCATCATGATCCGGTTTTGCTCAAGGAAGCACCCCATATCACCCCAGTGGGGAGGCTGGATGAAGTGAAAGCCGCCAAAGAGCTGGTGCTTTGCTGTGGAGTAGCTACACTGGATAAATGAATGAACTGGTAAAAGCCCAGTTTCATCTTGAAGCTAGACTTTTTCCTCCATTAATCTATCAATAAATTAATAGATTGAAAATAATCAAATTCAAACCTTGCAAACATGTAATCAATCATAGATTGACTTAATGTTACAATACCCATCCGATATCCTTATCGCTTTCCCGAATTATGGATAATTCTAACACCTCAAAATTCGAATTTGTAACCCCTCGCCCAACCGTAGAAATCCACTTGCCAGATGGGCGGGTTATTTGTGGTAAACGGGGGGCAGCAGTTGGTAAATTCCTTTCATTGCTGGAAACACCAAATTCCCCTCCATTGGTCGGAGCCATAATTAATGGTGAGTTGCGCGAGCTTACCTTCCCCATTAATATAGAGGCCAAGGTTATTCCAATCTCAATGGAAGATCCTGATGGGATGTTAATCTATCGCCGTTCGCTGACCTTCCTACTGGAAGCTGCATTCGAAGAAAAATACCCTGACGCTACCCTCACGATTGATCATTCCGTATCCTCAGGCGGGTACTATTGTGAAGTCACAGAGCATGATCCGCTTACCGATGAGGAGCTGGTAAGCCTGACGGCACATATGCGTTCTATTGTTGATGAGAATTTGATATTCACCAAGCGTGAAGTTCCTCTGGTTGAGGCGGTCGCATATTTCGAAGCCAAAGGTTATACAGATAAAGTACGCTTGTTGGCTCATCGACAAAAAGATTATCTAACCCTCTACCGTTTAGGAGATCACCAGGATTACCACCATGGCTACATGGTTCCCTCCACCGGTTATTTGCAATGGTTTAACCTGATCGCGACAAATGGTGGTTTTACAATCAATTTCCCTCGTCGAAATCTCCCCACTCAATTACAACCCATGCCCAGTTACCCCAAGCTGCTGGCAACTTTTCGACGTTATGGCCAATGGTTGGATCGTCTTGGGATTGCTAGCGTGGGTGCTTTGGATGATGCCATTCTTGCTGGTCGTATCCATGAGATCATCCTGGTATCCGAGGCTCTCCACGAAGAACACGTAGCAGATATTGCTGAGCAAATCACTGCTCGCACCAATCAGTCAGATCCCAGCAAGACGGTGCGCATTATTCTCATCGCTGGACCCTCTTCCAGTGGAAAAACGACGTTATCAAAACGGCTGACCATTCAGCTACTCTCGCAAGGCCTCTCACCCTATCCTTTGGAAATGGACAACTACTTTGTGGACCGCGAGCAAACCCCAAAAGATGAGGATGGTCAGCCTGATTTCGAGGCTTTGCAGGCAGTGGATACACATCGCCTTGCTCAGGATTTACGCCGCTTGGTGTCAGGAGAGGCCGTCCGCATGCCTCGTTATAATTTCAAAACGGGTCGGCAGGAACCAGGTGATGTGATCCAGCTTCAACCAGGGCAGCTGGTCATCCTGGAAGGTATCCATGGATTAAACCCAGACTTACTCCCTGATTTTCCAATCGCACAAACTTTTCGCATCTATGCCTCCGCCCTCACCCAGCTCAACCTTGACAGGCATAATCGCATCTCCACTACTGATACTCGGTTGGTGCGGCGTATTGTCAGGGACGCACGGGAGCGAGGTTATACTGCCCGCGAGACAATCCAACGCTGGGAATCAGTCCAGCGTGGTGAAAAACGTAATATTTTCCCCTATCAGGAAAATGCAGATAATATGTTCAATTCCGCCCTGGCTTATGAGCTTTCTGCATTGAAGCCTTTCGCCGAACCTTTATTACGCCAGGTCCCCTTCGGCACACGTGAATACATCGAAGCCAAACGCATGCTAGCACTTTTAGAATGGTTCCAGCCTGTTTCATCAGACCTTATTCCTGATAATTCAATTTTGCGTGAATTTATTGGAGGCTCCATTCTAAAAGAATTCAAATTGTGGAACCCAACCAAATAAATAATCTAGTAGGATAAGATCTATGGAATCAGCCGAAAAATTCATGCGTACCATTCGCGTACGCAATGAACAGCATTTGGGTACTTTAGGTCGTCTTTTAGTAGCAGTCGCAGACGCTGGAGGAGACGTGGGTGAAGTCCGTATGATCCAGGAAACATCCCGCTATACTTTACGGGACATATCCATTTACACCCAAGACGAAGCCCAGATGGATCGTGTTCTGCACGCAATGGAAGAGAATCCTGGCACGCGCATTTTGGCCATCCGTGATGAAGTATTGGAATTGCATCAGAAAGGCAAGATTGCCATCCGCAGCCGGTTCTTGGTAGATAACCTCTCTATCTTGCGGCTTGTATACACACCTGGAGTGGCGGAGGTCTGCCTGAGAATTGCCAAAGACCCATCTCTAGCGCGCCAATATACGGCCATCAGCCATCTGGTGGCGATTGTCACTGATGGCACAGCGGTCTTGGGTTTGGGAGATATCGAATCCGTAGCTGGTATGCCCGTGATCGAAGGTAAAGCTATGTTGATGGAGACCTTGGTCGGTTTGTCCGGTGTCCCCATTTTGCTCAACTCCAAAGAGCCCAATCAAATCGTCCAGACTGTTGCAACGATTGCACCTACGTTTTCAGCCATCCAGCTTGAGGATATCTCCGCCCCGCGTTGCTTCGAGATTGAAGAATGCCTGCAGGCCTTATTAGATATCCCAGTAATGCACGATGATCAGCATGGGACTGCAGTTGTGACCACGGCTGCCCTAACAAACGCCAGCCGGATCACAGGTATCCAGCTGGAAAAAGCTTGTATCGGTCAAATCGGATTGGGTGCTGCGGGTAATGCTATTGGCCGGATGTTGATGAAACTCACTGGAAACCCGGTGTGGGGTGCTGATCTATCAGAGGTTGCCCTCTCGTATTTTGAACAGGTGGGTGGTAAGCGATCAACTCTGAAGGAAATTATGCAGGAATGCGATGTGGTTATTGCGACCACTGGAGCTGCAGGTCTCATAAAACCGGAGATGGTACGTAAAGGTCAGATCATTCTGGCTCTATCGAACCCCAACCCAGAAATCGACCCCGATATGGCGATTAAAGCTGGCGCAGCATTTGCTGCGGATGGAAAATCTGTAAATAATGTGCTTGGATTTCCTGGCATCTTGCGTGGTGCTGTTGATTCTTATGCCACCCGGATCAGCCACGAGATGTACTTGGCTGCTGCTACAGCCATCGCTGACCAAACGCCGCCTGATGAGCTGGTCCCCAATCCATTGGAAAAAAGTGTCCATCGAGCTGTTGCCCGTGCAGTCGCTCAACAAGCCATTCAGCAAGGGTTAGCGCGCGCTGAATTCGTACCCTATGTGGATGAATGATAATAACCTGTAAAAATAGTAGAGACTAATCCAGTCGATATTTATTCTTATGTAAGTAACAATACGATTACTCAGGTTGCTCTCAATCGAACGAGCATCATGAACAACATCCATATGGTAACCGATGAGCTAGCAATCATCATGATTTTCTTATACATATTAACCAAATAGGTAGTGTGGATGTTGCGTATTTCAGGTACAATTTGCAGCATCCAAAGGCTCATCGGATTTTTATCGGAGGTGTCCATGACTAAAGCAGCTTTACGCGAACAACGTCGTGCCCAACGTCTTGCTAAACGGAATCGGCAACGAACGATAATTGGAATAATCGTCTTACTAGCGATAGCCTTGATTGCTTTTCTGGTATATCGCGACTTCTCGACCAAAAGTCAGCCTTATTCGATCGGCACGTTGGACGCGAGCCCTCCAACACCGTCTGCAAGTGCTATCACCACTGCTTCTGGGCTTGTTTATGAAGACCTGAAAGTTGGGGATGGTGCTATTGCTAAATCTGGTGATGCCATTACCGTGAACTATACCGGTTGGTTAACTAATGGTACAAAATTCGACTCGTCCATCGATCGCGGTCAAACCTCCGACTTTACCATAGGGGTTGGCAATGTTATTCCAGGTTGGGACGAAGGTGTGGTCGGAATGCGGGTGAACGGGACCCGTTTGCTAGTTATCCCTCCATCTCTCGGATATGGTTCCACAGGTAATGCTTCAATCCCGGCAAATTCCACCCTTATATTCGAAGTACAACTCGTTGCCATCAAATAATAAGCCGGGCGTGTGCAAATCACACGCCCGTTTCTTTTATTTTCCCGAGATAATGGTTTCTTTTAATACATTTGCAAGCCGCTCTATTCCCACCTGGATCTGATCAGGATTGGAATATGAAAAGTTAAGTCTCATGGTATTCTCTCCTCCCCCCAGCGCATAAAATGAGGTTCCGGGGACGAAGGCAACATTACGCTTCACCGCCACTTTGAATATTTCGGTGGTATCCATACCCTTCGGTAACATTCCCCACAGGAACAACCCACCCTGAGGTTTCGTCCACTCTACACCAGGAGGGAATAGCTCTTCCATAGCATCCAACATAATATTCCGCCGCTCTCCATAAACCCGCCGAATTAGCCATATGTGACGGTCTAGGAAACCAGCCCGTCCGACCTCGTATGCAACGATCTGGTTAAAAGTCGCTGTATGCAGGTCTGCGCCTTGTTTTGCTTGTACCAGCTTACGGATCACTTGCGCCGGAGCAATCACCCATGCGAGCCTTAATCCTGGTGCCAGGGTCTTGGAAAATGTGCTCAAATAGATTACATTACCTCTATATTCGTTGGAGCCATTTTGCCGAAATTCGTTATCCATGGTTACGATTGAAGGTAAATTCTCCCCTTCGTACCTCAGCTGACCATATGGATCATCCTCAATAATCGGTACTCCATAACGATCTGCGATTTCAATCAATTGCGTTCGGCGTTCTAGAGATAATGTCACTCCAGTTGGATTTTGAAAATTTGGTAGGACATAGATGAATTTAACTCCGCTACGGAGGGCACTCTCCAATGCGTCTGTGATCATCCCATTTTCATCCATTGGGACTGTTACGTACTCAGCTCCATAGGCATTCCAGGCTTGTAGAGCTCCAAGATAAGTTGGTTCTTCCACAAGAATGCAGTCACCCGGGTTAATGAATACCTTCCCGATTAAGTCCAACGCTTGTTGGCTCCCACTTGTGATCAGGATATTGTCAGGTGAGACACTAATTCCATATCTTCCTGTATGACGGGCAATCATCTCTCGCAGAGGGCGATATCCTTCCGTAGCCCCATATTGTAGGGCCTCAGGACCCCATTGTTTTAATACCGTTTCACAGGCTGCAGTAAATTCTTCCACTGGGAACACATCTGGCGCTGGCAATCCGCCTGCAAAGGAGATTACTTCTGGGTTTTCAGTCAGCTTAAGTAACTCACGAATGGCCGAACTGGTCATGCGTTGCGTCCGTTGAGCGTAGCGATGATCCCATGGTGTTTCCATTAAGTCACTCTCCTATTGTGCATTTTATGATCTTTCAAAGAGAAACCGGCATTGGTAGTTATTCTGTTGCCGGTTTCTGGATTTCACAATTTTGGAAAACGTCGTAAGACATGTGCGGGCGAAGGCAGGATCACTCGTTCGCCAACGTTGAGCGCCCCTAAGATTTTACTGCTATCCTTGGGAGCTCCTTGATAAATATAGATGATCGTCCCTTTCTCTGCTGCTTTCGACTCAAGATATGCCTGCCCAGTCAGGAAACCATCCTTGTCCACTGCACAGCTGGTAACATGACCGACCACGCGCCCGCGCCAATCGACAACCGGATCACCCAGGTGCGCCATTCTCACTCCCTTTTCGTCAAAACAGAAGCGTGCCAGCTTACCCTTGCGTTCCTTTTCCTTCTCGATAAACGCCTCGCGACCAATGAACCACGGTTTATACGTCTTAGCAAATTGACCAAAACCTGCTTCAGCTACGCCCAGGTTCTGCTCGCCACCCATCTCGTGACCGTAAAGCGGCAAACCAGCTTCGGTGCGGAGCGAGTCGCGTGCCCCTAATCCGCATGGTTTGATGCCAAACTCTTTCCCAACTTCAAGAATAGCAATAAACAGATCATCCGCCCGGCTTGGGTGGACGAAAATCTCATAAGAGAATTTCTCACCTGTATACCCGGTTCGCGAGATGATCAAATCAAACCCGCCCAAGGATACTTCACAAATCCGCGTGCGCTTGAGATAACGCACACAGCAGCGCGTTTTATCGTCGCATCCCAATGCTAAAAGGATTTGCCGAGCACGTGGACCCTGTAATGCGATGTCTACACGCATATCGCTGCCTTCTTTCGGATCTTTCAGGTTACGCAGGATCGCATGATGACCGAACACTCTTGCCCATGGTCTCTGGTTATCTACCAAAACCCTCCCATCTTTCACCACATTCAACCATTCCCAATCCTTATCCGCATTAGCTGCGTTAACCACCATCAACATTTTTTCTTTTCCGCGTCGATATATGATTAAATCATCTATGACATTGGCATCCGGATCAAGAAAATGTGTGTAACACGATTCACCAACCGATAAATAGCTAACATCATTTGCTACGACGCTATCCAAAAAAGCTGCACCATCCGGTCCTTCTACCTGCAATACGCCCATGTGAGCCACATCAAATATCCCAGCAGTTTGTCTGACGGCTAGGTGCTCTTCGATCACTGAGGTATACCATACGGGCATCTCCCATCCTGCGTATGTGATGATCTTTGCTCCCAGCCTCTTATGGGTTTCAAATATTGGAGTACGTTTTAAGTTTCCCTCCATTTCTTCCCATTTGAATTTTGGCAGGGCTTCACCTTTTCCTGTTTCCATGCCAATGAAATATGGTTTTGGAGCGATCACCTCACCTTTCAGCGGCATAATTGGCTCAGCGTTCGAAACTTCAACCACCGTTAGTCCAGGTAATTTTTTCAGTACATCTTGATCAAATGCCACATACCCATCTGATAGATCACGAAGCCAGGCAGTCACAACACCATGCTTTGCTGCAGGAAAGGTAAATCGGAATTGATAGATTCCAACGCATGTCAGCGTTCCATCAACGGTGCCATCTGGAGTATAAATTCGAGTTGGTTGGCTTTCACCCGTTTTCAATACCTCGATATCACTGGTTAGAGCCTCGCTCAAGAATAACCGCACCCTTTCGCCAGATAGGTCTAGAACTGACCAATCACCTTTCCTTGCTTTATCATCGATAAAATAAAAATGTGGATATCCATGCTGGCTCGCTTTAAAATCAATGCCCGCACTTTCAGCCAACTTCCGTACCCTCAGTTTTCCGTCTTCCAAGGTATGAAAATCCACCTTTGCTCTGCGGAGCAATCCAGACGCTCCCATCCGTCCATGTGGCTTGGTTGTTAACAAGATGTCTACAATGATGTCCGCCAACTGCTTCATCTCGGTTTCCTTGAAGCCACGTTGGGTTACCCATGGGGTGCCCATACGGATGCCTGATGGGTCAGAAGCATTTTCGTCGCCCGGGATGGTATTGCGGTTAACCACAACACCGGCAATGTCAAGGATGCGTGAGGCCATGTCACCTGAAAGAGCAGTTCCATCTGAACCAACCACTGTATTACATGCCAAATTCATCATGTGAGTGTTAGTGCCGCCGTATGCTATGCGAAAGCCGCGTTGTCGCAGCTGATCAGTTAGTATCTTACAATTTTTTACTACCTGGTGCTGGAGTTTACGGAACTGTTCAGTCTTCGCCATTTTAAAAGCTACAGCCATTCCTGCATAGGAATTGACATGCGGTCCCCCCTGTTCGCCGGGGAACACTGCTCGATCGACATCGCGTGATAATTTCTCATCGAAGGTCAGGATGCACGCCCCTCGCGGACCGCAGAGGGATTTATGGGTGGTAAAGGTGACCACGTCTGCATAACCAACCGGTGAAGGGTATTCTCCAGCTACCACCATACCGGCAACGTGCGCGATATCTGCAAACAAGTACGCCCCAACCTCATCAGCAATCTTTCGGAAGCGTACCCAATCCGCAGCCCACGGATATGAGGAATAACCAGCGATGATAAAGCGAGGTTTGTGCTTTAGCGCAAGCTCTTCCACTTCATCATAATTGATTTGCTCAGTTAACGCGTCAACTGAGTAATGCACAGCATTGTAGTATTTCCCTGACCGATTGACCGGTGATCCGTGAGTGAGGTGACCACCATGCAACAAATCCATTCCCATGATGGTTGCACCCGGTTCCACCAAGGCATGATAGACAGCATTATTGGCTGGTGCACCTGAAAGGGGTTGGACATTGACATAAATATCATCCACCTCGACCATATCATTAGTAAAAAGCTCGGCACACCTGCGGCGCGCTAGTTCTTCAATGGTATCCGCATATTCGACCCCTTTATAATAACGTTTATCTGCATAACGGCGGAAATTAACCAGCCGAGCGGGGAAATCCATGATCTCATTCTCAATCATATTGCGTGTTTCTTCACGTGGGTAACCTTCAGCATAGATATTTTGGAAGGCTGAAGAGAGCGCCTCACGTACTGCCATAGGTGCCTGACTTTCACTCGGGATTAGGATCAGCTTTCGATATTGTCGTTCTGATTCTAATTGGGTTAACTCAAAAATAGCGGGATCTAGCTCTGCTAGATTTCCGCGAAATAGAAAATCTTCCATTCTTGTCTCCTGGGTGCATAATGAGTTAGCTGATAGACGATTGAATTGTAGTCGTTTGGCGAACTTGGGTCAAGTGGTCCTATGGGGTTCGATATTTCCACGAACATCCCTTACCTGTTTATGTGAATCGATCTCAATTCCAAAAAATAATAAATCTACCGTAGATAATTTGCAAACCCTAAGCTAAATTTGTGGTTTTTTTTCGATCAATAACCACGCTCAAAATTCACCTGATATAAAAGGGGTTTACCGATAATAAACAATTTATAGTTTTCAATAAATAATGATGCAATGTCTGGAGGGTAATTTCGAGTAGCAGTATGAGATGTAATGAACGTATTAGGCGTGGACCATAATGGATGAGCGCGAGGTAAGGGTTCTTCCATGAAGACGTCCAAAACCGCCCCGGCTAATGACCGATTAGTTAATGCTTCGACTAAAGCAGCTTCATTCACCGTGGTTCCCCGACCGATATTCACCAGCCATGCCCGGTGAGGTAGCGCACTAAAAAATGCCTCATCTACAATACAAGCAGTAGCTATAGTTCCAGGTAAGCAGCAAACGAGGTAATCCAGATCAGCCGCAAAATTGAAGCGTTCGTTACCATGAAAATATCTATCCACATCAGCACACGTCTCCGTCTTATAGGTGTAGCCATAAACCCTCATCCCGAAGTGCTTTGCAGTCCCAGCCAAATGTGCTCCGATTGTTCCCACTCCCATTAAACCGAGTAGTTTACCTTTCAGGGTGCTATAAGGACTATCATCCCATTTTCCTGAGAGCTGGGCTTGCCAACGAGGTAGAATTCGGCGCTCAATCATAAGCAAATACCCAAATACATACTCAGACATCATCAATCCATAGACATTTCGGGCATTGGTAAGTATATAATCTCGCCGTATGCTTGGTACTAACAACGGTTCTACACCTGCCCAGCTTGTCTGAACCCACTTTATATGTGGCAGATGGTTAAGCACTTTGCTAACCAATAATGGTTCTCCGAAAATCAGATCACAATCACCCCCAATATAAATTGCATCATTTGGTTCACTAGCAACCAGAATGGACAATCCAGGTAAATTCATCTGCTCAATTAAATGTTTATAGATCTCAAAATCCTTTGAAAGGATGAGCAGTTGATGTAGATCAGACTCATTTTCCATACTTATAGACTAGATTATTTTTTAACGAAGTACATTTCACACGCTTGATCGATCAATTCCTGTGTCAAGTGTATTTCCGTATTTTCATAATTACATAAGGCTTGAACTATCGTCAGTATATCCCTCGGGTGAACAGCTTGAAATTGACGGTTATTATTACGGTACCACTTTTCTATCAAATGCTCATAACTACTTTCATCAAAAAATACGCCGGTTTGTTGGCATACTCTATGAAAAATACGCTTATAGTCAGATTCATCGGGGTTAAAAATCCCTACCTTCATTTGAATCCGTCGAAAAAATGCCTCATCAGCTAAATTGTATGGATCCAGATTAGTACAGAATATGATTAATGCTCGAAAGGGTATGACGATTGTCTGACCTGTACGTAATCGCAAGAAATCCACTCCGTTCTCCAAAGGCATGATCCACCGGTTAAGCAGATCGATTGGGCTGGCTTGTTGTCGTCCAAAATCGTCAATAAGGAACACCCCTCCATTAGCTTTTAGTTGTAAGGGCGCTTCATAGAAATTCGCAAGCGGATCAAAACGCAGATCAAGGGATTCAATTTTCATCTCACCCCCAACCACTACGGATGGACGCTTGAATAGACCCCAACGTCCATCAATAGTGCCCTTCTCTCTCTCAATTTCTTGGTGAAACAGACGATCATAAATTTGAATGATCTGCCCACCTGCTGTCACTGCATAAGGGATCCAGATAGGATCGGTCCCGCTTATTAACTGAGAAATATGCATGGATATGGTGGTTTTTCCATTTCCGGGAGGGCCATAGAGAAATAATGATGCTGCTGAATTTACTGCTGGACCAATCTTTCGATGAAAATCATCGGGAAGGACTAAATCGGATAAAGCTTCTTTCACCTGTATTGGTTTGACTGACCGTGAACCAGTTGTTTGCAATTCAATCGCTTCGCTATAACTGCGAACAGGAACTGGTACCGGACCAACATACTGACATCGTTCCATCGCTTCCCGAGCTCGATCCTCTCCTGGACCTGAAAGCTTGTAGATGTAATTTAACGAACCATAAGTCTCTGAGGCTTGCGATACTTCAACAAGATGTTCTTTTCGCAACCAATCCAACGATTGCTCCAGTGCATGTGGAACCCTCATCACTTGTGACATTCGTCTGAAATCCACATACCCTTCAGTGTATAGCAAGCGGAGAATGATATCAATTAATATATTCTGTGGGATCCCCAACTCTTCAACTGATTTCGGTTGAGCCAGGATTTCCTCCAGTGTTTTTTTATCCGGCATTACTCCCTCCATTGTAAATATGACTAGATTTATTCATTGCCATTATACAATAGACACCCCATAATCTCGTATCGATATTATTATCTGATAGCATTAATTGATGTTAGCCACAAAAATTTCTTGCTAAGGCTAGGTATATCACGTAGTTCGCTTTTAAAAACTATATATTAGCTGCAGGTCCCCCTTACTTATGGATCTATAAATTGGTGATTTCGCATGAGAAGGGTTAGTGAAAATTATAAGGTTTCAGCAGATGGATCCAGATTGATAATTATGGTTGATTTCTTGTCAGGAATATTACGCTTATACTCAAGGAAGTAGTCTCTTCAAATGAGTAATACTTTTTTGAGCCGCAGTATCTGCATCAGGGACCGGCAAAAATTCTCCAGAAATCCATCCCTGATAACCTGTGGACTTCAATGCATGCAAGATGGTTTTAAAATCCAAGTGTCCTCCTCCCGGATACCACCGATTGGAATCAGCTACATGAAAATGGAATATCTGCTCGCCAGCCCGGAAAATACTATCTTGCATGTCTGGTTCCTCAATGTTCATGTGGAAAGTATCCAGAAGTAAGCCCAGATTGGGTGAGCCAATCTGATGAATTAATTCCAATCCTTCTCCCACCGTATGGATTAAATCAGTTTCATATCGATTCAGTGGTTCCAATGCCATGCATACGCCCTGTGCAGACGCAATCTCGAGGCAATCCTGTAAACTTTCGATTAGCCAGCGGATGGATTGGTCCTTAGCTTGACCTGTTGGTGATACACCTCGGATCAGACCAATAATTACCAGGGCATTGAATTTCTGTGCAAACTCAATCTGACTTTTGATCCGGCTAATGGCTGCTTTTCGGATTGCCAAATCGGGACTGGTAAAGGATAGCCTTTCTTCTCCCCAAGCCTGACCCGTACCGATTGCGGGTACTTTTAAGCTCTGAGCTGTTAATTTTATTTTGAGCTTATCCCCATCGACCAGAACAGGATCCCGAATCGCGAGCTCAACCCCTTCATAGCCTAATCCAGCAATTTTGGCAAGATTCGATTCAAAATCCCCCTTAAATGCCACCGCCTCAAACTGCGCAGCATGAGTGGATAAGACAATGGATAGCTTACCAAACTTCATCGTTTTTTTTGCTGTCATATCCATCAATATCTAACCGCAATAATTGGGTTCTGCTACTGAACCAGGTAAGTGATTTTGCATTCTGTTCGATCAGTTTGCAGTTTAATAATATTCTCCGGTAATTCTGTCAGGTTGACTTTCTTGGTGCTCATGGGGGTCATGTCCATGCCAGCGGCCATGCATTCGATTACGCGTGGAAAATTCCCATGCCCGGAATGCCCTTGTGCGCCAACGATTCGTGACCGTCTAACCTGCAAAACTTCTCCCATCACAGGCATTTTTGCATCCGCACGTGCTGTTACCACCACTGTGCTATTGATCGTTCTGCCCTCCCAAATGACACGTTCGATACCTGGATATACCACCTCCGGTAAGCCGGTTGCTTCCATAAACATATCCGCTCCCATCCCATCGGTGATTTCCATTACCCTGGTCGCAAAATCCTCCTTCATTGGGTTGATATGGTAATCTGCACCAAGCTTTAATGCCATCCTGGCACGATTTTCCTGCGTTTCAGAGATGATGACCTTCGAAGCCCCCGCTTGTTTGAGGATCGCGCACGCAGCGATCCCGACTGGTCCACCTCCAAGGATAACCACCCGATCGCCAGGTCGTATGCCTCCTCCACGCTCGATCACCGCATTATATGCTACCGCGGTTGGCTCCACCAGGCTGCCTGCAATAAAAATGTCATTCCCTTTGTAGCGACCCTTTAGTGGCTCAAGGCTCCAAACAGTTCTGGATGGAACTAAAATGTATTTGGTATAAGCACCATTGACATTAAAACCAACCTCATCCAAGCGTTCGCAATGATTGGGCTGCCCGTCTGCGCAAGGCTTGCATTGCCCACACCATAACATTTCCTCGGATGTAACCAGCTCACCACCCTTGAATGGTTGATTGGTTCGTTTATTGATTGCGTTCTTTCCTGCGTCCACCACTACCCCTGAAAATTCATGCCCTAAAATACTTGGAAAACCGGTTAAACCCGGATAATATATATATCCATTATTGTCTGACTGTGCCATGTGAACGTCCGAACCACAGATCCCACAGGCCTTGACCTCCAATAAAACTTGTTCAGGTCCTGGAGTAGGAATATCATATTCGCGAATTTCCAAGCGAGGGTGGCGCCAAACCTGACTTCCCAGATAAGTTTGCCGTCCTTCAATATCCTTTGCACCTAACTTGAATCCAGGTTTCGGATCCCACTCCGCAACCAACGTAACACCCGGCATTTTCCCATTCATAATACATCTCCTCAATCGTGTTATTTAAGTTTGTAAGGTGTACCAAATGATGATTAATCGTTAAACCTCTGTTCCCTGGCCAATCCGGGGAAGTCCATAAACGGGCTTCCAGCCAGGACTGAGTGGTTCGCGTAGGTATGGTTCCATTTCCTTCGCAGTGCGTAAAGTGACTTCCTCAACCGGTGGTAGTTTCCCTGGCGGGAAAACCTCCAGGATATCATCATTCCATAAAGTAAGGTACTTTAAAATCGCTGCAATTGGGCGCTTAGCTTTATAAGCTGCACCATCATGGGCTTTACCAACCACACCTTCGGGTGTTGCTGCAATCTCTATCGCAAAATGACCTTCACCCTCCGACCATCGGCTAGGTCTTCCAAAGGGATCCACCGATTTATCAAAGTGCCCATCAGGCAGGTAGCTTTTCCCTTCGGTATTGACTGCATAATCCATATCCACCATCTCAGGATGCAAAAGCAAGCTTAATGAGGTCTCACTTTCATCCGCATGCACAAAATTGGTACCCATTTGTCCACCCCGTTCTTCCGTGCGGAAGAACTCTCTCACACCACGATGCCAGTCAATCACCCGGTATATGCCAGGTAATTGATAACGTTTTTGAAATTCTTGCACCGCAGATTCCAGCATCCATAATTGTCCATGATTATTGACGATCAGCTGTTTGCGGAATCCATCATTCCACAATCCCAACATAACATCGATCATCATTTCCCTCACCACATGCTCCCGCACAATAACAGTTCCGGGCATTCCTAAATGGTGAAATGGGTGACCGCCATACATAAGCGGTGGTAACGCCAGGTTAACTGCTGCTCCACGCTTGGCAGTGAACCTTCGTACACCTTCACAGATCGCGCTGACGTAAAGTGTGTCAGCCGCACTTGGCAGGTGCCGGCCGTGTAATTCCGTACATCCCACCGGGATGAAAACTACGTCATTTCTCTTTCGGTTAGCTTCCACCTGCCAGCGGGTAGTCGTTTGAATATAAGAGCCAGGTTTTGCCCATTCGACTGGCGAAGGTATCCCATAGTCTGCCAATATTTTATCGATCTCTTCATCAGATGCATCCCATATTTCTTTTTTCATCTGGCCCGTTGGGTTATTCTCGAAGAACAGGTCTGGCTGATTAGTCGAAATAAATCCTACAGGTAATTTTTTTCCCGTCATTTTTGTTTCTCCTTTTAGAATTAATTCATTTCATAATCATTTAATCTCATATTCTTGATAGATGGTTAAATGAAATTCTGAATCTTATCCTTTAAATTCTTTCATGTTTATCGGATGATTTTTACGAAGCGATTCCCATACCGCCGAGCCAATTAAAACCGCCATACGGCTATCCTGCCCGGTGGGTGAGACTGGTTTATCGTCCAGTACACAATTGATAAATTGCCGTACTTCATCGATGTAGCAGGCTGCGTAACGTTGGATGAAGAAGTGTGGTAGTTTAGCCGAATGGTAGCCACCTCCATTACCCATCACAACCGTGTTCTCGTACTCATTTCCAGCGATGGCCGTACCATTCGAGCAGAATACCTCCAGACGTTGGTCATAACCATAAACACACTGCCGGCTGTTATCTATTGAGCCAATCGTGCCATTAGCAAATCGTAAAGTTATGATGTCGATATCCACATCGTCTATATCTTTGAGGTAAGGGGCTAATAGCACATTTCCGATAGCGTATACTTCATCGATTTCTCCAATCTGGAAACGTGCCATGTCAAAATCGTGGATACTCATGTCAAGGAACATTCCACCAGAAGTTTTAGCATATTCAAGCGATGGCGGCTCAGGGTCACGGTTGATTATATGTAAGATGCAAGGACGGCCGATTACTCCCGAAGTTACAATCTCACGGACCCTTTTTAAGCTTTTATCAAAGCGACGGTTGAATCCAATTTGAAGCTTAACCTTTGTTTTTTCGATCGTTTCAAGTACATCATCTGTGCTTGCAAGATCAAGGGCAAGCGGTTTCTCGCAAAATATCTGTTTTCCTGCATTTGCCGCGTCTTTTACAATAAATGCATGCGTGTTGGTGTTTGTGGCAATCAGCACCGCTTCGATTTTCTTATCCTCCAGCAGCTCGTGATAATCTTTAACTACGTGCTCAATACCTAACTCGTCTCCGACTGCCTGGGCAACCTCCAGGCGAATATCACATATCGCCATGACATTCGCCTCATGAATGCTGCGCACAAGATTTCTCGTATGGACACTTCCAATCCGCCCTGTTCCAATGACTGCAATATTAACCTGTCGTTTCATTTCATCCTCACTGAATCTTCATCACAATCTTCATTGCGCTTTTTGGGTGGTGAGATAAGCTTTTAATGTCCAAACCCAACTCATCAAAGGCGCTTATCCCTTCTTCTAGAGGAATAATCTTTGTAAAGAAAGGATCCATATTCAAACGATTTTCCTTTAATATTCGAATGGAAGGTACCATGGTATTCTGACCCAAATATAATCCAAGGATTTTGGTTGCCCAGCGGGTAATATCGTTCGGTACCACAGTCGCCTGGATGCTCGAATCCATCCCAAATGGCAAAACTTTGCCACCCGGAGTCACACATTGAAGCGCTTGTTCAATGGCGTTACCAGTTGCCTCCACCACAATATCCGCCTTACGCCCATCAGTGAATTCAGTAATTTTCGCCACGATGTCTTCCTCATGCGGATTCCAGACGGTTAATCCACATCGTTTGGCCACACTGATCCGAAATGGGTCTATCTCGGTTACAGCAACCTTGGCAGCAATATTCTTGGCAAATTGGGCGAAGAGATAACCAATTGGACCAAACCCTAGGATCAACACATAATCATACGGCAGCATGAGTAATGTGTTCATCCCATTAACGACAGTGGCTAATGTCTCAACCTGTGTTCCCAGAATATCGTCAATCTCGTCGGGTAATACAAAACATTGCCTTTCTGGGACCAGGCAATATTCTGCATAACCACCATTACGCATTACTCCAATCGAACTTTGTTTGATTTCAACGCACTGGCTGGTTAAACCCATCCGACAGAATGAGCAAAATCCACAACGGATGTTAGGGTCAATCGATACTCGATCCCCCACCTTCACATGGGTCACATGAGAGCCGATCTCTACAACCGTACCGCAGAACTCATGCCCAAGCGCGACATCATTTCGAAAATGATGCTTACCTTCAAGGATCTTGATATCCGAGCCACAAATACCAACTGCGGATACTTTAAGTAAAACATCATCGGGCTGGGTAACTTTTGGTATTGGCAATTCACACAACTCAATCTTTCCGATATCTCTAATTACAATTGCTTTCATTGTTTGCATTCTTCCTCCTATTAATTTCGTAGTTCTTACAAATTTTGGATCATCATTTAAATAGTCAGTTATCTTTGCACCCGTGATGAACAACCCTGTGCAAAAGCACGTACCTGCTCGACCGTCGCCATGGTAGTATCACCAGGGAAGGTGGTCAGAAGGGCTCCATGTGCCCATCCCAGATTGACCGCTTCCTGAGGTTTTTCACCTGTCAAAAGCCCATAGAAAAAGCCTGAAGCAAAGCCATCACCTCCGCCAATCCGGTCAAGAATATCAAGCTCGCACTCAGGAGAGATATAAGTCTTTCCATCCACCCAGGCAATCGCACCCCAGGTGTGTCGATTGGTCGAGTGGACTTCCCGTAAAGTTGTCGCAATTACCTTTATCTGCGGGTATCTGACTACCACTTTTCCAATCATCTTGATATATGAGCTTGCATCGAGTTTGGAAGTAGCCGTAACATTAGGTCCTGGGATCCCGAGCCCATACTGTAAATCTTCTTCATTTCCTACCAAGACATCCACATTCTCAACAATTCGGCTAAGTATCGGGATTGCTTGTTGATCGCTTCCCCAGATATTCCATAATTTTGAACGATAATTCAAGTCAAAAGAAACCACCGCACCTGCCACCTTGGCTGCTTGCATTCCTTCGATAATCAATTCACCCGTTGTTGCAGATAATGCTGCAAATATGCCTCCACTATGAAACCAGCGGACACCATTTGAAAAAATGACATTCCAATCAAAATCCCCTGGTTTAAGTTGGGCTGCCGCTTCATTCGAGCGATTATAAAAAACTACCGGTGGTCGTACTCCCTGTCCACGGTCACTAAAAACAGTTGCCATATTGGGTCCGGTAACCCCATTGTGCTTGAACCGCTTATAAAATGGCTTAACTCCCATTGATTTGACTCGATCAGCAATTAAATCGCCAATGGGGTAATCCACCATTGCAGACACAATCCCACTTTTCAAGTTAAAACAGTCTGCAAGATTAGCTGCAACATTGTATTCACCGCCGCTAACGTGGATCTGACATTCTGTTGCTTTTCGGAAAGGCACCACCCCCGGGTCCAAGCGGTGGACAAGAGCACCCAAAGCGATAAAATCTAATCCACCTTCTGCAGGTATCAGCAAGCTAGATTTCATGGCATTCTCCTTATTACAACAAAAAAACAAGCAGGATTTACAATCGAATCTGCTATTAGCCTTTCTTCCACACCGTTGAGGTTACATCTCCACCACGCCCGGTCCAATTCGTATGGAAGTATTCTCCGCGCGGCTTATCCACCCGCTGGTAGGTATGGGCACCAAAATAATCCCTCTGAGCTTGCAGCAAGTTGGCAGGTAAACGTTCATGCCGATATCCATCAAAGAAAGATAACGCACTTGACATTGCGGGGGTGGGAATGCCAGCTTTTACTGCCTTTGCCACCACTCGCCTCCATCCCGCCTGAGCCAAAACTACCTGCTGAGTAAAATAAGGTGAAAGCAGTAAGTTTTTAAGGGAAGGATTAGAATCATATGCTTCCTTAATCTTCCCTAAAAAGGCTGAACGAATAATACATCCACCCCGCCACATTAACGCGATGCCTCCGTAATTCAAATTCCACCCATACTGTCCAGCTGCCGCCTTGAAGAGCATATATCCCTGAGTATAGGACATGATCTTTGAAGCATATACTGCTTGCTCTAAATCGTTGATGAATTTATTTGTATCACCCTTGATGCGGGTGTGTGGTCCAGATAATACTTGCGCGGCTGTTGTTCGTTCGTCCTTCAATGATGATAGAGCCCTACTAAATACTGCTTCAACAACCATCGTTAATGGAGTTCCCATATCGAGCGCAGAGATACCCGTCCATTTACCGGTGCCTTTTTGTTCGGCCACATCCAAGATCTTTTCCACCAGTGGTTCACCATCCAGGTCTTTATATCTCAGGATATCGCGTGTGATTTCAATCAGATATGATTCAAGTTTACCTTTGTTCCATCTATCGAGGATGTCTTGCATTTGTACTGGTGATAAACCTAAACCTTCCTTCATAAGATGATAGGCTTCGCAAATAAGCTGCATATCACCGTATTCGATTCCATTATGCACCATCTTGACGTAATGACCCGCTCCATTTTCCCCCACCCAATCACAACAAGCATCTTCTCCTCCATCCGGACGCTTCACTTTAGCAGCAATGGCTTGAAAATTAGACTTGACATGCTGCCATGCAGCTGGTGAGCCCCCAGGCATGATAGATGGACCATGTCGCGCCCCTTCTTCACCCCCGGATACGCCTGTGCCAATATACAACAAGCCTTTCGACTCTACATAAGTCGTTCGTCGAATCGTATCGTTATAATTTGAGTTGCCACCATCGATGATGATATCTACTGGTTCGAGGTATTGCAGCAGGAGCTCGATGAAGTCATCCACCGGTTTACCAGCCTGTACCATTAGCATGACACGCCTAGGCTTGATCAAGGTATAGACAAATTCTTCCAGTGAATGTGTGCCGATGACCTGGGTGCCTTTAGCACCATATTTTAGGAAATCATCCACCTTGGACAAAGTTCGATTGAACACTGCTACCTTGAATCCATGATCATTCATGTTTAGCACCAGGTTCTGACCCATGACTGCTAATCCGATCAATCCAATATCTGCTTTATCCACTTTCACCTCCGCATAAACCATTTATACGAATAAGAATTTAGGTTCTTAAAAATTCCTTTATGAAGCTCAGATTATATTCATTTAACTCGATACAACATCTCTCCAGCTTTGGGTACAACCAAAATCCCTTCCTCTTCACGGCCTTGCCATTCGTGTAAATTAATTTCTTCAGGAGCCAGGTATCCCAGGTTGATCCGCTTACATCGTTCAGCAGGGATGCCAGTCGCCAGGGTTACTTTGATGCGCGCACTTTCTACCCCAGTTTGCAGATCATAATTACCCACCCCCTTTAGGTGAGTAGAGTGAGCCAATACTCCGCCTGGAAAGTCCTTGTATCGATCCCATTGTGACAGGTAATAGTCACGGCAGTGGTAACCCACCTCATCAATCAGCTTGCCATGTGTATAACTCACCTCATGGACATGGGGTGCGTATATGACAATCTCACCCCCATCTGCAACCACTGGTTCAAGCTTGTACATGCCTTTAGCTGCTGTCCATAGGTCTTCATACATTTCTGGCATAATGGATATCACACGATAGAATGGTTTTTCTTTATAAATAATGTGCTTCAGTCCAGATAATTTCGCTGCAGCCTGCCAGGCTACTTTAGTAGGACCAAAATATAGCCCGGCGACTTCTTGATGGTTTACGACGAACCCAAAGCAGGCTGTATTAACTTTGATAAATTCCGCAGCCCTATCAATGACTACACGCACTGGAGTATTTTCTGTACCAATGACTTTATAATTTGTGATCACTGCCCCCAACCAATGAGTAAAGTTGATCACTTCAGGCCCAGCAATACCCGGGAAGAAGTATTTATTACCCCCAGAAAATCCTGCCACCTCATGCGGAAATACCGGTCCACAGATAATGATCTGGTCATAATCAAAAATTAGTTTGTTAATTTGAACCGGTACATCCTGTTTAAGTAAGCCATTTGTTATCAATTCGATCTCACTTGCGGGTATTGTGCCGATGTGAGAGAAGGTTTCGGGTAAATTCCACGCATGGTTAAAGATCCAAGAATTCCCAGCTTTCCCTCCTACAACTATTCTACCCACCAATTGACTAAGTTGGGAATCATTTAATAGTTGGTGGGTTCCTAAAGCAACCAGATAATCCAGTTTTTTTACTCGGTTATGTAAGATTTCTTCGAACACATCGAACATTACTGGCATTGGCATCGTTCGTGTACGGTCCGGAATAATTGCGAGAACTCGCTTACCATCCAGCGCGAGAGAATTAAGCCCATCGTAGACAATCTCGGAGAGCTCCTCCTTTGTAAGGTAGCCCTCATTCATACCCTTGCCAATGATCATTGCACTCTCACATCAATCTCTGAATCTTTACTGTCATATTTTCTTTTTTGAATAATATATCGGCATTGATAGAATTTCATCAAATGCCGCTGAATGCGGAAAATCCACCATCTATCGGTACCAAAATCCCGGTCACAAATGCTGAAGCAGGTGAAAGCAACCATAATACTGTGCCTTCGAGGTCTTCTGGCATACCAAATCGTTTCATTGGAGTATGATCAATGATCGTTTTACCTCTGTCAGTCAGTTTACCGGTTATTTCATCCATTAATAGATAATGGTTTTGATCCGTTAGGAAAAATCCCGGCGCGATGGCATTTACCCGGATTTCAGCTGAATACAGTTGAGCCATATGGACAGCTAGCCATTGGGTGAAATTGCTGACTGCAGCCTTGGCAGCAGAATATGCTGGAATTCGGGTAAGTGGTCGGAGGGCATTCATCGATGAAATATTGAGTATGATCCCCTTTTTCTGCACGGCCATAAATTTCCCAAAAACTTGTGCACATAAGATTGTGCTGAGTAAATTAAGATCAATCACCCAATTTAGTGCATTTTCAGGGAGATCAAAAAAAGAAAGATCAGAACTTGTAGTTGCTTGAGGTTTGTTTCCTCCCGCTCCATTAATCAGGATATCCACTTTTCCAAATGAGTTGATGATTTGTTGTGCGGCTAGATTGATGCTCCCCTTATCACATACATCACATTCAAATGAGATTGCCTCCCCACCAAATTGAATAATCTCACTGGCAAGCTTGTCGGCAGCTTGATTATTAATATCCAATATCGCTACTTGAACACCTACATTCGCCAAAGCTCTGCAAAGCGAAGCACATAATACCCCCGCACCGCCTGTTACCACTGCCGTTTGACCTGAAAGATCAAACAATTGGTTAGTGTGGTGAAGGTTCATATTTATACCCTCCTACTCCTCGCCTAGCGACGAAAATGGTTTTAAATGACACCTGAAATGACATTTCAAATTGTCAAAATACTTTTCACGATTAGTATTTAATACTGATATGAGGCGCTCATAAAAACGCAGCTTTCGATCATCGCTTTTCTCGGTTAACACAGACCCGAAGGTGACGTGCAGAATCTCACGTGCATCGAATTGGTCAAGCAAGCCTGGCCAATCTTTAATCTCGTCGGGTTTTGGTGCTTTGTTGATTTGAGCAGAAATGTGATAGCTAAGCTTATCAGCATCGAAATGCTCTAATGCAAATACATATATTTCCTTGAACAAATCACTATCCAAAACTGCGATGGTTCGCAAAGCTTCTAAATACGAGGTACCAGCTGTCTTTAAGTGTGCCAGACCATTTGTATTTTCCATAAACATGCTGTAAATACTAAACTTGTCAGATCCAGAATGTAAGCTAAGTTTATACGGTCCAAATTGCCTGGCAATCGCAGCATGAATTGCCAAATCAGTCCCAAAGGCTTGTAAATCCCCGATATAATCCACCCCTTTTTCAAATCTACCTACAAATCTGGGTGCAAAACTGATCCACTTTACTCCCAAGCGTCGTAATTCACTTGCTATATAAATATGCTCTACAGGTGAGGTAGGCGACTCAGTCTCATCCATAGATACTTCTACTTCAAATGGATGTTTTCCAGTCACCTGTATCAGGTATTCGTACATATTTGATACATGAGCCACAGCTTTACCATATTTCGTAATAGCTTTAAGCAGGCTTGCCTCATCCACAAACAATCGAAATCCTTCGATATCGAATGTTTTCCCAAGAAGTCCTGTAGCCTTAGGCTGAAGATATTTAGGCAAGAGCTCATGTTGCTTTGTTAGCTGGTTATTATTAGTTTTCACCCCATGATTATCCACATACTCCCCCGGATCGATGGTAAATAACGTGAATCCTGCAGAAACACAAGAATCGACATCCGCTTTTGTTTTTAGATGATCGGCATCCGCGCCAACCCCACTCTGCCAGCCTTCCTCAAAAATCCCCCACATCGCATCATCCATAACCTGTTGAGGACTACGCCCAGTGCGCTTCATCTCACGGATAGATTGTTGAGCGAAAATCGGTGCAACTTTACCTTGAGTGTCACGCACAGCGCGCACGTGCCCAGGCGTGGCAATCCCCAACCTATCTCCCATTCCAGCGGATGTACTTAATCCCAATGTCCGAGGTTTTAACCAGGTTAAATTGCCTCGCAGCGATGATGCGTTGCGTGAGCTAAGTGGACACAACATCAGGATATGATCACCAAATTCTGAAGTCTCACCTTCATAAGCCTCTATCGCTTTTGAGCCGGATCGAGCCAAAACTGCCAATAATGGTCCATTCCGAGTCTGAGCTAATCCAAATTCCATCTCTTGTGAAATTGCTAATGACCGTTGATAGAAGTTAAGGTTAGAGGAGGTTAATCGCATTTCCATTTGCTTTCAAAAGTTTGCGGGGGACGCAGTAGATTGACGGATTAATAACATGCCTTTTAATCGCTTAATTCTTGATCCAGTTTGAATTGGACCAGATGTCGACTTAAGCTGTTCAAGCATCATCCGCGCGGCTTCCGCACCAAGAAAACGCTTGGGTTGGTCAATGGTCGTGAGTGGCGGATATGTGTAATCCGAATAAAGGATATTATCAAATCCAGTCACAGATATATCAGTTGGTACCTGCACCCCTGCCAATCGTAATCCTTTTACAACACCCACCGCCATCATATCGTTATAACAAATCAATGCTGTAGGTCTGATTGGTAGATTTATAAAATATTCCACCGCTTCAAGTCCTTGGATAGGACTGTTCCCTGATACATGGTGAATAAATTCAGGCCTAATTGCATAGCCGGCCTCCACCATCACTTGCCGAAAACCTGAAAGCCTTTCCTGGGTTGTGCGACCTGATGAAGCATCACCCAGATATGCGATCCTGATGTGTCCCAGTTGGAGTAGGTGCTCACAAGCTTGTCTGCCTCCATCGACGTCATCATGATAGATAGAATATCGGAAATCTACAGTTGCCTGGTTGTTTATGGCGACGATCGGAATATCGTAGGATTGGAGCTGGTAACTCTGTTCGGGTGTGAACCTCGGTGAGCATAAAATCACCCCATCCACACGGTGTTCACGCATGGTCTGGATAATTGCCTGCTCGCGTTCCGGATCATACTGAGCAGCTGCAATAAATAGGCTGTACTCATTGGATTGAGCAACTTCATCGATCCCTTGTAGGATTTCGCTAAAAAAAGGATCTGCAATGTGACTGACGATCACACCCAATGCCTGTGATCTATTGGTCTTCAAGCTGCGGGCTGCGAAACTTGGATGATAGCCTAAATCAGTGGCAATTTTTAGGATTCGGTGGGTGGTCTTCTCAGATATGAGCGGGCTGTTGTGCAATGCCCGTGAAACAGTTGTGTGAGACACCCCGGCTTGCTTGGCAATATCTTTGATCGTAGTAGGCACAGTTTTTATATTAATGCACACGTGTGCATTAATCATAGTTTACACATTTCAAAGGAAAAAGTCAATACTATTTTGAAAGAACATTTGCATTTTTATTAATAATGTTGTATGATATACAAATGAAAGTATAATTTCATAAATTCCTATTTTGTAAGCAAACTTTATCCAATAAGTGAGGAGACTGTATGAACACTGACATCGAGGCAATTTTCCTTGATCATGGAAACACATTGCGTGTTGTAGTGCAAGATGAAGAGTTCGCCTCCCATGCGAGACTAGAGCTCATGAAGCTAGTCGAGACAAAAGACTCACAAGAAGTTTTTTATTCAAAATTGGAAGAAAAGTGGAAAGCATATCGTAAGTGGTCTATCGAGTGTATGATCGAGTCTTCTGAAAAGGAGCTATGGACGATTCATTTGTTACCTGACTACCCTTATGAGAAGATTGCTCCGTTGGCAGGTAGATTGACCCGTCTTTGGCGGAATAAAGATGGACGCCGTATTCCACCTCCTGATGTAAAACCGGTTATTCAAGAATTAGATAAGCGCGGTTATCTCCTGGGGATCATTGCCAATACCATCACCGAGACTGAGATACCAGATTGGTTGGAAGAAGAACAGCTCACCCACTATTTTAAAGCTGTAGTTTTATCTTCAATCCTTAAAATAAAAAAACCTAACCCGGAGATATATTGGGAGGCTTCCCGCAGGATTGGAATCGAACCGTCCCGCTGCGTGTATGTTGGTGATAATCCGAAGCGCGATGTTGTTGGCACAAGGAAAGCCGGCTTTGGAATGGTTATTCTCCTGATATCACCAGAGAAACATGCCAAGGAACCGCCTACAGGAGAGACCGTTCCTGATTATATTATTCATAATTGTAGTGAGCTTTTGGATATATTTCCTCCTCGCCTATCCCACCCAAACTGCTCAAGCTTATTGAGTTCATAGGTAATCGATTACCTGCTGGTGAAGGCTCTGCACCTCACCTCCCCAAGAAAGGTGGATTTATGAAGCCAAATATCGAGGCGATATTTATTGACCTGGGGAATACCCTTCGGGTTCTGGTAAAAGATGAACAACACCAATCCAATGCCCGAGAAAAAATCACACAGATGGTTGGAGCACTAGAGTCACCAGATACATTATGTGAGCTTCTTGATGAACGTTACAAAGTGTACAGAAAATGGGCATTTCAAACCAGGATTGAAGCCTCGGAGAGCGACTTATGGACGCAATGGCTATTACCAGACTTTCCGGCAGAGGTTATTTCCCCCATTGCAACCGAATTGACTTATCAATTTCGTCAAACTATGGGCAAGCGAATTCTTCAGCAAGATGCCAAAAAAGTCATTTCTGAGCTGGATAAACGTGGTTACCAATTAGGTATTATCAGTAATGTGATCACTTCCAAAGAGATACCCGATTGGTTGGAGGCTGATGGTCTCAGTAAGTATTTTAAATCAGTTGTCCTTTCATCTATATTCAGGCATCGAAAACCTGACCCCGAAATATATTGGGAAGCTGCTCGCCGGATAGGCATCCAACCAGAAAAATGTGCGTATGTTGGTGATAACCCAGCACGTGATGTTGTTGGAACCCGTAAAGCTGGGTTCGGAATGGTCATTATCTTGATGGATCATGACGACCTTGAAAAAGACCCCCCCAGTGGTGAAAACGTGCCTGATGTAATCATCCATGAATTCAAGCAGTTGCTAGATATATTTCCAGCCAATTAATAAACACGTCTCGTGATTGGAGTCGCCTATGTGCGCTGATCATTCATCTCATGGTGCTATAGAGCTAGCCGATGCGGTCCAAGAATTGTATTGCGCCGGCCAGACCGATTACTCCATCGAGCCGGTACTTTTGGTAGATTCACAAGGCAAACCCATTGGTCGCATCGAAGATGGTGATTCGGTCATATTTTGTTGCCGGAGAGGTGAGCGCGAGATCCAATTAACCGAGGCATTCGTTGATCAAGAGTTAGATTATTTTCCTAGAGTTAAATTTAATCACCTCCCTTTTGTTATTCTGACGCTTTATCACGAAAAATTTAAAGAATTACCTGTCGCCTTTGCCCCTTCAAAAATCGCGGACACTCTCGGAAAAACTCTAAGCCACTTTAGCCTGCGCCAGCTGCATATCTCTGAATCGGAAAAATTTTCGCACGTGACATTCTTTTTTAATGGCGGAAATAACCAACCTTTTCCAGGTGAGAAAGATATCCGCATCCCATCCCCCAAGGGTATACCGTTTGACCAGATTCCTGAGCTTAACTTAGGTGAGGTGGTAGATCAGCTTACCAAAGCTATTCGTGAGGGATACGATTTTATCATTGCCAACTTTGCTAATGGGGACGTTATCGGGCATACTCAAAACCGCGAGGCCAAGATTAAATGTGCAGAGCATTTGGATATCAACCTTAATCGTGTTGTTGAAGCCGCTTATACAGCTGGTTACCTGGTTATGGTTACTGCCGACCATGGTAATTTAGAAAAGCTGTTAACCCCTGATGGAAAACCTCATGTGTCTCATACTGACAATCCAGTCCCATTTTTAATTATCTCGCCGGGTCTTGATTCATCCATTCAATTAAATCCAGGTAAGCTTGCCGACATCGCCCCAACGATTCTGTCCATTTTGGGATTATCACAACCTGCAACGATGACCGGCACCAACCTAATATCCGGCAACCCTTTGATTAGGTCGAAACGATTACTATTAGTAATCCTTGATGGATGGGGAATCGGTAATAACGACGAGTCGAATCCTATATACCTGGCTCACACGCCAATCTGGGATAACATGGTAAAGCAGTATCCATATACTCAATTGAATGCATCTGGAGAAGCCGTGGGCCTAAAGGCAGGCAAAGCTGGTAATTCCGAAGCCGGACATATGAACATTGGTGCAGGCAGGGTGGTTTTGCAGGATGATGTCCGCCTAGATTCAGCTATGCAGGATGGATCATTTTACACCAATGATACCTTTCTCCAATTGATCGAGGATGTAAAAAAACATCATTCCAGGCTCCACTTGATCAGTTTATTGAGTGAAAGAAGCTCACATGGTTCTGTTGACTATCCTCTAGCTTTACTACAAATGGCTAAAGCTCATGATTTAAATGACGTATATATCCATATCATATTCGATGGTCGCAGCACCGAGCCTGGTAGTGCGCCTACACTTTTAGCAAATTTAGAGCAAAAAGTCGATGCTATCGGCATCGGGAAAATTGTCACTGGTATGGGCAGAGGCATTGCTCTTGACCGTGATGGTAATTATCAGAAAACTAAAATGGCTTATGACGCATTGGTATATGGAACTGGGAGGAAGCACTTCGTGAATTGGAAATAACTTGCATTCAAGAGACACAACATCACGAAAGTGCTGAGTAAACATCTTATGTATATATCTTCTCGACATCAGGAAGGATTGGTTGTATAAATTGAAGCCCGATTCGATAAATTCCAAACTATTAAATAGCTTGATTATTCCAGCGACTACCAAAATCGTAATGCTGATCATGGATGGTCTGGGCGGTTTACCACGCAAGTCGGGAGGAAAAACAGAATTAGAGACCGCTCACATCCCCAACCTGGATGCATTAGCCGCAATGTCTTCTCTGGGATTAACCATCCCAGTTGCGGCGGGCATAACTCCCGGTAGTGGACCTGGACATCTTGCTATTTTCGGCTATGACCCCCTCCAGTATGAGATTGGTCGGGGTGCAATGGAAGCTCTTGGGATTGACTTTGAAATGGGTCCAGACGATCTTGCGGCACGAGGCAACTTTTGTTCTGTGGATTCAAACGGGATGATTACCGACAGGCGTGCTGGGCGTATTGATACGAATATAAATCAGGAATTAGCCAGGTTATTGTCAACAATCAAGATCGATGATACAGAGATTTTCATCAAGCCTATCAAAGAGCATCGATTTGCGTTTATCTTGCGCGCTGATGGCTTGCATGATACTCTCTCCGATACCGATCCACAAAAAATTGGCATACCTCCACAACCAGTACGTGCACTCGAACCTAAATCTGAAAAAGCAGCCGTACTTGTCAATCAATTTATCAATTCTGCTCAAAAAGTATTGATAAATAAACATCCAGCCAATATGATCTTACTGCGGGGCTTTGCTAAACTTCCGGTCCTGCCCACGTACCAAGAAAAATATGGATTAAACGCTGCAGCCATTGCTCTCAATGGCATGTACCGTGGGGTTGCCCGACTTGTTGGTATGAAAGTATTGGTTGTTAATGGTCAAACTCTGAATGATGAGTTTATAACCTTGGAGAAATATTGGAACGAATACGATTTCTTCTACCTGCACATCAAAAAAACCGACACATTTGGAGAGCTGGGAGATTTTGAAGGAAAGGTTAAAGCGATCGAAGAAGTGGATGGATTGCTTCCTTGCCTTACGGCTCTCAAACCGGATGTCCTCATCGTTGGTGGTGATCATTCCACTCCCGCAGTGCTGAAATCTCATTCATGGCATCCGGTTCCAGTGCTCATTTATTCACCATTTGTCCGTCCTGAAGGATTCCCGGAATTTGGGGAACACGCGTGTAGTCGCGGCAGCCTTGGGACAATCCCCGCGACCCACATCATGCCCATAGCCCTCGCAAACGCCTTGCGCATCGCTAAGTATGGCGCCTAGATTTCGGTTGCCAGTAATTAGCACTTCATCCCGGCTTGGTACAACATTTCGAGCGCTCAGGCATCGTAACTACCAGCTTTGGTTTTTTGGCCAGGGAGTGTCTCTGATCGGTACCTGGATGCAATCTATGGCACAACAGGTGCTTGTTTATCGCCTGACCGGTTCAGCCATATCCCTCGGTATCGTCAATTTTATGACCGTTATCCCACTCCTGCCATTTTCTTTTTGGGGTGGTTCGCTTGCTGATCGTGTTTCCAAACGCAAAATAATACTTATCACCCAAACCCTCATGTTAATACAGGCTGTTGTACTGGCTATTCTCACCTTGACAGGGTTTGTGCGCGTTTGGCATGTGTATATAATGGCATTTTTACTGGGGATGATAAAAGCTGTGGATATGCCCCCTCGCCAATCGTTCGTTGTCGAGATGGTCGAAGGAAAAGAAGACCTGACCAGCGCGATTGGGCTTAACTCAGCCATCCACAACACGGCTCGTACATTGGGTCCAGTGATTGCTGGGGTTGTGATTGCTACGATGGGAGAGGCGATCGCATTCTTCTTAAATGCTTTAAGTTTTTTGGCTGTCATCTCCAGCTTACTTTTTATGCGTAATCTTCCCCAAACGAATCAACCCAAGCAACAGTTACCTCAGGTAATATCCCATACAATAGAAGGGATCCGTTTTGTAATGGGTCAGCAAATGCTCCTCATTCTCATGAGTCTGGTAGCGGTGACATCTTTTCTTTCTAGACCTTACCAGACCTTGCTACCCGTATTTGCTGATCGGATGCTCAAAGGAAGTGCTCAACCTGTCATATCATTCTTGTGTAATGGTGAACAGCATATTATGAAGTGCCTGGAACCAGAAGCTTTACCTCTCGGATTGCTTCTTTCTGCCGTTGGGATCGGAGCAGTAACAGGCGCTTTTCTGGTCGCATCTCTCCCAGAACGTGCCCGACGAGGACGCTGGTTAACCCTTGGTAATCTTGGTCTACCAATATTGTTGCTGGCGTTTGTTAATTCTCAATTCTTTACCCTGTCATTGTTCTTAATGGTATTGGTAGGTTTGGGACAGGTATTTCAAAACACTTTGGCGAATACATTATTGCAGATCACAGCACCAGATAATTTACGCGGCCGTGTGATGAGCCAATACTCCTTAGTGACCCAAGGGATGCACCAATTGGGAGGCTTGCAAGCAGGGTTTGTTGCAGATTGGATTGGAGCCCCTCTATCGGTAGGTATTGGTGCAGGGATATCCTTGGCATATGGGATCTTTGTTTTCTTCCGTTATCCAAGGGTTCGAGAAATGGCATAACTAAATATGCGTAGAAAGTTGACTAAAACCAGATCAAAAGGTTCGTATCACGATACGAAAGGATCGATAATGATCAGCAAAGATATATTATCCAAACCGGCGGAATTTTCCCAAATCTTATTTGAGAAAATGAAGTGCATCAATCCAGGTGTATCTGATATGGAGCTATATGAATTTCGTTATGCGTTGAACAACCTCGAGCCCGATAATGGGAATTGGTCTACGATAAAACTTGAGGATGAGGATAGCATCGAACGACGCGTAAATGACATCGATTTTTATCGTGGCATTCAGATAAAACCTTTGTCAGGTAATAAAATCATATTCGACCCCGCCATCGTTTCTCTGACCAACATGTTGTTTGTGGGATTGGTTTCAGGTGAATATTCGATTGAGTGGCTGATACAACATTTTTATTTCGATATTCGAGGATTTTATTTTCTTCACCGCACACAATACTTTACCGACCAGGTTTTATCACACCTGGGTGGTCAACCCTATCGAGAGTATGAAAAGAAACAGATCAAATTTAAGTTTAAGCAAGATATCGGGTATAAAGAATTCAAAGATGCAAACACCGAAGTGGATCAAGCCTTTATCAGTAGTGTGAAGAAGCTCATTGCAGTCAGGGGAACCCCGATCATGCTTGCTATTGCTGGTCCCACTGCAGCCGGTAAAACTGAGATCGTGGATCGCCTGCGCATATCATTCGATGAAGATGGACAAAAAACCACCTCCATCGAGATGGATAACTTCTTGACTGATCGCGATTATCGGGAGGAGAAAGGGATCCATACACAGGGTAAGGAGGCTCTCCATTTTGAGCTGTTAAAAACGAGCCTTGAACAGATATGTCGAGGTGAGAAAATAACCATTCCAAGATATGATTTTGTGTATGCCACCTCAAGCCATGATTTGGATGGCAATCTCAAGCCGGATGGTGTGCCGATTGAGATTGAACCTGCGGATATCATCTTCATCGAGGGTAATTTTCCTTTTCTGCTTAAAGATGTGACCCATTTAATTGGCGTCAAAGTAGTCTACCTGACCGATGATTCAATCAGGATCAAAAGAAAATGGAAACGTGATATTGATTATCGCAAAAAATACGAACCCACCTACTTTCGCAATCGATTTTTTAAAGATCAATATATTATGGCCCAGATCGCATATATCCCCCAGATGGAAGTCTGTGATATGGTGGTGGACACCACGGGTGCTGCGTTGTGGGTAACCCCTAAAATCTCAGAGATTCTAAATCAGTGAAAAAGATTAATAATTCGTTAATTATGAAAGATTACTTGCAAATTCTATAAAAATGATGTATCATCTTCAAATGTAACTATTCTTTCATAATAGAATAAAATGCATGCTTGGCTCTGCTAGATGTCAAAAGAGATGAAAAATGGAAACCCAAATGCAATCCATTATTGACTTCAGCCAGATCATTAGTGAACATTATAACCAACTCACCAAGAGTGAGAAACGTGTTGCCAATTACCTGCGTAAAAATCAAGAAGAATCCGCCTTCCTAGCCGCAGGCGAGATAGCGGACCGGTTAGGTTTGAGTGAAGCTACCCTGGTACGCTTCGCCCGCACTCTCGGTTTTAACAGCTATCCGTCCATGCGAACGGTGTTACAAGAGAATTTTCGCCGGCGGGTCACTCACTCAGCTCGCTTACGCGGTCGTTTAGAGGATTTGCGTCAAGGGGGAGACATCTTTGAACGCTTAGTAGTTTCCGAAATAGATTACCTGACTCAAGCACTTGAGACTGTAGATCGTCAGGCTTTACAAAAGACAGTTGATTTACTACAGTCATGTGAACGCATTTTTGTCTTTGGAGCAGGACCATCAGTCTCACTTGCGAACCTGATGGAAATTCGGCTTGGGCGTTTTGGACGGCAGGTGATTCCACTCACCACTGCAGGACGTGAGATATTAGAACCTCTTATGCTGATGAAGGATCACGACCTTCTGTTCATGATTTGCTTTTTTGATGTTTCACCCATCCAGCAATTAGTCTTGGATTATGCCAATGAAGTTAATTGTCCAGTGATTATTCTAACTGACACCCTTGGTTCAATTATCGGAGATAAGGCAAATGTAGTCCTGGCAGCTCGACGGGGACCAATGGCTGAGTTTCATTCACTGGTAGTACCCATGACTATTATTAATACACTTCTTCTTGCACTTGCAAACGAAGATCGAGTCCAGGTGATGGCTAATTTGGATAAGTTGGATCAAATGCGAGAACGTCTGAAGAAAACTTCTGCATCGATTATTTAACTAGAATAGAATACCAGGAGA
>Ga0153916_10000034_pt1 | contig 79363 bp, 75 predicted proteins | sample Opewatmetagenome_FD_109642 | JGI IMG/M metagenome (GOLD analysis project Ga0153916, IMG submission 109642) | Freshwater wetland microbial communities from Ohio, USA - Open water 3 Core 3 Depth 4 metaG | ecosystem: Environmental > Aquatic > Freshwater > Wetlands | place: USA: Ohio, Lake Erie...
ATAGGAATTAAATTTATTGTTACAAGCTGTGGATTCACTTTATATACTAATAATTCTTATAACGATAATATTTGGCATTATGTTGAAATATGGTACAATGGCATAACAAATGAACCAACTGTAAATATTTACGTTAATAATTCATTAGATAGTAGTATAACAGCTTGGGTGTGTCCTTTTGATTACTACGAGTTTATATTATCCAAAATAGGCAGGAAAAGTAATGCGTCAGCAGATTATTTTGATGGAAAAATTGATGAATTTAATATCATTAAATTCCCTGGTGGAAATCAACAAAATTATCCAAATGTAACCGGCCCAACGAATGGGAAAGTTGGTATAAATTATAACTTCATATTAAATGTAACGGATCCAGAGGGAGATGATATCTGGTACTACATTGACTGGGGAGATGGAACATATAATGATTGGTTTGGCCCGTTTCCTTCTGGTCAAGAAGTCACCAAGAGTCATAAATGGTATGAAAATGGAACATACGATATTCAAGTTAAAGACAAGGACATTTGGGGTATGAGTTATCGGACACACCATCAGATTGTGATTGGAAATATACCCCCATATGCACCAACTATAACAGGCCCTGACCTTGGAGAAATTGGAGAAACCTTATCATACACATTCAAAGCAATAGATAATGATGCAGATCAAGTATCTTATTACATAGATTGGGGTGATGGAAAAATTACAGATTGGACACCATTCCAAGATTCCGGAACTACATACTCTGGGAGCCATGCGTGGAACTCAAAGGGTGACTATAACATAACAGCCAAAGCTAAAGATATCTATGATAGAGAAAGTAGTTGGTCAGTGCATCCAGTAAGAATCGGAGATCAACCTCCAAATGCACCAACGATCGAAGGTGAAAGCCAAGGAAGTCAAGGTGTGGAATATGATTTCACTTTCAAATCCATAGACCCAGAAGGAGACCAAGTTTGGTATGAAGTAGAATGGGGAGAAAAACCCAACATCAGCTGGGCTGGCCCATATAGTTCAGGTTTTGAAATTACATTTAGCAAGACGTGGGTTAATAAGGGAATTTATACCATCACGGCTAGAGCAAAAGACAAGTACGGCAAAGTAAGTGATTATGGAACGTTTATATTTAGGGTACTAAAAAACAAGCCTGTAAATCAACAGAGCAGCAGTCAGCAATTCTACGGTTCATTGTTCATTAAAACTATTTGGCGATTGATTAATCTTCTATAATTGAGCAAACAATATCTCTTTTTTTCTTTTTACTTTGCAATTGTTGAAAATGAATCCAGTATATTTGCGACAAATATTATAAATAATAAAGGTTAAATATATATTAATGAATAATATTATAGTATTAAAAATTTTACTAGAAAAGATAAATATGAAAAAGAATATAATATTTATATTTGTTTTTTTGCTGTTGATTGCTACGGTTTTACCAGTATTAGCAACCCAAAAGGTTGAGCTATATGAAGCTCCGTCATGTGGACCAGCGACAACAACAACTATTACTAAGAGTGTAAGAGTCAAAATCCAAAAAAATATCGAAACCTTCAATAAAGGAGCTGCCCCTTTCTATGGATATTGTGTATGGGATCCCAGTGGTACATTAGTCGAAGGTCCTGTTTATTTTTATCCAACAGATCCAGGAACTATAACCCAAATTGCACCGACAAGTTCCAATGAATTTATTTCTGGGGGTACTTGGACTACTGGAAAATGGTATGGTTGTGAATTTGCCATGAGTAGTATTGGTGAACCTTTGATATGGAGGATAAACCCTGTTATTGGCGAAATGACACGAGTTGTAAATTATGATCCTGAAGGCACTGGTCTCAGTTTTAATGGGTTAGCTTATGATACTGTTACTCATAATATGTATGGATGTAGCAGTAGCGCTCTCTATAAAGTTGATATGATAACCGGTTCGTCATCGTTGGTTGGAAACTTTGGCATAACAAATGGTATAATGATTGGTATAGCATTTGATGGTTCAGGTAACCTGTATGGAACTGAAGTAACTACTGATTCTCTTTATTCTATTAACCCTGCAAATGGCATAGCTACAAAAATCGGAAATGGTCTTGGTATCAATATCAACTATGCACAGGACATGGCATTTGATATAGATAATGGTATATTGTACTTATCTGCCTATACTAGTATTCCAGGTGTTAGAGAGGGCGCATTATATATCTGTGATACGACTACCGGAATGGCAACAAAAGTCGGCATTTTCCAAGGAAGCGCTGAAATAGATGGTTTCGCTATTCCATATAATTATGAGAATCAACCACCATATACACCAACTATGGATGGTCCCACCAGTGGAAAACCAGGAGTGAAATATAATTTCACATTAAATACGACAGACCCTGAGTTTGATGATTTATCCTATTATGTTGATTGGGGAGATAAAACAAATAGTGGTTGGCTAGGACCATATAAAAGTGGTGAAATAATAACAGTAAATCATACATGGGATAAGATAAAACTTCTTCCATACACCGTCAAAGCAAAAGCTAGAGACACCGAAGGTGCCGAGAGCAACTGGACAACAGTAAAAGTAAAAATACCGATAAACCAGCAAATCAGCCAGCAATCATCAAAACAGATATTTGGTTTGAATCTTGAAGTAATTATTATTTTGTCAAAAATTGGATTGAATAGCTACGCCATAAAAAATAATGTTTTAGAGCAGAAATAGGGCGTTAAAGTCAGTTTGACAACTGGTAATTTTAAAAGACATGTATTATTCAAAAAATGTTACTTTATTTGAAAAACAAAACGTTTATTAATGTGTTTAACAATTGTTAATTCATATGAATAATATGAGAAAAACGAAAAATGCTTAAAAGCCTATAATATCACAACTATTTACATTTTCATACCTACTGAAGAAATTACTAAATAAGAATTGCTTAATCACACCTTTACAACACCAAGGAAAATCGACATATAATAGGGGAGAATTGATAGCTACTTATCCAAATTAGATTTAAGAGAAGAGATAATGAATAAAATAAACGAATCACCTGAAAAAAAACTTATAAAGATGGAGGAGTTAGATACTAATTTTAAATTCGAAGTTGCTAAGGAACCTGAAGGGGAGCACATAAAACGCTGTTTTGCATGTGGCACCTGTACTGTCGTTTGTCCAGTTTTTTCAGTTAATGATCAATACAATCCACACAAAATAATACATATGATTTTATTAGGTATGAAAGATGAGGTTCTTAAGAGTGATTTCATTTGGCTTTGTTCTGGTTGTTATAGTTGTTATGAATTATGCCCAAGAGATGTAAAGATAACACGTCTTATGTCTGCAGTAAGAAACATTGCTGTAAGAGCAGGATATATACCCAAGCCTATGAAACAAATTTTTGATCTTACAGAGAAATTTGGTAGAATAATTGAAGTCAGTGAGTTTGAGAATATTGTAAGAGCAAAAGAAGGAATCTCAGAACTGAACCTTACAATACCTGAAGTTAAAGAAATTTTAAAAAAAACCGGTATACATGATGTAATAAAGAGTAGTGACGAATATGGTTGATTCAAAATACGCACTATTCTTGGGTTGCACAGTTTCAGTTAAAGGATTGAACTACGAGCTTTCTGCTCGAAGGGTGGCTGAGAAGCTTGGTATTAATTTTGTGGACATACCAGAATTCTCATGTTGTGGTTTTCCACTAGGTAGCATTCATCATAATTCTGCGTTAACAATTGCTACTCGGAATCTAGCTCTTGCTGAAGTTAAAGGTCTAGATATCATTACGCTTTGTAGTGCCTGCACCGGGCATTTGACAGAAGTACAAAAACTATTCTCAAATGGAGAAAATTCAAAAGAGTTAAAACGTATAAATTCAGAGCTGAGGGATTTTGGTTACAAGTATAATGGTGGTACTAAAGTTAAGCATTTCGCCCGTCTGCTTTACGAGGATGTTGGCTTGGAGGGATTAAAGAAATTTATTAAATATCCTTTAAAAGGATTAAGAATCGCTCCGCATTACGGTTGTCATTATATTAAGCCTTCTGAGATTTATGATGGTTTTGATAGTCCAATACAGCCTCAAAGCCTTGATAAACTTATTGAGGTAACAGGTGCAACCCCAGTTAAATATAGAGATAAACTTCAATGCTGTGGTGGGGGTATCCTAGCAGTTGATGAGAAAACACCTGTCAAAATGGTTAAACAAAAACTAGACCATATAAAAGAGAGAAATGCGGATGCTATGACACTCCTATGTCCGTTCTGTAATATCATGTATGACGAGTATCAATCAACAGTGGAAACCACATTTAATGTCCGATACAATATACCCATTCTTTATTATCCTCAGCTCTTAGGTTTAGCAATGGGTTTGGATCCGAAAAAAGATCTTGCTGTCAAAAAAAATCAAGTGAAGGTAACGCCTTTATTAGAAAAAATCGAACATTTAAGGGAGCAGAAATGAGTGGTATGATAGTTGGAAGAAATATCATTATGTTATCTACTGGGAGGTAATGGTAAATGTTGAATCTTCTTGATCTTGGTAATTTACCTGGTCAGCAGTCGATGCTTGTATTTCATGCTCTTGCTAGAATGGGATTTGAGGGTTTAGTTATAGTATCTCCGCAGAATCCTCTCGTGTCAATGGGATATTTCCAAGATGCTGCAAAAGAGGTAGATATTGATTATTGTAGGAAAATCTCTATCCCTGTTATGAGACGTGAGGTAGGAGGCGGTGCAACTTATCTAGATGAGAACCAGATATTCTATCAGTTCATATGGAAAAAAAATAATACTCGTTTCCCTTGCAAGATAAAAGATGTATTTTCGTATCTTTCACAGCCCGTGTGTGATACTTATCATGATTTTGGTATAGAGACTCATTTTAGACCGGAAAATGATATTGTTACAAAAGAAGAACGTAAGATTGCAGGTGAGGGTGGCGGTGATATAGGTGATAGCATGGTTTTCGTTGGAGGAATCCTTATGGATTTCAACTATGAAATGATGAGCAAGATACTAAAGGTACCTGACGAGAAATTCAGAGACAAAATATACAAGTCAATGGAGGAGAATCTTACCAATATGAAAAAAGAGCTAGGCGATATGCCTGATAGAAAGGGGGTTGTCCAGTCTCTTATTAAAAATTACGAAAAGCTTATAGGAAAACTGAAACCCATAAAACTTCCACGAGAAACAATCGATAAAATGATAGACCTCAGTAAATGGTTTACATCTGACGAGTTTTTGTATAAAAAGACCCCAAAGATACCAAAAGGTGTAAAGATACGCGAAGGCGTAGAAATCTTATATAGCACCTACAAAGCCAGAGGTGGTCTTATTCGAACTGCTCAGGAGATTAAAAATGATGTCATTGAAAATATCGGGATATCCGGTGACTTCCAGTTTTATCCAAAATCTGAGCTCGCAGGGCTTGAGAGTAATTTAAAAAATACAAAACGGAAAGACAGAGACATAATTTCAAAAGTCGAAAATTTTTATGATGATAATAAAATTGAAAGCCCAGGTGTTGAACCTGAGGATGTGACCGATGCTATTATGGAGGCAAAATAGACCTAAACGATTTATAATTTAAGGGTGGAAATGACTGATATGAGCAAAAAAGTTGGCTCAGTTTTGGTAATAGGAGGAGGTATTGGTGGTATACAGTCCTCATTGGATCTTGCAAATTCAGGTTTTAAGGTATATCTAGTTGAAGAATCCCCTAGTATTGGAGGGGCTATGGCTCAACTTGACAAAACATTTCCAACTAATGATTGCTCAATGTGTATATTGTCACCAAAGATGGTTGAGGTTGCAAGGCACCCAAATATAGAACTTTTGACTTATTCAGAGATTATAAACGTTGGAGGTACTATTGGTAACTTTAAAGTGAAAGTTAAGAAAAAACCTCGTTATGTCGATGAAGAAAAATGCATTGGTTGCGGACTTTGTGCAAAAGCATGCAGAATGAAAGAAAAGATACCGAATGAGTTTGACATGGGCATTAGTTATCGTAGTGCCATCTATGCCTATTTCCCACAAGCGGTGCCATTAAAATATACTATAGACCCGACTCGTTGCATTACTCTTACAAGGGGAAAATGTGGAGATGAACCACTCTGCAAAAAAGCATGTACTCAAGGTGCAATTGATTTTGATCAAAAAGAAAAAATAGTTGATATAGAGGTTGGAACAATTATTGTTGCAACGGGTTACGATCTTTTCGATCCAACTAAAAAACAAGAATATGGGTATGGGAAATACAAAAACGTGGTGAGTAGTACTGAATTTGAGAGATATCTCAGTGCTTCTGGTCCTACCGCTGGTTTTATTTTTAGGTGCTCAGATAGGAAAGAGCCGAAGAAGATAGCTTTTGTACAATGCGTTGGTTCTAGAGACGAACGCACAAACGAATATTGTTCTAGTGTCTGTTGCATGTATGCAATTAAACAAGCAATTATTGCACAAGATCATATTCCAGGGTTAAACGCACATATATTTTTTATGGATGTACGGGCGTTTGGTAAAGAGTTTGATGATTATTACATTAGAGCAGAAAAGGAGCATAAAATAAAGTTCACCAGATGTAGGATTCCAAGTATAGAAGAGGATTTAGAAACTAATGATTTGATTATAAATTACATTGAGAACGAGGAAAAAAAACAAGAAGTATTTGACATGGTAATTCTCTCATGTGGAATGGAACCGCCGAAATTCTCAAAGGAATTAATGAAAAAACTTGATATCGATTTAAATGAGTATGGTTTTTGTAAAACAAATCTTTTTTCTCCTTTAGAATCTAGTAAACCAGGTATTTATGTAACTGGTACTTCTTCGCAACCAAAAGATATTCCTATGACTGTAACCGATGCTAGTGGTGCTGCTGCAAAGGCATCAAGCATTATTTCTTCTGAAAGACATTCCTTAGAAGTTGTTAAAAAGTATCCACCTGAAATGGATATAACAGATGATCCACCAAGAATCGGCGTATTTGTGTGTAATTGTGGGGTAAACATAGGCGCATATGTTGATGTTCCCTGTGTAGTGGAATATGCAAAAACCTTACCAAATGTTGTTCATGCAGAGGAATTTTTATACACTTGCTCCCAAGATACTCAGAAGAAAATCATCGATGTTATTAAAAAACATAAACTTAATCGTATCATAGTTTCAGCGTGTACACCACGGACACATGAACCTCTATTCCAAAGTACTCTTAGAGAAGCAGGATTAAATCCGCATCTCTTTGAAATGACTAACATAAGGGAACAATGCGCATGGGTACATTATAAAGAACCAGAAAAATGTACAGAGAAAGCAAAGAATCTTATCAGAATGGCTGTTGGCAAGGCACAGCTAATCCAACCCTTAACAAGAGAAAAACATCCTGTTATTCCAAGAGGACTAGTAATCGGTGGTGGGGTGTCTGGTATGTATGCTGCTTTGGAATTAGCAGCACAAGGTTTTGAAACATATTTGGTAGAACGGGATAAAGAGCTTGGAGGTTCACTACGAAAAACATATTTCATGCTTGGTAATGAAAATCCCCAAAATTTATTACAATCTCTTAAAAAGAAGGTTGGCAATAATAAAAAGATACATGTGTCAACAAATACAGATATCAAAGATGTCCAGGGTTATGTTGGAAACTTCAAAACTAAAATTCTAATAAATGGAAAAGATGAAAAAGAACTTGAACATGGAATTGTGATTATAGCCACTGGTGCTAAAGAATACAAACCTGTGGAATATTTGTACGGAAAAGACAAACGTGTATTAACCAAGTGGGAACTTGAAGAAAAACTAGCAAAAGGAGCTTTTTCAGCTAAAAATATGGTTATGATCCAGTGTGTCGGCTGTCGAAATGAAGAGCGAACATACTGCAGTAGAGTCTGCTGTGGGGATGCAATCAAGAATGCATTAAAGATAAAAGAGGTTAGCCCGGAAACTAATATCTATATTCTCTATAAGGACATTAGAACCTATGGGTTCAGAGAAAAATATTATAAAGAAGCTTCAGAAAAGGGTGTAATATTTATTAGATATGACGATGAAAATAAACCTATTGTTACCAATAATGATGGTTCTTTAGAGGTCTCTGTATTTGATCAAATAATTGGCAGTCAAATCATATTCAAACCTGATATATTAGCTCTTAGTAACGCGATGCTTCCGCAAGATGGTACAAAGGAGCTTTCGCAAATGCTTAAAATTCCTACCACAAAGGATGGATTCTTATTGGAAGCACATATGAAATTACGGCCTGTGGACTTTGCAACAGATGGAATATTTCTCTGTGGAAAAGCTCATTCACCAAAATATATAGAAGAATGTATCGCACAGGCAACTGCAGCAGCTGCACGAGCAACCACGATCTTATCCAAGGATAAATTAGAGTCTGAAGCTGTTGTATCAGAAGTTATTGAGGATCTCTGCAGTGGTTGCGGTATTTGCATAAAAAATTGTCCATATGTTGCGATTGAACTTGTGGAAGGAAAAGCAAAAATCAATGCTGCTCTCTGCAAAGGATGTGGAAACTGTGCGTCGGCGTGTCCATCTGGCGCAATTGAGCAAAAAGGATTTAAAACAAATCAGATAAAGGCTATGATTTATGCCGCATTAGATTAATTAAGATACATTAACACCAAATGATAATTAATTTTTTATCAGCGTTCTTCTTTAAACTGCATTTCAATTTCTATTGGAAACGATACCGCATCTGTTAGTGGACAAGTTGTCTTTGAAACATCGAAACATTGCTCAATCTTTTTCTTATGCTTTTTTTCTGCCCACACAGTTAGAGTAATCTTTGCTTTTGCAATCCTTTCTTTATTTTCACGAGTATCTGTATAAGCTTTTATGTCAACGATACAGTCTTCAATCGTTATTCTTGCTTTAAATACTGTCAAAACAAAGGTTGAAAGGAGGCAAGCACCAATTCCTGATATGAAGACTTCCATTGGGGCTGGAGCTGTATTTGTCCCAAAAATTGTTTTTGGTTTATCGGTTTCTACCTCAAATCCTCTTATGATACTCCGTGTTTTTAGTCCCCCCTCCCAGAAAACCTTGGCTTTTGCTCTAATTTCTTGTGTATCTTTCATAAAATTGCGATAATTTCTATATTTATAAGGAAATCGACTAGCTTTTTTTCGAAACTAGCCAAGGATTATATATATCTAACTAAATTATGGATATAGACTGATTTTCTTTTTTTTATATTAAATTTTTATTATGTAATATTAACAAAATATTAAATACTATTTAGTATATATATATGTTTAATATTAGATAATGGAGGTAGGTAAATTGCAAAATAGTTTTTTTAGAAGAAGCTTGGTCTGTGGAATAATTTTATTATTTATCGGAGTGAGTGTTACATCGAGTATAGGTGGATATATTGAAAAAATTAACAAGGCATCAGTTGAAGAGTTTACTGCTAATATTCCCTTGAACGATAATTATGTGAATGCTTACTGGAAATTTAATGAAGGTAACGGTAACATTGCGAATGATTCTTCTGGACATGATTATGATGGGACAATTTATGGTGCTACATGGACCACTGGCTATTCAAGTTACGCATTGGATTTCGATGGAACAGACGATTACATCACGTTAGATGATTATGCACAAAATTTTCTTGGTTTCAATAAAACTGATGACCTGATATTTTCGTTTTATTTTAGGGCGACTTCAACAAGTTTAGGTATCATTTATAGCATTAGTTATTTAAATGATTATAATCCAGGGGTTCAAATTGCATTAAATTCTAACGGTACTTTAGAATTTAGGGTGTGGCGTATGAGTTGTGGGATTCAACTAATATCTGAAGGTACTTACAATGATGGCGATTGGCATTATGCAGAAATGATATATAATGGTATAACAAATGAGCCAACTGTTGAGATTTATGTTGATGGTGAGCTTGATATTAGTATAACATATTGGGTGTGTGCTTTTTATTCTGATCAATTTCATAAAGCTAAAATAGGTCGGCATAGTTTTAATTCAACAGGTTATTTTGATGGAATAATTGATGAATTTAAGATCATCAAATTCCCTGGTGGAAACAAACAAAATCCTCCAGTCATATCTGGCCCTACTATTGGAAACCCAGGAGTAAAATATGACTACACTTTCATAACTGAAGATCCTGAGGGAGATAACATATGGCTTTATATTGACTGGGACGACGGAACAAATAGTAGCTGGATTGGACCATATGAATCAGGAGAAGAGGTCGTTGTGAGCCATACTTGGAATGTTGATGATAGATATGTAATTAAGGCAAAATCCAAAGACTTTTGGCATTTCAGTTATTCATCAGAGTATATGGTAAAAATTGGAAATCAGCCACCAGAACCACCAACAATAAGTGGTTCAAAATATGGGGATTCACAGCAACAACTAACATACACATTTATAGCAGGTGACGAAGAAAACGAGGATGTTAAATATTTTATAGATTGGGATGATGGTACTACAGATGTAACCAATTATGTGCACTCAAATACATCGGTAAATCTATCACATAGTTGGGATACGGAAAAAGATTATAATATAACCGCCAAAGCATATGACACTAATGGTAAACCAGGAGATCCGTCAGTATATCACATACGAATAGGAGACCAGCCACCAAACATGCCAAAAATATATGGGGCGAACCGGTTTTCAAAAGATATAGAATATGAATATGGTTTTGTATCTATTGACCCAGAAAATGATAATCTAAGATATGATATCGATTGGGGAGATGGCAATATAGAAACAGATATTGGACCATTTCCACCTGGTGAGATATTTCCTCGAAGTCACTCGTGGGATGAAAAAGGTACTTATTTAATAAAATCACGGGTAAAAGATGAATTTGATTACTATAGTGATTGGTCAGTATACGAGATCAGCGTACCACGAAACAAAGCGGTTAAGTTTAATCCATTAGAGTTGTTGTTTGAACGATTCCCACTTGTATTTCTTAAATTTAAATGCCTATTAGTATTATTAAAATATGATTTTATATTACTTGAAAATTTATAATTATGGAGGAAGAATACATATGAAAAAGAAAATCGCAGGAATTTTTGTTTGTATGCTGTTAATTATCACTACTGTTATACCCATAACAGGAATAACAGGAGTGGGAAACATAAAAATAGGGGCTACCTCACCTTTATCGCGTTTTGACACGTATGTTGATAACATTTCACCATATAACATACACTATTCATCTTTAACAATAACTGCTACAGGACAAAGTGATCTAGATTATGTCAAATTGTATTACAGATGGAGTAAAGACAATATCAGTTGGTCAGGAATAAATGAGTTTACTATTCACGAAGGATTTGAATCAGGAAGTCAAAATACAAGTTTATGGAATACCTATCAATACTCGCCCCCCCCTAATAACTCACGTATTCAATGGAATTATGGAACAGCTCATAGTGGCTATTATTCATGTGCTATGGATGATTACGACTCAGGAGGTGACTATGCTCTCAATGTAATTTACACTAATATTGACTTCACAAATGCAACGGATATCAGTATTAATTTCTGGGAACGTGAATGGCAAGATGAACCAAATGAAGCACCAGATACTTGGACAAGTTGGGGAACCTATGATGTTGTAGCATTTACAAATAATGGTAACACTTGGTATGAGATAGTTTCAGAGGCAGATTTAAATAAACAAACATTCACACAATTTCAATATAATATCAGTGCAGATCCAGATTTCTCATCACCGCCAAATAGCAATTTTGCTATAGCTTTTCAGCAATATGATAACGGTCAATTGACCAATGACGGTCGTGCTTGGGATGACATTAACATTAATTATACAATAGGTTCTGGTATAAACTGGTCATATTGGGTAAATCTAGACAATCCTGATTTTTTTTATCCTTGGAGCTGGAATTTTAACTTCCCAAATGGAACTGGTTATTATGAATTTTATAGCATAGGTAAAAAAACCGGGGAATATGATGAAACACCTCCATTGGTTGCTGATACACGATGCAGATATAATCGAATGCCAGTAATTTATAACGAAATTCCTATTAATGGAAGTACTGATATAAAGATTATTCCAAAATTGAATATATCTGTGAGTGATAGTGAAGGTGATACAATGACAATTAATTGGTATAGTAACAGTAGTGGTTCATGGAAAGCTTTTGGAAGCAATATGAGTATTGAAGATGGAACATACAGTCAAATAAATAGTAATTTTAGTAATTTCAACACCACATACTGGTGGTATGTCTCTGTTACAGATAATATTTATACCAATTCTAGTCCAATTTTCCATTTCACAACTGAAGTTAACTTACCACCATATACACCGAGTAATCCTAACCCAGTCAATGGTGAAACAGATGTCAATATAAATGTAGCTCTTAACTGGAGTGGAGGAGACCCAGAAGATGATGAAGTCACTTATGATGTCTATCTTGGTAATATTAACCCTCCACCAAAAGTTAAAAGCAATCAATCAGGAACAACCTATCATCCTCAAAATTACCTTGATTTTGATATAGATTATTATTGGCGGATAGTTGCATGGGATGAACATGGTTTTTCATCCAGTGGACCAGTGTGGAGTTTTACAACTGAAGAGAACCTTCCACCAAATACACCGAGTAATCCTGATCCAGGAGATAATGCAATAGAAGTATATATTGATGCTGATCTTTATTGGACAGGTGGAGATCCAAATCAAGGTGATTTGTTGACCTATAATGTATATTTTGGTACAAATAGTCCTCCTCCGCTGTTTGATAAAACAACTCGTACTAATTATGATCCTGGTGCAATGGACTTAGAAACAATGTATTATTGGCAAATTGTTACTGAGGATAGTGGAGGAAAGACATCTACTGGTCCAATATGGCATTTCACAACACAAAAAGAACCAAATGAACCACCAACAAAACCAGAAATATACGGTCCACCCAGTGGAGCACAGGGAGTAAAATTATGCTGGGCATTCGATTCAGATGATCCTGACGAAGACCAGATCAAGTACGTCATCGAATGGGGAGATGGAAAATCTGATGAAACAGATTATTCTAGTATAACAGTAGAAGCATGCCACACCTATGAAGAAAAAGGAGGATACACAATCAGAGCAAAAGCAATAGACACTCATGGTGCTGAGAGTGATTGGGCAACATATGAAGTCACTATACCAAGAAACAAAGCAATTGACAGTCTATTATTAAGGTTCTTTGAGAATCATCCATTATTGTTCAGATTATTGCAGCTGTTGTTCAAAGGATTACAGATATAAAATTATTAACTCTTTTCTTTCTTTTTTTGTATTTATTTAGCTAAGCTTAACTTATTTAAAGTTAAACAAATACAATTTTTTTATTTATCTTCTATTCTCTCAATTTGTCTATTTCTTTAAGTATCTCAACAGCTCTTTTTTTATAAGATGCTCTTACTTGTTCGTAGTCCTCTTTGCTAATGATACCATCCTTAAACTCATTTTCAACTCTTTTAATAGCGGATAACACTTTTTCTTTTTGTTCTTCTAAATCTTTTATCCTTTTTTCTTCAGTAAATTTTCCTTTTTCTTTTGAAACATCCTGTTTTTGTAAGGTTTTCTTTTCTTTGAAAAAATCTATCCTCTTTAACAGTAAAATAACTACAATCAAAATCACTATGAAAACTAATATCAATATGATGTAGATGTTTGATTTGTCATCTGTAGTTTTTTCCAATTTCATACTTATAGTTGTATAGGAATTTGGCTGTACCTCCTCGTTTTTAGCATAAAACCAGTACCTCCCATATTCCTCTATCCAATAAAGCTCATCATGAATCATTATCAGATCATTGCTAACTTCTACTCCATCTTTATTTAATAAAAAAACTTCATATGTTATTTTTGTTGTTTTGTAAAGATATCTTTTAATGAATGAACCTTTGGTTTGATCTTCATTTATACCCATCTGAGAAATATAACTTACATATATCGATGCGAGATACGATGGAGCCTTAACAATTAGAGTTAAATTTACATATTCTTGTGAAGAAAGCGAAACGTTATCCAGCCTTCTAGTATCATTCCATATTTCAGCAGTCCATCCTCCTGGAAGATCACTTATACTGAAACCTATTACCTCAGTATCAGTACCATTATTGAAAAGGGTTATATTCTCGATTGTTGTAATGTTGAAAGGCATATATAGATCGATCACTGGTAGCATCCCAATATTAAGGTTTTCAGATGTTAAATGAACTCCTATGCCTTGGAAGTTTTCTTGTTCTCTAGATATCGATGGAACACCAATAGTTGCATTTAAGTTTAATGTGTCGTTTTTAAGAGAGGTATTTGTAATTGAAAACGCGGTTATTGAAAACGTTTCTCTTTGTCCATAATATGAGAGTTTATTTTCATTTAAGAATGGGTAGCCGATATAAACATTGTCTTCGTCGGTTTTATTTAAATAGTAACATTCTCCATCTCTTGTTTGTTTACATCTGCAAGCCATATTTGTGGTATAATTACAGCAGTCTGCTGAAATGATACTATTGTTTTGTATCCATATATAAAAGGAATCATTGAATGCTGTTTCACCGGTGTTATTTATATAGAAATATTCATTGATTTCAAAAGTCTTTAAATCATCCAGTTGAAAGATATAAATCCAATGCCTATCGATTTTAATGGGGCTAATTGTTGTAGTATCTTCTCCTACAGTATTCGTAGGTATTAATAGCAGGGCTAATAATGCACTTATAAACATTTGCTTGCGTAAACATTTTTTCATATGCTTAACCTTTAACGCCTCTCTTATTTAATAGTATTCTAAGTAGCTCATGCGCTAGTACCAGTGATACCTATACGGGAATTATTATGATTTTTTTCTATTTATAATTATCTACAGCAAATACTAAATTTCCATGGAAATATATTAAAATTAGAAATTCTTTTATGGGTAGATGAGTAAAAATATACTAGTAGCTAAAGACATCACAAAATCATTCGGGCGTTTACAAGTGCTTAATGGCGTTAACCTCACTTTAAATCGTGGTGATAGATACATTTTATTTGGTTCCAATGGCGTAGGAAAAACTACTTTGGTGAAAATATTAGCAACAATTTTACCTGCAGACTCTGGTGAGTTAACCCTATTTGGAAAGAAGATTGGGAAACGGTCAAAGGATGTCAAAGCCATGATCGGTTTCATGTCACATGAACCATATTTGTACAATGAACTATCTGCTTTTGAGAATCTAAATTTTTATGCTAATCTTTACTCTATAAAAAATAAGAAAGAAAGAGTCGAAAACCTCCTAAGAGAGGTTGGTTTATATCATAGATCATATGATAGAGTAGGTTCTTTTTCAAGAGGTATGAAACAGAGGCTTTCACTAGCTAGAGCTATACTCCACAATCCTGATATCATTTTCTTAGACGAACCATATGCAGGTCTTGATATAAGGGCTCAAGAGATTTTAAACGATCTTATACTTCGACTAAATGAGAATGGAAAAACCTTCTTTTTAATAACCCATGATATCGGTATAAGTTTTGAGATTGCTAATAGAATCGGTATTATCTCAAAGGGACAAATAGTGTACGAGGCTGAAGGAGTAGAAAAACAAGTATTCTCAGATAAGTACAGAGAGATAATCAGGAGGGAGATGAGCTGAACACTGTAAAAACAATATTTCTGAAGGAATTAATGGTGGAATTCAGAAATAAGCAGATGATAAACATTTATCTTATATTATCTTTAATGATTATTGCATCTTTTAGATTCGCTTTTTCTATCATAGATTTTTCACTAAACCGGCTTGCCTCACCAATACTCTGGATATCGTTTTTTTTCGCTGGTATGTTTTCCTTATCCCTAACATATAAAAGGGAAATTGAGCAGGGCACAGGTGAGGGGTTGTTGCTTGCGCCGATATCCCTCTCATCCATTTACCTTGGAAAGTTGCTGGCTAATCTTCTAGTTATATCTTGTCTTGAGTTATTCACACTATTGATATTCTTTGTGTTCTTTCCTGTGGATATACCGGATCTCTTAACTCTTTTAACTCTGGTTTTTTTTGGCACAATAGGTATAGTTGCTCTTGGGAACATTATCTCTGCTATTTCGTCTAACCTTGCCCAGAGCGAAGTGATGCTCCCAGTATTGCTAGTACCACTGTTACTTTTCACTGTTGTCATGTCAGTTGTTAGTGCTACATCTAAGGTGTTTGCTGGCGCTCATCTCCTCGATGTCATAAATGAGATAAGGTTTATATTAGCGTTTGATGTTGTTTTTATTGCAGCTGGGTATTTGTTAATTAACTATATATTGGAGGATTGAAATGGTGTTAAAAAACAACTTGAAAGTTGTGATTTTGGGATTAACTGTTATCTTGACCATTATTTCTATTTATCTTGCTCTTATTTATACGCCGTCACATGAGACAATGGGTGACATTCAGAGGATATTCTACTTCCATGTGTCTTCTGCATGGGTTTCATATCTAGCATTTGGTGTTACATTTGTCGCAGGTCTTATATACTTGAAATCAAGAGATTTGAAGTGGGATACAATAGCTTTTAGTTCGGCAGAGATAGGAATAATATTTTGTACTTTAGGTATTATAACTGGTTCTCTCTGGGCTAAGCCTGTGTGGGATGTATTTTGGAGATGGGAAGACATCAAACTCTTCATTACACTCGTCCTCTGGTTAGTGTTTATAGCATATCTAGCATTAAGAGCCAATGCGAAGTCACGTACCAGCAAAGCGAATCTAAGTGCAGTATTTGGTATCATTGGTTTTATTTGTATACCACTCAGTTTCGGTGCAAATAGAATATGGCAGCAGTATCACCCAACTATTCTTGCCTCGCAAGAGGGTAGTCTGCAAGCTTCAATGGCATTTGCTCTAATTGTCGCTGTTTTCGCTTTTACATTTTTATATATCTATCTTTTATTGGTAAAAGTAGATGTAGAAAGAATGAAAGAAACAATAGATGAAATAAAACAACAGGCAGGTGGTTGAAATGTCTGATTTGATTTATCTTTATATAACATATACAATCATATGGGCAGGTGTTTTCCTCTACATAATCAAATTACACATGGCTCAAAGAAGACTTAAGAAAGAAATAGAGATGCTAAGAGAGATACTTAATGGAAAAAAAAGTTAGGAAAATCTCAGAAAAACAAATCAAGATTATTGCCGTTGTTATAATAGTTGTAATCGTGGTTGTTGTACTCCTTTGGGGGATGGTTCCTGGGAAGATATATGAAGTATCTGAGATTCTCAACAACCTTGAAGAGTTCGATGGTCGAATGGTAAACGTCACAGGAGTTGTAACGAGATGGGGGCTTTCATCTAATAACTTTAGCCTCGTGGATTCTCTAGATAAAAATTTACTCATTAATGTAACACACACAGCGGTATTTCCAGGAGGGTTTGGTAATAATGAGACAGTTGTGGTCACTGGAGTTTTCTGGTCAAAGACAAAGCGTATTGAATCTCAAAAGATTCAAATCGGATGTCCTTCGAAGTATTGAAAATAATAATCTAGTGTCTTAACAGAAAAGATGAAAAGATGGGAGATATCCTTAGGTATTAGATAATGTGCTTCTTTGTTTTTTCTAGTTTTATTTTCCTATGGTGGTGTCGAGTGTACATTGGGGTGACAAGTCTCACAGTATAAGTGCCATTCTTGCCAAGTGTCACCTTCGACAAGATCCCCTTTAACATATCTGACATCAAGTGGATCTTCATTTGTGCCTGGGTCATGGCAGTCGCTTGACCAACAATCCATAAAACCAGAATATGATAAGTCGTGGTGAGCGAAATAGATAGTATTATTATCTCCAATCATATAATCTGGTGATGGATGACAAACTGCATCTGTACACTCCCCATATACTGCAGCATAGTGACAATCAGCACAGCCCACTGCTTCCCCAGGTTGACCATGGGTTATAGGAGTATCACGATGTCCTACAATTTTAATTATAGGAGGCTTAGGTTTTGTAGTAACTGAAAGCATGTCAAAGATTAAAGATGCAGAAATGACGAAAAAAGCGATAAGTAAAAGCCCCAGTATTAAGTTTAATTTTTTTGTATTCCTCATCATATTATCACTATCTGTTGTTTCTAACCTAGTTTTATTATACTATAGATATTTTTAATTCTTACCTATAATAATATAAACGCAATACCTATATAAATATTTTTAGATAATAATTAACATTATTTGAGAAAATTCGCTATTAAATCATAATTAAAAATACTATGAGTATAACCAGGATTTAAAGATTTTAAATATGATTTCTCTATAGTATCTTATTAATTATTAAAATCTAAGAAAGGAAAGATTTTTATTAAGTCTTGGTTATATTCTGTATCTATTTTATGAAACGTAAAAAACAAGTAATGGGTATTACTCTCGTCATTTTATTATTTACAATTAATTCAGGGTGTATATTCTTTGAGGGCATTTCATTCACTGTACTTTCAACAACTATTGACAATTACTATGGTTTTCCTAGTTTGATAATTCGTTTTAGGGTAAATGATATTATCGTGGTTAACCTCATTGACCCAAATAAACAAGTTGTTTTTACTGATAGTTATTATTCTAGTGAAAGCGAGATGATAATACCGTTGGCACCTTATCGAAACAGCCCTCAACCTGGTGATTATCAACTAAAAATCTATGATAAAAATGATAATAAAATTTATAATAAAACTTTTATTTTTAAGGAAACCAATTTCTCTATTGTATCAGCTAAAGGACATTGGTGGAAAGAAAATTCAGAAGATATAAAATATTCACTAATTGGAATAACCCTTGCAGTAACGAATAACGGCGATCTCCCAATATATCCGTATTCACTTGATTTTATCATTGACAACAAATCAATATCTGCAGATATCCTCCCAACTGTTGTTTTTCCTGGAGAAAACAGATCAATTAATTCTTTACTTTACATTGATAATATAGAGGCGGGTGAGAGAAATTGCCATATATCAACCTATGATAAAAACGGTGAAATACTAGCAAATTTATCCTTTCAGACAACCCCGGAGGAAAACGTACCGATTCGTCATTTCAATTGGAATCATAATGGAAAAAAAGAAATCAGCATACCATATCCACATTTTTTATCTGATTATTATAGCTCACTTGATAGACTTAGTATTAAAGATTACGCAGCGTATGTCTTTGACCCATATGATGATTTATATCTAACACTCATTGTTGATTCTCTGACATCTATCGTTGGAGATGCAGAGGACATCTCAAAAATAAATTTAGTTGCATCGTTTGCTCAAAGTCTTGAGTACGGAGAAGACGATCCCCTTAATTCCTCCAATGAATATCCTTTATACCCGATTGAAGTGCTTAATAATAGATCAAGTGACTGCGAAGATAGATCAATTCTCACTGGTAACATTTTGATGCTTATGGGATTCGATGTTTCATTATTGAGTCTTCCTAAACATATGGCTGTAGGTGTTCATATTGATCAGAATTTATCAAACTATAGTTTTTATGTAGATGAATACTATTATTTAGAAACCATCAAGGAAAATATGGTTCTTGGAGATGTTCCACTCCGATATCGTAATATTTCAGAAGAAGCGGTAATTTATCCTCTAATATCAAGACCAGTTCTCCACCATGAGTGGATAAACGCCAATGGTATTTTAATTAATGACGAATTAGATTTAGTCAAACTTAAATTCATTATTGAAAATTTTGGAGACGAATCTGCAGAAAAAATAGTTATCACTGGAGCTTTTTATTCATCAAATAATGCTGAATACAATCAAGAAAAAATAAATATACTCTCGTTGCAACCAGGTGAAAAAATGATAGTTAATCTTAATTTAAATGTTCCAAAAGATGTTACTACAATTTTAAAAACTAAACTTTATATTGACGGTGCTTTGGTAGAAGAAAAAAAATCAGACTCCACATTTTCATAAAAATCCAACTAGAAACTGACAAAAAATCAAGCTCAAATATAGTTCAAATGGATTTTGGCCCAGGATGCATTCTTCCGATAGTCCTACAATGAGGACAAGTTGTTACATAGGATATATTGTATCTAACTTTTAATCCTTTAATTGTAAAAACTCCATTACAATTAGGGCACCTAAAATAATGCAATTTATTTTCTGGCAATTTTTCAATTTTCTTTCTAAAACGCGAAATAACATCAGATTTTTTTGTCATTCGTGAAACAATTAGTACAATTGCAAAAATTATTAGAATATCATACAATATTAGTATCCTTTGCAGCATTTGTTTTTTGTATATGGTATCCCATAAAGTAAAAAAAATTACTACATATGCTAATAGGATTATTGCAACCAAGGGTATCTTATTTTTAGCTGATGTCATTTTTTACATCCTTATCTAATAAGTAAATTTAAATAAATTATAATTATTATTTGTTTAATGTATATTTATATTTAACCTTTACATGAAAAAAAAAAATCTTAAAATTTATCATTTCAGATTTCTTATCTAATTTTTACATAAGGAACAACCACAATATTTATATTAGAGATTATATTTATATAATTATATCTCAATATGTCTTAATGTATATAATATTATATTATTAAAAAAATAAAATAAGTGAGAGAATATGAAGAAAATAATTTTATCGATATGGATATACACAGTAATTTTTATGTTTGTATCTTTTGGATTATCTATGAATATTTATGATAATGAAGAATTATTGTTCTCAGGAATGTTTAATGAAATTGGCAACACGCTGATAGCAGAGTTTGCTAACCATTGTGTAATTGAGGTTGACAGCTATGGCAATATCGTATGGGAAAAAACTGGTTTGAATGTGCCTCAGGATGCGGAAAGACTACCTAATGGTAACACACTAATAACAGATTACGGTGATCAAGTTGTAATCGAGGTTGACAAAAATGGCAATGAAGTATGGAATAAGAGTAGATTAAATCTGCCTATGGATGCTGAAAGATTACCTAATGGTAACACACTGATAGTAGAGTACGGTGCTGGAAGTGTTATCGAAGTTGACATAAATGGTAATATTGTATGGCAAATAACTAAATTACATCAGCCTATGGATGCTGAAAGGTTACCAAATGGTAACACACTGATAGCAGAAACAGAGCTTTATCCTGATGGTCGTGTGATTGAGGTTGATAGTGCTGGTGGTATCATATGGATTGTGTGGGAAAAAACTGGGTTGGATGGTCCTGTTGATGCTGAGAGACTAGATAACGGTAATACGCTGATAACAGAGCATACTGGCAAACGTGTAATCGAGGTTGACAAAAATGGAGTCATCATATGGCAAAAGTCCGGATTACTTATGCCCTCAGATGCTGAAAGACTCTTTAATGGTAACACATTAATAGCAGAGACTGGTGCCAATCGTGTAATCGAGGTTGATAGCACCGGTGAAAACAAATGGATAAAGAGTGGGTTGCATTATCCTGTAGATGCAGAAAGAATTAATCAACCACCAGATGCACCAATTATAGATGGTCCAAACACTGTAAAAATAGGAGTAGAATATAATTTTACATTTAGTACAGAAGATCCTGAGAACGATAATATGTCGTATTATATTGATTGGGGAGATGGTACACATAGCGATTGGCTTGGTCCTTATAATTCTGGTGAAACAGTTATTGCAAAAAATACATGGAACAAAAAGAAGAAGACATATGAAATAAAGGCGAAAGCAAAAGATATCTATGAAGCTGAGAGTGACTGGGGGATATTTACAATTACTAGGTCAACAAACTATCAAGTCAGTCAGTCTAAAGTTAAAAATCTCAAAAACATTTTATTTTTAAAATTAATTAAAAATAAAATTTTTATTTAAAAATAAAAAAAAATTTAAAAATACTTGTTGTATGTTAGACACAAGGGAGGAAAAAAATAATGCAAAAACAATATAAAATAATAAATATAAATAGGAAAATGCTAGTAAAAACTACGACTTTTGCGGGAGTATTTCTCATCATAGCAATATTAATCGCAAGTAATGTAATAACTGCTAATATTATCTCAAATATCGCTACTGTAAAAACAGATATGAATGGAACAAATACGCTAGTTGATGAAGCAAGAGATGTCATCTTGAAAGAGTCAACTGGTAAATTCGCTATAAAAGTAGATACACATACAAAGAAAAAACCTTTAACTGACTCAATGATTTCAAAACCTATTAATGCTCTTCTTGAAGAAGGATTTGAGGATACTTGGGTTCAAGATGATGATGGTGATCTAGCACCACCTGGATGGCAGGTAATAAACAATAGCGAAGGTTATAACATAGACGGGGAACCAATGTGGTGGCATCAAGATGACACCCATGTTTATAATGGTGATTACTCTGCAGGAATATCATATGATGATGATTGGTCGGACGGAAGTATCAACCAAGATGAATGGCTGATATCACCTAATATAACTCTAATAAAAGATAGTATACTCCAATTTTGGAGTTGGTTTTCTGGAAATGACAAGCCGGTTGTGGATCATGATTATGTTAAAATCTATAACGAATCAGGATGGACAACTATTGATGATTTAAGTTATAATCATGAGAGCAACTACTTTGATTCTCAATTAGAATACGATCTATCTGCCTATATCGGTCAAACAATAAAGATTGCATTTAACCGGTACTGGATGGGACCATGGACAGAAAATTACATACATTCATGGTGGGTCGACGATGTAGTGTTATCTGAAATAGAAGTGCATGATGTTGGAGTTATCAGTATTGAAAGTCCAGTTGATGGAGTGACTACAGGTGTTATTACACCAGAGATAACAGTTAAAAACTTTGGGTCAGTAAATGAGTTTGATGTTCCGGTGAACCTCGTAATTGTAAATGAGAGTGGTTTCGAAGAATATAATCAGATAGAGTATGTGAATTTAGAGATAAATGAAACTAAAAATGTAATATTCTCAGATTGGACACTTGATGACTGGCAGGAACAGGGGAACGTAGATCTTTTATTTTTTGTAACTGCGTGTACTCAACTTGAGGATGACGAAAACTCTGGCAATGACTGTAATTTGAAAGAAGTAATATTACATTTCCCATATCTCCATGATGTAGGCGTAATAAGTATAGACTCACCTAATGAGAATGGGCCTGTTCAAACATTACCAGTAAAATCCACAATTAAAAATATGGGTCAATACGAGGAATGCTGTTTCAAAACCTATGCAGAAATAGCAGAGGTAGATCTTAACAGTGCATATACAATTTGGAGCAGTAGTTTCGATGATGGTTCTTATTACACGTTGCCATTTGGGTGGTCACAAAGCCGTGAAGATGCATGGTACTTTGACCCGATTAACAACTACATTCCAGGTGCAACGGCCCCGAATGCTCAATTACCTTCGGATACAACTCTTGATGGCGACTGGCTTATGTCTCCAACAATTGACACGTCTGATGCTGGTGCAATGGATTTAGAACTAAAAAACTATATAGATGACTATGCTGGTAACAGTAGTTTCTACGTTGAAATTAGATCTGGTCCTGGTGCAGAATGGGTTGACATAACCCCGTGGGCGAATTCGATAAATGGTGATGTTGGACCTGACACATACACAATAGATGCAAGCGTAGGGATTGGTTATGAAACTCAGATAAGGTTCCGCTTCTCTGGAGATCCTTATAATTTTGATTACTGGTACCTCGATAATATAACTCTTATAGGTTACACAGTTTTAGAACCAGAATATTATGATTTTGTTTGTATAGAGCCTTTTGACCCGGGTGAGACAAGAGAGCTTCAATTCGATGATTGGACTCCAGCTGCATTTGAACAAGGCAAATCAGGCACAAAGGCATACAGAGTAAAATCTTGGAGTAAAATGTGCGATCCACAAGATGAAAACCCAAGTAATGATGCATCTCAAGTAGTAATAGAACTAAGTTACATGCACGATGTTGCAGTAAAAGAGATCTTACCACCAGAGGGCAATCGAAACAGTGGTGACAGATGGATATACTTTGATGATGGCGAGTTTTATGCTGGAATAGGACTAAATGGTGGTGGAACCTTCCAAGGGGCCATAAGAATAACGCCATTTGAACTTGCTGGATACGATGGTTGGGAATTAACCAAGGTAAAATTCTACCACTACGAAGAAGGAATGCATAACGGAACAGTAATTATATATGATGCTGGAACACCAACACAACCAGGTTCAGTAATAACAATAGAGCCTTTCTCAGCAACAGGTCAAAGCTGGCAAGAAATAACTCTTTCTAATCCAGTTACGGTTTATAAAAATAAAGATATCTGGGTGTCGGTCAATATTCCGCATGAAGCTGGTGAGTACCCATTAGCTATTGACAATGGACCAGCGGTAGACGGAAAAGGAGACTGGATATCTACTGATGGTGTGAACTGGGATGAACTACAAAACATAGATACAGGTTTAGACCTAAATTGGATGATCAGAGCATACATAACAGGACAAGCACCATCAGACATTTACATCTCAGCAGGGACATACCCGATTGAAGCAATCATACTAAACAATGGAACATTTACAGAAAACAACTTCACAACATATGCAAATATAACAAAAGAAGAAATAACTGTTTACGAGAGCAACTGTACAATAGATGAGCTAGAAGTTGGATATGAAACCACAACTGATTTCGATAATTGGAGCGTGTCTGAATCTGGAGTGTACAAATTAGAGGTCATCGCAGAGTTAGAAAACGATGATTTCCCAGACAACAACAAAGAAGCACTCTGGATATATGTAGATGCTAGACGACCAGAAACAACACATACACTAAATCCAGCAACACCAGATGGCCTTAACGGTTGGTATCTCAGCGATGTTACAGTAACATTAGATGCTGATGATGGTACTGAACAATGGCAGTCTGGCGTGAGAGAAATAAAATATAGAATTAATGACGGAGGTGTACAAACCATTCCAAGTGATCACGGTTCATTCAAAATCACAGAAGATAGTACTAATATACAAGTGGAATATTGGTCAGTTGACAAAGTTGGAAACGAAGAAACACCACACTCTACATTTGCCATCAAGATGGATCAAATAACACCAACGATAAATCTAATTAAAGAAAAAACAGGGGGAATACTAATCAAGAAATTCCTATTCACAGCAGATGTTTATGACGAAATGAGTGGTATAGACAAAGTAGAATTCTACCTAGATGATGTACTAGAATCCACTGATGATACCGAGCCTTACGAATGGGAATGGCAGGGAATCGGTAATCATACTGTACATGCTATCGTATATGACCTAGCTGGGAACGATGCAATGAGCAATAAACTGTACACACCACTTAATAATAATCAGGTTCAAACTAAAAACAACGTTGTCGAAGAAGTCATTAACAATCAACAACAAAACAGCCAAACCAACAATTTTATAACTAATAATTACTCAACCACAGTAACAACAAATAGTGAAATAAAATCTCTGGTAACCAAATTAATATAGGGCAAATCAGTAACAGGATAACAAAATTATATACCTACATCAAAATCCTCTCTCTTTTTATTTTTTTATACTATAATTTTTTTTAATAAAAACATAATAAAAATAATAAAAAAAAGAATAGAGATTGTTTTGCTGTATTTATCGTAATAGAAGTTATTTCAATATGGGCAATAGATGTAGGAATCGCTCTAAGAACTTCATGAACAGTGAATTAAATGTTACTATCATCCTTGGTATAGTTACTTTAAGTGTTCCCCATTCGCTCATAGCACCATGTTCATCTCTAGCTTGAGCTTTGATGGTATAAGTATTTTTTTCTGACCAACTATGTGATTTAGTTGTAGTCTCACCTGAATTAAATGGACCAAACCAATTTGTGTTTGTTCCATCACCCCAGTCTACATAGTAAAAAATTTTATCTCCCTCAGAATCTGTTGAGACAAAAGTGTATTCATAAGATGTACCAGATTTTCCACTTGTTGAACCATCTATAGTTGGCACAGTCGGTGGATTATTTGGAGTGGTAATACTTTGATTTGCTGATCCTCCAGGATGGTCTGGATCTTGTGGGTCTCTAGTTCCATTGTCAACCCAGAAAACCATATAAGTTTGACCATCTTTTGGTAACGTAAAGTAACCGGGAAAGTGCTCATGCACTTTATTGTTTTCGAGCTTATCAAAAACTGCCCATCCTTCTATACCTTCGAATTTCTCTGATGAACCAGTTACATAATATGTTATATTACTAGTTGTTTGACTGTACACAGTGACCGACATCGTAATATCTGGATCGGTATAGTGACAAGTGGAACAATACTGTGTTTCTGTATAGTTTGTTGGGGCAGTCGGATCTTCGTGCGGATTGAATATCGGCTTTTCCGTAACATCTGCTGAAGCTAAATTAATTGTAATCGTTGAAAAAACTAGTGTTATAATTATTCCGATGCAAAGCAATATTACAAATTGATTTTTCTTAAGTAATAACTGGCGTGCTTTATTTTTTGTCCAAAACTTTTTATTTATGATCATAGTTTCATTCTCCACTTTTTATAAAATATTAAGTTTAAATAAAGTAAGTTTAATATATAAAAATTTCGCCTAATATAAAAAAGTAAAATCCGGAGATTAAAACAGTTCAGGCAAAATTTATCATATCAACAGAATAAATTTCAAATGACTAAGTAACTACAGTAAATTTTTGCCCTGAAGTAAATATAAATATATGAGTTAGTTTAACTAGCTTATATGTCGATAGGAACCATTTTGATATATCTTAGCCTAATCTTAGCCATAATAGGAATTGTAACATCTGTTCTCCGTTTGAAAAACAAAAAAGATAAATTCCTCTGGTACTCAAGGATTATTACGATTTTGTTGTTTGTTACAATTTCTCTTACCCTTGTATATCTCTATGTACTGTTCTTTACGGCAGACCTGTCTATTGAGTATGTTTGGCAATACACCAGCAACACTTATTCAATTCAGTACAAATTTGCAGGGGTACTAGCTGGCATGGCAGGTTCTCTTCTTTTTTGGATTTGGGCCATTACCACCCCATGGCTATATGAAGAATTAAGAACAATAAAAAAACCTGTAAATGAGGATATCCGAGATTGGACTAGGATTGTCTTATTTATAGTAATATCAATTTTGATTTTCACTTTAATACTGTATGACGTCTTTAAACCAACTGCAGCCAACGTCCTCATTTCATATCCTAATGGCCAGGGACTGAACCCGCTATTACAGACTGAACTCATGATTATACATCCCCCAATTGTATTCCTTGCATATGGATTTCTAGCTATGCCTTTTGCCGCAGCACTTGCCTATCTTTTAACAGGGCATAAAGACTGGTTATCTTATTCCCTTAAATGGAGTAGAATCGGATGGGTCTTTCTGACGCTTGGTATAGGTTTGGGCGCTCTTTGGGCATATGTTGTGCTAGGCTGGGGAGGATATTGGAGTTGGGACCCTGTTGAGACTTCTTCTCTTCTTCCTTGGATAATACTTACCGGTTTCCTTCACACCCAACTTATGTTTAAAAGAAAAAATGATTATCCAATTTTAGCTCCTATTCTAGGAGTTTTTTCATTTATTCTTGTTATCTTTGCAACCTTTGTTACACGCGCAGGTGGGTTATGGGTTTCTGTTCATTCATTTGGATCAGCAAATGTTCAGATAGATCCTTTGCAACGTCTTATTATTCTACTTAGTCAAAGCCAAACTGTTTTGGTATATACGATATTTATAATTTCCAGCCTGTTAATCACTACATTTCTTGTTATTTACAGATATAAAAAGAATAAAAAAAGCAGGAAGGATCAATTCTTCGCTATCAGTGAATTGATAAGTGATGATATACTAATGATAGTCACCGTTTTTTTATTTATTACAACCACAATTGTTACTTTTGTAATTTTAGTTAGTGGTGTAAACGGGTTGGACCCAAATGACTTCAACATTAAGGTTGGGATATTAACCCTTGTAATAATCCTAGTTTTGATATTCTGTTTGCTTTGGAGATATACAGGACGAAGATGGATTATTGCGATAGGGGGATGTACACTGCTTGCGTCAGCTCTTGGTTTTATTTTCTTCCCAAATAATAGCATGGTCGCTGCGTCCATACCCATACTTGTTGTAGCACTGGTAGGAACAGCCTATAAGATCGTCAGAAGTTTTAATGTTAGAGAGATATGGAAATCAATGAGACTAGTATCTGCCCATTTGATTCACCTTGCGATTATCCTTCTCTTGTTAGGTTATATAGGAAGTAATTTTTTGGTTGTAGAGAAAAACGTTTCTTTGTCTATCAAAGGAGATGGAGAACAGGTAGGCAAGTATACAGTGTATGTTACAGATTTTGGTATAGTTGAAGGCATTAATTTTGTTGAAATTGATGCTGATCTTCGTAATTATGTTTATCAGACAGAATACGTTGATGTTAAGGTCTTGGATGGGAGTAGCATTATTGGAAATCAGAGGCTTGTAATGATAATGTCTACCTCTCTCGTAGATGGTGAAGAAAAATTATTCAGAAATGAGATAAAGGTTTTAGGAACCCTTACAGAGGATGTATATCTCACCTATCAGCAAGCCTATGAGAATACCGAAGGCGTGGTTGATCGTGTTGATATAAATGTAAAAATACTGCCTCTCATGAAGTTATTATGGGGTGGGATGTGGTTGATGATCCTTGGAATGGTTCTTAGAATTGTTTCTGAAATAAAACTGCCAAAGGAAAGTGACTTGGAGAAAAACATCAAAAGTGAAAAATATTACGAGGACCTTGTTGAGGATGAACTAAAAAATAGAGATTAATAAAAATATAGTGTCTTATGGTTATTTTTTAGAAACATTTACAAGACTTTTTATGGCCATATGGAGAAAACTGCTATAGCAATACATAGGAATATGTTGTAGCTGGTTGCAACTTTGAAGGCTCTGAAGACCTTTTTATCATTTAACGGGTTTTTGACCATGCTGTAAGCCACGCTCCAAAATATAAGTGAGAGAAACAGGACTATCAACAAAAATATGATATAGAACTCAACCGCTAGGAAGAGAAGTAAAACAAAAACAAATGTTACAATCGAGAATAAAACACTCGTTACAGCAGTATTCCTAGGTGATAACTTCACAAATAACAATTTGTCATATTTGATTGCCCATGGCATTGCAAGGATATGAAATGACTGCCATCCAACAAATACCAGGTAAAGAAGCCATGGAACTGGTGAATTAAAAAGTGTTTCTGGGCTTACCGAGACCCACCCTGCAATCCCGATTAAGGCAGGGACTGGAGGCAAGGTGAGGTAGCCTATTTGGTCCCTTAGGAACGGGTAAGTAGCCCCCAAACCTAGGGCTACTAATTCTATGAGAACAAGCTGCCAATTAAAAAACATTAATGACAAAACAATGCCGATACTTGCCATCAATATCGCATATAAACCTGCGTGACTTCGCGAGATGAGACCGTTAGGAAGCGCTCTATCAGGCCATTTTATCTTATCTCTCTTAATGTCAATGAAATCATCGATTGTATGCTCTGCAGCTGTCAACAGATAGACAGCTATGAACCCAACTACTATTTGGGTTGTGGATGGAATAGCTCTTAAGGCAAGGAACACCCCTGACAAAAACATGAGCGGACCCATGATTGCAACAAGGAATCGTTGTAGAGAAAAATAACCTAGTATAATATTTTTAAGGTTTCTTTTAGAAGGAGCCCATATACCTTGAAGGAGCCTTTCAATGTTAGCCTGACGATTTTTAGGCTTCGGTTTGCCCTTTTTCATTTTGTTGAGATCCCTCTTCTACCTTCTGTTTATTTTCTTCCTCAGTTTCATCTTTTAATTCCTCAGCAAGCTCGATGATTCTTTTCAACTTATCTGGGTGTACGTTAGCCTGCAGTTTATCAACAAATGCTTTAACATCTTCTATATTTGGAGAACTATTAGTTAGAAGAGTAAATTTTAAAATGGCATTAGTAAGATCATTTCCTACAATCAAATTCTTATTTGTTTGAGCGACTACCGGATTAGATAATTTCTCAAGAATTGTTTTTCTTTCAGTCATGATTTGTTCATACCAAACTGGGTTGTTCTTTTTAACATACCATAGCGGGAGTTTCCCTGTGAAAAAAGCACAATTCAAAGCAATCATGTCGTGTTTTCTGATTGTTATCAAAAAATGGAAAAAAAGAACCATAACACTTAACCCTGCTGAGATAACATGGACAATTGTAAGATCATGTGATAAAAAGTTAATGTATAAAAGAAGTCCTGTGAGAGCAGTTAAGCCTAGGATGTAAACAAGCGCTATATAAGTAATCTTCTGTCTCCCATAGAACCTCCCAGGTGCCCCATAGTCCTCGTTACGAGCTAATCCGATAAGGTACATTCCAGAGTGTATGAATGCCTTAAAATCCTGTAGTGTTTGTTTAGGCAATATATCTTTTTTCTTTGAAAAAATGTGAATGTTTACATGAAGCAATCCAAGAATGATCAATGCGAAACCAGACCATATATGGATATTCTGAGTACCTTCTGGAGTCGGAATAAATATGTTTCCATAAACCCCAAAATTGGAAAAAAGCCAGTCTCTCATGAGGAAAAGACCTGAAATAGCTAAAATGCCAAGAATTATAGTAAAAGCCCACATCTCAATGATTGTTATCGGCCGATACATCTTAATTTCATCAATAATTTCTATTTCTTGAAAAATCGCTATCTTCTCTTTTCTACTCATAGGGCGGGATTCTTCTATTATGATTTTTTCTGGTTCGATTTTTTTAACTGTCTCTTTTGGTTTACCTTCTGAAAACTTAATTTTAAAAACATCGCTCACATCACCCGCTTGTTCAGTAGCCTCAGATTGTTTTGGTTCTGCTATCTTTTCTTCTTTTTTATGAACGACAATTGTTGGTTTAAAATTATCAGATTTTTGAGGTAAGGACTTTTGTGTAGATGAATATTTTATACTCTTTGTTGAACTACCAAAATTCTGACGTGATTTTTCTATTATTTTTATTTTGAATTTTTTGTCCCTAGTCATATATACCTCTTAAACCTTTTTTCAACTTTTTGTTTCCCCTAGATTTTTGTATGAATTGCTCTCAAATTATCATGGCATGTTGAACCTGAACAAGTTGTCAAATAAGGATTGTGATCTGATGGAGGAGGATTGTGACATGTATTACATTTATTATAAGATACATGTAATATTTCATGTTCGCTGTGACAATCAATGCATAAGAGTGAGTTATGTAATTCACGTCTGAATCTTGTGAATTCCTCAGTATGGCAATCAGAACAAAATATGTTGGTGATCCCTGAGAAACCTAGATATGATATTCCTGTACGATCATGTACTGTGCTAGGTTTATTGTAAGTGATATGACATTTGCTGCAATCATCAAAGGGCGAGTCAATTAGATGCGGATAACTTATAGCCTTATGTTCAGAATGGCAGTCAATGCATCCTTTATCTCCATAAATCTCTAGAGACTCCGGTGTAAAACTTGATTCATAGGCAGAATTCTCTGCGGTATGGCAGTTAGAACATATAATGCTGGAGAATGAATCGCCTAAATCAGTTCCAGGTTTCAAATGGATTGCAACCAAATCATGACAAACTGAACAACTAGATAAAGTTGAATCATGTCCCATTGTTATATTATGACAAGACTCCCAACAGTTATCAAAGTTAATTGTTAATGCACTATGTTTATTATGGCATTCTATGCAGGTTTCTGTATTATGTGATTTGCTTTTTAGTCTTTCAACATTATCTGCATGACAATCTGAGCAGAAGTCAGTGTTTATAAGTTCAGGGTAATCAGAATAAGGTATCAATGCATCATCTGGATGTTTTCTATTATGACATTTCATACAATCGGCTCCAGATCTTTTTCCGTGGTCTAAAAGCATTTGTTCGTAATTGTATAAAGAGCGACCATGGCATAATGAACAGGTGTTATCGTTCAAACCAAATCCTGTATCATGTGAGTTGTGGCAATCTGTGCACTTCTTTTCGTCAGCATGCGGGTTAATGATTTTGCCATCCGCGGTTTTAACATACCTTGGGGTAGATGCGATGTTGTCGTCATGGCATTTTAGGCAAGATTCTCGGGAGATTTCGCCACCCAGATTTTCTAGATCATAGGTATTTGTATAGTAATAATATGCTTCAGGAATCGATCTTAGAAGGCCTACTATCTTTCCAACTAGTCCAGGTTCTTCATGACAGTTCGTACAGCTTGTCTCATTTGCTAAATGACTAGCCATCATTGAGTTATTTCCTGGTCTGATATAAGAATCGTAGTATGGTTTCATAACGTGACAGAAGGTGCCACAGAACTGTGGGCTTTCTATATATTCGTAAGCAATAGTCCCAATAAAAACTATGGCAATCATAGCAATGAAAAGCATAAGACCTCCGAAAAGTACCTTCCTATCTCTTTTAGTTTGATGACCAATTGTTTTCTTTAATACGAGAAAAATAACTCCGCTCCATATTAGTGCAATAATAAATAGCACGATTATAGAATATAAGATATCCATAAGGTACATCTCACATTACTTATTAAATCAAATATTTGACTATTGGTTTTTTTATTTTTTTATTTTTAGATAAGCATGACCTTAGTAAATATATCAATTTAATCATCATTAATAAATATATATTGTTTAGAATTTAAAAGTTTCCTTACCCATTATATTAAAATAATATTTATCCATTTTAACAAATAAAAATATTTAGGAAAAATATATATCACTTATACGATATATAGCCACTCAACTGGAGGATTCCATATGCAAATAGACGAATATAAATTTCCTGAAGGGTTGTTTTATCACAAAGAGCATTGTTGGGCAAAAGTCGAAAACGGTCTCGTAGTTGTTGGCTTAACCGATTTTACACAAAAAATGGCAGGGACTGTAAAACGAATCGTAACCCTTGAAGAAGACGATGCGGTTAACCAGGATAAACCATTTGGAACAATGAGCAGTGGAAAATGGACAGGTAAACTCTACGCTCCTGTAAGTGGACAGATTGCAGAGGTAAACGAGGACGTTGAGGACAATCCTAAGATTTGTAATGAGGATCCCTATGGAAAAGGCTGGATTATTAAGATATCACCTAGTAATCTTAAAGCAGAATTGAGCAAGCTAATGAAGATAGGTCCAGAGTTTGAGACGTGGATTAAAAAACAAATCGAAGAGAAAAAAGCGCTCATTAAAAAATAAAAAATGAATTATTAATATTGTTTTATCTGGTATTTAGTAGTCTCTGGATTATTTGAAAGAATAGCTGGTTTAATAATTGCTGGCTGTTTTGTTGGTTCTTTGGCATAGTGACCTCTAGTGTTCTCCATTCGCTCTCTGCACCATATATATCTTTAGCTTGCGCCCTAATTGTGTATGTTCCTTTTTGATCCCAAGTATGACTAAGTTTAACTTTTGTATCAGAGTTATATGGTCCCAGCCATGGACTTGGTGTTCCATTTCCCCAATCCACCCTTAGATAAATTAAATCATTTTCTGGATCAGATAATGAGAAGTTATATTCGTATTTCACTCCGACTTTGCCTTGTATTGAGCCTGTAATGATTGGGGGGTTTGGTAATTGGTTTCCAACTCTAATCGTTTTTGTTTTTATCCCAGTTAAACCAGCGTTATCAGTAACTCTCAAAAAAACAAGATAACTCCCTGGACTTTCCCATATGTGTGTTGACGTTGGAGTAGTATGGGATTCCTCATATACTCCATCGTTGTTCCAATCCCATTCATAAAGGGTAATATATCCATCTGGGTCGTAACTCGCTGAAGCATTGAAAAGGATAGTCTCACCTGGTATTGGAAGGTTTGGTGTCCAGTTAAAATCTGCGGTAGGACCTGACCAATTATATGGTATTGCAAGGGCAGTTAATTCTACTCCTCCTTCGAACTGTCCAACAAGGTTGCATTCACCCGTTTCAGTATCACAAGTGTACAAGCCAGTCATATACCCAGTAGTGTACCCAATTAGGTAGAGAATATCATTGTCTATGTCAAATTCTGCATTTATTGGTGATGTACAGTTAATAAGAGAGCATATAAATGTTACTTCTCCTGTAGAAACGTCAATAGTATACAGACCGTTTAAACCAATACCATAAAAAGTACCCTCTCTATTAAATGCTAAACCGACCATATTATTAGATCCACCAATAAGCGTTTGAGAACCGTCCTCTGAGTCAATCAAATATAAAGCGGTGTCTCCAACCCCATACATTTTGTTAGTAACTGGATCATATGCTAAATCGTTAAGGTTGTTGCCTCCACCGCCAATAACGGTTATATGACCAGTATCTGTAGTTACTTGATATATAACACCGGTACCGTACTGGCAACAGAGCCATCTCTCATCAGAAGTATACGTACCACCGCACAGGAAATTAGTCACTTGTTCGTCGCTAAGTTTAATTATAGTGCCTGGGTTCGTTACATCAAGATAACAAGGACCATTAGTATAGATAGAACTATATGAAATGTATGCATAAGCAATGTGTCCACGAACCGATAATTCCTTTGGACTATCAACTGCATCTGAAATCCGTGTATAAGCAGGGGTACTAATGCTGGAATCAAATGGTTTACCAAGGAGAATTGGAAGAGATGATTTTTCTAAAATGGTGCCAGTCGATGAAATGACACTCATAGCCTTTTGACTGCTTGGTATAGAAGATGATTGCTGACTGCTTTGGTTCTGTTGATTGTTTTGTTGATTAAATGGGGTATCAACCGGAGTATCAGTCACTATCAGTTCCTTTACAGGTATTCCATCACTCCATAAGCCCATATATCGCTGCTCAGATGTGTTTCCAAGACAATATTCTCCGTTAATTCCATAAAATGCATAATCGGTGAGTGCATCGAAGAGTTTCCATGTTGAATAATAATCCATAGCATCCACTGTATATGAAAAAAAACCAGGTATACACAATGGTGCAATGTGATCTCCAATTAAATCTGGGGATCCATATCTATCTGTAACTTGTATCACAAAATCTTTTCTATCAAACGGTATCTGATCAGCCTCATAAAAGATAGTTTTCCCAGGATCTGTACCAACAATAGTATCATCCGCTCCAACAACCACAACCATAAGTGTTGTATTAGGTATCAGGTTCAAGTCAGGGTTAGTAGTCCAATTATATGCTGGTTGAACTGGCATAATTGCTTTTGGGATTGGTAGTCCTTTTGTTTGAGCAAGAGCAGCCATATCTGCTGTAATTCCTCCGCCGAGTGAATGACCAACAATTGCAAATTTATCAAGATCAGGTCTAACATGAGTTCCTTGTTGAAGTTCTATAATAGCATTTTTTACTGCAGTTATTGCATTTGAAGAAAATTGTCGAAATCCAAAATATATACCCCGTTGATATCTGGGATAAACAACTATGTTACCATGTTTCACAATATGTTCGATCCATGAAATGTAGACAGATGGATATAGTGCACACCATCCATGATTAAAAACTATGAGTGGGGCTGTTGCGGGGGTTGGATCAGTTGGTTCAAAAATCCAATACTGTTCAGCACCAGATTTGTACTTATTTTTTTTAACACCCGCATGTGAATAATCTGAACCACCTGGTCCACTCAGAGGTTGATCGGGCGGGGTGGGTTCATCTAACGCTACAAGAACAGGGGCAGCAAGTGGCATAGTGCTAATACTGGCAAATAAGACGAGTATTCCACAAACCAAACTTTTCCTAAATAAGGTATTTTTCTTCATCATTTTTCTTTCCCCCTTTAGATTATTTAATATGTTATTGATATATAACTATTTGTAACAAAATTTCTAATTTATAAAAATTGTTATCTATAAGAGGAAGTAAAGAATCAGGAAGAATATTGCAGATTTTGTGACTAGGATGCTTATATTCTTTTTTCTTTCGTCGTATTTATAATCGTCCAGTCGGTAGATTAGAAGCCAACCATACTGCGAGAAGAACGCAAAGAGTGAAATACAAAGGACTCGCACCCATATGAGGTAATCCAAATCTAATGTCCCAGTCTGAACATAAAAACCTCCTATGACCAGAAACATTGCTCCAAACGCCATTTGTGATTCATGATGCAACAAACCTTCAGCGTACATGCTCATAACAGCACCGATTATTGAAAAAACCATAACAGGCCAACCACGTTGTATAGTCAAATAAATCGCTATACCTAGTAAAATCAACAGCGATATAACAAGTAACGTTTTCAAAGTCTTTTTCGAAAACGTCAATCTCTCCTCTATATCAATATGAAAAAGATCATGAATGGTATGTGCTAACACCCAATGTGCTATGAAGCCACCTAATAACACCAACACAATCCCTACCATATAAAACGCTTTAATAACTCCGAGATCCAAGGCAATAATAGACCCTAAAAGTGGAAAACCAGCACCAGTAATCACAGAAGTAAAAATAGTGAAGGGTGACAGCATACCTTTCTTATCAAACTTCATATTATCCCACTCGCAATACATTCGTTATTAATAAACCTCATATAAATCATTTTGAATTAAACAAATGTCTATGACTCATACCCGCTGCAAAATTCCTCTCCAAAACAAGGATAAATGGATAAAAACCTAATCTAAAACTCTTAACAACTCTTTTTATAGTATAAGACGTTGAATAAAAATCACGATACAAACTCCTAACTCCACTCAGTAATTCCTCAGTGGTCATGTTTTTCGGTATAAATACAACATTCAACTTATACTTAGACCAATCCTTAGTCAGAATACGACCCTCTTTTTCCAACCTATTAAAAACAGGTGTCCCTGGGAACGGTGTAAGAATACAGAAATCTACAATATCGATTTCAAGTTCTTTAATCATCTTAAGAGTTTCATAAAAAACATCCTTAGTATCAGTATCAAAACCAAACATGAAGCTGCCTACAACAACCATACCATTATCATGTATATTCTTCACAGCCTGTGCATATTCCTCCACCTTATTTGTACCCTTTCCGATCTCATTAAGAGTTTGCTGAGATACAGATTCAAATCCAACAAGCCAAGACACACACCCGGCTTCCCTAGAAAGCCTTACCAGTTCCATATCACTGGCTAAAACATCAGAGTTACCATTACATGAAAAACGCTTATGAAGACCCCTCATTTTTCTAAAAAGCGATTTCGTATAACTGGTGTTAATCGTCAGAGACAAATCATAAAAGGTAAAAGTTTTTTGAGGAAGAGCCCTTATTTCAGCTACAACATCCTCAACAGGCCTAGCGTAAAACTGTCTACCACCAGGAATACTAGCCTCAGGACAAAAATCGCATTTATATGGACATCCACGTGTTGCCTCAACAGCACCAGATACAACAAAACCAGGTAACTCAACATTGGTAGGAGGAATACGCACAGAATCATCATATTTCACTGATTCATAAACTGGTTTTAACCTATTTTTCTCAAAATCCTCAAGCAATCTAAGCCAGTTTACCTCACCCCAGCCTAATAAAACGCTATCAGCATGTTTTTTTGCTTCCTGAGGAAGAGCAGAAGCATGTAGACCGCTTAGAACTACTGTTATACCTTTTTTCCTGAATTTCTCTGCGATATCATAGGCTCTAAAGGCCGTAGAAGTTGTAAAATTTATATTAACTATATCATAGGTTTCATCAAAATCAATCTTCGCATATCGCTCATTGACTACTGTAACAGAATGTTTCTTTGGAGTGATTGCTGCGATCTTACGGGCATATAATGTTGGAAGGATAGAAAACGCGTTAAGCAATGTCTTATCAAAGAATCCATATTTGCCGCCCCCCATCCAAATGTTTTCCACTATCAATATTTTCATATACTCCCTTCGAATAATATGAACATGTATTTAAGTAATCCTTTATATCTCAAATCGATAAAATTACAATATAACATGTTGTGAGAATATGAATCCCTTCTTTAATCCAATATTCTTATCATGGGTTCTTAAAAGCTATCTTCTAGATATTGATAGACTTAGAAAACTAAATGAAAATGAACTAAGAGAACATCAGGATAACTGTTTGAAAAACATGGTTAAATACGCCTATTCGGTACCACTTTATCATGAAAAATACAAGAAAGCATGGATTCATCCTAATGACATTAAAGGTATCGAGGATATCGAAAAACTTCCCATAGTTACCAAGGAGGATATTAAAAGTTATTATCCAGAAGGTATCATATCAACCAGAACTCAGAAGGAGCAACTTCTTAAGATCTCTACATCAGGAACAACTGGGAAATCATTAACCATTTATAGTGACATGTATGATGTTATCAGATGGTTTTTCGGGTATATTCGCATAATAAGAGAATACGGGATTAATTGGAGAAAAGACAAGATGACGATTATCGGTGATTTTGCGCCACATACTATTGGAACCGGTTATATTAAAAGAGGTTTATTTTCCAATCTAAATAACAGAGTGTTTTTTTCTAATATGCAATGGTTGAATACTAATGATGAGCCTAAAGAAATTGTAAAAGAAGTTAATCTTTTTAACCCTGAGTTTATTGGAGGATATCCTGGTATGCTTGGTCATTTGGCTTTGCTTAAAGAAAACGGTTATGGCGAAGACATTAATCCAAAATATATTGCAACGATAGGCTCTGTGTTAGATAAAAACCTTAAAAGATTGATTGAAGAAACATTTAATACGCATGTTTTTGAAGTCTATGGCGCAACAGAATCTGGAACAATTGCTTTTGAATGTAAACATGGACATAACCATATAATGTCAGATCTTGTTTATCTGGAATTTTTCAGAGATGGTGAGCCAGTTAATTCAAGGGAACCAGGAAATATGATTGTTACAAGGTTGTTTGGTCATGGAACACCTATTATAAGATATAACGCAATTAATGACATTGTTGCCCCACTTTATGAAAAATGTACCTGTGGTATGTCAGGTGGTCTTATAGATCGAATTTATGGGAGAGATGATTTATCTCTATGCTTTTCAGGAGGCAGAATATTGCTTCCCTCATCTATCTCGGAGATTTATAGTAGGATTTTGTATGAGTTGAAAACAAATAAGGTTAAAGAAACGCAGATAATCCAACATAGTCTAACAAAGATTGAGATACACCTTGTGATTGATAAACAACTGAAAGACAAAGATCCTTCTGTTGAAAAAATATTCTCATTAATTAGAAAAGGTTTTCAAGAAAAAGTCGGGCCAGAGGTTGAAATTATATTTAGAGAAGTAGAAAAAGTTGATAAAACAGGCCCTCGTATTATTTCAAATGTGGATAGAACCAAATTTAAAATACATCAGTATATCTAAATTTAGCATTTAACTATTTGACCAAAAATTATTTAAAACAATTGAGGTTAATTATTTAGCGAATTTTAAACGGAGGCAAAAAAATGAAAATATTGTTATGCAGTGAAGGAAGCTGCGTTCCACAAAAATGCCCAATGGTTGACGTACGAGCAGACCGAGTAATTATAGGTGAAAAAAACAACATTTGTACCTTGACAAGGGAACAATTTGGCATTTTAAAGGAAAAAATAAAGAACAACGAAATCTAAAGGGATTTTACTCACAAATTTTTTTTATTTATAACCTTTCTATAAGTTTAAGGATATTTATATCCTGCATGATTTTGCTCATAGAGCTTGATCCCATCTTCGATCATATCTATTATCATGTCTCTTCTTTCTTCATCTGTGGGTAGACCAAGTGTACCATATGCTGCTGTATAACAAGGTTCTATAATTCCCCGATTATATTTAACGGTGATTACAACAAACATGGGAACACCTTGTCTATGGTCTTTATCATATATTGAAAACGAATCTTCCTGTATTTCTGAGGCATGATCAAGATTTATATGATAAAAATTTATATTTGATCCACTTAAGTTAACTAATTCATACAACGTTTCTTCTTTTTCAAATGATAGATGGAAAATTTCTTTTATTATAGGCGCCATAATGTCACATGCCAAACATACATCACTTCTATATTCGATAAACAATGGTCCTTCTGTTAAATTTTGTTTGACAAACTCAGGATGATCTTCTCCATTTGCTGTTTCAAATACAAACTCAAGACGCGACACTGGATCTAGTTTAATACAGCTTAGGCAAAGTGTAGAAACTATTGTGTCATGGATGTCGTTGTATACTTCTGTAAATACGAGCATACCACCTCCTACTCCAGCAATTAGGATAAGCAGGGTAAGTTGAATAGCTGCAATTTTCTTCATTTATATTGACCTCTCAAACTTTATGCCACTTTTTGGACAAGCCTCTATGCATTTTCCACATAGTATACATTCTGGGTCTCTATACATGTTTGGAACGTCTATAGCCATAGGACATTTTTGAGAGCAGACGTTGCAATGAACACATTCGTCTTTGTTAACAGAGACCTGATATATACTTATTTTGTTGAATGGGGCTAACATCGCACCAACAGGGCAGAAATATCTACACCAGCCACGCTCTATAATGAATATCAATACAAGGAAGAGTATGAAGACACCTAATGCTAAGTAAAAGAACTCATTTGGAACAAACTGCCCTGGGTAGAGAATTGAAATAGGAATAGTTCCTACAAGGAATCCAGTTGGACATATATCAGTAAACATAAAACCTATAATAATCGGAGTAGCCACTACTAAACCTATGAAAACTATATATTTTATGTATCTTAGGTATGGTTCTATTCTATGCTGACCAATTTTTTTCAAAAAAGGATGTTTCTTTTTTAATCTCTGTGGCACTTTCCCGGTAACCCGTTGGAGAAAACCGATAGGACATGCCCATCCACATACTGCCCGGCCAGAAATGACGCCAACAAAACCTATTATCAAAATTGGATAAAGGATAAACCTCCAATTCCAATTACTGCGATATACGCCAATTTCAATAGCCCTTAAAGGGCATGCAGAAGTAGCAGCAGGGCAAGCATGACAATAAAAAAAGGGATAACAAAAACCTGTTTTTAATCCTGGGAAAACTCGCTCGAGTTTAAATCCCAAATTAGCTGAAAAAAAGAAGAAAACCTGTGAGATTAATCTCTTAAATCTCAGATTCATCTAAGTTCTCTTTTTCTTGTATATAAACAACGCTACTACTATTGAAACTATTACTAGTATTAGTTCAAAACCTGGGGTCTTGTCTGTGCTGTCACCACCATCTGCACCATTACCATCTGCACCATCATCTGCAGGTACTATGGTAAAATTCGTCCAGGTAGTCCTATCGTTTTTAAAGTCATACCATGTTCCATTGCTTTTAACCACAAGCCAGCTATGACCCTCGTCACTGTTATCATATTGTAATGTACCAGTTCCTTTCCAAGTACCACCTACATTGGTCAGACTCACATTAAGTAACCCCGTATAGCAAAAGTAATCCGGTGAATCAGGATCGCCAACGCATTCCTCTACTTTAACATAAACCTTCTCAATGTTATCACCAGTTACAGAGACACTGAAATTTACTTCTGATTGACGAGTTGGTTCCTCTGGTGAAATTCTAATCTCACCAACACTTGGTTCATCTGCATTTGCTATTCCTACAATAGCTAAACAAAGTCCAGCTACTAGCATTACTAATAAAACGTTTTTCAAATTCTTCCTCATTATTTTTACCTCCACATCTATTTAATCAATTCATCTAAAATGGGAGCAAGAAGCGTTATATTTTCGGGAAACAACGGTGGAACTTCGTCATAAGCTACTAAACCTGTCTCATTGAAATACAATCTCCCATTTTGATCAAATATTGCAAAACTTGGAATCTTGCCCTCCTTCAAATACTTTTCTGAAATACTACCATCATCCTTCCCAAAAATCCAATTTAACTCAATACCATATGTATCATTAAACCAATCTTGATAGCTTTGTATCAACTGTACACTTTCTTGAAGATCTATATTTATCGAAATAATTTCTAACTCATCTCGGCTATAGTTTCCATAGATTTTCTTCAATTCAGGCATAACAAGCTGACAAGGATAACACCAAGTAGCCCACATATCCATGATAACAACTTTTCCACGATAGTCACTTAGATGCTTTGTTTCACCAGTAATACTAGTAAAAACAAAATCTTCACCAACGTCCTCATCTGATTCGATACAACCAGAAAAAACAGACAATAGTAAAATGAATAGAACAAACAATGATAGTTTCTCAAAGGTTTTAATGATAATCACCTAAATAAAGGAGCGTTAATCATAGGTAACCATCGATTTTCTGCTTCAATATCTCTTTAGGCATCGCACCAACGATTCTATCAACAAGATTTCCATTTTTGAACACTAGAAGTGTTGGTATACTCATAATATTATATTTCATAGAAGTCATCTGATTCTCATCAACATTCAGTTTACCAAAAACAACCTTACCATGCATCTCCTTAGCAAGCTCCTCAACAACTGGTCCGATCATCCTGCAGGGACCACACCATGGCGCCCAACAATCTACAACAACAATGTTATATTTCTTTACAGTTTCTTCAAAATCTGCATCTTTTATATTAATTGGTGTATCTTGCGAGTTTTTTTCCATGTCTTTTTCTCCTACGATATATTGTTTTTTATAATACTCAAATTTTCTTTTTCTTATTTCATCAATTTCATTATTTATCATATAAATTTATATTGTATCATATATATTTGTTATCTTGTAAATATTTTCTGATTCTTAGATAACCAATAAATTTTTTTCCATCTACCCATAGGATTGGAGCAGTTATTTGTAAATCATTTAAAACATCATGGTTTTTTGCTTCATCAAGTTGCTCTTTAGACCAGTTTTCTTTGTTATGAGGATATGTTATTATCCTAATATCATTTTTATTTTTTATTATTTCTTTTATCTGCAAGCATTTTTCGCAATTTTCTAATGAGAATAAAATTGTTTTATCCATTCTAACTGCTCCAGTATTATTATATTTACCCTAAACTAAATTTACTTATTTTTTAATTAGAATTTTATATATGAAAAATTCTAATTTTACCAATTTTAATTTACAGTTGAGTAATTAGAACTTCCTTACTAAAATCTTTCTTTTTTCTTTATATTTATACGTGAGTTATTGATAATATTTCAATTTATTTTAAAAATTACTAAATCAAAAAATGAATAAACTCTATTTTTAAATAAAACTGGATTAAAATGGAAATATGAACATTTGAAATTTATTTTTAGTAATAAAAAATAAAAAAAAATTATTTAAAGAAAAAAATAAATTTTTGAAGTATTGGAAAATGTTCCAATAACCTCAAAAACAAAGAATTAAAAGCTACTCTGTTTCTTGGCATAGTGACTTCTAGAGTTGCCCAAAAACTTGTGTATCCCATTTCATCCATTGCCTGTACTTGAATTTTTAGATTACCTGATTTTTTAAATACATGGGAAAACACTACTTCTTCTCCAGATTTATAATATTCTGTCCAACTTATTGTTTCACCATCGCCCCAAGTTATTCTGAAACATACATTATGGTTATCAAAATCAGTTGATGAAATAGTATACTGAATGTTTTGTCCAACTTTTCCGGAAGTTGGTCCATCGATTATTGGTGTATCTGGTGGCTCATTATCAGTTATTTCAACTCTTAGTGGATTTGACCATTCACTGTTTGCACTTTTATTGTCTTTAGCAATAACTTTTACCAAATAAGCTCCAAGTCCAGGCCAAGAATGTGTTTCTGTAACAATTTCTCCAGAGTTATATGGACCTAGCCAGTTAGAGGTTTCTCCATTACCCCAGTCAAATTTATAAAATACCGGTTCTCCATCTGGATCTGTTGTAGAAGTAGTAAAAGTCAAGGTTTGATTGTATATACCATGATCTGGACCGTCTAGAGTCGGTTTTGCAGGCGGAGTACTAAACTCACCTATTTTTATTTTTTGTGCAGGATCTCCAAATAGTAAACATCCTTGAATTATTGCTCTCCATGTTCCATAGGAATAATCCCAGTTTATTGTTGCTGCCATTATATCTTTTGAATAAGCATGAGCTTTTCCAAGCTGCCAAGCATTTAAGTTACCTGATTTATTTTGTAAATCCAAAAAGTAAGACCAGAATTCTTTTGCTTGAAATGCGCTTGAGGAATTAGTACAATATTGATTACCCCAACCGTAGCATGTATTGTATACTACACCAAAAGCAAGTTCAGTGTCTGAATGGAAAAGCATCGAATGAAGTACACCATCATCCTCGTCATCAAAATCACCGCAATGACATCCATAGTCATGTAAAAAGAACGGTTTTGTGTTATGGTAATCGGCTTCCCAACTACTAGAATACACATCTAGCGACATGGTTGGATTTGCATGAGCAATACCACTTGCAATTGTTATTTCATCATTATTAATTGCATTTTTAAAACCATTAATTGCTGCGGATTCAGACCCACCCTGCCAGCCAGGATTTGTTGGTTCGGCAGTCCATAAATGATTCATATCAAATGGATTATCTGGATGTTTACTGTTCCATGTTTCAAAACCAAATTGGAAGCCAACCCAAGTAGGAAATGGACCATCATAATGAGGATCAGGCCCAAGCCAATCATCAGTTCCTTTAACTGCACTATAATCCATAAAATCGTCTCCTTGGCATTGCCATGTAGTATCTCCACCATAAAATCCAGTGTTATCTAGATATTCTAAATCAAAACTTGTTCCATAATAAAGGCTTTTTTTAATCCAATTTGAAACATCTTGGGGTTCAACACAGGTCAGCCGACCAATAAATAATTCTGCATATAAATCAAAACCAGTGTCTGCCTCTTCGCCCCATAAGCTATCACTATCCCCGTTAAACGTGTTATCAAGATTACTCCAATAAATATCGGCGTCAATATCTGTCTCGTAGTTTGTATCCATGTCACGAGCTGGTATAAAACTTGATTCACCATCACCACCAATCAGTATGTAGTCTGTCTCCCAGTCCTGATAAGCATCCTTACAAAACTCTCTAATACGAGCTTGAGAATCATTAAACAATGGAACTGAGTTCTGATAATCAGTACAAGCATTTATATCTTGAACTGTAACTAAGGTACAAGAAAGTCCACTTGATGTTTCATGATAATTCATTAGACTTTCCCAATTATAAGGTATAGAACTTGTTGTATCCCAGTAATTAAGGCTATTATATGTTGTTGTAATTATCACATATTCATAATGTCCACTAGGATCACAAAGACCACCAGGATAATTAAATGTTGGTAGATCTTCTGTGTAAGTATCTAGAATATCATTATTATAAACAAGATTTTCGACCCAGGCTCGGTCTTCAAGATTATTTTGGAAAAATTGATTCATTTCAGTATTATCATTTAGTTCAATATTTACTGTCATTTCTGGATAATATTCAATAGTTGCTTCAACAGGGTTATATTGAACTGGATTCAAATTCACATTAAGAATTGTGTATCCATGAGAGTATCCAATTTGATAATCACCATGCAAATAACCTGGATAAACTGAATTAGTTGAATATACATTATTATTAACCACAAAATCATCAGGTAGCTCTCCAAATGGAACAGGGTTTTGATACGGGAAAATAGGTTTATCAACCAAATCATTAATTTGATATTCAACTGGTGTTCCCGTAATTTGAATATTTTTAACAGTTTTCATTGGTGGCAATAGTAATGATACAGGCTTTATTGGTATTATTGGTTCCCCAGCATTTTTACCAATCGCAAGACACCCTTGCATTTCTATAAGTGTATAATCTTGATTATTTTCAAAAGTTGTTTGGGCTTTTGGTTCCATAAAAAGAAATGTATAGCTTAAAACTTCATTTAAATTAGCTGAAGTTTTATTATTTCCATTAATATTTATTGCTGTAGCCATAGATGCTAAAAGAACTAAAATACAAAAAATTGCACCAATGGCACTGTTGCCTACTATTCTTTTATTTAAAAATTTGTCTTGCATATTTTACCTCCACTATAACAATTTCATAGATATTATTATTTTTAAATCTTAAATTACTAATGAATTATTAGTATATATATTTTAATTATTAATTTTCTAAAAAGTATTTTAAAAATTAATATAAATAATATTTATAATATTGCTATAAATTTTCAAAAAAAATTGGTTAATTTAAAATATATTTTTAAAAAAAATCTTATAAAAATAAACTGCATTCAATTTGTTTAATAGTACTTTAATCAAATATTGCATTTTTAGATTGAACATGCTGTTAAATATCATAAAAATTGAAGAAAACACACTATAACCAATAAACAAGTAAAAAATCTTGTTTCATATAAAAATTCTCCGAAAAAGATTAGTGGGCCAGGCAGGAATTGAACATGCGATCTCCGCGTTGTAAGCGCGACGTCATAACCACTAGACCACTGGCCCATGTTACTTATGTAACATTAATATTATTTTTTCATAACTTTTTTATTTAAATTTATCTTTTAATGATATTATTTATCAATTTATTGTGATTTTATTGATTCCCTGTTTATTAAAGTAGATTACACACTTATAATAGAAACTATGAAATAACCAAGGGGTTAAAATGATTTTTCATATTCACCTTTTCAAATTTTTAACTAACTTAAACGAGTTAATTTTATGAATCATTATCATACTGATAATCCAGGTTTCATATCCCTTTCCTCTGCTTTATTATATTTTTTATGAGAGAAAAACCTTCATATTTCATTATCATTCGAACAAAGTTATGTATCATGAGGATGATTTCGATTTTTGAAAATTCTGAAAAAGTACATTTTATAGGGTAAACTAAGGATACTGAAAAAAATTATAAGTTATGGAGGAGATCTTCATTTTAGAAAAGAAAAAAAATCGAAAAGAAATTTTTTTATGGTTTTTTTTCTCTGTTTTCCTTACGTTAAAACTATGAGGAAAAAAAATAATTGGCAAATTAATGGTAGAATAAATAGTAGCACTTTTTATTCCAGTCGGTATTTCTTTCCTGTAAAAAAGGTGAGGAGTTATAAATGATATGGACCAGCAACTTAGAGATAAATTAAAAAAAGAATTGGAAATTGACTGCCAAAAAGAGGAAACATGCATTATTAAATATATCCAGAGGACGATAAAGGAACTCCATAGAGACGGAGCTGTTATCGGTTTAAGCGGTGGACTGGATTCTTCTATCTCTGCATATCTTTTATCAAAGGCTTTAGGAAAAGAAAACGTGCTTGCTGTACTTTTACCGGAACGGGATAGTTCATCAATTAATCATGAACATGCTCATTTGATAGCTAAAATTTTAGGGCTAAAAACAATTGAGCATGACATGACGAAAACCTTACAGGAAATTGGTATATATGATATTGGTCGAAAGAAGTTGGAGAGTGAAAAAGAGGCTGCCAAGTATGTGAAAAAGACTAAAACTGGAACAGATTTGTTTTTTGGGGGGTATATCTATCACGATTTGATAAGCGCCTTATACGGGGAAGAAACGAGTATGAAATGGAAAATTTATGAAAAGATGGCAAAAAAAGCAATATACGAGGATTTTGCATTTCAAAATACTAAAGTTAAATTGCGTATGGTCTATCTATATTTTTATGCAAATCAATATAATTACTCAGTTATTGGGACTACTGATAAGTCAGAATACTCAATCGCTTTATATATCAACTACGGCGATGGTGCAAATGATATACAAATTTTACGACATCTCTATAAAACTCAGATCAAACAGCTGGCACAATATATGCAATTACCCCCAGAAATCATTAATAAGCCTCATTCTGGGGATCTTTATGGCAACCTACCCCATACATCTGCGCTTGGTATGAGCTATGAAGACCTTGATGTGTTATTACTCGCAATGGAAAAGGGGTATACCGATAAAAAACTAGCAGAGATAGCTCCTATAAAAGGCGTTGATAGTATTAAGCAATTGAAAAAAGTTGCTAGTCTAGTCAGAAAATTACCACTATCACTCTATACTCTCTAAGCAAGAGCTGTTTTAAAAAGAACTCAATCAAGAATTTGTCGTAAAAGAAATATTTGATTACTTAAAAGAATGATTCTCTATGAGTTTAAATCCTTCTCCAAATCCTCAAAAACAAATCCTTTAAAAAAAGGGAAAGCATTGACACGGTTTTAACTAATTTTTAAATGTGCGAATTATTCAGCTTCCGATATTTTTAAAATCAATGTAAGACATCAATTTGACACCACCCTTTACAAAAAGACTTATTTCAATCAAATTAACAGCCATAGTATTACCTTCTAAACCATCCCCATTAGTCATAAAAATAACTCTAACGTCTTCAGTGGGTATATGATACATAATCGACGCGACACCAAAATTAAGACCATAATGACCCATGAGTGTAATATTAAAAAAGAGAGGATGTACCTTAAAAAGCCATGCCAAGCCATAATACGCAGCAATCATGGCATTAAAATTTCCAGGTGGTTGAATTCGATGCATTTCCTCTATCGTATCACTATCAAGAATGCGGACTCCCTTGTATACACCATCATTTACATGAGCGATTAAGAAATGGGAAAGATCAGATACTGTAGAGTACAACCCACCAGCTGGATAATTAAGTATTCTCCAATAAAGACTTGGATGGATGTTACCATCGATGGATATTTCATTGATATGCAAATATGCTTTTTGTTGTTTAAAATAATGATATGGAATTGCAACTTGATCAATTTCAAGCTCTGAGAGATTAAAACTTGTGTTATACATCTTTAACGGGTTAAAAATATGATTTTTACAATAGTCAACAAATACTTCACCTGAAATACGTTCCACAAGATAAGCGATAACGGCAAAATTCAGATGTGCATACCAACTATACTCTCCAGGTTTGTACGTACTGGACCAAAGCGCGGGATTATATGCATCACCAGTAGGGGTTAAATGATCTTCCAGCCAAGGCATTGGAAAAAATGAAAAAGGCGGATCACCAGTGATATTAATCCAATCATATGCTATTGAACGTCCGAACTTTTCATTAATTGGAATGTCATCTCTAATACTCGATGTTTGTGAGAGTAACATACGAAAAGTTATGGGATCATCTGGAAAATATGGATTTCTAAGCGTGAAAGGTAAATAATTATTGACATCTTCATCCAGATCAAAAAATTCTTGCTCCCATAGTTGCATTAATGCAGTACCTGTGACTGAACATGATATATGAGCTATATTATAAATGGTGTTTTCAGTTGCAGATTTCTTGTTTTCAAGATCATAAAAACCATATCCTTTCGACCAGATGACTTCATCACCATCAATAATACAAGCTGACAATGAGGGGAATTTCGAAAGTCTCATTAATACTTCCATCTTCAGATCGAAGAAAATATCACCAAGATCTTTGGTTGTTGTTTTTTCTATTGGCTTTTCAAAAAATAATCCTTGCACGCTATAATTACAACCAAAAAGAAGACCTATTATGATAATTGATACTATTTTTTTCATTTTACTATCCCCCTATATTGTTACTAAAATCAATATGTGAAAACAAGTTGTACCCTCCCTTTTTAAAGAGTACCTGTAAGAAAAAGATCATTGATAATCTTCCAAATACTGGATGACGTTCATTTTGTCGATCTCCATTTGAAAAATAAATTGCCCCAATATTTTCAGATGGAAGATATACCATCCATGTAGAAACACCGTAAGTGTCTCCACTATAACCTGATATGGTGCAATTAAAAATCAATGGATCCTGGAAAATAATCCATGCTAAACCATAATATTGGAGTCCTTCTTCAATATTTCCAGGTGGTTGAATACTATGCATTTCCTTAACTGTATCCTCTTTAAGGATTCGAACATTATTCCAAACACCACCATTCATATGAGCAATGAAGAAATGTGAGAGATCTGATACTGTTGTGTATAATCCACCAACAGGATAGAAGAGAACTCTCCAATATTTATCAGAGGGAGTATAATCACCAAGAAGATAATCTAATTCATTTAATTGTAAATATTCACCGTTATGATAATGATAAGGTATCGCTACTCGCTCAATGTCAAGTTCAGAGAGATTAAAACCAGTATCAAACATCTCCAATGGAATAAAGATATGGTTTTTACAATATTCAATAAATGTTTCACCAGAAATAAGCTCAACTAAATAAGCAATGATGTCAAAGTTCACATTCGCATATACAGATAATTCACCAGGTTTATAAATACTGCTCCATCGATCTTGATAATACCATTTTCCACCTGGTAAAAGATGTTCTTCAAGCCAAGGATAAGGGTAAAAAGAAAACGGTGGATCTTCTGAGAAATTTATCCATTTACTATACGCATTTAACCCCGCTTCAAAATTTAAACTTGAAGAATGAGAAAGTAGCATACGAAATGAAATTGGATCATCTGGAAAATTCGGATTCCTAAGAGAAAACGGTAAATAATTATTGACATCTTCATCAAGATCGAACAGTCCTTGTTCCCAGAGTTGCATTAATGCGGTACCTGTAATTGTTTTCGTTATAGATCCTAAGTTATAGATGGTGTTTTCTGTTGCAGGTTTCTTGTTTTCAAGATCATAAAAACCATATCCTTTCGACCAGATGACTTTATCACCATCAATAATACAAGCTGATAGCGAGGGAAATTTTGCAAGTCTCATCAATACTCCCATCTTCAGATCAAAGAAAAAATCACCGAGATCTGTGGCTGTTGTTTTTTCTGTTGGCTTTTCAAAAAATAATCCCTGTCCACCAAAACTACAACCAATAAAAAGGCCTAATATAATAATTGATAGTATTTTTTTCATATTTTTCCTCCAATAATTAAATTACATATCCTCCAATTTTAAGACTGGGATCACCCAAAACAATAACCTCTTGCAGCGTCACATAATCCTTCCAAGTTTCATCGATGAATGAGGAAATTGCATTCTTGTACATATCAGAAAGTGCAATACCTGGTTCATATGATTCAAAGAATTTAATAATTAATAATCCACCAAATCCAGATGATGGATCATCAAGAACTAAATTACCCATTCGGGTTGCACCTATACTAGCAATAGAACCACCATTCTCATGTTTCAGAAATTCCCAAGCGATACAAGTTTGTAATTTATTAGTATTTATTCCTAGGATTTGTAAAAACCTATCAATTTTCAATAATCCAAATTCCTTGAAAAGCCCATGTATCGAAGCATCAAGCTGTGCATTATAACACCCGCCTATAAAAGCAACAAAAAGTTTATTTGCATTATGAAGTCCTTTAATGAACAATTTATGATAATTAGCAATAGCCATATGTCTACCATGAGCGAAAAAAAGAAATAAACCCGCGCCATCATTTAACTCTTTATTAATAAAACGAGCTTTAAGATTACCCAAAGATTCATACAATTTAACCTGTGTAAAATTTATCAAAATATCTCCAACCAGATCGGTTATAATTTCAAATTGATATCCTGGTTCAGGAAAACCATCCTGACCAGCAAGAATTAACCTTTTAAACCAATCACCAACATGCTGAGTCTCATACGAAATAATTTTATTAACAACAATTTCCAACTCATCAACAGTAGAGCAAGGAATTCTCCCTACACCAACGTCAGGATATAAATCAACCTCATCAACAACCTTAATCTCACCAGGGTTTTCACAATAATTATACGAATAATATTCAGAAAATATATTATCATTATTAGAATCCCAACTGCTGAAATTACCATCAGAATCATAAATATCTGCGTAATATAAATCAGTAATAATATCGTCAACCTGGATTATATTACCAGATGTCCAAATATGGTTCACTTCAGTTTTTCTAATCGGAAGGGTATCTACATCACCAACCAACAACACATACCTAATACCTAGATTTTCTGCGGATTCATAAATACAATATTTGATTTGCTCCGCTTCATCCCGACCATCATATCCAGCATAGATCTCCTCTGTTGTCTTTAAAAATGTCCTGATTCCAACTGAATTCTTATGTACGATCAACTGCTGCAGTGAAGTAAAAAACTTATTTGGTGCAATAATAACCATATCATATTCATCAGCACTTTTTGATACTGAATTTGTTTTTTTAATAGGTGAAGAACTAGCTCCAATTCCACTTAGGATTAATAATCCTATAATTGAAATTATTAAAATTTTTTTCATATTTTTTTCCTCCTTTGATTTTAGATAAATTAATAATATATAAAACATTATTTTAAAAAAATTGCACGATATAACTATTAAACTCTTTAAAAATAGTTATTTTACAAAAAATTTATTTTGTATGTAAATTCCAATTTCTGCATGTAAATTAAGATTCTCGAAGGCTTTGCATTTTTATTCAATTCCGTATCTAAATATGGATTTTTCGATAAACAAGAATTCAAATCCCTTATCCTCAACTATTTACACTAATCACTTTTTCATAAAAACCAATTTTAAAAAGTAAAAAAGAGGGTTTTAATAAGATCGTGGAAAATATCGTTGAATATTTCGTCGAAAATCTTAGAGATTAGGATAAGTTCTTAACCACTAGACCACTGGCCCATTGTTCCTGACGTTGTTCTTAGGTTTCTGACCTTTGGCTTAGATATAACCAAGGTCATCACCTTTTTGCATTTTGTCGGGCAGTAGGACATCGATTCCTGTTTTAAATGTTTTAAGGTCCATTTAGTCTTTATGAATTTTATTTATTAATACCTTTAATATTTAAAGTGAGAGCATTGTTTTAACCGAAAAATTTATTAAGTTATAACGTTATAACATTTATTATGGTAGAAGTATTCGAAGCAAGACTAAGAAAAATAGGTAACTCTCTTGGAATTCTTGTTCCCTCACATATTATAGAAGGACTCGGTTTTCACAAAGGAGACGTAATCCACGTCGCTATTCCATCCACTGAAACAATAAAAAGAAACGAAATACTTTTAGAATTAACCGGTATTGACAAAAAGAAATCTTCTTTTCAAAGAGAAAAAGAGGATCGATATTGATGTTTTTAGACACATCTATCATAATAGAAATCTTTCGCAATAACAAAAACTCAAAAAAATTCCAAGATATCTACAATTATATCAAAGAAGAACCTATCTTCATATCAATCATCCAAATTGGAGAAATCTCGGATTGGTGCCTAAAAAACCATATTGATCCAGAAAAACGAATCGTTAAACTAAAACAAATACTGAATATAATACCATTGAACGAAAAAATATGTTATGATGCAGCTCAAATAAAGTATACAATACGCAAAAAAGGTGTTACAAAATTTGGGCTGCTTGATGGCATTGTCCTGGCTAGCGCACGATCAATAAATCAACGTTTGTTAACGATAGATACTGATTTCAAAACAATAAAAGATGCGATTGTTATTTAATAAAAAGAAAAAGTTTTTAGTAAGATTGTGGAAAATATAGCTGAATATTTCGTTAATTTTTTCGTTGATATAATCGTTGAAAATCTTGGCGATTAAGACAAGTTTATAACCACTAGACCACTGGCCCAGATGATTGAAGTTAAATCCTTTAAGGACATATCATTTTCTATTCAAAACCTTTTCTTAGTCTAAAGACTTAGGTTCTTTTAATGAAAAGAAACAGCAAAAAAATCAATCTCTAAGTAATGTTATTTTTTTAATCAAAAGAAAAATAGTTTAATATAAAAAGTTAATACCTCTATAATATAAAAATAATTTCTTATTTTCTATTAATGGAGTATCATGAAAAAAAACCAAATCTCATCTCTTGAGAATCGTATACATAATGAAACCTTTGATTTGAATCCTGAAGAAATCAGACAACTGGGATATCGTTTTTCAGATATGATAACTGGTTATTATGATTCAATGAGTACAAGTCCAATTGTTCCATCTAAAACTCTGAAACAGCTTAAGCAGTTGTTTGATGAACTACTTCCTCAAGACGAAATGGATTTAGACTCTTTGCTTTTCGAATGCCAAGAGAAAATTATCAACAATGCTGTTCATTTTGGGCATCCTCGTTTTCTTGGATGGGTTCTCAGCTCAGGAACTACTATAGGGGCGTATGCTGAAGGGCTAGCCAATGCATTAAACCAAAATGTTGCATTGTCTGGTGCCGGTGTTGCAACAGCAGTAGAGCTAGTGGTTCTTGATTGGATAAAAAAAATAATTGGTTATGATTCTCATGCTGCAGGAGTTTTGGTCAGTGGTGGATCCATGGCGAATCTCCTTGCACTTGCTGTTGCACGGAACAATCTTAGTGATGATAATGTACGGCAGCACGGACTAGTAAACAAGGCTCCTTTGATAGTCTATACGTCTTCTGAGGTGCATGTATGTATTGATAAAGCTGTAGATCTTCTTGGCATTGGAACAGATAATATTCGTAGAATTCCTGTTGATGCATCCTTCCGTTTAGATGTCAATAAATTAAAAAGAAAAATAAAGGAGGATTTATGCAAGGGTCTTCGTCCTTTCTGTGTCGTCGCAACAGCAGGCACTGTTAATACAGGCGCTATAGATCCTTTGAAGTCAATCGCAGATATCTGCAGACAGTATCATATATGGTTCCATGTTGACGCAGCATATGGTGGTTTTGTTGCTATATCCTCTCATTGGAAGTCATTGATAAAAGGAATTTCACGAGCAGATTCTGTAGTAGTCGATCCGCATAAATGGCTCTTTATTCCTTATGATGTAGGATGTGTTCTTGTGCGAGATCCAAAGAAGATGAAAAAGACATTTTCCTATTCAACAGAGTATATTCCTTTGGATAAAAAAAAGGCAGCATCAAATGACGAGGTTGATTTTGCTGATTATGGCATTGAGTTGTCTCGAAGTTTCCGTGCGCTGAAGATCTGGATGTCACTAAAGCAATATGGAATTCGAAGATACGCGCGGATGATTAATCAGAATATGAATCTCGCAGAATATTGGCGGGTACTAATCGAGAACTCAAAAGATTTTCAGATAATGGCACCTAGTGATTTAAGTGTTATATGTTTCCGTTATATTCCAGAGAAGGCAATGAAAAGAAAAAATCAAAATAAGGAATTATATCTTAATAAGTTAAATCAATTTATTCTGAAATCATTAAGGAAAAATAGGAAATTTTTAATTTCAGGGACTGTGCTCAAAGGTCGATATGTATTACGTGCATGTATTATCAATTATCGAACAACAAAAAAGGATGTACAAGATATCATCGAGGCTGTACGAAATATTGGAAAGAAAAACGACGCTCTCCTTAGATCACGAGGAATTTAAAAAACATTTCTCATATTTTTTGATAATCAAATCTCTTGTATTTTTCTTTTTCTTTATATGATATGTCCCAAAGATATTCAATGATGTGAAGGGGAATTTTTGCTGCCTTTTTAACCATCTTATCAATGACTTCTTTTGAAAGAAAAGGGTAAAGCGGACATTGAATGATAACACATCCTCTTTTTTTGTTTTTGTAAAAAGGAACAACAGGAAAGAGCTTGCAAAGATTAGGTTTCACTTTATGAATTGAACATAAGTAATCCTCTTTAAGATAGGGGCATTTTGAGGCAGAATCTGATTTTATTACGTAGAGGTCTTTTTGAATTTTTTTGAAATAATCTGGAAATCCTGCTTTGAGGATTTGTTGCCGTTCTTTGTGGGTAAGGGACGGTAATAGGAGGGTGCAACAATATGCTTTACAGTGACTGCACACGGTATAGAACATTGATGATGTCGGCATACAAGTTGATAAATTATTTTCAATATATAAGTTTCTTGATATTACAATTTTAGGAATCTTTACAACAATACAATTAATATAAATAGTTAACAAGAGATATTATTGGTGTTTTCTGATGTAGGAAAGAATGAACTTTAAAAAATTATTTTCGCTTGTTTCAGCAGGAATATCATGCGATTTGAAACATAATCAAAAAAAAGTCCTATTAGAGCTTCAACAATTTGGAGTATCACAAGAAAAACAGAGGGTCCTTTTACAATATATAGTCAAAATTAGAAGTATTACTACTAATCCAAAGACACAAGCAAGTTTATTTAAATCCTTTTTCAGAATTGTAAACGAAGATATCGATAAAGATGGGCGAGGAAGCTCTATCATCATTGAAATAACAAAAAAATGTGGGAAAAATTGTATTCATTGCTATTCGAAATTCAACGACAGAACTACAAGTATGACTGACGAGACGCTGGATATCATTGTCGACTATGCAAGAAAAAACTGTAAACACATCTTCTTAACAGGGGGAGAACCAACTATGGATCCTCGTGTGTTTACATTAGCGGAAAATAATCCAGATATCATGTTTTTTATCTTTACAAACGGTAGCTTGATTACATCAGCATATGCGAAGCATCTCTTCAAACTAGGCAATGTCATCCCGCTTATTGGTATCGACGGAAGCGTGCCCTCAACTCATGATGCTTTTCGCGGAAAAGGAAGTTTTAACGAAGTAATGGAAGCAATTAATCATCTGAACAAATCGAATGTTTCATGGGGTTTTATCAGTCTAGTAACAGAGCACAACGCAACAGAAGTTCTGAGTAAAGAATTTCTGAAACATATGGTTCAAAAAGGTGCGATAATCGCCCGCTTTCTTGAATACATACCAGTTGGCCCTAAACCCCTGACTGATTGTATTTTATCCGGGGACACCTACTATTTCCTTGAGAAAAGAAAAAACGAAATCATACAGTCAGGAACTATCTACATGCAAGATATTGCTGAAAAAAAATGTAACGGCTTACTATATTTTTCAGTAAATGGAGATATAAAAAATTGTTTTTGTTTCCATTATGCTAAATACAATGTGACTTTAGGAAATATAAAAGAAAATATCGCCAGGACAAGAAAGGATTGGACATCCTATACATGGGAAGGAGAATGTCCACTCTATTCTGATCCCATAGGCTTTAAAAACCATCTGATGACATGCGGTTGGAAAAACCTCTCCCTAGTCAAAGAGCCCTACCTGAATGATGGTAATCTATCCCAAAAATTACGACGAAATTATGCACAGTTCCTAGGACTCAAAGTAAAGAAAGGACTGTAGTTTTTCTCTGAAACGAAATCAAAATAAGCTATTTTTAATTTAGATATTGTATGAAAAATGTCGTCATTGATTACATGCGACTTTTGAGGATACCAGGACTTTTTGGTCTTGCGATTACACCAGTAGCTGGGGCTCTCAGCGTTGATAACACAAATTTACCTACATTGGTTTCTCTGTTTTTTATTGGTGCGATTTCTAAAATCTATGGATTTGTTATGAACGATTATTTTGATGTAGAACTTGACAAATTAAGTCCGGATCTTTCTCAGAGGGCACTTGTGAAAGGTACTGTTACAAAAAAATATGCCTTAGGTATTATTATCGTTTGTTTTTTTATCGGATATCTAGCAATTTTTGCTTTTTTCTACCAAAATCAGCCTTTTTTCTACACGGGGTTAATCTGTATTATCATTGCAGATGTCCTTTGTTTCATTTATAATAAATATGGGAAGCGCTTCATTGGTTCTGATTTGCTTATCGCACTTGCTGAATCTTTGTTTTTTCTTTTCGGAGCATTGGTAGTTCTTCCCAATGGTTCACTTAGCATTCTTACGTGGATTCTTTTTGTGATTCTCTTCAATGAGCAATTATATATGAATGCAATAGCAGGAGGACTGAAGGATGCTGATCATGATTATCGCATGAATGTAAACAATATTGCTCTTAAAAGTGGGGTTACTGTTGGCCCAGAGAATGAATTATTTATCCCTTTCAGTTTTAAGATATTTGGATTAGGTGAGCGTCTTATCTCCTCATTCCTTGTCTTTGTTCCTTATCTTTTTTTGGGGATTGTGTATGAACTTTGGCAAATAGGACTTTTAGTTCTAATAATAGCTCTTCTTATTACTGAATGTATATATATGTTAAATAGAACGCGATTTGACAGAAAAGAATTAAGGAGACTAATCGGGTTCCAGTTGATAACGTGGCTGCCATTTATACCTATCATACTCGTTTCCATTGTAGGTCTATTTTATCCAGTTATTCTTGTTATTTTAACATTGTTTAGTTTTATCATCTTTTCCTATTTTATGGGACAAAAACTTGATACACTACAAATATAAGTGAGATCCATCCCATGTTCTTATAATAACACTAGCCATGCGGTTATAATCATTATAGCAAAAAAAATATTAAAAAAAGTTCTTCGAATATAACGCTCTAAGTGATAAAATAAGTCCTAAATTGTTTTTCTTATAAACTTTTATGCAACAAAATTTGTATAATAATTGGTATAAAAAATTATAAGTAAAGTTTTTAAATTAATTATTCATATAGCTATACTAAAACTAGAGGAGATGTGGAAAATAATATGAAGATATGGAATCCAAATGAGTTAATTGGAAAAGAAGTTTTTGACGCAAATGGTAACCCAGTTGGATGGGTTGATAAAACATGGAACAGCTGGAATAACGACTTCCCAGGGTATTTCTTTGGAATAAAAATAAATGACTATGCAAGAAATACATATTTTAGAGGCGCAAATAAACTGGTACCCGTATACAATGATTACATAAGAAATGTTAGTAATACAGTAACATTAAATAAAACAATGGATGACCTATGCAAATACTGGAATAAAACGATTCCTTGCGGTCCAACAACCTGCCCGATTGAGGAAATAATCGAAATGCCTGTATATGACAAGTATCATTCACGGGTTGGAACATTCACAACTTGGGTGGAAAATAACGGACAAATTAATAACCTTGGTGTGTTACTCGATCCATATATCTGTGATACATGGCATCTACCATATAATACAACATTTCCAATAGAACCTACTCACATAACCTATGCAAAAAATACAATAACCTTAGACCAGGCATTAAACGAGCTGAAAGAATATTGGCAGCAAAAACACCAACACTAAAATAAAAAGAATTAAATAATATAAATTTAGAGGAGAGATAATTGTCTCTCTTTCTTTTAATTTTCTTTCTAAAGTTAGCTATGTCTACCAAATATACTAGTATTAGATAATCCGCTATAAATAATTTTTATAGAAATAACCAGCTAGGTAACTGAACCAAAAGTTCAACAGCCGAAATATATTTCTTGTCTTAGTAATTTATTATTAGAAATATTAGAGCTACATTTTTGTCGAAAATCATATTAGGGCTCTTATTATTTGAAAAATATTTGGAAAAATATCCTTTAAATATTATAGAACTCTAAGTTTTAATGGATTTGCTAATGCTCTATTTTTTAATATATTTATATTAAATTGAATCTGTTGATTTACTCCTAAAAGAACATCTTGTGCTTTCGATGTTATTGTAAAAGATCCGCTTTTATTATATGTATGATTAAATGTTACTACAACACTTGATTCAAATGGTCCTGTCCAATAATCAAATGTTTGATCTCCCCAATAAATATAGTAGTACAAATCATGATTGTTTGGATCTTCCGCAACAATTGTAAAATCTAGTTGTCTTACAGCAAAAGCAATTTTTGGTCCTTTCATAGTTGGTTTTTCTGGTGGGTCATTCAGAGTAAAGGCTGTTATTAAAAATATTGGAGAGTTAGAAGCTACTAATATAAGTTGGAATATTAACATAATTTCTGGTTATTTATTTAGAGGAGAAAAAACATCAGGTAAAATAGATAAAATTTTACCTGGAGAAGAAATTACAATAAAATCTAAATTAATTTTAGGTTTAGGTAGAACAGGTATAACTGTTAATTCAAGGATACAAGATGGAGGTTTAGACATAAAACATGTAGATGCATTTATTTTTATGTTCCTCATAAGAATTAAAAATATATTTCTATAAATGTACCTTATATTCAATTTTAATCATTAGAATTAGATTTTTCAGACCTAAAGTCTTCTCTTGTTGCCTTTTCCAATTCCATTGTTTCTTGTTTGACAATTTCAAGTATTCCTAAAATTGATACGATACTAAGTTTGTTTAAATATTCGCGACAAATATTCATTAACTCGCCATGAAATTTTACTTTACATTCTCTATACTCTTTTAGTGTACTACCAACTTCATTATTTGAAAACATGATTTTCCTCCAATTTTTGTATTAATTATTCTCTTGAATAACCTTTCTAAATAAAAGAAAAAAATTCTTAGAAGAATAAAACATTATATTGTTGGTACTTAATGAAATTAACTCCGCAAAAACTCTACATAAAACTCTATAAGAAATTCGGGGATCTGAATTGGTGGCCAGTAGATGAAAAATATCATGAAAAAACTGGTAGTGACCCCCGATGTGAAATAATAGTTGGAGCAATATTGACCCAAAATACAAATTGGCCAAATGTTGAAAAGGCATTAGAGAACCTTAAATCAGAAAATATGCTAGATATTAAAAAAATATCTGAGATAAAAATAGTAAATCTAAAAAAAATAATAAAACCCTCAGGTTTTTATAATCAAAAAGCAAAACGTCTTAAACGTCTTACATTGTATCTTAAAAACAACTATAATTGTAATCTTAACGAGTTTTTTAGTAATGATTTACAAAAAATTAGAAAAGAATTACTATCATTAAATGGTATAGGTCCAGAAACAGCAGATTCAATTTTGTTATATGCTGGTAATCTACCTATTTTTGTTGTTGACGCTTACTCAAAACGAATCTGCGAAAGATTACCTCTTTACACAAACTTAACATATGATGAAATACAAAATTATTTTCAAAATGAGCTGTTAAAAACATATAAGATAGATGAAATAACAAAAATATACAATAAGCTACATGCACTTATGGTAAATTTAGCAAAAAAATATTGTAAGAAAAAACCTGATTGCACTAATTGTTTTCTTAGAAAAGATTGTACTTTTAAAAAAACAACTATCCCAATAAATCTCGTATCTTATCACTAACAACTTCAGCTGGGATATCAGGAAGAGAAATAAACTGAGTAGAACCAAGATGACCTTTTCCAGATGATTTAATAATTATAAATCCAGCATTCTCAATTTCTTTTAAGTAGGTCCAAAACATAGTATGAGTCCTAGGTTTTTCATTGTACTCCTCACAAGTTATTTTATATGTTTTCTCAGCATCACCAGTGTTTACATAGGCAGTTGCATCTTTTTTTAATCGTTTAGCAATAGCATACAATGTTAACAACTGATGACGACCCAAATTCTTTAGCTTTGATTCAGTCACAATAGAATAAGTCTCTGCTTTTGCAGCTCGAACATGCTCAGGTGCGACAACATCAACATGCTGGTGATCTGCTGCAATACCCGCCTTCCATAACAATTCAATAGCAAAACGTGCATCGCCCCATTCAGAAGAAATATCGGCAATTAATTCTATACAGTCTTTATTAACGGTTCCAAGATGAAATGCCAAATTTACTCTTTGTTCAACAATATCATGAAGTTCATCACGAGTGTATTTATCAAAAGATAAGACGTTACTACGTTTAAAAGTACTAACTGAAGAAGAATCCAACATTTGAATAACATCTTTCTGTGAAATTAAAAGGAGTGAAACAGGAATTTTTTCTATAAATGATTCATCAGAAAAACGGGTTAAACTATATACAAGACCTGAACCATTTTTATTAATAAGAGCATCAACCTCATCAAGAACTACTAATAGTTGTGCATTTCTTCTTTTAAGTTGTTTACGTAACACTTCTAACATTTCTTGAACTGAAAAACCTCTATCTGGGAAACGAGAATCAAAATGATTTAAAATGCCAAGTAAAACCATTGCATCGGTTGATCTTTTTCTACAATTAATATGAATATATTCAATTATTTTTCCCTGTTTTCTAGCTAGATTTACTATAGAATTACAAAATCTTTTAGCAATAACTGTTTTTCCAGTACCAACCGGCCCTTTTATTACAACATTTTGAGAAACACCTGAAAGTAAAGGTTTAAACATCTGGGCAAGAAAACGTATCTGTTCATCTCTATGAATAAGTTGCTCAGGAACATAATCAAAATCTAGAGCATTAGGATTCTTTATTACAGATGATGACATTAGTTCATCTTCTATGGAACTACTCATTGATTCCAATATACACTAGTATATCATAAATCTTTATCTTCTTCATTAGAATAAATATTATAGAGCAATAAACTATATGATTTTTACATGGATGATTTTTCTAGTAATAAAAATTCATTAGAATTTTTAAGAAATGAATATAAAAAATACTATGAAAAAAACAAAATTGAATTACCAGATCGATTCGGAAGAAGAGAGTTTGCATTTATATTTTTTGGCGGTAAAGGTATGCTTCGACATATTGGTTTTGAAAAGAAAAAACAGTTTTCAGATTTTATAATAGAAAAAATCCCAAGTGATATTTACTATTCATCTGCCTATTATCAAAAACCAGATGCACCAACTATGCAAGAAAAAAATTGGATGGGAGCAGAACTTATATTTGACTTAGATTCTGATCATCTACCTAACGTTGAGAAATTAAATTATGTTCAACAATTAGAAATAGTAAAAAAGGAGTTTTATAAACTTGTTAATGATTTTTTATTAAATGATTTTGGTTTTGATGAAAAATATATTGAATTATATTTCAGTGGAGGCAGAGGATACCATTGCCATGTTAAAGACCCAAAAATTCTAGGATTAGATAGTAGTGAAAGAAGAGAAATTGTTGACTACATTACTGGATTAGATATAAAAGATTCTTTAATTTTTCATGAACAGATAACTGGAAGTAAAAGATATGGGAGAAGAAGTTATCCAAGTGGAAAAACATTGAAAATGCCGACACCAAATGAGCCAGGTTGGAGAGGAAGAATAAGCCGTGGAATAATAGAAATAATAAATGAAATAAAAAAATCCAATGATCCAATAGGGAAACTAAAAGAATATGGGGTAAAACAATTTGATGCTGAAAAACTACTTGAAGATCTATCAGAAGAAAGAGTAGAAAGAATAAAGGAAGGTAGATTAGACCAATCAAAAACAATTCGTAAATTTTTTCTTAATAGCGCATTAAGAAAAACAGCTGTTTCTATGTGTGCAGGAGAAACAGACGAGCCTGTTACATGTGATGTTAAACGTCTTATTAGACTTCCAGGCTCTCTGCATGGAAAAACAGGTTTTAAAGTTGAAAAAATATCATTAGACACATTAAATAAATTTGATCCTTTACAAGATGCTGTTGTTTTATCAGATGATCCTGTTAAAATTGAATTAAACCAATCTTTTAGTATTAAAATGAAAAAGCAAGAATTTAATCTTAATAAAGGGGAAAATGAAGTCCCAACCTTTTTATCTGTTTTTTTAATTGGAAAGAAACTAGCAAATATTTTTTAATATAAGTAGCTATTCAAAATACAAGAAACATATGGATGAAGAAATCAACTATAGAACTCTTAGAAAAATTCAGGAAATAGAAAAAAATTCCCCAGTATTGTCAGAATTAAAACCCGATTTTTATATTGCTTTCATGGGATATTTAAAAAATTTGAATAAAAGACTTGATTTAGAAAAATCATCTCAAAAACAAATATTAATAAGCGATGAAATAGAAAATACAAAAAAAATTGGAATTAACATATATGAACAAAGAGAGAAAAAGATTTTATTAGCAGCAATTTCAAAAGCACGGGGAGGCAATCCAGATCTTAAAAATATAACTCAAGAGGAAAAAATTCTATTTGATTCAGTTTATGAACTTATATTAAAATCACGTAAAATTACTTTAGAAATTGAAAAATTAATTGAAGAAAAAGAAACCAAAATGGTTGAATCACAGGGGATATCAATAAATAAAAATAAAACTGAGGAAAAACAAGAAAATCCAAATCCAATTTTAAGAATGACTCAGGATATTCCAGAGTTTATTGGAACTGATGGAAAAAAATACAATCTAAGTAAGAATGACATTATTTCCTTACAAGATAATATGAGTGATATGCTCATAAAAAGAGGAGTTGCAGAAAAGATTAACTGGTAGCTTAAATTTTTATATTACCTCCTTATTACCATTTCACTTTGAATTTATATTGAAGGAATACACTATGAAAATACCAAGAAAAATCAAAAGATATTGCCCAAAATGCAAAAAACATACATTACATGCTGTTGAAAAAGTTAAAAAGAGAAAAGCTAGTGAGCTTAAACGTGGTCAGAGAAGATTCCGTCGCGCAACAAGTGGATATGGAGGATTTCCTAGACCAAAACCAGAAGGACGAGAGAAGACAACTAGGAGAATTGCATTAAAATATACTTGTTCTGAATGTAAAAAGAGCCACCAAGTGCCAAGTTTAAGGGCAAAAAAATTTGAGATAGGTGAGTAATTTATGGAGAAACCTGAAAGTAAGTTTGTTAAAGTTAGATGCAAAGATTGCGAAAATGAACAGGTTTTATTCGATAAAGCCAGTACTATAGTATCGTGCCATATCTGTGGCAGTAAATTAGCTACTCCTACCGGTGGAAAAGCAAAAATAAAAGGTGAGTTGTTAGAGTTAATTGAATAAACAAAGGCTTAATATTATGATAAAAAAAGATTATCCAAAAGTAGGAGATCTTATTGTTGGTACTGTTATAAAAGTTCAAAATTTTGGAGCATTTGTAACATTAGATGAATACCCAGGTAAAGAGGGTTTTATACATATAGCTGAAATTGCAACGGGATGGGTTAAGCGTATACGTAATCATATAAGGGAGAAACAAAAAGTCGTTTGTAAAGTAATGCATGTAGATAAAATAAAGAATCATGTTGATCTATCACTAAAAAGGGTAAACGAGCATCAAAAAAGAGAGAAAATTCAGGAATGGAAAAATTCTCAAAAATCTGAAAAACTTCTGGAAATGCTCTCTAAAAGATTAAATAAAAGCATTGACAAATGTTATGATGATTTTGGTAATATTTTAATAAAAAAATACGGTTCATTGTACGCAGCATTTGAGGAAGCAGCATATGATATTGAAACCCTTAAAAAAGATGGTTTTAAAGGGGACTGGCTTAAGGATTTTGAAATAATAGCAAAAACAAGTATAACCATTCCTTTTGTAAACATTAAAGGTTATGTCGATGTTACATCTTGGCTGCCAGATGGTATTAATCATATACGTAATGCACTAGTGGAAGCTGAAGAAAGTCAATTTGAGGATGTAAAAATTGAGATTAAATATATTGCAGCACCTCATTATATGATATCAGTTAGAGCACCTGATTATAAAATAGCAGAATATGAAATGAAAAAATCTGTTGAAAAAATACAGAATTTAATAAAAAAATATTATGGGAATTGTGAATTTCATCGTAAGTTAGAGGAATAGATGTCAAATCTTCTCTATTGTAAAAACTGTAAAGTATATACATTAGATAGTATATGTAAAAAATGTAAAAAAGTTACTATATGTAAAAATCCTCCTAGATTTTCACCACAGGATCATTATGGTGTATATAGACGAAAATTAAAAAAATTGGAAAAAAGTGGATAAATATGGATCTTGTAACAGTAAGATATATAGCAGAAAAACCTAAGCTTAAAAACCCTATTTTTATTGAAGGATTACCTGGCATAGGTAATGTTGGAAAGTTAGCTGTTGAACATTTAATTGATAGCATAAATGCTATTAAATTTGCAGAGATCTATAGTAAAGATTTCCCACCTCAAGTTTTTATTAATATAGATGGAACAGTTAAACTTGTTAATAACGAGTTTTTTTATTGGAAAGCAAAAAAATTAGGTCAGAGAGACATAATACTTTTAACAGGTGATTATCAAGCTCTTTCTTCAAACGGTCAATATGAGTTAGCTGAGAAGATACTAGATATTGTCGAAGAATTTAATGTAAAAGAAATATATACATTGGGTGGATATGGTTTAGGCCATGAGATAAAAGAACCTAAAGTTTTATGTGCTACAACTGATAAAGACCTTGTTAAGTTAATGAAAAAATATGGTGCAATTTTTAAGAAAAATGAACCTGGTGGGGGTATAGTAGGGGCTAGCGGTTTATTACTTGGTCTTGGTGAAATGAGAGGTTTAAAAGGTATTTGTCTAATGGGTGAAACACCAGGATATTTAGTAGATCCTAAGAGCGCAAAAGCTGTTTTAAATATTTTAACGAAAATAACAAAAATTGAGATAAACTTATCAGCCTTAGAACAAAAAGCAAAGGAAATCGAATATATAGCACAGCAATTAAGAGAAATGGAAAGCCCCTCAAAAGAAAAATCAGAAGAGTTAAAATATATTGGTTAAAAATAACTATTTTTTAAATATTTTAAACTATTTCAATTTTATTTGCTATTAATATAACAATATTATTACCCGGAATACCTATATTCACTTCTTGCAGATCACCAGTAAAGTCAAACTTAACACCGTTTCTTAGTATATCAGAGGCATTTATGACTCCAGTATAATCTAGTCTCAGAGAAGATTTTCCTGTTACATCTGATGTTGTAGAAACAATGGCAGTTGCATCACTGTCATAATAACCTCTAATTACTATTGATTTGTTAATATAGTTATCTTTGTTTCTTAGCACTTCTTCAACAGTTAGATAATTCTCTTGAGCAGGTAAGTTAATAATGATATAATAACCAGCAAAGATAATTAGAATTATAGCTGAAATAATTAGAATAGTTCGATTTTCAATTTTTTTACCCTTTATCATCATCTTAATCAACAACCTCAAATATAGTAATTATTTAAAACTCTATGCTTCTAGATTAATGTTGTATGTTTTTTCAGGATTAATTTTGTGGATTTCATATGCATCTTTATCACTTAAATTATTTTTTCTTATAAGTTCTATAGTTCTTTTTGGTACTATTTTTGGACCAAGAACAGCTCCAGGTCTACGAGGATCATCAATATAATCTGTTTCCATCATAAATCGTGTGCCTTTCTTTAGAGCTTCAGTAATATTTTTTTCACTAGCTAAAACAGATGGCATAATACCAAAATTTTCGTTTTCAAATATTAGTGGTGGTGAAAAATGTTTTACTATTTTATAAACTGGTAAACCAGCCTTTTTTCCTAATTCAGCAAATTCCTTACACTGAGAAGGGGTCGTAGACTCAGTATGTAATATCACAGGAACGTCAACATCTTTAGCTCTTTGCATTCCATAAAAAATAATCTCATTTGAATCTATTATAACCTGTTTATCAACTTCAAAATGTGGTCTTCCTATTTCTCCTATCCCAATGCATTTTTTTTCCTCACAAAGCTTTGCTGCATCATCTATTCCTTTTTTCATTATTGATATAGCTGATTCTCTTCCAAATTTTTCAGAAAGTTTTAAGTAATCAACAGGATAAGGCCCAACAGTAACAAATACGCCGACTTCGATTTCTGAACGAATTTCATCAGCAATAAGCAAGGTTTCATTATAACATTCTTCATAACTTTTATTTTTTAAAACCAAATTAATCATGGGATATTGACATAGAACAAAATGAGTACCACCAGCGGATTTAAAATCTTTTATAGCATTTAAAAAAAATCCGTCTCTTCTTAAATGAATATGATTATCAAATATTATTAATGGTTTATCAAGGATAATATATACCTCAATAATCGAAACAACGAGTAATCTATATATTTATGGAAATATCGAGGAATATATTTTTGATAATATTCTAAACAACAATCATGATTGTGTAATGCGAGCCTTAATCCATCATCGTTGCAAAAACATTAATATAACATTCCAATTAACATATATTAATAAATTTTCCATAAAAAAGCAAAAAGTATATAAATGATTTGCGATACAGTAGAATATATGCAATTATCACAAATTGAATTAAAAACATTAGAACAAATAGCACAAGGTAATAACGACATTAAAGAAATTGCGAGAAATCTAAATAGAGACAAAAGTAGAATATATAGAACAAAACAAGAATTGATAGAAAAGGATATTCTGCGATTTTCTAATGGAAAGTTGGAACCTAAAAGACTAACGTATATAGTAATTCTTTTACAATTACTTTCTAAATATCCAAATTTAGTTCCTCTTCTTTCAGGATCTGGCATCCCTGTTCTTACTGCGTTATTAAAATTTAATACAATTAAAGAAATAGAGGAAAACACAGATTTTGAAAAAAGCATAATTTATAGGAAAATAAAACAAGCAATTCTTATAAGTTTAGTAATTCAAATTCATAAAAAAACGTATGCTCTAAATGAAAAAGTTTGGAATGATTTGATTAGATTTCTTGAAGAATTAAAAAAATATGAAGAAACAACAGATCCAAGAATCCCAGCTAATTCAACAATTTATTATAAAACTAATGAAGAAATAATATTTTCAAATAAAAACGAGTTAGAAGCCAAATTAACCGGTTTTTCTACCTATAATCAGTTTGGAATAAAACTACTTCTTCCAACACATTATTATTACTTACCTAAAAAAAGCCTTTTAAAAGAGGAAGTTTTTACACATTCTCTATATATTACACAAAAAGAAACCGATATCCGAAATTTAACATTCGTTGGATTGTTTTATAGAAAATACAAAAATGAATTAGAGAAAATTAAGCATCCTATTTTAGATAAAATTAAACTTGTTTTAAATGGAGAAAATATAGAAGGATATCCAACATTGGAAGAATTAAGAGAGAAGGCTGAAATATATGATATCAGACTTTAAACAAATCGAAGAATTATTCGAAGAAACTAATCAACAACTCACAAGCAATATAAACATATATATCATAGGAGGTGCAGTGCTCCTCCATCAGGGTCTGAAAGCCGCTTCAAAAGATATTGATGTAATAATACCAAACAAAAAATCATACAGTACTCTTCTCAAAGCTCTTACATCAATCGGTTTTAAAAGAAAAGAGCCAACTGAAACCTACAAGAAAATGGAGATAAACGTAATTCTGGAAAAAGGAGATTTTCGTTTTGATTTATTTCTTCAAAAGGTGTTTAAAAAAATATCACTAACAAATGAAATGAAAAACAGAGCTATAAATATTTTAAAGATTAAACATCTAAACGTTTTTCTGTGTTCTAATGAAGACATATTCATATTCAAATCGATGACTGAGCGAAAAGGGGATTTAGAAGACTGTATTACAATAGCAAAACGGGGAATTAATTGGGATATTATCTTAAAAGAGATTCAATCCCAAATAAAACATAGCGGAGAAGATGTATGGATAACGTGGATCGGAGAAAGAGTAGACATCCTTGAAGATGAAGGAATTAATATCCCTATAATGAAAGAAATAAATAAATTGAGAGATAACTATTTTGAACAAATTGAAAAAATATCAAACAAAAACAAAAAAATCTAATCAAAGAACGTTATTACAGCTATGGTTTTCCTTAAAAATTCTCATCATGTTTTATGATGCTAAAAAAATAGATTCTAATCACAAACTAAGTCCAACAGGAGAACCCTATCATGATTCCTTGAATGCTTTATACGAATTTTATCTTATTTTGCTTCTTCATATAAACCTAATACGTTTCCTTCGGTATCCTTGAATATAGCCCACCAACCCCATTCGCCCATTTCCGTTTTCGGCATAATGATCTTTCCACCATTTTTTTCTATAAGTTTACATGTCTTATCTATGGAGTCAACGGTCACGTAGTTAACAAACGGCTCATCTGGCATTTCTCGTTTTACAAGACCTCCATTTATGGCACCAGGCTCTTTAGGTGTCCACTCGTCGTCTCCGACCTCCGTGGTCATTACGAAATAATATTCTTCGTCCTTGTCATCATATTTTTCTATCTTCCAGTCAAATATTTTTTCATAGAACTTTTTTGCTCTTTCAATATTATCTGCCGGTATTTCAAAATGCGTTATCGGATTTTTCATAACATTTCACCTCTTCTTTATCAGGAAAACAGAGCTAATAAATTTAATTTAAAAATAGTTTAAGTTTGATTGCATTTTGATTAAATACACTTTTATGATTCTGATAGCAGTTTGAATTTTATTATTAATCCATCAATTCTGCAGAAGTAACATTGATAAACGGATTACCAGAACCAATTGGTAATTCTCCCACTGTTCCGGTAATTCTCCACATTTCAGTAGTTAGTGCGATACTAGAAGGAACATTTAATTCAACCACATATTGGTAATTTAATGCTGAATCGTACATAGTAGCCACACCAGGTGTGTCATTAAGACCTGGTTGTGTAAATGCTATATATCCTTCTAAAGTAACTGTTTTTCCCAAATATTTAGGAAGATTATCAGTTAATTCTTGAAAACTTACTAAATTACTATTTTCTTTTTGTTCGCATCCACTTAATCCAACAAAAACAAACAAAACTATTATGCCAATTATTGCAAGTTGTTTTTTCATTTTTCCTCCACCGAATTACAATTCAAAATCAACTAATGCTTTATAAATTCTCAGATTATCTCTCTCCATCACTCCTAAATCATAAACCAAGAATTATCCAATTATGATTCCTTGATTAAAACCTGCTAGGTATGATAATTATATCTACAAGATTATCAAATATTATCAATAAAATCTCACCTCTTTATTTACATGACTAAGAGATACATATTCATAGAATATAATATTGATAATACTTTCCAAATAAATATCAATATCTATTACTCATTATTTTTTCTAAGCTTTCTAAAATAATATAATACACCATTTTCATTTTTTTGGTTATTAACTGTTATTTTGTCAATTACAACTTTTGCTAAAATCCAACCAAAATATCCCATAAAAAATGTTAAAAATCCTGTTATACTATAACCAATAATAATTTTTAAATAACTGTTTACACTAATTAAAAATAAAACTATTATCCCAAAAGTAATAAACAAAAATATAGATATTAAAACCCATCTTAAGGAATGAATCTTTGTTTTTATAGTCCTCTGTGAAAGTCCCTTTAGTAATATTTTTCTGTTTTTGAATTTCATAGAATTATGCGGGTTTATTTTTTGTCCTAACATTTTTTCCCATCCCTAGAAATAAAATTTTTTGGGGAGTGATCCCAATAAAAAAGTAAGAACATGGTTGATATAAAAAGCTGTTTCGCAGATATATATGCAAGTATGAAACAGATGCATATGCACACCTTTTTTTTAAAAAAAAATGAAAATTTGTATTGTTTAGGCTTTTCAAAAATATTTAATAGTTGAATAACAATCCTATCTAGGGTGCTGGAGAGTAAATGCTGTCTGATTTAGAAAAAATAGATGAAAATGGTTTTCTAAAAATAAAAAAAATTGAGAAAGAGAAAGAAGAACTATTAGATGAAACTTTTAAAAAGGCTGAATTATTAAAAAAGAAGAAAAAATTGTTAATAAAAGAAAAAAAGAAATTAAAAAAATTTTTCCCAACATTCGGAGTTATTTTTATTATAATTGCGATTGTAGCATTATTTATTATTAACTTTTTACCATGGATGTATATAAAATATAATAATTCGAATTACGAAGAGGTAGAAGGTTTTTTTTATAGAGATTTTAAAACTAAATTTGAGCATAAAGAGATATTAGACCTCATGGGTTCAAAATGTGATAATTGTAGTAGTTATAGTCATAACTATATTGGATTATCAACAGATGATTTCGTATATTCGCCACAATATTGTTTTTACGGATTTATTGCTCTAATTTTATTAGGTTTAATTTCTATAATATTTGCAATTATTGATAAATTCCGTAATTTTTCTATTAAATCATATATTTTATTTTGTTTTATATCTGCCATAGTAGAGATAATTATTGGAGTATATATATTGTCATTATGTGTAAAATTTCTCGGTGCAAATTTTCTTTTATTTTATAATAAATCTTTAATTGAAAGTATTGGTTTTAATAATGTTAAATTATTAATTTTGGCACCAATACTACTAATTGTTTTTGCTTTTATAATAATCAAAGGCGCAATGATAGCAGTAGAACTAAATTTTAAAGAGTTAGAGAAAAGAAATGAATCAGATAAAACCTCCAGATTTTTATCTACATACAAATATGGGAGTAATATTGAATGAGTTTTGAAATAAATAAAAAAATAAGGGGTTATTGTTCTTGGATACTTATTTTATGTATAATTAATCTTTTTATTATATCACTAATACCATTGATCTCGATTGTTGAAAATGTTTCAAATGACGAATTATATTTTAATAAAATAATGATGGATAGAAGTGAAAATAATCAAATAAAAAATATTGCTGATTATTTATCTTTTATAATTGATTTATTATGGATTGTTATAATTATGAATTCAATTTCATATCTTAGTTTTTCTGATTATTTATCTAAAAAATTTCCAAGGTTTTCTAAAATAATGATAAATACCTCTTATATTAACTTAATAATAAATATTTTAATTTTTTATCTCCAAATAAATCTAATAAAAAAAATTACGGAAAATGATAATATTTCTCTTGCATCTGTATTTTCATTTATAAAATTCATATATATACCTTTGATAATTAGATTTTTAATATTATTTTTTTCAATTATGTATACCCTATATGTTATTCTTAATGTTATAAAAGAAAAAAAATTTTTAAAAATTGGTGAAAAACAAATCGATGAAAAATTTTTAATAAAAACTTCAAAAAAAATAGATAAAAAGGAACCATTTTCTGAAAAAATTATACCAGATTATAAGTAAGAAATAAAACACATAAATAAGAGGGATTGGTTAGAAGCAGAAAAAGAACAAAAAACAGGTTTAGAAATTAAATCTGAACAAAAATTATTAGAAGGAAAAAATTTTATTAAAAAGAAAAAAAGTTTTGAAAATAATCAAGAGGAAGAAATTAAATTTATAAAATCAGAGAACAAAATTAATTTAGAGCCTTTTCCTGCTGAAAAACCTAAAGAGAGACCAAAAGAATTAGGTGAAATACAACTATCACAACAATTCGAAAAAGCATTGTCTTCAGCTGTTGAAAAAAAACAGACTGAAACAAAAAGGCAGGTTCCTTCTGAAACAATGTTTGATACAAAACATGAAAAATTTAAGAAAATAACACCACAAACAGAAGTAAAAATTGAAAATTCTGAAAATTTATTAAATGATGAAAAAAAGGAATTAAAGAAAAAAATAAACATTAGATGCCCACAATGTAAATTTGTTTTTCCATTTGAGAAAAAGGAAAATACTATAACTGTTAAATGCCCAAATTGCGGCAAAGAAGGAGTAATAAAATATTCAAATGAGATTCTTAAATATCCGCCACTATCCTAATAACATCTCCATCTTTTAATTTATAATCCGCACCCACTACACGGTGTGTTCTTGCATCGATTGCTCTTATGAAATGATCGCCTAAATCTGTATGAACTTTATAGGCTAAATCCTTAGAAGTACTTCCCCTTTTCATAAAATGTGCATCGGGTAAAATTCTTCCCTCTTTATCAGTTAGATGTGTTTCATCTTCTACTGGATAAACCACTATCAAATCAAGCATTTTAACTGCCTCCTCTATACATTTTTGTATTCCTGTTGAACCAAATTTTTTTAGAACATGATCGCGGATATAATTAAGGACTTTAAGTTGTGCTTCACTAAGATCGGATTCTTTTGATATATTAAAATTGTTGCTACCAGGTTTATATTCAATTAATCCTTTTTTTGCTGCATTTTTTAGTGCTAGTTCAGATTCAGCACTTGTTGGGACTACAATGTATCCCTTTTTTCTTATATCGTCTGCTTTAGATATTAGATTATCAGGAGCAATATCACATTTATTAAATGCAATAAGCATAGGTTTACTTACTTTTTTAACATAATCAGAAAGTTTTAGAATTTCATCATCTGTCCATCTTGAGGGTTTAATACTATCAAGATTAAGTTTTCTTATAGCATCATGTATATGTTCTTCTTTAATCCCAAGTCCTGTTAGTTTTTCTGCAAGCATTGATTCAATTTTTTTCTCCTCAAGTTCACATCGTCTAGCTACAGCTTCCCAGCCCTTCTTTATAATTCCCATTAACCAATAATTAATCTCTCTTTCTAGAAATTCTACATCGTCCACTGGATCATATTTACCTACGCCACATGGATTACCTTCAGTATCGGTACCACCAGAAGAGTCAACAATATGAATTAAAGCATGAGCCTGCCTTAAATCATCAAGGAACTTATTGCCAAGACCTCTACCCTTGCATGCATCTGGAACAAGCCCTGCAACGTCAATTGCCTCGATTGGCACAAACCTTGTGCCATTAATGCATTTGGAATTATGGGGAGTGCATTTTACATTAAATTCTTTACAGGGGCAGGGTTTATTTACATACATAACACCCCTATTAGCATCAATTGTAGTAAAAGGATAGTTTGCTATTTCAGCATGTGCATCAGTTGCTGCATTAAAAAAAGTGGATTTACCTACGTTGGGTTTTCCAACTATCCCTATTTGCATACCCATTTTTTTTACTCCAATATGTTTTTTACTTCGTCAATTACATTTGCTTCGGTTTCAAATCGTTTAATTTTTTCATCCATTTTAATCTTTGAGGGTGATATAAATGATACTCCTTCTTTAGCAAATAATTCTCCATTTATAGAAGCAGTTTTTGATAGAAAAATCTTGTTACCAGATATATTTCCAGCAATACTAGATTTTTCTTCAATTTTTACATTACTATCTGTGAATATATTTCCATTAATAGCTGTATTTTTTCCACAAAAAAAATCACCTGTTGATATTATACTTCCATGTACTATAGAATCATTTTCTATAGTAACATTTCCTTTAACATCAAAGTTTCCTCTAAGTACTGATTTTTTGCCTACATTTAGATTATAATCAACTTTGGATTTTAAAATACCTATAATTGTATTGTCTGGAATGAAAAGAAAGGTTTCAGATATAGCTATTGCGTTTTCACTATCTTCTTCAATTTCTTTTAGTATTTTTTCTATTTCTTCACTATGTCCCATCTTCAGAAGTTGTAAAAGATATATAAAAATATATATTACAACAGGGATAGGGCTGCGGATGTTTATCCAGCCTCTAGCCTCAAAACCCTGACTTATTTCAACGCTGTCACCAACATCAAGATCACCATTTAAAGTAAGTTTACCTTTAACATTTACCTTCTCGGCTAAATAGATATTTCTTCCACTATTTACATTACCTGTTATACTAGAAAAAATATCAACTCGAATATCACCATTTGCATCTAAATTACCTTCAATTGTTACATGTTCACCAATAAAAATTCTACCGTCGGTTTTTATACCAAATTGTAATAAACAACGATCACCAATGACTACATCTCCTTTTGCAATAATATTACACTCTTCGAATTTAGTGTCATCAGGTATAATTAGAGTCATCCTATCAAAAGTCATTGCAAAATAAGTATAACAAATAAAGTTATAAAGTCAACGACAAAAAAATATATAGTTTATTCTGAGAGCCACTGCTCATCGATTCTCTTATATTTTGCGATTTCCTCAGGTTTAAACCATAATTTAATCTCAAATTCTGCTGTTTCAGGTCCATCAGAGCCATGTATAATATTTCTACCTATAAACTGAGCATAATCACCACGAATTGTACCAGGTGATGCTTCTTGTGGATTTGTTTTACCCATCATTGTTCTAACAACATTTATAACATTGTTACCTTCCAAAACCATAGCAACAACAGGTGATGAAATAATATATTCCACAGTGGGTTTAAAAAAAGGTTTACCTCTATGGACACCATAATGTTTCTCAGCAAGTTCTTTTGAAACTGAAACAAGTTTCATAGCAACAATTTTGATTCCCTTTTTTTCAAAACGATTTATAATTTCACCAATAAGACCACGCTGTACACCATCTGGTTTTACCATAACAAATGTTCTTTCATTTTGCATAATTTCACCCTAAAACATAAAATAGGTGGATATAAATCTTATTTATAGATTTAACGCAAACTGTTCCAATAAATATTGTCCTACATAAGCTAGTGTTAAACTAGTAACATTAAAAACAATATGAGCAATTATAGCAGAATATAAATTCTTAGTTTTAAAGACTATGAATCCTAAAATTATTCCCATAACCATCGGCATCAAAACAGGAAATATTTTACCATATGACATATGAGCTAAACCAAATAAAAATGCTGTAATAAATATTGCTACTACCCCCCCTCCAAAATATTCTATTTTTTCAAATAAAAAACCTCTAAAAAATATTTCTTCACCAATTGGTTGAATGGCAACCAAAAAAAACAATACAGGCCAAGAAAATAACCTTTGAATATCTGGAATATTACTTAAATCTTGAGGTTTTTGACCCATTTTTATTAAAACAAATTCAATTACAAAAATTACAACAAATATAATTATCGCTGCCAATAACCCCCAGAGAAATGCTTTATCAATATTTTCTCTAACAAGTTTAATACGTCTAAAAATCTCCTTAAGCTTTAAATTATTAACAAAAAAATACCAAGCAAAAGGTACCAAGATAAATACTGCAATTACAAGCAATTGACTTTCTAAAGCAACAATTTCTGAAATTTCTAAATCCTCAATTAATAGTGGTGAATCAATCAAAATAAAAAAGGTTATTATTGGAATTATAAAAATTAAAAAGAAACATCCTATGAGTAATAATAATGCAAAAATATGTGAAGGTTTTTCAAATTTAAAATCCATTAAAAAATAGTAATAAGTATTTGTTCATAAAAGTTTTCAAAATTTATGAATAATTAATTTTCATAATAAATTAAAAAATTTTGTAGTGCTCACTTTTTGTTTTAATCTTTTATTTTTTTGATCTATAATTGAATAATATCCTCTACTTTCCAATATTACGCAGATTCATTATATGGATGTATAATCGTTTTAATTTATCTTTATCAACTTGTGTAAATTGCTATCCAATATACATCAACAGGGTCGCTTGAGGTTACTGGATTTAATGGTCCTGAAGATCCTATTTCTTCATACCATAGACCAACTCTAAAACTTGATGATCCTATATCGTAAACATTAGAATAAATTGCAACATTTCCAGGGCCAAATGATTCATAATCAGGGGTGACAACAACGCAAATAGGGGTACTACCGATACCATGAGATATCGTGCTTCCATTAATTCTATCAGTAGCAACACCATATTTTATTTTAATGTTCATTTTATCATAGGTAACAGCATCATCTGCAATATCAGGTTCTGTAATTGTCCCATCAATTATTTTCTGACTTGTTATCGAATTATTAGCAAGATCATTGCTAGTAATAGAAAAATTGGCTATTTTTTCACCAGTTATCGAATCATTTACAATAACATTCAATCCTGTTAATGAATTGATAGTATTTGAGTTAAGATCATTAAATAATATTGAGTTATTGATGATATGATTACTGTTAATAGCATTATATGCAATTTTAGATATCCCATTGTTATTAATATCAGAATCAGTAAGTGAACCATCAACAATTTTACTACTGGTAACTGAATCATCAGCAAGTTCATTTTGACCCACAGCACCAGAACCAAGTGTAAGAGCAGGGCTAATAAATACTGAAAAAATAATAGCTATAATTGATAACACTATTGCCAATGCAGCTAAACTCGTTGTAGTTTTGTTAGAAGTTACAACAAATTTACCAGACTTAACATATCTTTTTTCTGAGTTATGCATAATAGGTTCATTTATCTCTGAAAATTGAGAAGCATTAGGTCTAACATTTTTTTTGCTTTCATCTTTTAAATCAATTATTTTTGCACCACAGTTCAAACAAAATGTATTTTTATCAGCGTTTTCAAAACCACATTTATGACAATATTTTTTCATATTTTTTCCTCCTATAATTATTTAGGTTAATCAACTAAAGATTTATAAAATTATTAGTAAATATGAAACTAGAAATAGCTACAGAAGAGAAACATAATAAAAATTTATTAAATAGTAAAAGTTTTTAATATCAAATAATGTTACCAAAAAAAATGTCTTGGGCCTGTGGGGTAGCTTGGTCGATCCTTTTAGCTTTGGGAGCTAGAGACTCCGATTCAAATTCGGACAGGCCCACTAAAAATCTTCATTTGATATATTTTTAATAGTAATATTTTTAATACATTAGTATATCATGTATGTGCAATTGCATATACAGGCAGATGGGATGAAACCAAAATATTTAGTTATAGTAGTTATATTATTAATAATTTCAAACTGTTTTTTATTTTCTGTATATTTAGAAAACTGCAAAGCTGATGTTTTACCTAAATTCTATGTAGATGATGATTATAACATTACTACCCCAGGATGGCAAATAGATCATTTTGATAAAATTCAAGATGCCATAAATACATCATCAGATGAAGATAGGATAATAGTATATGCTGGAGTATATAATGAAACATTAACAATAAATCATAAACTTGATTTATTTGGAGAGGATAAAAATATCACAATTATAAATGGAAAAGACCTAGGTGATATTATAACAATTAATGCTGAATATACAAATATAAGCCATTTTACTATAAGTGATAGTTTAGACGAAAGTCTTAATACTGCAATATTAATAAATTTTGGTAACACAATTATAACTGATAATATTATAATCAATGTAAATAACGGGATTTCTATAGAGCATTGTAATAATAATTTGATTTATGATAACACAGTTAAAGAAAACAATGGATATGGAATTCGACTTAATCATTCAAATTATAACGAAATTAATTACAATAATATAATGAGTAACTCAAATGGTTTGTTTTTATATAATTCTTCTTACAACCTAATAGAAAATAATACTTATATAAAAGACAATAGCGAAAATGGCATGTTTTTAAATGAAACATCTAACTATAATACAATTTCTTATAATATTATTTCAGATAATTCAAAAAATGGTTTATTTCTAAATGACCACTGCGATCATAATATTTTATCAAACAATAATATTTATAGTAATGATGATAGCGGAATTAGATCGGAAAACTCAAGTTATAACTGGATAGATAATAACACAATTAATAGTAATATTAATTATGGAGTGATGATAGTCGGTTCTACCAATACAATTATTGACAATACAATAAGTAATAATGAAGAACACGGTATATTTTTATTTGCTGATGATAACAATGTTATTACAAAAAATATCGTAACAGATAATGCTAATGATGGTATAATTTTATCAAACTCTACTGAAGATTCAATCTATAAAAATGAAATATCACATAATTATAAATACGGGATTAACTTAGATTTTTTTACAATAAGTAATACAATCTACAATAATTACCTACATGATAATACAGAAAATGCAGTAGATAAAAGTCTTGGTAATAATATTTGGAATATAACAAAAACATTAGGAACTAATATAGTTGGAGGACCTTATATTTACGGTAATTATTGGGATGATTTTGATGAAACCTCTGAATATGCAAATGATTCCAACGTAGATTGGATAGCTGACGATTCTTATACAATATAT
>Ga0153916_10000035_pt1 | contig 78212 bp, 74 predicted proteins | sample Opewatmetagenome_FD_109642 | JGI IMG/M metagenome (GOLD analysis project Ga0153916, IMG submission 109642) | Freshwater wetland microbial communities from Ohio, USA - Open water 3 Core 3 Depth 4 metaG | ecosystem: Environmental > Aquatic > Freshwater > Wetlands | place: USA: Ohio, Lake Erie...
CGGGCGTTGGCATCGAGCTTGCGCAATATGGAAGTTATATGATTTTTAATGGTTTGTTCGCTGATGTTAAGCTCGATGGCGATTTGCTTGTTGAAGTAACCCTGGGCCATATAGGTGAGGATTTCGGTTTCCCTGGGGGTGAGAGGCGACACAAAGGATTCGGCTCCTTTTCCCCAGGAGAAGTTTTGAAATTGTTCCAGCACCTGATGGGCTACCTTAGGCTGTGACAGGAAGGTATCGTTGATGGGGTGTTCACCGGCGGCGGCTTTTCGGATTACGGTCAGCAGCTCACTTGAAGAGACGTCGCGTCTTAGATAGCCGGCTACCCGGGATTTTATTGCCTGGAAAAGCTCATCATCATTGGGTTGCGGCGAAAGGAGTATTACTGCGGCACTGGGTAACAGTTGCTTGACGGCTTTGGCTAAATCCATTCCGTCGGTATGGGACATCTCGATATCGAGGAGAACGACATCAGGGTATAAAGTGCTTATGGCTGAAATAAGGTCGCTACCGGAGGTAACCTCACCGCTGATTTCTATATCATTTACTTGACTTAGAGAGGCGCGTACGCCTTGCCTGAATAAGGGTTGCTGGTCAGCTACTAATACCTTGATTTTGGGCCGTTCTTTTGCCATGAGTCACCTTTTCAAAAAACTATATGTTCAGTGTAGCAGGACTATACGTGGATGTCAATGTAGTTCGTCAGCCCCAGGGTCGATAATTAATAGATTAATTTCTTGACGTCATAGGGGTTAATTTATAGAATGTGGAATGTGGCGACGACTGAATCAAAGGGACTGAATAAAGTTTCCGTAAGGAAACTGGCTGAAGAAATGCTTGCTGGAAATGTATTAGCTTTAGCGCGGCTGATCACGAGAGTGGAAAGAGACGGCTCTGAGGTGCCTCAGATAATGAAGTTGATATGCTCTCGTCTGGGTAAATCCTATTGTGTGGGCGTAACCGGACCTCCCGGTTCGGGTAAGAGCACCATCGTTGACCGGCTGACAGCATACATGCGGTCTGATGGTTTAAGTGTGGGTATAATTGCCGCCGACCCCACGAGCCCGTTTACTGGAGGTGCTGTGCTCGGCGACAGGATAAGAATGCAGCAACATTATCTTGATGAAGGGGTTTATATCCGGAGCATGGCCACCCGCGGCAGCCATGGCGGCCTGCCATATAGCACTGGCGGCGTGATTAAGTTACTGGATGCCTTCGGAAAAGATTTTATTCTGGTGGAGACGGTGGGTGTGGGACAGACTGAGCTGGATATTATGGAGAGTGCAGATACAGTGGTGGTGGTTTTGGTCCCGGAGGCAGGCGATACCATTCAGACAATGAAGGCAGGCCTGTTTGAGATTGCTGATATTTTTGTGGTAAATAAAGCCGACCGGCTAGGGGCGGATAATCTGGTGGCTGAGCTTCAAACGATGATTCAGTTTCGTACCGAGGAAACCTGGTGGCGCACGCCGGTGATAGCCACCGAAGGCGTAAATAATGTCGGCATTGATGAACTTTACCTCCAGATAAAAAATCATCGCCGGGCGCTGGAAGAGTCGGGGCGCTTGCTGCAACGCAGGCAGGAACAGCGTCGACGTGAATTTCTGGAAATCGTGGAGCGCAGGGTTTCTGGCGAGCTGTTGAAGTTGGTGGAAGGCGATGAGGAATTGAGCCGGCATATGGCGATGGTAGAATCCGGCGAAGCCGACCCTTATTCTGCGGCTGAAGAAATACTGAGGCCACGGACGTTGCTGGCTACATGGTAGCGGCAGCTGGCTGAAAAACCCCGCAGTTAGCGAAGGAACTGTAAAGCCATGAGCTCTAAGAACCCCAAAAAGTACGATGTAATTATCGTTGGCGGCGGGCCGGCGGGTATCTTTGCTGCCCTTGAACTGTGCCAGCGTGCCGGATTTAACATACTTATTCTGGAAAAGGGCAAGGACATTGATAACCGCAGGTGTCCGCTTCAAGAAAAGGGCCAGAACTGTTTGTCTTGTACACCGTGCCACATGGTCAGTGGTCTGGGCGGTGCCGGAGCCTTCAGCGATGGTAAGTTGACTCTATCGCCGGCAGTGGGCGGGCGTCTGGGCGAATTGCTGGGGAACAGCCGGATACAGGAACTTATCGACTATGTCGATAACCTTTACATGAAGTTTGGAGCTACCGATAAGATTTACGGTGTCGGCGAAGAGGTGGATGAACTTAGACGCCGGGCTATTCTGGCGGAGTTGAGGCTAATTCCAGTAAAACTGCGCCATATCGGTACAGAACGGTCACGTCTGGTGCTAAAAGCCATGCGCGATTTCATTGTGGGACGGGTTGAGCTGAAATTGGGTGAAATGGCGGAGCGCATAATAGTTGATAACGGCGTGGTGGCTGGGGTAGAGACGAACCGTGGAGTGCGGTTGGAGTGCAGGTATCTGGTGCTGGCGCCGGGGAGAGAAGGTGCTGAGTGGCTGACAAATGAAGCCAGCCGGCTCAAGCTGAGCATGAAGTCCAATCCTATAGACGTCGGCGTCAGAGTGGAAGTGCCGGCGCCGGTGCTTGAAGAATTAACCTCGGTGCTGTATGAAGCCAAGCTTGAGTTTTTCTCCAGGAGTTTCAATGACCGGATAAGGACGTTCTGTATGTGCCCCGGCGGTGAGGTGATAATAGAGGCTACCGGCGGCGCCGATTCGGTGATTACAGTTAATGGTAATAGTTACGCTGAACGCAAGACCGGAAATACCAATTTTGCAATACTGGTGAGCACCATGTTTACCGAGCCGTTTCATGAGCCTATTGCTTACGGAAAATATCTGGCGCGGCTGGCGAATATTCTCAGCGGCGGCGTGCTGGTGCAGCGTCTGGGAGACCTGATGGAGGGACACCGCTCAACGCCGGAGCGTATTAAGCATAGCGTGGTTGAGCCTACACTGAAAGCGGCAACACCGGGAGACCTGAGCTTTACTCTGCCGTTTCGCCATCTTAAGGGAATAGTAGAAATGCTTGAAGCGATGGACAGGTTGGCGCCTGGGGTAGCGTCAAGGCACACACTGCTTTATGGTGCCGAGGTCAAGTTCTATTCCAGCCAGTTAAAGCTAAGCCCGTGTCTGGAAACAGAAATCGACAATATGTTTGCTGCCGGCGATGGTGCCGGTATCAGCCGCGGGCTAATACAGGCTTCGGCTTGCGGTGTGGTGGTGGCAAGGGAGATACTGAAGCGTCTGCAGAAATAGGTTTGGCTCAGATTTGCAGTCTTAACTAGTAGTAGCTGCGGTCATAAAGGAAGCGGTTAAGCAACATAGCTCCGGGGCTGATAGTAGCCGTTTTCAGGTCTTTGCCAAGTCCTGCGGTGAGACGCCGTACCATAATAATGACGAAGACAACCAGGAATGCCCAAGTCATTTCCGACGGCTGTCTCAGACATGCAGAAGATATGGGCGCTATGGCAAAGCCGGCCAACATGCCCAGCGGCATGCTGTTACTAAAAGGACCGCCTAGCATAAATTTCTGGTTTAACGTTTGGCCCGGAGCCCTGAATCGGCGAACTGTCCTGATGCCGGCGCCTATAAGTACAGGGATGGCGAAGATGATGAAGACTACATAGGCATGTGGAGAGGTAGTCGCTGTAAGATATGAGGTTAGAGTAATAATAAATCCAATGCCTGTGGTATTGCCTTTTTCACCGTCGAATTTTCGAAACACAGGCCACATTTGCCCGGCAACGGCGGCCACTCCCGAGGCAGCAATTGCAGCCAGGTTAAGGTGAAGGGAAAAGCCGACGATTATGGGAATGGCCCCTTTAAGGGCATCAATGACTATGCCAGATAAGCCATAGAGGCGCCCTGCTTTACTCCATAGCGCCATATGCAGGTCCTCTTCGCGGGATAGTTCAATGCCGCGAGCACGGCCGAGAAGAATCATGTAAGGCAGTGAGCCCAGCAGGTAGGCGCCTATAACTAGGGCAAAATCGGCTAGCAGCATTCCGCGCTCCTCATAGGACCGGGAAAACAACACCAAGCTGCCTTAATTCAATACGGCAGCTTGGTGTGACCGAGATATTCATATTTTCTAGAACAGAGCGACAGCGCTTATCGTTCTACTATTTCAGTTGTATAGCCTTTAGTTGCCAAGTCCTTGATGAGCGGCTTGACGTCCTCTTTATCGACGTGCAGGCACACATCCTGTTCCTTACCTTCAAGCGGTGGCATGTTGTGAAATGATACGATTTTGGCACCCGCTTTTTTAACGGAGTCAAGAATATCCTGTAGATTTTTTACGTCTCCACCCTTTGAGATAACCATACGGGTGCCCGGCTTGGCTATGCCTAATACAGGATTCAATATTTTATAGAAGAAATCGTTGGTTGTGGCGATACCAACTAGTTTATTATTCTCCACTACTGGCAGCGCACCTACACCTTTCTTCTGAGCCAGAGCTATGGCAGCCTCTACCGACATTTCGGGGTCTACTGTTACCGGATCCTTGGACATTACTTCCTTGACCGTCATTTTCGCCAGGAGATAGTTAATTTCCCAGACGCTGAGACTAGTGGCAGGTGATGGAGCTGTTCGGGTGATGCGCTCCTTGCTTACCATGCCGGCCAGCTTTCCTCGGTCAACAACCGGTAAACGGCGAACGCCATGTGCGTCCATGATTTTCCTGGCTTCCATAATGGGTGTATCGCTTGAGACTGTGACTACATTCCAGGTCATAATATCGCGAACTTTCATTTTCCACCTCCCTTATTCTGGGTATTGTATCACAGACTGTAATTGCTTAAAAGGGGGTTTCGATAACAAACAGATATGTTATGAAATTATGCTAGTTACCTGGATCAAAATGAAAAGAATTTACCAGACAATTAGATATCGTTTGATAGTATCGTCCCGGGGTGCGGTGGTGAAGTTATTGAGCTGTGAGTAGCTCCTACCTATAATTAATTTAACCTCCTCATCGAACTGAGGCTCGATATATATTAGACCTCTGTCCGTAGTGTCGAAAGCTATAATAGTGTGACCGTAACCGTCGGGGTAGAAGATATCGACAACGGCACATCTGATTCCCTTGGCTTCAGCATTGTTGTTGACTGCGGCTGAAAAGTCCACGCAGACATATTTATCTTCCATATAGTTGTTGTTATTTGTCGGGTCCTGAGCCAGGAAAGACTTCATTTCTTGATACGTGGGATTTTGTAGAGTGTAGCCGTTAGATGTTGTCTGTTGCTGACTGGTTTTATCTCCTGCCGATAGGCCTGATTGGTAGCCAGCCTGATAACCTTCGTTTTTACCCTGGTTATATGCCTGATTGTAGCTGCCCGCATTACCTTTTTGATAACCGCGTATATAGCCGAGAAATATTGAGCCGCCGCACAGCATAAGGACAGCGAGGAATATACTGATTGCCATAGCTGCTTTCTGGCTATTATCCATGATGGACCTCCGTCATAAAGAACATAACGATTAATTACCACATTAGTTTATCGGCTTTCAGGTTGTAAGGCAAGAAAACCTTGACGATGAATGGCTGAATGCAGTAGGCTATTAGTCTACTAAAGATAAGTGGAGATAACTAAATTGTGGTGCCGTGGCATAAGAGGCGCCGTTACCGTCTCGGAAAATAAGAAGCAGGCTATCGGAGCTGCGACTAAAGAGTTGTTGCAGAAGATGATAGAGGTTAATGGGGTGAACATCAGTGATATCGCCTGCATTCTGTTTACCACTACATCTGACCTCAATGCCGCGTTTCCCGCAGCGGCTGCCCGAGAACTAGGTTGGACAAGGGTACCGTTGCTATGCGGGCACGAAATGAATGTGCCAGGGAGTTTGCCGAGCTGTTTGAGGGTGCTCGTGTTGTTCAACACTGATAAGAAAAATGAGGAAATAGTTCATGTCTATCTGCGTGACGCAGTATCGCTGAGAGACGAGGGCGAAAGAATCTGGCAGGATAATAGAAAATGATAGTAGTTATGAAGGTAGGCTCGAGCGATAAGGACATCGATGCCGTTGTCAAGCGCATTGAATCCGCTGGACTGAAGACGCATATGTCCCAGGGTGTGGAACGGACTATTATCGGAGTGGTGGGACAAATTTTCCCAGAGCTTCAAGACATGCTGGAAATGCTCCACGGTGTTGACGAAGTTATACGGGTCAGTAAACCATATAAACTAAGCAGCCGTGAGTTTCATCCGTTGGACACCATAGTTAAGGTTGGCGATGTTACTATTGGTGGCAAGGAAATAGTGGTAATGGCGGGGCCTTGTGCTGTGGAGAACGAGCAGCAGCTTTTTGAAACAGCTAACGCAGTGAAAGCGGCTGGGGCGAACATTTTGCGCGGCGGCGCCTTCAAGCCAAGCACTTCCCCTTATCAATTCCGGGGTCTGGGTGAGCCAGGGTTGGAGTTGTTAGCCAGGGTTAAGAAATATGTTGGACTGCCGGTCATAACCGAAGTTATGTCTACCGGCGACGTAGAACTTGTTACCGGATATGCAGATATCCTCCAGATTGGGGCTCGCAATATGCAAAATTTTAATCTTCTCGAAGAAGTCGCCAAAACAGGTAAGCCTGTGATGTTAAAGCGCGGACTATCAGCCACCGTCCAGGAGTGGCTATTAGCTGCTGAATATATACTGGCGCAGGGCAATGGCCAGCTTCTGCTTTGTGAGCGAGGTATTAGAACATTTGAAACCTATACGCGCAATACCATGGATGTAAGTGTTATCCCGGTAATCGAGAAAGTAAGCCATTTACCGATTATCGCTGACCCGAGTCACGGCACCGGCAAGTGGTATTTAGTCATTCCAATGGCTCTAGCCGCAGTAGCTGCTGGGGCTGATGGCATAATGGTCGAGGTCCATCCTCATCCGGACCTGGCACTTAAAGACGGTGCGCAGTCGCTGACCTTTGGTAATTTTGAGCTACTCATGTCGCAACTGAAAGAAGTGGCCAAGGCTATAGGTCGGCATATAGCTGGTTCTTCCGCCGCGGCGAAGTCCTAGCCTATTATGCACCGCCGATTGGAGAAATCTTTAGTGCAGGTTGAAAAAGAGTTAGCCAGAGTAAAACCGCAGCAGAACATGTTACTCAGCGTAGGTGTTTTCGATGGGGTTCATCTTGGACATCAAAAGCTATTGACTCATTTACGGGATGAAGCTCGGACTAAAAGATTGCTAAGCGGCGTGATAACCTTTAAGTCTCATCCAGAGGTAGTGCTCACAGGGGAAAACAAACTGCTATGGCTAAATGATTTGGATACGAGAATTGCCTTACTCCGTAATTTAGGCATAGATGTCGTTGTAGCATTGCCTTTTAGTTCAGAATTAGCCCGGCTCACAGCCCGTAGATTCGTTCAACTGCTTCAACAGCATCTGAAAATGCGTGGCTTGATAATAGGTCCTGATTTCGCCCTGGGCAGAAACAGGGAAGGCAATGCCGAAGAGCTTCGGATTTTGGGACGGCAGATGGGTTTTAGCGTTGAAGTCATACCGGAGGTCGTAATTGATGGCCTCGTCGTGAGCAGTAGTACTATCCGTCGAGCTTTGGCCCAGGGTGATATGAAGAAGGTGGAGAAGTTAATCGGCCGGCTCTTCAGCCTTAGCGGGCAGGTGGTCAGTGGCGATAGGCGCGGTAGAGATCTCGGCTTTCCCACGGCTAACCTGGATTTAAAGCCGGACCAGGCATTGCCCGGCGATGGAGTTTATGCTACTATCACACACACCAATGACTACTCTCTGCCTTCGATAACTAATATTGGTGTTCGTCCAACCTTTGGTGGACGTAAGCGAGTGGTTGAAACCTACATACTGGATTTCGAAGGTGATTTGCTCGGACGGAGACTCACCATTGACCTGGTGGACAAGCAGAGAGATGAGAAGCGTTTCGATACCGTAGAAGAGCTGAAGGCTCAAATGATAAGGGACGTAGAGCAGACAAGACAAGTTTTAAGCGAACGGATAAAAAAGTCAAAGGTTTGATTCTCAATATGGTTTCTCAAGACTGGCGATGGCCGTTAAAGCGAGGTGTCGCTGAGGTTATTGTTGAATCTGAGCTGTTGAAACTGCTGGAATCAGGCAAACCGCTCAGGTTGAAACAAGGTTTCGACCCCAGTTGCCCAGATATACATTTGGGACATGTGGTTGGCTTAAGGAAGTTAAGGCAGTTTCAAAAGTTGGGTCACCGTGTCGTGCTAATAGTCGGTGACTGGACGGCACAGATCGGAGACCCCAGCGGCGTATCGACGACCCGCTCCATGCTATCCGCAGAAGAGGTGCGGATTAATGCTCAGACTTATATGGACCAGTTCTTCAAGGTGGTGGATAAAGATAAAACGGAAGTGAGATGGCAAAGCGAATGGTTCGGCAATTTCGGCCTTCAGGACGTAATAAAGCTCACTAGCAAATTTACCATAGCCCAGTTTCTAGCCAGAGAAGATTTTGCCAATCGGTACGGCGCAGGTCGTCCTATAGCCATAACTGAGCTGTTGTATCCGCTGCTTCAAGCATATGATTCGGTGGCTATCCGAGCCGATGTTGAATTCGGCGGCACGGACCAGAAATTTAATTGCCTTGTCGGCCGGGAATTACAGCAGATGATGGGGCAACGACCTCAACAGGTTTTTCTGATGCCTCTACTTATAGGTACTGACGGCAGCCAGAAAATGAGCAAGAGTTTAGGTAATTATATAGGGGTCAATGAACAACCAAACGAAATTTATGGTAAGGTCATGTCAATCCCTGACAGCCTGATTATCGATTATCTTGAGCTGATAACTGATGTGCCGGATAAAGAGATTGCCGATTTCAAAGAGCAGATAGCACATCAATCGGTTAACCCGATGGTTATTAAGAAGAGATTAGCTCATGAGGTTGTTACTCAATTTCAAAGCGCTCGGGCTGCAGGTGAAGCCGAGGAGCATTTTGCCAAGGTATTTCAAAGAGGCGAGGTGCCCGAGGAAATGGTGACCTTAAAAACTTCCAGTGAAAATAAAAACACGTTGACTGCTGAATTAACAGAAGCCGGCTTGACTAAAAGTCGTTCCGAGGCGAGGAGATTATTAGCTCAGGGCGCCATAGAGATCGACGGAAAACCAATAACTGAAGATTTGGAGATAACGAAAATAAAGAAGGGCAGTATAATAAAAGTTGGCAAGCGGCGCTTTGCACAAATTGCCGGCAAATAACCATATGAATAATGGAGGTCTGACATGCAACTAAGGATTCCAGGTCCCACCCCGTGCCCGCCCGAAGTTTTAGAGGCGATGGGCAAGCAGATGATAAATCACCGTGGAGGCCAGTTCGGTGATATGCTCAAACGCGTAACAGGTAAGATGAAGCAGCTGTATCAGACCGAAAACGACCTTTATGTCCTGGCCGGCTCGGGTACCGGAGGCTTGGAAGCCGCCGTAGTTAATATGCTATCTCCAGGCGATAAAGTACTCTCGGCTTCGAATGGTGTTTTCGGCAAACGCTTCGCCGATATTGCTGAAGCCTACGGTGCCGATGTAACCCGACTACAGTTTGAGTGGGGTAAGCCAGTCGACCCGGACGGGGTCCGTATAGCTTTGAAGTCCGACCCCGAAATAAAAGCCGTCTTACTGACCCAGAATGAGACTTCTACCGGTGTGACCAGTGATGTAAAAACAATTGCCGCCGTTATCAATGAATTTGATAAACTTATCATAGTGGATGCCATAAGCAGCATGGGCTGCATTGACTTTCAAGTCGACGCCTGGAAATGCGATGTAGTGGTTACAGGTTCTCAGAAAGGCTGGATGGTGCCACCCGGTCTGGCTATGGTGAGCGTTAGCGAGAGAGGTTGGAAGGCCCACGCTCAGGCCAAAATGCCTCGCTTCTACTGGGATTTCACAAAATGTAAAAGCTATTTTGAAAAGGGGCAAACCCCGTGGACGCCCGCTATATCCATCGTGTATGCTATTGATGTTTCACTCGATATGATGTTGAAAGAAGGATTGTCCAACATCTTTGCTCGTCACGCCAAGCTTGGTGATATGACCCGAAAGGGCGTGAAATCTCTGGGGCTATCGCTATTTCCTGCTGACGAGAGATATGCGTCTAATACCGTTACTGCCGTAAATGGTTCGGAAAAGGTAAATGCTCCGAAACTGCAGCAGGTTCTAAGAGAAGAATTTAAAGTAGTAGTATCAGGAGGTCAAGGAGACCTGACGGGGAAGATTTTCCGTATCGGACATCTGGGTTGGGTTACGGAGGCTGATATTAAAGAAACACTGGGTGCTATAGGTAAAGCTTTGCCTAAGGTAAGCGCGTAAATCAGATATTTAGGCGTACCTTAGTCTGTACGAAGGAGTATACATGAAAATTCTTGTTGCCGACCCGGTAGCTGAAGAAGGCATAAAGGCTTTAAAGGCTCAGGCTGATGTCGATGTCAAACTGGGTCTGAAGCCTGATGAGCTTAAGAAGGTGATTGGAGATTACGAAGCCCTGGTGGTTCGAAGTGAGACCAAAGCCACTGCCGATATTATTCAGGCGGGCAAGAAACTTCAAGTTATCGCCCGGGCTGGTGTCGGATTAGACAATATTGATGTAGAGGCCGCTACCAGACAGGGTGTGGTAGTGGTCAACGCCCCTACCGGCAATACCTTTGCTGCTGCCGAGCATACCATGGCTTTGATGCTAGCTCTGGCTCGTCACATACCCCAGGCCAATGCCAAGCTCAAGTCAGGTGTCTGGCAGCGAAAAGACTATATGGGTGTTGAACTGAGGGGTAAAATTTTAGGTATCATCGGCCTGGGCAATGTGGGCTCGGAGGTTGCTCGGCGAGCCCAAGCTTTTAACATGCGGCTACTTGGTTATGACCCATTTGTTTCAGCAGATTATGCCCGTAACCTGGGTGTAGAGCTGGTAACTCTGCAGAAACTGCTGAAGGAATCGGACTTCATTACATTGCATCTGCCGTTGACTGCTCAGACTAAGGGATTAATCGGCGCCAAGGAACTGAATACAGTAAAACCCACGGTACGTATTATCAATTGCGCGCGCGGTGGGCTTATTGACGAGGAAGCTCTGCTCAAAGCGATTGAGGCAGGAAAAGTTGCTGGCGCTGCTGTGGATGTCTTTATAAAAGAGCCTGTGACTGATAGCGTACTTTTCCAGCATGAGAAAATCATTGTTACCCCTCATCTGGGTGCCTCCACTGCAGAAGCGCAAACCAGCGTGGCTCTTGAGGTCGCTGAGCAGGTGATGGCGGTTTTGAAAGGTCAGCCTGCCAAGTATGCTGTCAATGCTCCACAGATTCCAGCTGAGCTGTTGTCTGTTTTAGCTCCGTTTATGCAGGTGGCTTCAACGCTTGGAAGTTTGGCCCGTCAGTTAATGGAAGGGCAAATAAACAGCATCCGCATTAAATACAACGGTGAGATTGCCGGTTATGATACCGCGGCGATAAAAGCATCGATCATCGGCGGTTTGCTGGAAGGTATAAGCGAGGAGAGAATAAACTTTATTAACGCCGCCGTCATTGCTGCCCAGCGCGGCATAAAAATTATTGAACAGAAAGAGACCACATGTGAAAACTATGCCAGCATGATTACCTTAGAAGCTATCACCGATGCCGGCACCACGGTAGTCGCCGGCACTGTTTTGCGTGGGGAAACTCACATCGTACGCGTTCAAGATTTCTGGGTGGACATAGTCCCCACAGGTGGCTATTTTCTGTTCAGTGATCATCGGGACCGGCCCGGGCTTATCGGTGCTGTAGGCACCATCACCGGCACAGCGGATATCAATATCAGTTCAATGCTGCTGGCACGTCTCAAGCCCAGAGGACAGGCACTGATGATTTTAGCTCTGGATGAGCCGCTTCCTGAAAAACAGATACAGCAAGTCCTAGACCTGGAGGATGTACATACCGCTAAGGTGGTCAAGATTTAGACGAAAGTAACAATTGGTTTGGTTAAGGGCTTATTGTGGTGCAAAACCTCGTAAAGACCTATAAGGTCTTCATTTATGCTCTGTTGCTTTTTCCCAAGAAGATATATAATTATTACTTTGTTAGGCAAGTCGCTGTTCTTGGGGTAGGGAACAAATATGGCTAAATTAGACGAGTCTGCAAAACTGGCTCAAGCCTTACTGCGTTGCGCCGGGACAGGGATTTACATTGTCCAAAGTGGAAAATTTCGGTATGTTAACCCCTTATTTCTAGAGTTGACAGGCTATTCGGAGGCCGAGTTATTGGGCAAATATTCGCTCGACCTCGTCCATTTTGAAGATAGAGAAACAGTAAGAAACAAGGCGATAGAGAGCTTAAAGGGTGGTAGCTCCTTACCTTACGAGTACCGGTTCGTTAAGAAGAATGGAGGAATAATTTGGGTTCTGGAGAAGGTCACCTCAACAGAATACAGGGGGAAACGTGCTACCGTGGGGAGCTTCCTGAACATAACAGAAGTCAAGCTGGCGGAAGATGCGCTAGCGGAGAGCCAGGCTTTATATAAAGGCGTTATTGAGACCGGTGGGGCAGGAATTCTCATAGGACAACCAAGCGGACATATAACCTTTGTTAACGAGACGTTTTGCAAAATGCTGGGTTATTCCCAAGATGAACTGACAGGAAAACCTTTTACCACTTTTATTTATCCGGACGACGCGGCAATAGTAATGGAGAAATTCGCAGAAGCCCTAGTCTATCCTGAAAGAGATTATCATTTAGAGTTCAGGGCGATACGCAAAGATGGACATATTATATGGATATACCCTTCCGTGTCGCCTATTTTTCACAAGGGCATCTTGACTTCGGGAATGGCTATTGTCTTCGATATCACCGAGCGTAAAAAACTTGAGGAGACCTTAAAAAAATCGGAAGAGAGATATCGCACTATCCTCGAGGAAATTGAAGATAACTATTTTGAAACAGACCTGGAGGGCAATTTCATCTTCGTCAATGATGCCATGTGCCGGAGCATGGGTTATCCCAGAGAAGAACTCATAGGCATGAACTATCAAGTTTTATCGGTGAAAGAAGATGTTGAGGTTGTATATCGAGATTTCAACCGGGTTTTTCGCACGGGTGAAACTATGAAGGGTCTATCATACAAGTTTGTTCAGAAAAATGGCACTGTTGGATTTGGTGAGCTTTCAGTTTCCGCCATAAAAGACGAGACAGGGAAAGTCATCGCCTTCCGTGGTATAGCGCGCGATGTAACTGAGCGTAAGCGGTTGGAGCGGGAACTTAGTGATATCGCCACACATGATTTCTTAACGGGACTACCTAATAGAATGCTACTGCAGGATCGCCTTAATATGGCGTTGGCAGCAGTCGGCCGCAATGGAACTAAGTTGGCAGTAATGATGCTTGACTTGGACCGATTTAAAGTGGTAAACGATACCTTCGGCCATAGTATTGGCGATAAGGTGTTGAGAGCTGCTGGAGAGCGACTGGTAGCTCTGGTGCGAAAGAGCGATACGGTAGCTCGCGTAGGAGGAGATGAGTTCTTAGTTCTGCTGCCGAAAGTCGCTAATATAGAAGATGCTATCAAGGTTGCCCAAAAAATATTAGGAGCCTTTCGAAAGCCATTTGTTCTTAATGACCATAAGCTACGCATCACAACCAGTGTAGGCATTGCTGTTTACCCCGAAGATGGTGAAAATTCTGAAGCCATGCTGAGAAATGCAGACATCGCCATGTACTGGGTTAAGGAACAGGGCCGGGATAACTACGCGGCATATAGCACCGGCAAGGTCAATGCCCTGTAATACGGCACCACTAACTTATAGTGTTCCCTCAAGGCGGTGGATGACCAGACCGGTGGGCAATTTGGGATAGAAATAGGTTGACTTGCCGGGCATCTTATCGTTTGAATCAGCAATATTTTTAATCGCCGACACCGGTATAGGATTAAGCAGAAAAGCCAGCTGATATTGTCCGTTTTCCACTACCTGGCGAGCTTCTATGGCATCAGGTGTATAGGCGATAGTGCGGCTTTTATCCACAGTCGTCAACTTTTCTATGATAAGGTGCTGGACGATACTTATATCCAGTCTCTTGTAGGCTTCGGAATGACCCTGCGGCATTATTCCCCTTAAGGCTGATGGCTGCCTGATTTTCAGAGCTGTTATGTTGCCGGGTTCCAGTCCCAGTACCCTGGTAGTAGCTCCTGCTATTTCTGGCAAGCCGCTTTCACCCAGCGGAACCGATATTAGTTCGAAGTGCGTTTCCAGCAGGGTTCTGAATTTGGTTAGAGCATCAGCTGATAAATTTCCTATCAATCGGTGCACAGGCAGCACCACGAGCCCGGGGTCGGAAAAGGAGACTAATGTTATCATGACAAAGTTAAAGGCTTCATTACCCTTAACATGCCCGGTTTTTTGCTGTCTTTCATCTCGATAGGTCAGCGCTGTTTCATAGCGGTGATGGCCATCGGCGATATAAATCGGCTTAGAGGCTAAGAAATGACTTACTCTCTGAACGAATTCAGGTTCGTTAGCTACCCACAGCTTATGCGTTTCCCCGGCTTCAGTAAAATCGATTGCCGGCTTACGACCGCATTGTACCGTCAGGAGCTTGGTAACTTTCTGCCCTAAGTCTTCGTATAGTCCGAGCAGCGGGCTGAAATTGACGGGGCAGGCTCGCATCAGTTCCAGCCGGTCGCTTTTTATCCCCGGGACCGTATTCTCGTGGGGAAATATAATCTTTTTCTCCCAGGGCTCGAGTCTGACGCAGGCGGTTAAGCCGAGACGCCGTTTTCTGATATTTTGATAGGTGAAACCGTGTTCGTGGATATAGAACGAAGGAACGTGGTCAATCAGCAGCACGCGGTCTTTGAGCCATTGATTGAAGGCAATGCAGGCCCGCGTATGCTTGTTATTTGTTTTAGTATCATGTGGCAGCACCATGCCGTGTTCGAGGCGAATAACATTATAATCGCTTTTCTCGTAGTAGGCTTTCTGTTCTTCCGAAGAGATTACATCGTACGGCGGGCAGATGACTGCTGCCATATCTTCGACAAGTTCCTGGTTGTAGCGGACACCTAAGAAAGCACTAATCTCGGCCAAGTGTTCCCTCCGTTCATGTTTATAACAATTTCTCGAGACCACCCCGCCATGCCTCACCTACCTCTTTGAGAGATAAGTCCATGAAGCCCTTCAGTATAAAGCGTTTGCCTCCTACCACGCCTAGTTTGGTGGCACATATCTGATAACGATCGGCAAGCTTTTGTAATTTCCAGGATGATTTGGGTGCTATTGAGACCACAATTCTCGATTGCGCTTCACCGAAAAGGGCTGCGTCCAGTCGGCCATCTATATCCCACTCTGAGCTGACGAAGCCACGGCCATCAGCCAGGCAGCTTTCTACCAGAGCCACTGCCAGGCCCCCGTCAGAGCAGTCGTGAGCTGAATTAGTAAGCCCACGCCTGATTGCCTCAAGACAGCAGCGCTGCAGCCGTTTCTCCATCTCCAAATCGATGTAAGGATTGCCTTTTATCGTTCCATGTATGAGTTCCAGATATTCGCTGCCGCCGATACTGCTGTCGACGACGTTGCCATCGCCGAGTAAAAACACCAGGTCACCTTCGTTTTTAAATCCGGAAGTGCAGTGTTTGGCCACATCCTCAATGAGCCCGACCATTCCCACCACCGGAGTAGGGTATACGGCTTCACCTCTGGTCTCGTTATACAGGCTGACATTGCCGCTGATAACCGGTATTTTAAACTCCCGGCAAGCGCGGGTCATGCCGGCAATGCATTCCTTGAGTTGGTAATAAACATCATCTTTCTCCGGATTGCCGAAGTTAAGGCAATCGGTGATGGCAAGTGGCTGGGCCCCGCTGCAGGCCAGATTTCTGGAGGCTTCTGATACAGCAATGACACCGCCTAGGTATGGGTTTACATAACAGTACCGGCCGTTGCCATCGGTAGTTAAGGAGATTGCCTTTTTGGTGCCTTTAATCCGAAGCACTGCTGCATCGCTGCCCGGGATGACCACAGTGTTATTGCCTACTTGGTGGTCGTATTGACGATAGACGCAGCGTTTGCTGGCAATATTTGGCGATGCCAGAAGACGGAGCAGAGTTGTTTTTACTTTCTTTCGTGGTAAATCGGGAATAGAGTTAACATCGAAGGACTGCAACTGGTTAATCCATTCCGGTTTTTTAACGTGCTTCCGGTAAACGGGTGATGAGCTTAGTACATTTACTGGCGCCTCAGCTACGACTTTTTTACCCTCTTTAATCCTGGCTAAACCGTCGCCGGTGACGAAGCCGATTATATCCGAGCGAAGTTCCCACCGGTCGAATAAAGCTTTTACCTTGCCTTCATAGCCTTTCTTGACTACCACCAGCATTCTCTCCTGCGATTCGGAAAGCATGACCTCATAAGGGGTCATGCCTTTTTCGCGGCGGGGTATTTTGAGGACGTCGATTTCAATGCCGCCTCCGCCCCTGTTGGCTGATTCCACAGCGGAGCTGGTCAGGCCGGCAGCGCCTAAATCCTGCATGCCGGCAATCCAGTCTGTTTTAGCCAGTTCAAGGCAAGCTTCGATAAGCAGTTTCTCTAAAAATGGATTGCCGACCTGAACCGTAGACCGGAGTTCGCGCTCATCCTCAAATGACCTGGAAGCCAGGCCCGAGGCGCCGTGGAGTCCGTCACGTCCGGTATCGGCGCCGACCAGCATCAAAAAATTGCCTTCTCCGTAAGCCCTGGCTCTGACCAGATGCTTAGCTTCGGCAATGCCCAGGCAAAGGGCATTAACCAGCGGGTTACCTGAATAACAATCGGAGAAATATATCTCGCCGCCGATATCCGGAATACCAAGGCAGTTGCCGTAGCCAGCGATACCGCCAACCACGCCGCCGAAAAGGTACCTGTTATGAGAATCGGTCAAGGGCCCGAACCTCAGCGAATTCATAAGGGCAATCGGCCGTGCTCCCATGGTAAAAATATCACGGACGATGCCACCGACACCGGTGGCTGCTCCCTGATATGGTTCGATGGCCGAGGGATGGTTGTGGGACTCTACTTTCATTATCACTACTAGGCCGTCGCCGATGTCTATTACCCCGGCATTTTCCTCTCCCGGCTTGACCAGTACCCGTTTGCTTTTAGAGGGAAATTGTCTGAGCAGAGCCTTGGAGTGCTTGTAGCCGCAGTGCTCGCTCCACAGTGAACCGAACATACCAAGCTCGACTTCGCTTGGTTCCCTACCAAGCTTTTCAACAATAAGCTGGTATTCCTTTTCGCTCAGGGCGACTTCATCAAGTGTTTCTTTAGATACCGGCAATTATTGACTCCCAGATAATATTACCATCGATGCTGCCTAGCAGCGGCTCACATGACCGTTCCGGATGCGGCATCATGCCCAGCACATTGCCCTTCTTGTTTGTTATGCCAGCGATGTTGCGCAATGAGCCGTTGGGATTTGCCGAGTCGGTTACCCGGCCTTCGGGTGTCGAATAGCGGAAGACGATGCGCTTATCAGCCTCTAGTTCAGCTAACGTGGCATCGTCAGCATAATATCTACCTTCGTAATGAGAGATGGGTATTTTCAACGCCTGGCCATTTTGACATTTCGAGGTAAAGGCCGTCGATGTATTTTCCACTTTGAGATACGTCCACTGGCAGCGATATTCCAGATGCACGTTACGTAAAAGTACCCCCGGCAGTAGTCCGGATTCGCATAAAATCTGGAACCCGTTGCAGATGCCTATGACCAGCTTGCCCTGGGAGGCGAACTGTTCCAGCGACGCCATTACCGGCGAAAACCTGGCGATAGCACCCGGCCGCAGGTAATCCCCATAAGAGAAACCGCCGGGAAGGATTATACAGTCATATGCGTTAAGGTCTGTCTCCTTGTGCCAGATGTAATTGACTTTCTGTTTTAGTATATCCTTCAGGGGATAATAGCAGTCTCTATCGCTCCAGGTACCGGGGAAAACGATTATGCCGAATTTCATACCGATACTCATAATAACAAAGATGGCGGCATTCTCTGCCGCCGGGTATTATCCTGTTAAACAAGAGGGCAAGACGTTATATCTACGTGCTGCTTAAAAGTTCCGCGACAACTTCGCTGACTTCTTGCCCTTGCGCCTTCCCCCTGAGCTGGGGCATAAGCTGGGACATAACCTTGCCCTTGTCCTGCGGGCTTGATGCCCCCAGTTCGCTGATTACTTTTTGTGCTGCAGCTACAATCTGTTCCCGAGTCATCTGTTCGGGCAGGTACTCCAGGAGAATTGCCAGCTCTGCTTTCTCCTTAGCCACTAGATCCGGACGGTTGCCCTTCTCGAAAGCCTCTATGCTCTCACGTCGCATCTTGGCTTCCTTGTCTATGACGGTCAGGACGCCGTCATCGTCTAACGTTTTATGCTGAGCTATTTCGGCATTGTGCAGAGAAGATAATACCAAACGCAGTACAGAGCACCGCAACTGGTCTTTTTTCCTTAACGATTGTTCCAGGTCGGTTCTAATTTTTTGTGCCAGAGACATCTTCTAACTGCTGCTCCTGGAGCTTTTTCGCCGTTTTTGCGCTTCTTTACGCTTACGTTTTATACTGGGTTTCTCGTAAAATCCACGACGGCGGGTTTCGCTGATTATCCCCTGTTGTTGTACCTTCTTGGTGAACCGTCGGAGTAGACTCTCAAAGCTTTCTCCTTGTGAAAGTCTTACTTCGGACACATGGCATCACTCCCTTCCTATATCTAATCAAAAATATCTGCCCGAATACAGGTAATCGGCAAGGTGAAATTGTAAACTTTCTATTTCGCAGTGTCAAGGTGAAAATCATATAAAATAGCTGGATTATATAAACTTTTTATGCCGGTGGATTGGAGCATTGGGCCCGTATGTTATTTGAAGTAAAAATTAGTAAGCCAGCCGTTGTGGTTGGGCTAGCATTTCAAGATAACTGAGCATATAATTAGAGCATAAAAATTTGACCAGGAGGAGGTAGCTATGGCCTTTTATCTTATGCTGACCACTCTCACCGGCGAGGGCAGAAAGAGAATGGAAGAATATCCCGAACTGCTTAAAGAGCTTAACAAAGAGGTCGAGTACATGGGGGTTAAAATACTGGCTCAGTACGGGCTTCTGGGGCAGTACGATTTCGTCAACATCGTCGAGGCTCCCAGCGACGAGATTGCGGCTAAAGTGGCCATACATTTGAGCGCCAGGGGCGGCCTTCAGACCCTGACACTGACAGCCATACCGCTGGACACTTTAATCTCCACGCTTAAAAAGAAGCAAGAGCCGTTATAATACATTAGTCGGCATATCCATCCCGATTTTCGTCATCCGGTTGCGTAGTACCGTTTTTTAAATCTAATTTTTGTGGTGAATATATTGAAAGGAGACATCGATATGTCTAAGAGCCAGGCGGTGTTATTTGAAGTAAAAGACAAAGTGGCCATTATCACGCTTAACCGACCTGAAGTCAGGAACGCGGTTAATAACGAAGTGATGGAGGGGCTGGCGGAGGCTGCTGAAAATGTACTTGCCCAGACTGAAGTACGAGCCGTCATAGTTACCGGCGCTGGAGACCGCGCTTTCAGTGCCGGCCTGGACCTGAAAGCAGCCAGTAGTGGTGGCGCGGGTACGGTACTAACGCGCGCATCGCGGTCAGAATTTGAGACGCTTCAGGCGGCTGGACGAGGTTATATGGCAATAGAAGCACTGCCGGTGCCGGTCATAGCCGCCATCAACGGCTACTGTCTGGGAATGGCTTTTGAACTGGCGCTGGTTTGCGATATAAGGCTTGCCTCCGAAACGGCCATTTTTAGCATACCTGAAGTGCAGTTGGGTACCATTCCCGACTTCGGCGGCACGCAACGCCTGACCAAACTTGTCGGCGCCGGCAAAGCCAAAGAGCTGATATTTACCGGCCGTCGCATAGACGCTGCCGAGGCTTTAAGGATAGGGCTGGTCCAGCACGTTTATCCTTTGGGTAAGCTCATGGAGGAAGCCATGAAGCTGGCTCAGGAAATAGCCGCTATTGCCCCACCGCTTATTCAGGGCGCCAAGCGAGCCATTAATGTGGCTATGTCTTATCCGTTGGATGTGGGCTTAACTTATGAAACAATAACGGCGGTTAGTACCCGCCAGAATATAGAGCAGGGCGCCGCTTCACTATTGGACAAATCTAAATCAGCCTAGCCTGATATTGGAGCAATCCTCTCGTGTAATTGCGAGTCCTTCCGCGGAAGGACGTGGCAATCCCGGTGTGGGGGAGTCGTAGGGGCAGACCTTCAGGTCTGCCCGCTTTGGACTAAAAACTCTCATCGAGAAATAACCACTGCATTTGAAAGGAGAACATAGATGAGCATAACCGATAGAGACGAAGTAAAACAGGTATTCAAATATCCTCTGCTGGAAGCCATCGCGCGCCGCAGGTCCAGAAGATTTCCGCTAGGTTGCACACTGCCCGAAGGTGCCACGCAGTACGCGTCCAAGCAACCGGCAGTGCCGCTTAACGACATCGAAACTGCCATACTCTGCTGGTCGGGAGCCGGCATAACCGGCAGCATTACAGGCGACCTGTCAACAAAAACCGGCGGCGGTGGTTTTGCCAGCTGGCTCGGCAGCGTTACACCTTATCCCAGCAATGTTCACAACGCCAAACTATTTTTCACCAACGATAACGGCACATTTGTCTATGACCCAAAGAAGGCAACCAAGCCGGTGGAAATAGAGACCGAAGCTGACCGTGAAAAGATAATGACCTATTTTAAAAACGACTGTATCAGAGTCCTGGATACCAGGGTGGAATTTGTGCCCAAAGCGCTGCTCGGTGTTATGCACTGGAACACCAACCAGCCTGGCACCACCGTTTTCATTCCCATCATCGACCAGTCTGAGGAGTATATTAACTTTTTACTTGGCATCTTTGAAACTGAGGGCTTTGGTTACAGAATCTTCGATGACAAGAATGGGCAATCGGCCGGATTACAACCGTGGCTTGATGCCGGCAAGCTGAGAGGGCCGCTGGTGGCGCTATCATCGTTCGAACAAAACATGCTCATGAACAACCTGGCTCCGGCTTATATGATACTGGAAAACATCCACCTCGCGGCTGAAGCCATGGGATTGGGTGCCGTCATGTTCGGCGGCTATACCGGACAGATAATGCTGGGCGTAACACCCATGAGTAAGGGTCTCGGTTTCAGGGCTGAAATGACTAAAGATGGCAAGCCGAATCCAGTAGGGCTGGATAAAATATATGAAGCTTATTGCCCGCCGTATTACAAAGATATGAATGAGGCTGTCGACGCCTTCGTAGACAGAAAATTCGGTGGCGGTGGGTCGCATACTGCCGGATATAAAGGGGCCACATCATTCAAAGATTGGAAGACGGCCCAAGCGGACTTTACGGTGCCATCGAAGACATCGATCGACCAGGTCAAGGCTATATGCAGTTACGTCTTCGATACCTTCGGCCGGATACCGGCTACGGCTGATACCAAGTTGTTGCCGGTGTGGCTGCAGGTCCATCATCTGGATTTAGATTTCTACGATAAGTTTCTAGCTCCGGGACTAGTGACGGAAGCGGAGAGAAAACACATGCAATTGTGGCATAAATAGCCGTATTTTAGGTAGTCTAATCGATCAGAGGTGTTCTACTGACGAATCTATTCGAATTCTTTCTTGCTCTGAATTGTAAATACTAATGGTGCTATGGCCAGAACCGCCAAAAGCAGTGTAATTAAGCCAACAGAGAAAAACCAGGATTGATCCCCAATCTGAAAAGCGGTAAGAAGTGCAAAAATAAAATTTAATCCCACATATCCCAGGTAATGTAATACTACGTATCCAAGTCCCAGTAAAACTGCGATGGATCCGGCAATGGCCACGCCCCAAATTTTCCTGCCAACACATAAAATACCACCGGCAACGGCTAATAAGGCAGATACAAACAATATTATGGCAATGCTTAAATTGTTGTTAGATGGGAAAAGAGCAGCATCAAGGACGCTGTGGCTAGTACTGAATTTATAAGTAAGCGCGATGTAGCCTAAAACACCGCAAACCAGACCGCCGATAATATTTAATATGCCGGCGATGTCCGGCTTCCAGGTCTCCTTTTTTCGGAGCTGCCATTCTTCCATCGTGTGAAACTTATTTGAACTCGTTTTTCGATAAAGCCGTGAGCACTACCGGTGTTATTCCAGCGATAATAGCTATAAGTCCGAATACTACAAATGGTGCCGAGGAAATAAAGGAGCTTAACGTCATGGCGATAATGAGCCCTACAGGCAATAGGACTGCTAAAAAGAATGCTCCGATGGATCCAACCAATGATAGCCACCATCTTTTCCGTAGTGTGGCATAGATTCCGCCTGCGAAAGCAAGACACACCATGATGAATGCAGAGCTGAGAAATATAAAATCAGATGTCCCTAATCCATCCTCAGCGATGCCCCAAAGCATCCCCAGCATTAAAATACTGCCCACTGACCAGCCATAAATGATATCCAATATTCCGGCCGTAATTGGTTTCCACGTCTTTCGCATCAGTGTGGCCTCATGGTCTCAGCCATATTCCCATTTTTGTAAACGCTAGCTAACACGTCTTTTTTGGTGCCATTCAGGTCAGGCTGGTGCCTATTCGAACTCGTTTTTCCCCATAACGGTGAAAATAATAGCCACGACACCCAGAACAAATTGGGTAAACACGGCCCCGATTGAGCCTGCCAGAGCCAGCCCCCACTTTTTCCTCTTTAGTGCGTGAACACCGCCTATTATGGCCAGTATGCCTGCGCCTAACATGAATAGGGCGAACGGTATCATGAAAATTGCCATGAATGACACAGGAAAATCGTGGAATTCGCCAGGGTCACTGCGCATTGCCATAGAAAAAAACACGAACCATAATGCCATTATAAAAGGAAACATCACACCAAGTGAGCCGGCAACAATGTCCAGTATGCCGGCAACCTTCGGCATCCAAGCATTATCCATTTTACCTCCTTGTTCGGTTAATATTTTTTATGCCTTTCAACTTAAGCCTGGCACCTATTCAAACTCTTTCTTAGACAGTGCTGTGAAGACGATAGCCGGCAGCCCCAGAATCCAGCAAGGGAAGAAAGCAGCAATAGATCCCGCCAGTGCCAACCCCCAGATTTTCCGGCGCAGTGCAAATATACCGCCGACTATAGCCAGTATTCCTAGAATGGCAAACGGAAGACCTAGCACGGCGAAAATCGGAAATAGATATTGCATGCCCGGTTCTGTAGATAAGTCCGGTATATATCTCGCGACCGCACCTATGAAAACAAATACAAGTGAGACGAGTAAACCCAAGCAGCCCACGACTATATCCAATATACCTGCCACCATTGGCATCCATGTCTTGTTCTCTGGCATCATTACCCTCCTTTATTTATTTCCTGGCAAGTTGGATTCCAACTTCTTATACTACTATTTACCACAAGGGCCTGAGAATGTCTAGTAGTCAAACTTACCTAACATTCTGAGTGCAGCGAAGAATCCGCCCTGTTTTATTTGACGCCCGCTGTCTGTTAGGCTAACCTAGCTTCAGGCATATGGACGTAGCATCTATACCGCTGCTTAAAGCTCTAACCGACGCCGGAATTGGCTCTAGGAGGCGGATGGCCAATGCTATAAAAAACGGCAGGGTAAAGGTGAACGGCGAGTCGGTGGAGAACTTCCGCCATCCGGTGAATCCGGAAACGGACCGCGTCTCGGTGTATGGCAAACTTGTAGACCTCAAACCAAAGCGCACAGTGTACCTGATGGTCAACAAGCCGGCGGGCATTATAACCACCAGTAGCGATGAGCGAGGCCGCCAGAATATACTGGATATCTTGCCTGAGAAATACCGCCGCCTGAGATTATATCCGGTGGGGCGTTTAGACAAGGACAGCACCGGGCTTCTGTTAATGACCAACGACGGCGATCTTACTTACCAGCTCACTCACCCGAAGTTCGAGCATGAGAAAGAGTACCTGATTCAAATAGCCGGTGTGCTCAAGCCCGATGATAAGAGGAAGCTGGAAAAAGGCATTGAGCTTGAGGACGGCATGACCTATCCCATCGTTGTCAAGGAGATAAAATCACCACCGTTCAACTACAGCATAATCACGCATGAAGGCAGGAAGCGGCAGGTGCGCCGCATGCTGGCAAGTCTGGGCTATCAGGTATTGGCGCTTAAGCGTATAAGGATGGGAAGCCTGAGCCTGGGTAATCTAAGAGAGGGAGCCGCCCGCGAGCTAACCGATCCTGAAATTCGCGTGCTCTTGTCCGCATAAAAAGCCATTGCCCTTATTCCGAGCCATCAGATATAATTGAAGAACGCCAGCGTAGCTCAGTGGTAGAGCAGCGGTTTCGTAAACCGCCGGTCGTCAGTTCGACTCTGACCGCTGGCTCCACAGATTCAAGTAACCCTAATCGGAATTCACTTTCACGTCACTTCTGGGTCAACTGCTGGTCACTTATTGGTTTCCAATTCAGTAAGGCAAGTTGGACAGTTCCCGAACTCGTGTTTGAGAAGAAATATATTATTCCCGCTCTGTGCTATTGACATGTTCCATCATATAAACTAATGTCTTTAACTACAGGTGGAAATTGAGTACTTTGTCTAACTCCTTGTTATAGGGCATTTACTCATAAAAATGGTGGGAATAGCAGAAATAATATCGAAATTAATTTATAACTTTTTAATTATTCCTCTTAAAAAAGACCACTCTATAAAATAATAGCGAGAGTAAAAATGAAAAGACTGATATGTCGCGGCATTGCTATTTGGCTAATAATAGCCGGGTTGTTGTCTTCGATAGCCAGTTTCTCAGGATGTGGAGGACGAAGCCTAGTTACCGGAACAATCCCTGAGACAGCCACGAACACTGTTGTTCCTGAAGACATCTTTGTGCGAATTAAGAACGCCACTAAAGATATAAAGACCTTTGAATATGTTCTGAAAATAACGACCCAAATCAAGCGCGAAACGGAGGATATGACTTATTCCCTTATGACCAGAGGAGTTATGGATCGAGTTAACTCTAGTGGTAAATTTGAACAGCAAGAAAGTCAAAGAGGTGAATTAAATAACTCTAAAATAGACGGACCTTTTACGGGAGCGAAAGCGGTATCGTATTTCATTCGCGGGGATGCCTACTTCGGAGATTATGATGCTAATGGCAAGAGTATTTCTTGGGATAAAAATTCAGGTGACCAAGCTGAGCGGTGCCAGATCTTCGCCGTGATGGATGAGGCCGGATTGCAGTCGAGTATCATAGAGAAATCGACTGTTAATTCCATCAAATTAGACGATCTGCAAGGGACGCCATGCTATCTGGTGGAGATAAATCCTGATATAAATTCTCTTCTTGACTACGCAAGATGGAAAGGAATGGACGTTGAGGCTAATTATCAGAAATTAGTTGATGGCGTAAAGAAGGTTACTGTTGAATATTGGGTTACTCAAGACAATGTATTTCTAAAAAAGGCTTACATATATCTCGAAACAGAAATAACAGGTGAAGCACCACTCTATTATTCTTTCGAGACGAATATTCTCTTCGCTAAGGTTAATGAGCCTGTTAACATTCAGCTTCCACCTGAAGCTAACGAGCTGACAGTCGAGAACGTGCAGAACCGCGTATGGAGTGAACAGCCAAAAGTAAATACTCACGAGATTTATGCCGAGATGACTATCATTGAAAAAGGGATATCCGCTGGGAAAGAAGTGAATGAAAGCATATCAAAAACAATTAATGGAACTTTTGATATGCTGAACCATAGATATGGTGTGGAAGTGATAACGAACATAAAGGGACAATCAGGCAATGAACTATTAAATACTGTTATCAAAGATTCATACTATGTCTTGAATAACGTAGCCTATTTTGGGAAATCAGCGAATAACGGGAATATAAACTGGGAAATCATTCCATCCCCACCACAAGAGAGGCTGGACCGCATGGCAGATAAGACATTAATAATGGGAGTATTGAGTAATTTATTAATAAGCTCAAGGGTAATTTCTGTGAGTTCGGACATTTTACAGGGAGCCGAATGCTATGTAGTGGAATTAGATCCCAACCATGAAAACCTTTATGACTATATAACGCAAATAGGAGAAATAAGTATCCCTGTTGATCACTGGGAATTCCAAAACTGCGTAAAGAAGGCTAGTGCTAAGCTCTGGATTACCAAAGATAAATATTATTTTAAAAAAGCCTATGTCTATATGGAAGCAGAGGTAGCTACCAAAGACCAATTACATTATGACATGGAAATTAATATGAACTTCGATAAGATTAATGAGCTGGTTGACGTTCAGTTACCTGATCAGATTAAAAATAACTAAATGTATAGTATATAATAGACGATTCATCATTTAACCTTCGCCGATATTACAGACCGACAGCAGTTGGAGCCAGCATCCGTTCGCAACCTTTTCAATCATACAGTGTAGATGATTCTGGGGAAGTCTTGTTTTTACGAGGAATCTTAAGTGTAGTGATGCTCGATACTGGAATTGACTAGTTGACTTATCATTACCCAAAAACCAGTCCGTTAGGCCGAAGATTAGTACGTACCTTACACCTACGATACTTGTTCAATGGTGAAATAATGAGTAGTGACGTATAGGAAGCATATGGCATAGCGCTTTAGACTTAATTTTTCTTGAATTTCTCCCGATTTTCCTCTAATATTTCCTGGTAATTGACCAAAAGGTTGATACCCTAACCAGGTAAATTCGGGCAGAAGCTGTGAAGCTATTTAGTTGTCAAAACCGGCAAAATCGAGACTAGGCTTCGTAAACCGCCGGTCGTCAGTTAGACTCTGACCGCTGGCTCCACTTCTTAAGTTATATAATTGTTGAGGAACGACTGGCATAAAGGAGTTGTGTTGTATGAAAAGCATAATTCTGCACAAGTTTCTGACTCCCATGGTATTACTTATCATGGTAAGCACCGTGGCTGTCGGATGTGCTCCCAAGGGGGAATCAGTCCAGCAAACCGTTGAGCCGCAGGATGCTCAGCAGATTTCCTATGATGCCACTGTATATGGGTTCCCGCTGGTTATCATGGAACTGACTCGGCAGGTCTTCACGGCAGTCCCCACACCCAGCGCGAACGGGGCACCGGTCAACCAGTTTGGCAATAAGCGAACATTTCCTGATGCGACGTTTATTAATGTGGTAAACCCTAATGCCGACACGCTTTATTCGTCAGCCTGGATTGATACTGAGAAAGAACCTGTTATCATTTCTCTGCCGGACACGCAGGGCCGCTACTACCTGATGCCCATGCTTAATTACTGGACGGATGTTTTTGCCTCGCCCGGCTCACGGACTACAGGTACCGGTGCCGGCAATTTTGCCATCACCGGCCCGAAATGGAGCGGTAATTTGCCCGCAGACATTACTGAATTGAAGTCTCCGTCCAGGTGGGTGTGGATAGTAGGGCGTATCGCCTGCGCCGGGTCTGCAGATTACGAGAACGTGTGGAAGCTTCAGGACCAGCTGAAGCTGACGCCGCTTTCAGCCTGGGGCACCAGTTATGTGCCGCCGGCCAATGTACCTGTTGACCCCAATGTCAACCGCCAGGTCTCTCCGCTGGACCAGCTGCTGGCTCTGGATGCCTCAGCCTATTTCAACTACGTCTGTCAATTGATGGTGGACAATCCTCCCTACGCAGCAGATGCGCCCATACTGGCCAGCATGGCCAGGATAGGCATCAAGACTGGAGCTGACTATAAGTCGTATTTTGCCGGGCTGGATGATGGTGTTAAGTCAGCAATTCAAACCGGCTATCAGTCGGCTCTGATCAAAATTCCTGCAGCAAACGTGGGGAATATAAAAAACGGGTGGCAACTCCCTTACGGTACCGGCAATTACGGTACTGACTATACGTTGAGAGCAGCTACGGCTTATCGGGGGCTGGGCGCTAATTTAGTTGATGACGCTTTCTATGCCTCAGCATCAGCCAGCAGCGATGGGGCTAAATTTTCCAGCGCTAACAAATATGTTATTCATTTCAACAAGGATGAGATACCGCCGGTAAACGGCTTCTGGTCGCTTTCAATGTACAACGAAAAAATCCTGTTCGCAGCCAATCCGATCAATAGATACTGTCTGGGCTCATTAAGTGATCCGCCTCTGATAAAGAATCCCGACGGCTCGATTGACATCTATATACAGCGCGATTCACCTGACTCTGCTAAGATGCCCAACTGGCTGCCGGCCCCAGCCAGCGGCGGTTTTTCGTTGACGCTGCGCCTGTACTGGCCGCAGAAGTCGGTTGTAGATAAATCCTGGGTACCTCCGGCAGTACAACTGGTTGAATAGGGTTGCTGCCCACCTCCGAAGATAATTCCTTGTAGGTGATCGGGCAGTTCATATCTCAACCACGTAAATTCGGGCCGAAGATGTGAAGGTATTCAACGGTCAAAACCGGTAAGATCAAAACTAGACTTCGTAAGCCGACGGTCGTCAGTTCGACCCTGACGGCTGGCCCCAGTCATTTTCAACGACCTCGGCAATTTTTCGGTAAATTTTCTCCCCGAAGCCTGTTCTGCATGTTATAATTGTTCTATAGACCTGTCATTTTCTTACAACTAGTAGGGGGACGGCGATGGATGCTCAGAAACCGATGTTGCTCCGTACGTTACAGGAAATAGTCGAACCCAACCATACCTGCCTGGTCGTCTGGGACGTGCAAAACGCGCTGGTAAACTCTATTTTCAACCGTGCCGAGTTTTTAAGGTCTTTAACATCTTTACTGGAGGCTGCCAGGAAAAACAACGTACTTATCGTATATACCAAAATCACACCGCTGCCGGTGTCTGTGGAGTCGCCGTGGCGGGTCTATATGCAGATGAAAAGGTTCGGCGTGGACGACCCGAACAAATTGCGGCAGTGGATGCTGCCCGGCAGCCCGGAGTCGCAGATACCCGACGAAGTTAAGCCGGCTGAAGATGACATGGTGCTGAATAAGCATACCGCCAGCGTATTCATCGGCACGCATTTCGAATACTTCATGATGAATAAAAATATAAAGACAATTTTATTCAGCGGCATTGCCACTGAAATAGGCATTGATTCGAGTGCCAGAGACGCCAGCAACCGAGGTTTCTATTCCATCGTGCTCAGTGACTGCGTTTCCTCGCCGGATAAAGAAATACATGAAGCAGCCTTGAAAATATTGCAGAGAATTTGTCTGGTCATGCCGGCGTCGGATATCATGTCACAATGGAAATAATAGGCCGGGAGCAACCAGCGGCTTTTAATGTTATGACTATTTATTTTTTAGCTTTAACATAAAAATAAAGGAGGTGTAATCACATGTTTGCCATTACTCTACCGAGCTTCAACCTGTTACCGGTCAGCGGCCTGATCGGGGGCATAATAGCCCTGGTCTTCGGCATACTCGTTCTGATTTTTCCCCGCATACTCAACTATCTGGTGGGCATTGCCCTGATAATGTTCGGCATACTCAGCATTTTGGGCGGCGGCTGGGGGATATTGATAGGCATTCTGGCGCTTGTCTTCGGCATCGTGGTGATGATTTTCCCCAGGATTCTCAATTACCTGGTGGGTGCCTACCTCATAATAGTCGGGCTGATTACTATATTCAGCTTAGGTTTTACCATGATATCGGTTATCACCGGCATTATCCTGGTGGTACTCGGTATTATCGTATTCATATTCCCGGCTATAATCAACATACTGATAGGTATCGCCTTTATTATCCAGGGGATTTTTCTTATCGGCCACCATTTCGGCTGGTTTTAGCCCGTTATTAGCAATAGAGTATTCGAAATTAATTAGTCGCCGCTGCGGAATAGCAAGTGGGAGGAGCTACATCAGGCAACTTTATAAAATGGTGGGTAGCTCCCGGAAGCTGATTAGCTCCTGATAACTAATCATGCCGCTTTCGGCTATATTATCGACTTCAATGCCGGCTTCCACGGCGGCGGCTACAGGATTTAGCCCGCCTAATAGTGCCATACCGATACGGTTGGTGCCGACTGAAATCTGGCAAACTGGCTCGCTGGTATTGCCCAGCGCATAAATGCCATCCATGCCGGCTTCCTTAAGTTCTGCCACAACCTGTTCCACAACGGGCCTGGCCGGCGCCGGCAGCTCTCGGAAGTTAGCCAGTATCTTGCCGTTGCCGGTTTTGGCAGCCTGGCTGACGCTAGTCATCTTGGCGCGGATATATTGTTCGGATGGGTCGAGCGAAGTGCCTCCGTAGTTGATAATGGCCACAAAGCGTTTTGGCTTATGGTCCTTGATTTCGAGCACCCCGCCAAATCTGGAATCTACGGGAACGCCGTGCTTCAGCAGTACCCCATTTACGATAATGCTGCAAACCGTGGCCAGTCCCACTTTGCCGTCGGGGATAACCACATCGCCGAGCTTCTGACCTTCTCTGGCTACGGCAACCAATTGACTGACACACAGTCCGGCTTTAAAGGCATCTTTCATAGCCCTGACGGCATCGGGGAAAATCTGTTTATCGAAGAGCGAGGTGTTGATAGGAAACAGACCGCTACGTGTTTTTGGGTCGAACGTGGTATTGAAAGCCAAAAGCTCAAGTTTTTCCAGTATAAAGCCTAGTTGCTCCGGCGCCAGACCCTCTCGCAGCTCATCAAGACCTCGCTGAGTAATCATGCGACCATCCCGACCCATAGGCCGTGTATAGCCTCGCTCATCAGCGATTTTAAGGTGATATCTGACCGTTCGCTCGTTCATCGAAAGGCCGCGCTCTTCAAGTTTTCGGGCGATAGCTATCGAGCCCAACGGTTCATAAGATTCCTTCAAGACCTGAAGAATCATCAGTACCTTTTTTTCGGTATCCGCCCCGGCAGCCGATATCATTTTTTTATAGCCCCTAATTCAAAGTACAGGTATTATACTATCTCTAAAGCAAAAACAGAATGGGGATTAATTCGTTCCTGATAAATATTCTGGCAGCGGTTTCACGTTGAAGTTATGTATGCCGCCGGATAGTGCCTTTAAAGCAATGCGAGCTGTGTCAAGCGAGGTGAAGCAGGGGATACGCATTTCAGTGGCAGCTCGCCGTATGTGAAAACCGTCTTGCAGTGGAACGCGGCCGCCGGTAGCGGTATTAACGACTCCGGCCACGGAGCCGTCATTGATGATATCGACCACATTGGGATGGCCTTGGCCCAGTTTCTTGCCGATTTTCTTTACTTTCATCCCAGATTTTTCAATCATGACAGCTGTGCCTTCTGTGGCGTAAAGCTGATAGCCAAGAGAATAGAAGCCTTCGATAATGGGCAAGGCTTCGGCTTTGTTCTGGTTGGCAATGCTGAATAGTAGATTCCCCTGCGGTGACAGCATAAGGCCAGCGGCAATAAGCGCCTTGGTCAGAGCCGCTTCAAAAGTATAGTCGATTCCCATGACCTCGCCGGTTGATTTCATCTCCGGGCCAAGGTAGGTATCCACACCGCCAAGTTTGGACATAGAAAAAACGGGGGCTTTTATGCCGACAAGTTTCTGCTTTTTCCATAGACCACTAACATATCCCTGTTCCTTTAAGCCAGTGCCTAACATTATCTTGGTAGCGATTCGGACCATGGGCACGCCGGTAACCTTGGAAATGAACGGTATAGTCCGGCTGGCGCGAGGGTTTACTTCCAGTATGTAGACAGAGGAAGAACCATCTTGTTCCCCCCGCATGATAACGAGCTGTATGTTCATCAAGCCTTTTACCTGTAGCGCCTTCCCGATTCGTACCGCGTAGTCGACAATAGTGTTTACCTCAACTTCGCTTAGGTTTTGTCCTGGATAAACAGCGATGGAGTCGCCGCTGTGTACGCCGGCGCGCTCAATGTGCTCCATTACTCCGGGGATGAGCACGTCCTCGCCGTCGCAGACCGCATCAACTTCCACCTCTTTACCTTCAAAATATTTATCAATCAATATCGGGTGCTGGCTATCCATTTCCAGGGCCAGCGACATGTAACGGACCAGTTCCTCCTCATTATGTACGATTTCCATAGCCCTGCCGCCCAGGACGTAGCTGGGTCGGACCAACACCGGATAACCTAAGGCTTCTGCCGTCTCAATACCTTCATTTAAAGTAGTAACGCCGGCTCCGGGCGGCTGCGGTATGCCCAGACTGTTGAGGAAATCTTCGAAGCGGCGGCGGTTCTCGGCTATGTCGATGGTTTCGGCGGTGGAGCCTATTATGGGCATATTGCTGCGGGACAGAGACTCGGTTAAGTTGATAGCGGTTTGGCCGCCGAACTGAACTATCGACGGTGGAATAACCTCATTTTTATCTGCGGCGCCTTCATTTTCCAGAATGTCTCGCAGGCTTTCCTCATCTAAAGCTTCGAAATAGAGCCGATGGCTGGTATCGAAGTCCGTGGATACCGTTTCCGGGTTGGAGTTGACCATGATGCTTTTGACCCCGGCCTCTTGAAGCGCCCAGGCGGAATGTACAGAGCAGTAGTCGAACTCTATTCCCTGGCCTATGCGAATGGGGCCGCTGCCGATAACTACAGCTTTTTGCTCGGGTAACGGCTCGGCTTCGTTTTCTTGTTCATAAGCGCTGTAGAAGTAAGGCGTTTCAGCATGGAATTCGGCAGCGCAGGTATCTACCATCTTGTATACAGGGCTTATCCGCCAGTTGTGTCGTAGTTGGCGCACCCGCTCCGGCAATCTGTCGGCTAGAGTGGCAATCTGCTCATCGGAGAAGCCAAGGCGTTTTGCTCGCCACAGAAGGTCAGGCGTCAACGGTTCAGCTAAAAGTTTTTTCTCCATGTCCACGATGTTGAGTAATTTGCTGATGAACCACGGGTCTATACCGGTGTATTGTGCCACCTTTTCATAAGCCACTCCCTGTCTCAGCACTGCCATAATTGCCCACAGTCTGAGGTCGTTGGGACGGAGCGGATAAGCTTTGAGATCGGTCCCTTTGCCCCAGGTTCTGTCCTCCCAGAGTAGGGACTTCTTGCCGAATTCAAGTGAGCGTACTGCTTTTTGAAGAGCGGCTTCGAAACAGCGGTCGATGGCCATGACTTCACCGGTAGCTTTCATCTGGCTGCCCAGCTTGCGGTCACCCAGGGCGAACTTATCGAACGGCCACCGCGGAATTTTTACCACGCAGTAGTCTAAGGCGGGCTCGAAGGCTGCTTTGGTCTTGCCCGTTACCCGGTTAAGGATTTCGTCCAGCCTTTTGCCCATAGCTATCTTGGCCGCCACCCGGGCGATGGGATAGCCGGTGGCTTTGCTGGCCAGCGCTGAACTGCGGCTGACGCGTGGATTTACTTCTATAATGTAGTACTGGCTTTGGTCGATATTTAACTGGTCGGGCGCCCATTTTTTAGCCACCACTGGCCCCGGCGTCGAGGCGAATTGGATGTTGCAGCCGCCTTCGATGCCCAAAGCCCGGATGATTTTCAGGCTGGCCGACCTTAGCATTTGATATTCCTTGTCGGTTAGGGTCTGGCTGGGAGCCACCACAATGCTATCGCCGGTGTGGACACCCATGGGGTCGATATTCTCCATGTTACACACCGTTATACAATTGTCGGAGGCATCCCGCATGACCTCGTATTCGATTTCTTTCCAGCCGAGCAGGCACTTTTCCACCAGCACCTCGTGGGTCAGGCTCGAAGCAAGACCGCCGGAAACGGTAGTTTCCAGCTCTTTCATAGTATTAGCAATGCCGCCGCCGGTTCCGCCCAGTGTATACGAGGGACGGACTATAAGAGGTAAGCCGATTTTCCTGGCGAGCTCCCTCGCCTGGGCTACGGAATTTACGGTGGCGCTCTCAGGTACGGGTTCGCCGATATCGATAATCAATTGCTTGAATAAAGATCTTTCTTCGGCTTTCTTTATTGTTTCCAGTGGTGTTCCCAGTAGCTCAACGCCGTACTTATCAAGCACTCCGGCATCGGCAAGCTCCACGGCCAGGTTGAGCCCGGTTTGGCCGCCGAGCGTAGGCAGCAGGCCGTCAGGTCGTTCCCGCTCGATTATACGGGAGACCACCTCTGCAGTCAGCGGCTCGATGTAAACGATGTCAGCGATGCCCTCGTCGGTCATAATGGTCGCCGGATTAGAGTTCACCAGCACTGTGGTTACGCCTTCTTCGCGAAGTGATTTACAGGCCTGCGTGCCGGCGTAATCGAACTCAGCCGCCTGCCCGATGATTATTGGCCCGGAGCCGATGACCAGGACCTTTTTAGATTTGACCATTTACTTGACCATCTCCAGAAAGCGCTGAAATAGGTAGATGTTATCCTGAGGGCCGGGGGAGCCTTCGGAGTGGTACTGGATGGACAGTAGTGGAAGCTCCCGGTGGCGAAAGCCCTCGATAGTATTGTCATTTAAATTTATCTGGCTGACCTCGAGGCCGCCCTTAACGCTATCGTCATCCACGGCATAGCCGTGGTTTTGGGTGGTAATGTTAACTTTGCCTGTGGCCAGATCGCGAACTGGATGGTTGCCGCCGCGGTGGCCGAACTTAAGCTTGAAGGTGCCGGCGCCGAAAGCCCGGCCTATCAGTTGGTGCCCCAAACAGATACCCATAACCGGCTTATGGTAAACGAACTCTTTAACCGTTTTGGTGAGATAGTCGAGAAGCGCCGGGTCGCCTGGGCCCGGTGATAAAACGATGCCGTCCGGTTTTAACTCTAAAATATCCGGCGAGGGCATGGTGCAGGGGACAACGGTCACCGAGCAGCCTAACCGTGCCAATATGCGGGCGATGTTGTATTTGAGCCCCATGTCAACGATTACAATGTGGCGTTCCAGTGGAGCTATATCGGGCACCGATTCCCACTCATAAGTTTTGGCGGTAGCGACTTCTTTGACGAAATCAATTGAGCCATAACCGGGCAGGCCTTTCAGTTCTTTCAGAGCCTGTTCGGGTGCCATCTCGGATGACAGAATGCCCATCATGACGCCGGCTGAGCGGAGGCGCCGGGTTAAGGCCCGGGTGTCAATGCCGCTCAATGCTGGTATGCCGCTGCTCTGCAGAAATTCATGCAGGGTGCTGGTGCTTTGCCAGTGGCTGGGCACCGGGCAATATTCTCTAACGACGAAGCCGCGCACCTGTATCTGCCTGGATTCGAAGTCGAACCGGTTGATGCCATAATTGCCAATGAGAGGATATGTGGGAACTACAATCTGTCCGGCGTAGGAGGGGTCGGTCAACATCTCCTGATATCCGGACATGCTGGTGTTGAAAACGACTTCGCCAAAGGGGCTATGTACGTCTCCACGAGAATCGCCTTAATAGATGGAGCCATCCTCCAATACTAGAAAGGCGTGCTTGCTCATTATTTCCGTCGAAACTTTATCCTTTGGTGACCAATCATCCTTTGAACCTGTTGGTAATGGGCAATCTCCTGTCCCGGCCGAAAGCCCTGGGTGTTATCTTAATGCCCGGCGGCGCCTGGCGCCTTTTATATTCGCTACCGTCAACCAGCCGTGCTGCCCTCTTCACTACATCTTCAGCAAAACCGGAGCCGATGATTTGTTCCACACTTTTATCTTCCTCGACATAGGCGGTGAGGATGGGGTCGAGCACCTCATACGGCGGTAAGCTGTCGGTATCTTTCTGTTCCGGCCTCAACTCCGCCGAAGGTGCCTTAGATATGATGGTGGGCGGTATGATTTCCTCGTTGTCTATCGAATTTCTGTATTTAGCCAGATCATACACCAATGTCTTGGGCACGTCCTTTATAACGGCGAAGCCACCAGCCATGTCGCCGTATAAGGTGGTGTAGCCCGTGGCGTACTCGCTCTTATTGCCCGTGGTCAAGACCAGCCAGCCAAATTTATTGGATAAGGCCATGAGCAGGTTTCCCCTGATGCGCGCCTGGATATTCTCTTCAGTGACATCGGGCTTAGTATCGCGAAACTGCTCTGCCAGTGTTTCCAGGTACACCTGATACACTTTCTCGATAGGGATAGTAATATGTTTGATACCTAAATTCCGGCTCAGAAGTTCAGCATCGGATATGCTGCCCGGCGATGAATACCTCGAGGGCATCAATACACCTATCACATTCGAGCGCCCCAGGGCATCGACGGCTATGGCTGCCACCAGGCTGGAATCGATACCGCCGGAAAGGCCGATAAGCACCTTCTTGAAACCGTTCTTGGTTATATAGTCGCGTGTGCCCAGCACCAGGGCGTCATAAACGTCGCCCGGAAAGCTGTGCTCTTTAATCTGTCTTGGCGGTAATGTTGGCTTCGTGGCTGCCGGAGATTGCTCGGATACTATTATCTTGACTGCGTGTTCAGGCTCGTCTTCCAGCATCAGCGTCTCCTTCCTCCATCTGGGGTCGTGGAGGCGAGTCCGGAAAACGGCTTCCACGTCCAGGTCAACGACAACCAGGTCTTCTTCAAAATGCTTGCCCCTGGCTATCAGTTGTCCCTTCTCATTCAATACCATACTGTTTCCGTCGAATACCAGCTCATCCTGGCCGCCTACAAGGTTGTCGTAGACGATGATGGCGACATTGTCCGAGGCACGGGTCGAAAGCATTTTTTCTCTGTCGTTTTCCTTGCCGAAGTGATAAGGAGAGGCGCTGATGTTGACTATGACCTCCGCTCCCGCATAAGCCTGAGCGGTAGTCGGTCCGGCTTCATACCAGATATCTTCGCAGATATTAACGCCGATACCGACCCCAAAAATAGTGTATACGGGGCACTCCCTGCCAGTCTGGAAATAGCGGTTTTCGTCGAAGACGCCGTAGTTCGGTAGATATATCTTGTGATAAATGCTGACCAGCTTGCCGTCGTTTATTATCGCTGCTGCATTATAGATATCGGCCCTGGCGTCAACGAAGCCCACAATAGCAGCTAGGCCGGATGTTTGCTTGATGACCTTCTCCAGCGACTTCAGGTTCTCATCGATAAACTGCGGTTTGAATAAGAGGTCTTCCGGCGGATAGCCGCAAATCGCCAGCTCCGGAAAAATAATGAGGTCCACTCCCAGAGGACGAGCTGTGGCGATGGCGTCTATTATTTTTCGGGTATTGCCTGCGAAATCGCCTACCGTAGTATTGATTTGAGACATGCCGATACGTAGCTTGCGCATAATTTCCCCCCAGTTCAGGACAGGCAAATAATAATTTTAAATTACAAAAGGCAATAACTCAAGTTGATATCGCTATCAGCCGAGTTTTTACCTGTATTCTTATTTGAGTTATGAGTTCGAGCCGTTGAAAACGCGGCGACACTAATTTTTGACAGCCACTTCCACCACATTCTGCCGGGCGATGGCCACCTCTTCGTTGCCTTTTCTGACGAAGACATGCATCAGTCCCATTACTTCGTACTGCCCGTTTTCCAGAATAGTTGTATCCCACCGGGTAGGGAAGTTCTGCTGCTCATTGCTTGACTCACCGATCTTGACCCAGGTATCAGTGTTCTTTTTGCGGTAGTACCAGGGATTGGTGATGGTCACGATGGGCCCCGACACGCCCAGCGCCTGCATCTCCTTATGCAGCAGGTCTTCATCGAGCTCTTCTCGCAGTAACACCGTCCCAGAATAGCTTTTCAGCACATCCGTAGGAACGATGTAGTGCGGACCCCAATTATACGACATGACAACCTCCTTTCATTTTTATTTTTCGTTCTGAATTTATACGCTCCTCTTTTGCTAACTTTTTCAATCACTTGTGTACTCCATGCAAGCTAAATATCGAAATACATGTAGAACTCATAGGGATGTGGTCTGAGCCTCAATGCGTCAACCTCGTGGGTTCTTTTATACTCAAGCCATACATCGATTACGTCTGATGTAAAGACATCGCCTTTCAGAAGATAAGCATGGTCTTTGTCCAGTGCGTCAAGGGCTTCATCTAGGGATGACGGCACTGTCTTTATTTTAGCGGCCTCTCTTGGGCTCAAATGGTACGAGTCCTTATCCATGGGCTCGCCGGGGTCAATTTTGTTCTGGATACCATCGAGGCCGGCCATGAGCATTGCTGCCATAGCTAAATAGCCATTTGCCGAATTGTCAGGAGGTCTGTACTCAAGTCTTTTAGTTCTGGGATTGTCGGTATAAACTGGAATGCGGACGCAAGCGCTGCGATTCCTGGCGGAATAAACTAAGTTCACCGGAGCTTCGAAGCCGGGAACAAGTCGTCGGTAGGAATTGGTGGTAGGTGCCACTATGGCGGATAGAGAAGCCGCGTGTTTAAGTAAACCGCCGGCATAATACTTGGCAGTTTGACTGATCAATGCATAGCCCTTGGGGTCGAAGAAGACGTTCTCTTTGCCCTTAAACAGGCTCTGGTGGACATGCATGCCGGAGCCGTTGTCTTCGAAGATAGGCTTGGGCATAAATGTGGCCACTTTATTATGTTTCTTACACATATTCTTGACGATATACTTGTACCACATCATCTGGTCGCCCATCCGGGTCAGAGACTGAAATTTCATGTCGATTTCGCACTGTCCGGCGGTAGCGACCTCATGATGGTGTACCTCTATCGGGATGCCGGTCTTAATCAAAGTCTGAACGATTTTCGACCGCAAATCCTGCAGCGAATCGTGAGGCGGTACCGGGAAATAGCCTTCTTTATATCGAGGTTTGTATCCCAGGTTGGGGTTTTCCTCTTTTCCGGTATTCCAGTCTGCCTCCACAGAATCGATGTAATAAAAACCGCAGTGCTGGTTTTGACGAAAGCGGATGTCGTCGAAAATGAAGAATTCCATTTCCGGACCCCAGTAGCTGATGTCCGCTAAGCCTGTGGTTTTCAAATATTTCTCAGCTTTTTTAGCGATATATCGCGGGTCCCGGGTATAAGGCTTTTTTGTCAGCGGGTCATGAATATCACAGATAATGCTCAGCGTTGGTACCTCGCATATGGGGTCGATAACAGCCGAATCGGGGTCGGGGATGAGTATCATATCGCTTTCCTGTATAGCTTGAAAACCGCGAATGCTTGAGCCATCGAAACCTATGCCGTCGACCCAAATGCCTCGAGTGGGGTCGTCGATTTCAGTGAGTTCACTAACGGGTATTGTAAAGTGCTGCCACAGGCCCGGCAGGTCGTTAAATTTAAGGTCGACGAATTCAATGTAGTTTTTCTTTATAAAACTGGCTATCTCTTCCGGTTTCATAATCTCTCCTTTTTATTTTGTTTTGACCAATGCTTCGCTGATATCGGCGGTCCTTACCCGCACAGCGCTGTCTACGGGCAAGACGAATATCATGCCATCACCTACTTTTCCAGTCCTGGCTGATTTACATATAACGTCGACAGCAGTTTTGCATTCATCATCACTGCACACAATCTCAATTTTTATTTTAGGTAGGAACTCAACCCGATATTCACCGGCGCGCCATTGTAATGCTATACCCTTTTGACGGCCGTGACCGCTCACCTGGGATACAGTCATGCCTACGATACCCCTGTCCTCCAGCGCCGATTTTACGTCTTCCAGCTTCTCCGGCCTTATAATCGCTTCTATCTTTTTCATCAGGATACACCTCCGTAAGCTCGTTCTCCGTGCTGCGATATATCAAGTCCAACTACCTCCTCCTCTTCATTAACCCGAAGTCCCATAGTAGCCTTCAGGATTATAGCCAGTACCCAGGAAATCCCAAAGGCATAGACCGCGATGACGGCAATGGTAGCCAGCTGAATGAGAACTTGTTTGCCGTTTCCGTCTATTAAACCAGAACCAGCGTGGTTGACGGCAGCCGTGGCGAAAATGCCGGTAGCTAAGAGCCCCCAGGCTCCGCCGACGCCGTGGCAGGCGAAGACATCAAGAGATTCATCTATCTTGTTCGCCTTATTGCGCCAGAGCATGACGTAGTAGGAGAGTACTGCAGCTATGGCGCCAATAGGTATAGCCGCCCAGGGCTGGACAAAGCCGGCGGCCGGTGTAATCGCGGCCAGGCCAACAATAGCACCGGTAGCTGCGCCAAGTACTGACGGTCTGCGATTTATCCAACCCAATATCATCCAGGTAAGAGCAGCCGTAGCACCAGAGGTGTTGGTAGTTACAAAAGCGCTGGAGGCTAAACCACCGGCAGTAACTGCACTCCCGGCGTTGAAGCCGAACCAGCCAAACCAGAGAAGAGCTGCGCCGAGAACAACATAAGGTATGTTATTTGGCTCCATCGTCTCCTTCTCTTTAAATCCGAGGCGCGGGCCCAGCACCAGAGCCAGGGCCAAGGCTGATATTCCAGCATTAACGTGAACAACTCCGCCGCCCGCAAAATCAAGCGCACCTAAGCCAGCCAGCCAGCCGCCGCTGCCCCATACCCAGTGGGCAATCGGGCAATAGACTACGGTGAGCCATAAAGTGCCAAGAATTAGCAGTGCGCCGAACTTAATGCGCTCTACTACGGCGCCGGTCCACAGAGCTACAGTGATGATGGCGAAGGCGGCCTGGAAGATCATAAACGCCAGGTGAGGAACGGTCGTAGCATATACTGATGACGGTGCTTGGCCGACGCCGGTGAGGCCAATCCAGTCAAGTGCTCCGATGATGCCGCCTCTGTCAGGTCCAAAGCTTATGCTATAGCCGTAGATAATCCAGAGAACGGAAACCAGGGCAAGGATGCCGAAGCTCATCATTATGGTCGAAAGGATATTCTTCCGTCTCACCATGCCGCCGTAGAAAAAAGCCAGAGCCGGTGTCATCAGCATCACCAGCGCTGTCGATATCAACAACCAGGCAGTGTCACCGGAATTTACCGACATCGGGATTTCTCCTTTTTCTGTGAAGCTTTACCGTTTTCATTAGTAATCGGCTTGGATGAAAGAATTGCCAGGATAGCCAAGGTTCGATGAATACCTTTAGCCTTGGATATTTGAGCTAAATCAGTGTACATAGCTCGCCTCTATTTATAAGTATATGAAACCAATGTTTCAGGCGTATTACAACGATGTTAAAATCGTATTACAGATACCAGGATTTCAATCGATATTTTGGATGGGCAACAAAAATAATAGAGCTGGCGGGAAACTATGTTTTTTCAATTGGGGTTACGGTGACTTGGCTCCGAAAACGTGGAAGTCAACCAACCTTAACTCATTAAGAATTTCTGTTTAGCAAGAAATTATTAATTCTGGCCGTGCATCACCTATTGATCACCAGTGCTTATTGCACGAGATAACACTGGGATGGAAGGTTCAAAGCCAATCCGGTAGACCGCATTGGACTGGTGGTCTCTCTGGGGCTTGCAGACTTACACATTCTGGGTCGATTCAGTCAGTTGAGCTCGTTCAATCCCAATGGCGGCGACGTCAGCAAAAGCTTCAAGCAGCCGGAACTGTTCGATCCTAATCGGCTCCGAGCCATCAGAGAACCATATGGCCATCACACCTATAGGTCCCTTTATAGTATTCAGTGGCAGGTACCGAGCTTTAGCATCCGGTATTGTATCGGTGCCATATCCGGCGGCTTGCTGGTGCTGAAAAGCCCAAACGGCCACGGCTAATTCATTTTCTTTTAAATCGGGCTTTGATTTCCCAGAAAACGGTACAAGGCGTTCCCTATTTTGTGGGTCAGGTAGAAAAATCACTACCTCGCCTTCAAACGTCTCTTTCACATGCCGCATGATAACATTTAAAGTCATCCTCAATTCGGAGCTGGCAGCTATGTCTCGACTAAGACCAAACAAAGTAGCTGTTTCAGCTTCGCGACGTCTTGCTGAAGTAATCTGATTGCGGACTCGGGCTGTGAGCAGGCTAATTACGACACCGACCGCAAGCAAGGCAACAAAGGTGACAAGATACTGTGCATCGGCGACTGCAAATGAAATAATTGGCGGGACGAAAAAGTAATCGAAAGCTATCACCCCTAGTAGTGAGACAAAGATAGACGGCCCAAATCCAAAGTAGACCGCCGAGATAATAACGGTCATAAGATAGAGCATAAATAGGTTAGTTGGGTCGAAATAGGGACGCAGCAACTCTCCGATTATCGTGGCTACAACTACTAAGGCCAGCGCCTTGAGGTAGCCCCACCACCACTGGGATGGCTGAGGGGTGGGTGCACTTTCTTGTGTTAACGGCTCGGCCTTGCTGCCAACAATATAGATATCAATATTTTCGCTCTGTCGAATTAGCTGGTCAGACACTGACCCCCGAAACAATTCCAACCATCTGCTACGCTGCGGTCTACCAACCACCACTTTGCTGATATTGTGCGTATTCGCGAACTCAATAATAGTGGCCACTACAGAATCTCCTTGGAGCTTCATTGATTTAGCGCCAAGCCGTTCGGCTAGCCTCAAGGTGGCATCTAGTCGATGATGCTGCGCAGAAGATAGCGGTATAATGCCTGGTGTCTCCACATATACAGCAAACCACTCTGCATCCAATTGTGAAGCCAAAGTACGGCCATTGCGCACTAATCGATTGCCCAGTGGCCCCGGCCCTATACAAACCATAATCCGCTCTGCTGTCGGCCAGGGACCGCGAACAGCATGCGTTTGCATGTAGACCTGCACTTGCTTGTCTACATGCTCAGCAGCCACGCGCATGGTGATCTCACGCAGTGCCGTAAGATTCCCTTTGCGGAAAAAGTCGTTAATAGCATGAGCTATCTGCTCGGGCACGTAGACCTTACCCTGCTTCAAGCGTTCCAAAAGTTCATCAGGTGGCAGGTCAACCAGTTTAATTTCTGCTGCCATATCAATTATGGTGTCCGGAATGGTTTCGCGTACCCAGACGCCAGTTATTTGTGCCACGGTATTCCTCATACTCTCCACATGTTGCATGTTGAGCGTGGTATAAACATCAATCCCAGCGTCCAGCAGTTCCTCTATATCCTGATATCTTTTAGGATGGCGCGAACCATAAGCATTGGTGTGGGCTAGCTCATCGACCAGTGCTAGTTGTGGTCGCCTTGCCAGTACAGCATCCAGGTCCATTTCCGAAAGTTTTATGCTGTGGTATTCTAACTGCTTACGAGGAACTATTTCGAGTCCTTTCAGTAGCGCCTCCGTTTCCACCCTGCCATGTGTCTCTACGTAAGCGACAACAAGGTCTACGTCACTTTTCCGCCGCTGGGCAGCCTCCAACATGGCATAGGTCTTTCCTACACCGGCTGCATAGCCGAGGAAGATGGTTAGTTTTCCCTGCTTCTTCAGGTGTTCCTCAGATTTGATACGCGCCAGCAATTCATCGGGGCTTGGGCGTTTCTCAGACATTTTCTTTGCCATACCAACTCAAATCTTACACTTTGCCACTGACTAAATCTATTCCATTCATTTCATTTGGTCTAAGGCCTGGTTAAGCAAAAGAACGTTTATCCTGGGCTCACCAAAAATACCGAATTGGCGACCTTGCGTGAAACGGTTTACCAGGGCCAGGACCTGGGTTTCACTCAAACCGCGCTCCCGAGCCACACGAGGAACCTGGTATAGCGCGGCTGCTATACTGATATGCGGGTCAAGACCGCTGGCAGAGTAAGTTGCTAAGTCTACGGGAATGGGTCGTGTATTGTTCGGGTCAGCTTCCTTTAATGCTTTAATCCGATTTTGAACCGCGTCCAGCAATGCTGGATTCAACGGCCCATAATTTGAGCCAGAAGATGATGCAGCGTTATATGGAAACGAGGTCGTGTCTGAGAGACGACTCCAGAAATAACCAGCGGTGTCAAATGGTTGACCGATAAGCTCTGAGCCAACATATTTGCCATCGCTGGACTTAATCAAACTGCCATTGGCCTGATGATGAAAAGCTACCTGAGCGATACCAGTTACGACCAAGGGATAAACTATTCCCGTAAGTACCATAAATATTGCCAGAAATATGACGGCGCTTTTAAACTGACGAACCATAAAGAATGTCTCCTCTTTGTCCGCCTTTATACTAATCTCAAGGCTACTAACAACATATCGATCAACTTGATGGCTATGAACGGCATAATTAACCCTCCTACTCCATAGAGCAGTAGATTATTTCGCATCAGTCTCGCCGCACCGACCGGACGGTAGGGCACACCACGCAAAGCCAGCGGAATGAGAGCGACTATAATCAAAGCGTTGAAAATCACCGCTGACAACACAGCGCTCTCGGGTGTAGCCAGACGCATTAAGTTAAGTGCCAACAATGATGGGTAGGTGGTAGCGAACGCTGCGGGGATAATGGCAAAATACTTGGATACATCGTTAGCGATGCTGAATGTGGTCAAAGCCCCGCGTGTCATCAGCAGTTGTTTTCCAATCTCTACAACCTCAATCAACTTTGTCGGATTGCTATCCAGGTCGATCATGTTGGCGGCCTCGCGAGCCGGCTGAGTTCCTGTATTCATGGCCACAGCTACATCGGCCTGCGCCAGTGCTGGAGCATCGTTAGTGCCGTCTCCGGTCATAGCAACCAGCCTCCCACCGGCCTGGTTTTTACGTATCAATTCGAGCTTGGCTTCTGGTGTAGCTTGTGCCAGAAAGTCATCGACACCAGCTTCAGCGGCTATAGCAGCTGCTGTAAGTGGGTTGTCTCCTGTAATCATCACGGTTTTAATTCCCATCTTCCTCATTTGTGCAAAGCGTTCTTTAATACCGCCTTTAACTATGTCCTTTAGATGGGTCACTCCCAACGCTTCGCCATTTCGAACAACGACCAGAGGTGTGCCACCGGCACGAGCAATATCATCAACCAGTGTCTTAAGTTCCGGCGGTACTGTTTTATCCTGCTTTTCTACATAAGCGATGATGGCATCAGCGGCTCCCTTGCGGATGCTTATCCCATCTATATCAACGCCACTCATGCGAGTTTGTGCCGAAAATGAGATATAGTGCATATCACCCGGCAAGTCTTCACTTCTATTAACGCGAAGACCGTATTTCTCTTTTGCCAGCAGCACTATGCTTCGACCTTCCGGTGTCTCATCGACTAGCGAAGCCAGCTGTGCCGCTTCGGCCAGTTCGCGTGTTGACACACCGGTGACCGGAATGAACTCTACCGCTTGACGGTTGCCTAAAGTTATGGTGCCTGTCTTGTCTAACAATAGCACATCTACATCGCCGGCAGCCTCAACAGCCCGGCCAGACAGTGCAATAATATTTCGTCTAATAAGACGGTCAACCCCCGCAATTCCGATAGCAGGTAGCAAGCCTCCTATGGTTGTAGGAATAAGGCAGACCAGCAGCGCCACTATCACAGTGAGTGTGATTGGGATTCCTTGGTGATTCGCCGCAACACTGTATAGAGAGAAGGGTAACAATGTGGCACAAACGATGAGAAATATAATGGTGAATGCCGCCAAAAGGATGTTCAGCGCAATCTCGTTTGGCGTTTTCTGGCGTTTTGCCCCTTCCACCATATCGATCATACGATCGAGGAAACCCTCTCCCGGATTAGCGGTAACACGCACCACTAGCCAATCCGATAACAAACGCGTGCCGCCGGTAACGGCACTTCTATCCCCTCCGGATTCGCGAATGACAGGCGCGCTTTCGCCGGTAACCGCGCTCTCATCAACTAAAGCCACGCCTTCGATTACCTCTCCATCAACTGGGATAATATCGTCGGCCTCCACTAGAAAGGCATCATCGCGACGCAGAGCAGTCGAAGGTACAGTGTCGTATCGGGCTCCATGTTTCGGTTTCGCGAGTTTTTTAGAAAGTGTTTCTTGACGGGTACGTCGCAGCGCGTCAGCCTGCGCTTTGCCCCGGGCTTCGGCGATGGCTTCGGAGTAGTTGGCAAATAATACGGTGAGCCAGAGGAACAAGGTTATGGCTCCAATAAAACCGGGTTTGTCCTCTCCATGCCCTAAAAGCGCATGTACCCACAAGGCAGTAGTCAAAACACTGCCTGCTTCAACTACGAACATTACCGGGTTGCGTAACATCCAGCGCGGGTCAAGTTTTCGGAAGGCATCGATAAATGCGCGACGATAGAGCTGCCGTCTGGCGCCCGGACGTCTTTTTGGAGATATCACCTCCTTATCTGGCGGCTGTGTTGGAACATCTGAGGTACTTTGATTAATCGGCATGATCTATCATCTTATCATCAGGTATTCAGCCAATGGCCCCAGAGCCAGGGCAGGTAGAAAGCTGAGCGCACCTACTATAACGACTACCATAATCAGCCAGATAATAAATAGTGAAGTGTGCGTAGGTAGTGTCCCGGAACTGATAGGCACTTTCTTTTTTTGCACTAAAGAGCCGGCGATAGCCAGCGCCGGGATCACCGTCCAATAACGAGCAACAAGCATGGCCAGTCCAAGGGCAGTATTGTAAAAGGGTGAATTCGCATTGAGACCGGCGAAGGCGCTGCCGTTATTATTTCCTGCCGAGGAGAAGGCATACAATATTTCACTGAAACCGTGTGCGCCCGGGTTAAAAACTCCAGTTCGGCCAGCCGCGATGGTCACACCCACTGCTGTTCCTATTAGTACCACAGCCACCGGAATTAGAACCATCAAAGAAGCCATCTTCATCTCATAGGCTTCGATCTTTTTTCCCAGATATTCCGGAGTACGCCCGATCATCAGCCCGGCCACGAATACCGCAATTATGACAAAGGCCAGCATTCCGTATAGCCCTGAGCCTACTCCGCCATATATTACCTCTCCTAACTGCATTAGCCACATCGGTACCAGCCCACCAAGCGGAGTGAACGAATCCAGCATGGAGTTTACCGAACCATTTGAGGCAGCCGTAGTACCACTTGCCCAAATTGCCGAATTGGTGATCCCGAAGCGCAGGTCCTTGCCCTCCATGTTTCCGCCAGGCTGCAGGTTAGTAGGTACCTGGTCAACGCCGAGTTTATTTAAAGCCGGATTGCCGCCCTGTTCTGCCCAAATTGTTACACCTAACAATGCCACAAATATTATAGTCATGGCTATGAGTATTGCCCATCCCTGGCGTGTATCCCCAACCATTTTGCCGAAGGTATAACATAGAGCCGCTGGAATTAAGAGAACTGACAACATCTCCAGGAAATTTGAGAGTGGTGTCGGATTTTCAAATGGATGTGCCGAGTTAACGTTGAAGAAACCACCACCATTTGTTCCTAACTGCTTAATCGCTTCCTGTGAAGCCACGGGCCCAACTGCTATCACTTGCTCATTAACTATCTGGCCACTGGAGTCGTGGGTCGATTGCAGTAAGGATGCGGTGGCACTTCCATTGAATGTCTGCACCACGCCCTGAGAAACAAGAGCCACTGCTAAAACGAGCGACAAAGGTAACAATACATAAAGGATACTTCGGGTCGTATCCACCCAGAAATTACCGATCGCTTTAGCCGATTGCTTTGAAAAAGACCGAATTAGCGCAACGAGCACCGCCATGCCGGTGGCCGCCGATAGAAAGTTCTGTACGGTTAAACCCAGCATCTGAGTCAGATAGGTCATGGTGGTCTCTCCACCATAGTTCTGCCAGTTGGTATTGGTAACGAAGCTAATCGCAGTGTTGAAGGCTAATCCCGGCGGGACGGCTCCTAACCTCTGTGGATTCAGTGGTAATATTCCTTGCACACGTTGTATGAAATATAGAAGTAGTATCCCGACCAAATTGAACAATAGTAGGGCTACTGCATATGTCTTCCAATCCATCTCCTCCTTAACATCTACGCGTACCAACCGATAGATAAACCGCTCAACAGGTTGCAGTACTCCAGATAAAAATGTGCGTTCGCCCTGATAGACACGTGCCATGAAGGCACCGACCGGTTTTACGAGCAGAAGTAGAATAAGTAGGTAAAGGACGGGTTGTAGTATGATGGATGCTGTCATCCGAACCACTCCGGCTTAAGCAGCGCCAAAATAAGATAGATTAGTAAACCAATGCAAATCAGGCCGGAGATAATATAAAAAGCACCCATAATTTCACAATCGTCGAAAGATGGCTATCAGTCCCAGAGTGGCTAAAAAAAACAGCACAATTAGGCTCAGAAAAAGCACGTCAGACATAATAATGTAATACCCGATATGGTCCTATAAATCTCAAATCCCCGATTGAAATCATATACCTTAGAAAGTTTTGATGTCAAAATGGCGGGATGGAAGCCGGCGATCGATAAAAAAGTCGCCCAATTTCCAACCATGCTCGGTGCGACCGATCCCGGTGGCGGAGGTAAGTTTGTCAGATGGGTCCGGCATCAGCGTGCTCCAATTTTCTGAACTAACTACTGAATTTGTAACCTATGTTTCGGACTGTCTCGATAAAAGTGTGGTCGGCGTCCTCTATCTTGCTTCTCAGCCTTCTAATGTGCACGTCAACCGTCCTATCACCACCGTAATAATCGTAGCCCCAGACCTCATTGAGCAGTGAATCTCGCGTAAATACCTTACCCTTATGGCGCATCAGAAATTTCAGTAGCTCATATTCTTTGAAGGTCAACGAAATAAGCCGGCGGTTAATCGATACCTCGCACTTGGCAGCGTCTATCAACAAATCACCGCAACGGACTGAATCCTGATTGCCATCGCTATTAATCCGGTTAAGCGTTCGTTTTATACGGGCGACCAATTCGGACAGGTTAAACGGTCTGACGATGAAATCGTCAATCTGTAATGCCGAGTGTATGCCATCGAGAGTCCCACTGGGCAGGAGGGCGATGACAGGCACATGGACGGCCGACTTAATTTTAGGGATCTGTTCGGTTTTCAGATTATACCATGCTGACACGGACAGACCGTTGGCGTCTACTAGCAATACATCAAGCGCTTCCCGTTTGGCCATATCAATTGCCATATCAGTGCTGTACGCAGTTGAACAATAATAACCCATTTGCCGCAGAGCAGAGTCCAACTCTTCAACCCCGTCATTGTTATTTTTAAGTATCAGTATCCTGGTCATTTCCCAACTCTAATATATACGAGTAATTAAAGTGCCCAGAAGCTCCTTAGGCTGTTGATTTGGATAACGCCGCTCATTGACTTACAGGTTACCTCTATTCCTTTTTCAACGACGGCGGCAACTGCATTTAATCCGCTGAAAAGCGCCAGGCCTATCTTATTCGACATTGCCGGTACTTCACATATAGGTTCGCTGGCTTTGCCCATTACTACCAGATGGCAAAGGTTGAGCGATTTTAATTTTTCCAGCACAGCTTCGGTAGCTGCCCTTGAGGGCATGGGCACTTCGTGGAAACTGGCCAGCACTTTTCCCTCGCCCATTTTTACCGCTCCCATAACGTTGGTCATTTTGCCGGCAATATAAATCTGGGAGGGATCGAGGGTACAGCCATTGTATTCTATCAGCTCAACAAAACGTGCTGGCTCGCGGTTTCTAATTTGCAATAATCCGCCAAATCTGGAATCTATAGGTATACCGGCCTTCAATAGCCCGCCCACGATAGCAGCGCTGCATACTGTGGCCAGGCCTGTTTTGTTCTGTGGCACGGTTATATCCCCAAGTCTTTCGCCACCGGAAGCCACAGCCACCAGATTGCTTATGCAATACCCTGAGGCGAAAACATCTCTCATTATGTCCCAAGCCTGCGCGAACTGTCCCTTGGGGAATAACGATACGTCGATAGGCACGTTTCCTGTGGAGCGGTCCAGGTCAGCTGATGTTAGATAGGCTAGCAGCTCGATCCTGCTGGAGACAAAACCTACCTTGTCACAGACCAGAGCGCTATTCAACTCCTCGAGCCCCGGCTCGGTTATTGTCCTGCCGTCCCTGTTTCCGATCGAGCGGGTAAATCCTCTCTCATCCATCATTTTAAGGTGATAGCGTACGGTCCTCTCGTTGAGGTCGACGCCTTGCTCCTTAAGGCGTCGGGATATAACCCTGCCGCCCAGCGGGTCTGTCGAATCGCTGAGAACTTTCAGTATGGCTGTTGTCTTTCTCTCTACATCACGAGTTTCTTGTCCTATCATTCAAGTCTCTCCTAGTAGGCGTAGAGCCTGCCATAAGGTCTCAGATAAAGCGGGAATAGCTTTATGAACTTGTGATTCAGTATGTCTCCGGCTTTGTAACCAAAATGAGCGGCAAACTCCTCTACATACCTTTTTAAATGCGCAGAATCATTCTCATCGAGTTCGGACACGCCTATTTCCTTGCCCAGTTGGAAATCATTAACGCTGCCCCGGAGATACATGACGCCGCCATGCATACCGGTCCCGATATAGTTAGCCCGGTGAGTCTCTCCCGGCCTCAGATTCAGGCCGAGCAATATGAGAATACCGCCAGCCATGTATTCTCCCAGAAAATCCTGTGCCGTATCACCGATAACCAGGACTGGTTTTTTATCTTCGTATTCCTTCATATGTATGCCGGCGCGGTAACCCACGCCCTCTTTTACGAATATCTTGCCTCCGCGAGCCGACAGGCCGATAACATCGCCGGCATGGCCGTGAATTATTATTTCGCCCTCATTCATGGTGTTTCCGCAGCCGTCCTGGGCATTGCCGCGGACAATAATCTTTGGTCCGTCCATGAATGCTCCAAGGTCGTTGCCCGGCGTGCCGAATATCTCGATTTCCACTGGTTTGTTCAAATCGGTGCCGATGTATCTCTGTCCGTAGACATTGTAAAGCTCTATTTTGCGGGTACCGTTGGATGTTGCTTCCCTAAGCCGGATATTCAACTCGCGGGTCAGTAGATCCTGGGCGTCGATTTCGACGACCGAATTGCTCTTTTTTGTGACGTTCGTTTGTACCATTTTAACCTCCTGCCATTCTGACACCTAAGATATCCAGCTCGGTTTCAGTGAGCCCGATGCCTCTCAGTGCCAGCCTGTTACCCCGCAAGCTTTCAACGGCATTGATGCCCATGCCGCCGAGTATGTCCTTAAGCTCGATGCTCCAGGCCCGGAGAAGATTAGCCAAGCGCCTGGCGCCGATGTCCGGATTTATTCTCTTGGTCAGTGCCAGGTCACTGGTGCAAATGCCCCAGGCGCATTTGCCGGTATGACACTGCTGGCAGCAGGTGCACCCCAGAGCCATTAGAGCCGCGGTGCCGATGTAAATAGCATCGGCGCCCAGCGCTATGGCTTTAGCCACGTCACCGCTGTTTCTGATGCCGCCGGAGATTACTACCGAAGCTTGGTTTCGGATTCCTTCCTGCCTCAATCGCGTGTCCAGCGAGGCCAGTGCCATCTCAATCGGAATGCCGACATTATCACGGTTAACCTTGGGCGCAGCACCTGTAGAACCACGCAACCCGTCGAGGACGATGATGTCAGCTCCGGCCCTGACCATGCCGCTGGCGATAGCTGCCGAATTATGGACGGCGGCTATTTTCACCGAGATGGGCTTGGTATAGTTGGTGGCTTCCTTCAAGGCGTAGACCAATTGAGCCAGGTCTTCTATGGAGTAAATGTCATGCTGAGGGAACGGAGACAGGGCATCTGTTCCCTTGGGAATCATTCGAGTCATAGCCACGTCGGCACTTACCTTCTCTCCGGGAAGATGTCCTCCCATGCCAGGCTTGGCTCCCTGACCGATCTTTATTTCAATTACTGCGGCGGCATCCAGATATGCCTGATGTACTCCGAATCTTCCTGAAGCCACCTGGACAATGGTATTTTTACCATATTTATATAGCTTTGGATGGAGGCCTCCTTCACCAGTATTCCATAAAGTGCCGGCCTCCGTAGCCGCTCTAGCCAGGGACTCCTGAACATTGATGCTTACCGCACCGTAGGACATGGCAGCGAACATCACTGGTATATCGAGCCTTACCTGCGGCGCCATTTTCGTCTTCAACTGCATCTTATTCATATCTATGTCAACGGCATCCGGCTTTCGACCGAGATAAGTAGTTAGCTCCATGGGCTCGCGTAGGGGGTCGATTGAAGGGTTCGTCACCTGGCTGGCGTTTAAAACCAGATAGTCCCAATAGATACGCTGGCTCTTGTCATCGCCCATGCCTGTTAATAAGACGCCGCCGGTTTCAGCCTGCTTGATGATGTCTTCAATTACCTCGGGACGCCAGTTATAGTTTTCCCTATATTCCATTGGGTTTCTTCGAATCGTGATGGCACCCGTGGGACAGAAAACGGCACAGCGATGACAGCCAACGCAATTTGCCTCACGACTTCTTACCTCGTCGTCTTCGGCATCATAATAGTGCACGTCGAAGCTGCATTGGTTTACACAGACCTGGCATTGGATACACCGGGTCTGATCCCTTTCTACTAAAAACTTTGGCGGCAAATAAGTCTTCATTTGCTTCTTCCTTTTATTTATCCATTCTTACCGGAATACCTTTATCATTGAGATAAGCCTTGGCCTGGTTTATGGAAAAAGTCCGATAGTGAAAGATGCTGGCGGCGAGAACAGCATCGGCCTTGCCAATTACCAGCGCCTCATATAAATGCTCCAAATTTCCGGCACCACCACTGGCGATGATCGGTATATTGACGGCTTCACCGATGGCCTGAGTCAACTCCAGATCATAGCCTGCGCGGTGGCCATCGGCATCCCAGCTGGTAAGTAAAACCTCTCCGGCGCCGAGACCGGCAGCTTTCTTGGCCCAGGCGATGGCGTCCATAGCCGTCGGCCTTCGTCCGCCGTGTGTGCAAATCTCCCATTTAGATTGTCCGCTCCCATTACACCGCTTGGCGTCTATAGCTATAACGATGCATTGAGAGCCGAACCTGCTGGCGCCCTCACTGATAAGCTCCGGATTAGACACGGCGGCGGTATTTACGCTTATCTTGTCGGCACCTGCCCGGAGCATGCGCCTCATATCTTCTATGTTCCGCAGCCCGCCGCCGACCGTCAGCGGAATAAAGACCTGTTTTGAGACACGTTCCACTATATCCACCATGGTATCCCGCCCCTCAGGCGTGGCCCCGATGTCCAGAAATACCAGCTCGTCGGCGCCTTCCCGATAGTAAAACGCGGCCAGTTCAACGGGGTCTCCGGCGTCGCGGAGGTCGGTGAAGCTGGTGCCCTTGACCACGCGGCCTTGAGTTACATCGAGACAGGGTATAATCCTTTTGGTTAACATCAGCTTAAATCCAATTCTATTTAGCTCCGGCCATATTTTGTTTCGTCAAAATTTTCCGGCGTTCAAGCGGCTTTTCCAGGCTGCCGACAATCGGTTCGCCGCCCACCGGAATCCAGGCTTCGTCTAAATGGGGACAAATCAGTCTAATTGCTGCTTCCTCTGAAGATAGATACAGCATCCGGTCTTTGATACCTGCGGTCAGCGGGCGCAGCCTTATCCTGTCAGTAAGCCCGATCATTTCACCCTGGTGAGCAATGATTATGGTGAACGGACCGTTCATGAGAAGGCTGCCGTATACCTGGCGCAGGGCACGGAGAAGTTCCTGCTCTTCTTGAGACCGGCGTTCAATCTCGTTCCAGAACAGGGGCGCAAATATTTTAGCTACTACATCGATAGGAAGGCCGTGTTTCCTAATGAGCAGGTCGACGGCATAGGCTACAACTTCAGTATCTGTCTGTAGAGTGCAGACGTAGCCGAACTGCTCCAAATATCGACGGTTTATCCCATACGATGATATTTCCCCGTTATGTACTACTGTCCAGTCCAGGATGTTAAATGGATGGGCGCCGCCCCACCAGCCGGGGGTATTAGTCGGGAATCTGCCGTGTGCCGTCCATAAATAACCTTCGTAGTCTTCCAGGCAGAAATACTCGCCGATCTCTTCAGGATAACCCACCCCCTTGAATACTCCCATATTCTTGCCGCTGGAAAAGACAAACGTGTCTTTGATGCCGGTATTGATATCCATTACCTTGGCTACCACGTAGTCGTCATCAGCCAGCCCTTTTGATTCGCGTCGGTTTACTTCTACGAAATACCGCCAGACTAGAGGCGGTTTGGTTATAGCGGCAGTGGCTCGTGTCGGCACTATGCCGTCATGAACAATATTAAATTTCTGCTTTAAGAATTCCTCCGTTTCATTCTTGCCTTCGCGGCTCAAGTACATTACGTGGAATGCGTATAGGTCGGCATATTCCGGGTACAATCCGTAAATCGCAAAACCGCCACCAAGCCCGTTACCACGGACGTGCATGTTAGCGATGGCTTTTATTATGTCCTTTCCCGAAAAGCACTTGCCTGTGGTGTCCATCATGCCGAATAGGGAACAGGCGTCGATTACCTTATCGTCGAAGTGGGGATTATTTATTCGCCTAATATCGTTCATCTAAATACTCCAGGACCTAATTTTTAGCTACTAGCAGAGACACATTCCCCAAACGCTCCCGCCGTAGTTCCTCGGGCATACATGCTAGCCCGAAGTCATCGGCCAGAAGCTCCTGTTTGAAGGCGCTGACATCGACCCTGTCCCGCATTAAACCGAAGACCATTCCTGACTTCTCGATATCGCTGACGAAGACCATGCCGATTATTTGCCCATGGCTTAATATTACTTTTTGATAGAGACTAGCCATGTCTCTGGTTAAGACTTCACAGTTGCCATTCGGAGGATTTACAATTCCCGCCGATGTTATATCCAGCCCGAAATAATTGACTGAATTCATAGCCGTGCCTCCGTGATATTCAGTTTTAGCTCCGGCCATGTTGTACCCGGCTACTCTGCCCCCGATGTACGCGTTCGGCCATATCGGCGTCAACCGGTTGGCGTTAATAACGAAATCGTAAGCTTCAGCGGCATCACCGCAGGCATAGACGTCCGGATGGCTGGTTGTCATATATCGGTCAACCAGGATGCCCCGATTAATTTCTATATCGGTGCCTTTTACCAGTTCAATCCTCGGCAAAACTCCTATGGCTATGACAACCAGGTCACAGGGAATATTCTCACCGCTGTCCAGGACAACGCCCTCGACGGCGTTTTCGCCGATTACTTTAGCTACTGTGTTGTTAACGATGACTCTGATGCCGGCTTCAGTGATGGCTCTTTCGGCTAAGGCGGAGGCACGTTCATCGAGTATGGTATTAAGCACTCTGTCTTTCATTTCTATGATGGTAACCGATGCACCCCGTTTGGTCAGAGCTTCGCTGACGCTGACGCCGATAAGCCCGCCGCCGATGACCACGGCCCGGCTGTAATCCTTCAAGTACTTATCGATTTCCCTGGCATCGTCGAGCGTCAGGAACTTAAATATGCCTTTCTTATTTGCGCCTTCCATCTTAGGTACTATGGGTATGCCGCCGGTGGCCAACAGCAGCTTTTTCCAGGCGATTTTTTCGCCGCTGTCAAGCTCCGCAAGCCGGCCTGCAAGGTCCAGATTTTTTGCGGCTTTGCCTAGTATGAGGTCGATGTGATTCCGGCTGTAGAAATCGGCAGGACGGAAAAGCATCTCCTCGACGGTCCGCTCGCAGGCCAGATATTCAGAGATAAGCGGGCGGGAATATGCCGGGTACGGTTCATCGGAGACCATTGTTATTAGATTCTTCTTATCAGTCTCGCGTATGGCTTCAGCAGCACCGATGCCGCCGGCCGAGTTACCTATAATCAGATATTCAGTTTTAAGCGTTTTTCTGGTGGCCATATCATCCTTCCTGATTAAATGCCCTTTTTAAAAAGTTAGCATACATGGTTAGACCCCACTGGCCGCTTTTTTCAGGGTGAAACTGGGTAGCTACTAGATTGTCTTTTACAATTACACTGCTGAAATCCGCACCATAACTAGTTGTCCCGGCGATAACAGATTTATCTTCCGGGTCGGCATAGTAGCTGTGAACGAAATAGAAATTGGCTTCATCCGGTATGCCGCCGAAGAGCGGATGCTCAACCGTCTGCTTGACCTGATTCCAGCCCATGTGGGGAATCTTAAGGCCCGCCGGTAATTTCTTTACGGCACCCGGTATGATGTCTAAACATTTATGCCAGCCGCCCTCCTCGGTACCGGAGAGAAGGAGTTGCAGTCCGACGCAGACGGCGAATACAGGTCGCTTGGAGTGAATCAGCTCGCGGATGACATCGGCCATGCCTATTCTCTTTAGATTTTCCATGGCATCGCCCGCGGCGCCAACCCCGGGCAGTATCACCGCCGGGGCTTTGAGAACCTCTGCCGGCTCGCCGGTAACCTCTGGCTTATAGCCGAGTTTAGCCATGGCGTTGGCCACGCTGCCCAGGTTTCCAGCGCCGTAGTCGATGATGGCAATGCTTCGTTTCAACTTTTTACCCCCACCAGCTCTTTAACAGCGCTCTCTTCCATAACTATCAGAGCTTCATTCGGGCAGTTGGCCACGCAAGCCGGCACCTCAAGCCCGGGGCACAGGTCGCACTTGGCCACAATTTTTTTACCGTTGTCTCTGGTCAAGGCACCGCTAGGGCAGGCCAATATACACGTCCAGCAGCCCATGCATTTTTTAGTGTCAACATTGACGATGCCTGTAATAGGGTCCTTTTGCATAGCGCCGGTAAGGCAGGAGTAAAAGCACCATGGCTCGTCGCAGTGCCGGCACTGAAGGGAGAAGGAGATCTCTCCTTTTCTCTCAACACGGATTCGGGGCACCGAACGGTAATTATCCTTCTTAAATGCCTTTATCAGGTCTTTGGTTCCGGAGTGCTCTGCCTGGCAGTAAACCCGGCAAAGCCCACAGCCCATGCAGACCTCCTCATTTACGTAGACTCTCTTCATTGTTTACCCCTTATTAGTCTATGTGGTATACGGCAACCGCTTGCCGTATACCAACATGATAACATAGGCAACATGCCTTGTCAATACCTCCAGGCTGAATTTAAGGACTTGTTTTCAAATGTTATAATTTTTTAATCATTGCCCTTGCTGTTTTATGACTTTGTAATTAGCTGGTGGGTAATATCGCCTATTAATACGTAAACATTTGGCTAAACCAGGTATAATTAGGCACTCAAACATGAAAAAGACAGTCTTTATCCTGTTATTAATGGCAACTTTGTTAATGTTGGTCAGCCAGGGCATTTCTTGTAGCCGTGGAACATCTGCAGAAATAGTTACACCTCAAATTAATAAGGCAACGGCTCCTGAAATTGATAATCAGGCCCCTGATTTCAATGTCACCAACCTTGCCGGTAGAGCAGTGGCTTTAAGCGATTTTAGGGGTAAAAAAGTATTGCTTGATTTCTGGTCCGTATTTTGCGACCAGTGTAATATGGAAAGGGACCTTTTAGAGGCAGTTCATAGTAAATACCCGGAAATTCAGTTAATGATGGTAGATTCGAAAGATGAAATTGACATTGTTCAACAGTTTGTCAGAAATACCAGCTCTACTCTTCCAATATATATTGATGAAAATAGAATCGCAGCCAGTGCCTACGATGTCCATATCATACCGAAGACTTTTCTGATAAACAGCGACGGCGTAATAAAATATATTCAGGACGGCGCCTTTGTTGACCAGGCGCAACTGGAGAACGCTCTTAAGTCACTCGAATAGTTTTGAGTCAGATTCGATGGAATTAAAGTAAAGGAGGAAAAAACAATGTCAAAACTGCTACTGGTTCTGGTCACCGTATCTGTCTGGATTCTGTTTGTGCTCGGCTGCCTGTCGATACTGGGTGGAATCGTTGGACTGGCCACATTCTGGGAAGGTGGTGGCAGGATGACTGCTGCCTTTGGCTTCGGCGCCTTCAGCCTGATGCTGTCGGTAATAGCTGCCTGGTTTAGAAACCAGCTCTGTTAAACTATTCCCAGTTATCGATGTGCGGCTAAAATTTTACATAGATTTTACATAAATCCCACCACAAGGAAACAATCCGACCTTATAATCATTATAGTTATTCCTTAAAGGAGGTTTATGCAAGCATGGGAAAAATTACCAGATTGCTATTATCGACCTTACTGGCAGTTGGCATGGTAGTCGGCACTGCCGGCGCAGCAGTCGCCGATGACGGACAAAACAGCCAGGGAGGGCAAGGCGGCCTGTTAGCCAGGGTGGCCCAGATATTGAACATCGATGTACAAAAGTTGACTGATGCCTTCAAGCAAGCTATTTCAGAAATGCGTACTGAAAGACAGAATACGCGATTTCAGAACCTGGTAGAGAATGGAACTTTGACTCAAGAGCAGGCCGATCAATTGAAGGCCTGGCTTGACTCCAGGCCGGATATTCCGGGAATCGGCCCCAGAAACATAGACCAGGCGTTAAAGGACGGCAAAATAACCCAGGAGCAGTATGATGCTTTCCAGGCGTGGCTGAAGGCCAAACCGGATGTCCCGCTGCCGGAAAGACAACCCGGCCCGGGATGGGGTGCGCAAAGCCCCGATGCCGGACTTCAGAAACTGGTGGAAGATGGCAAATTGACTCAAGAGCAGGCCGATCAGTTGAAGGCCTGGTTTGAGTCCAGGCCGGACGTACCAATGGCCGGACCGCAAATGATGGACCAGCTGTTGAAGGACGGCAAGATAACCCAGGAGCAGTATGATGCTTATCAGGCCTGGATGAAGGCCAAGCCGGATGTCCCGCTGCCTGAGCCGAAAGCGCCAACGGGACCGAGCGGCCGCTGGCACAGGTTTTAGGGATTTCAGGGAACTGAGACCCAGCCGCCGGCTGATACTGCAACATATTAGAGATACAATATGGAGTTAACATTGGTTAGAAGAGGGGAGTAATTCCCCTCTTCTTTTTGATACCCGGGCAGCCGGTGATATCGTGGGGATAGATAATCCTGCTTATTGCTAATTAACCAGGCGAGACGTATAATAATAAACTGCGCGAGAATATAGTACGGGAAATCGTTTGATTTTTGTAATCGTCAGCCCAGGCGGGCAGTGCTATCTTGATACCATATCGCTTCCTACCTGAGCCCTGTTGTAAAAGCCAGTGAAAAGAGCGAAATAAAATATAAATATGTCCAAAATAGTTAAAAGTCTAGCCATTATCCTTTGTATTTCGATTCTGGTTATTCCCGGCATCGGCTGCGCCAAAAAGACAACGGCTCCGGCGGCGGCCACCGAAGTAGCCACCGTAGGCGTGGGCAATCTGATAGTTTCCACCTCGGTGGATGGCAATCTGGTAATGCCGCAGGCATACAATTTACTCTTCGGTGCCCCGGGCAGCGTTCAGGAGGTGTTCGTCCGGGAAGGTGATGTGGTAAAAGAGGGGGCCATACTGGCCACGCTGGACAATACCGTCCAGAGATTATCTGTAGAGTCTGCCAACAACAATGTGCAGGTGGTTTTAAGCAAGCTGTATGAGAACGTGCCGCTGCTGCCGCAGTTTCGAAGTGCAGGCCTTAAATATGTCGACATATCTCCACCACCGCATCTTCCGCCAGTATATGTCGAGGAAGAAATTAAAGAGACATTGCTCGGCGTGCCTTTTTATTATGCCAACGCCACGCTTTTATCAGCCTACAATTGGGCGAAGGACGAGGTGAAGAACGCTAATAAACTTTGTCAGAGCGACAACTACACCGCGGCGGCATCGGAACTGTATGTGGCACTGTCTGACCTGGAAGCCTGCATGCAGATACTAAATGACACTATGAATAATCCTGACTCTGGGCTGGGGAATATTGCGCCGTTGGTGCCAACTGACGAAGCCGGCATAACCCAACTCGAGATGCAAATGGACCAGTCGTGGGCCGTCAACTATGTGGTCGAGCTGCGTAAAGCAATAGATTTAATCAAGAAAGGGCAGGCGGATACCGACTCTGTTCGGGGATTAATTAATCAGGGCAAGTACGATGAAGCCAGGCAAATGTTCCCCGCACTTTTGAAACAGGTTAGCGATATAGCCGGTGTGGTCTATAGCAACATCAACGTTATTAAATCTCATAGCACTCCTGAAATCTACGGCAGGGACATAAGTCTGTATTTCTACGGCGCCGCTGCCGACAAGCTGAGCGCGGCGCTTAAAGGTATTGAGACCGGTGCCCTAAATGCGCCCGACCTATATGATAACCTGCGTATCGCCGATCACTACATGCGAATCTGCAACAGCATACTGGGCAGCAATGACTATGTGTTACAGCACGGCCTGTCCTTGAAGAATGAACAGCAGTACCATGTAGACCTGCAAAACGCTTTAACCGGCCTGGGGAACGCCCAGCAGGATTTCCTCAAGACGGTGATACTGGCGCCTTTCGACGGCACGGTGGTCAACGTGGGCGTTAAGAAAAACGACGTTCTTTCCCAAATAGACTATGCCTCCACCACCGCGGTTCAGCTCGTAGATACTACCCAGATTAAGTTTCAGGGTCAGGTTGACGAGATTGACATTCTTCAGATAAAGACGGGCCAGAAAGCTACCATAGAGGTGGATGCGGTCCCGTATAAGGTTTTCACCGGCACGGTCTCCTTCATTTCACCTTTCGGTACGCCGGACAGCAACGGTGTCGTCCAGTTTCCGGTGACCATACAGCTGGACCCGACCGATGTAGCTCTAAAGGGCGGGCTCACCGCCACGGCTGATATCGGCATAACCAGCGTTGAAAATGCACTGCTGGTGCCGCTGACGGCGGTTAACCCCACTCCCTCGGGCGCCACAGTCACTGTGATCGACAGGTCAACGGGTAAACAGGAGACAAGACAGGTGACCCTGGGCGAGAAAAACCTGCAGTTTGCACAGGTCTTATCCGGCCTGAATGATGGCGATGAGGTCGTCATCGTAGAGAGTGCCACCAAAGCTCCGGTGGTAAAGGGCTTCCCGCGGCAGTCAGTTACGCCGGTCAGGTAATAAGATGAAAAAAATACTGGTAAGCTTACTGATAATCACGGTGGTTGTGTTACCGATAGTGGCTGGCGCCTGCGCCAAAAAAACTGCCACCACAGCCGCCACACAGTCATCGGTCTTCGAAGTAAAACGGGGGGACCTGAAAATCACCGTATCTTCAGATGGCAATCTGACCATGCCCGACGAGTATAATTTGAAATTCGGTACCAACGGGCAGGTGCAACAGATATTTGTGCAAGAAGGCGACCAGGTCAAGCAGGGCGCGCTGCTGGCTATGATGGATGATACCTCGCAGAGAAACGCCATCAAAACCGCTCTGTTAAATGTACAGACAGCCCAAAATAACATTACCGTACAGTCAAAGACTGATAGCTCTACGCCCTCCTGCGACCATCTTCCCTATACCTATCCCGATTTGAGCGTGCCCCGTATATTTAAGCAGGCGCAAAATGATCTGGCTCTGGCGGCCGGCTATTTCAAGCAGGGCGACTATAAAGACGCCGGATATTATCTGGTTATGTCTTACTTCGACGTCGAGGTCGGTGAAGACCTGATTGCGTCCAAGCCCGATGCCGCGGCGCTGGCCGGCATGAAGGTTAACTCCACTTATTATCCCGACCTTTACGATTACATGAGCGGAGCCACGAGTCCCACGGAAATTACCACAGCGGCTGTAAATTACCTGCGGGATTTTAGGCAGCAGCTGCTGAGCATAAGCGATGACTTGAAGGCCGGAGCCTATGACCAGGCCTCATCTAAATTTGAAGTTGCCCAGCAGCGAATGTTTACTGCTTACTATTTAGCTGAAAGCACTATATATCTAAAGGGCAGCGAGATGTTCGAGTATCCCGATACCGCTACCAGCGTGGATTTTCTGCAGTCCTCAATTCGCGGCCTGCAGGACCTTAACGATTATCTGGCGCAGGATGATGCCGAGGCGCTGGAAGCCGCCAAACAGTTGTACATCGCCCAGCTTAACCTTTTTGTGGGTCAGGACGTGCTGCAAAACCAGACATCTCTATTCGTCGTTGGCAAGGGCATTAACTGGCAGACATTGCAGCAATACAATCTGGCCATGCAGAATGCCCAGATATCCTTATACCAGGCTAAGCGAGCCATAATGAACACAGCTATTATCGCCCCGGCTGACGGAACCATAGTCGCCGTTAACCTCAAGAAATCATCCGTACTTTCGGCGCAGACCTATTCGGCAACGACGGCCATACAGCTGGTGGATACCGGCTCGACCAGGTTCGAAGGGCAGATTGACGAGATCGATATCATGAAGGTCCAGAAAGGCCAGAAAGCCACCATCAACGTTGATGCTATACCGGGTAAGGAACTGGAAGGGACGGTACAATTTGTATCTCCATTCGGAGTCCAGACCGGTAATGTTGTAAAGTTCGCTGTTATCATAGCGCTGGCACCGACGGACGCGCCGCTAAGGGGAGGCTTAACTGCCACGGCGGATATCAGCGCCTACGATGCCAAAAACGTGTTGCTGGTGCCTGTGTCCGTAGTAGTCAATACGCCGGAAGGCCCGATAGTAGCAGTGGTTGATCCTAACACCGGAAAAACAGAATATAGGGCGGTCACATTGGGTTTCCAAAATTTCTATTCCGCCGAAGTATTGTCCGGATTAAACGAGGGAGACAAGGTGACGATTACATCTACGCCGAGGGTCGGCACCAGTGGCAGTTCGAGCAACCGGGGGCCTGGAGGCCCACCGCTATGATGCCCTAACCGGCGTCCTTTGTTTTATATGCTTTCTTATTGGTGTCATGGAAATGAACGAATCAGACGATATTATAGAACTTAAAGATGTGACCAAGATATACGACCTGGGCGAGGTCAAGGTCAATGCGCTGGATGGTATTTCTTTTCGCTGCGGTAAAGGCGAGGCAGTGTCCATCATGGGCCCGTCCGGTTCCGGCAAGTCTACCCTGATGAATATCGTAGGCTGTTTGGACCGGCCCAGCAGCGGAAATTATTGTCTCGATGGTCAGGATGTCTCCGGCCTGACCGATAACCAGCTGGCGGAGATAAGAAACACGAAGCTGGGCTTCGTTTTCCAGTCTTATAATCTGTTACCTAAAATGACGGCACTGGAAAATGTAGAATTGCCCATGATGTACGCCGGCCACAGGAACCGACGGGAGCTGGCTATGGCGGCCCTGGAATCGGTAGGTATAGGCGACAGGTCTCGTCATCGCCCGAGCGAGATGTCCGGTGGTGAACAGCAGCGAGTGGCTATGGCCCGGGCACTGGTAAATAACCCGCGGATAATACTGGCTGATGAACCGACGGGCAACCTGGACACTCATTCGAGCCACAACATCATGGACCTGCTGCTGGAGCAGCGTAAAAAAGGTATCACCATCATTATAGTTACCCATGAAGAAGATATCGCCTCTTACACCGAGAGGACGATTTATATCCGGGATGGCAAGGTAGTCGAGGAAAAGAAGCGTTGAATATACTGGAAAGCCTCAAGACCGCCTGGCAGTCGATATTTTCCAACAAACTACGGTCTTCTCTGACCATGCTGGGCATTATCATCGGCGTCAGCGCCGTAGTTTTGCTGGTAGCCCTGGGAAACGGATTCCAGAGGAGCATGCAGCAGACTTTTGAAAATCTGGGAGCCAGCGCACTTTATGTTTCCGGCACCACAGATAAGAAGGTTTCGACGATTCGGCCATTGACTTTTGAGGATGCGCAGGCCCTGGCTGATAAGACCGAGGCTCCGGCGATAGATCTGGTGGCGCCTACTCTTACCAGACCGGTGAGTGCTTCTTTCGGCAACAATAATGTAAATGTGCAGGCCACGGGAATAACGCCGGTAATAGGTCAGATAAAAAAGTATGATCTTTCGGCCGGCAGGTTCATAACCGATGAGGATGTGGCAAGCAGAGACAATGTGGTGGTGCTCGGCTGGCAGGTGACCCAGGACTTATTCGGTGATCAGCCGGCGGTAGGCCAGACAATACGCATTGCCGGTAGTAGATACCAGGTAGTCGGCAGCGTAGCCAAAATGGGTGGCTTTACGGGAGACAGCTTCATACTGATGCCGCTAACCACCATGCAATCAAAAATAGCAGGCGGCAATAACGTCCAGCAAATTGCGGTAAAGGCGGTCGGCCCCGACCAGGTGGATAACGCCATTTCAGAAATTACATCTCTAATCCGGGCGCGGCACTATATAGCTCCAGGCCAGTCAGATGATTTTCAAATCAGGGATATGCGCGACATACTTAATCAAATGCAGTCGCAGCTGGCTGCTTTTTCGTTTTTCTTGAGCAGTGTGGGTGCCATCTCGCTCATCGTGGGCGGCATCGGAATTATGAACATAATGCTGGTTTCGGTTTCGGAACGAACGCGTGAAATCGGAATTCGCAAAGCCATAGGCGCCAAGCGACGCGATATTTTAGTGCAGTTTCTCATTGAAGCAGCCACACTGAGCCTGTCCGGCGGTTTGATTGGCTTAGCCCTGGCGTTATTCTCCTCCTTGTTCATGAAGAACGTTAAGTTTGGAGATTTAACCGTGGGAGCTCAGATTTCAGCGGGCGTGGTGATTCTGGCGCTTGCCGTCTCCATCGGGATTGGTATAGTATCAGGTACCTACCCTGCCTTCAGAGCCGCCCGGCTCGACCCTATCGAATCTCTGCGCCACGAATAGGGCGCTTCTCCTTCTCTTCCCCGACGATACCATCGCATAACAAGGTATTGCATTTCCCCTTAACCGCGGGTAGAATTCGGTCAATTTAACTTGCGGAAGTATTTGGAGGTGAGTTTTGACGGTAAAGATTGTCACCGACAGCGGCTCAGATTTACCACTTGAGCTGGCAAAAAAGCTGGGCATAACCGTTGTCCCGGTATACATCTATTTCGGAGATAAGGCATACAAGGACGGGGTGGACATCGGACCGGATGAGCTGTACGAGAAGTTGGTGAAAGGTCCAGTTTATCCTACCACCACGCAACCGATGCCGGCTGACTTTGCCGAGGTCTATACGGCACTGGCTAAAGATACCGATGCCATCGTTTCTATACATCTACCGACTAAGGTCAGCGGCACCTATAACGCGGCGCTGCAGGGAATAGAGATAGCCAAACCAAAATGCGAGGTGCATGTGTTTGACAGTTTGACGTTGTCGGCAGGTTTAGGGCTCGTAGTTTTAGCAGCAGCCCGCTTAACGAACTCCGGCGCCAAATTGCCGGAGATTCTAGAGGAAACGAAGAAAGCCATCAGTAAGACCCAAATCCGTGGGCTGCTTGATACACTTCAATATTTGCTCAAGGGCGGACGAATCACTAAGACCAAAGCACTGGTAGGCGCTTTGCTCAATGTAAAGCCCATATTGAAAACGCGCGATGGTGAACTTGTCCAGGCGGCCATGGCCCGCTCTTATGCTAAAGGCATCGACCAGCAATTCGAGTTCGTCAAGAGTTATCCAAATCTGCAAGAGGTGGCTATATCGCACACTACAGTTCCCGGGGAGGCTGAGGAGCTTAAGAAGCGGCTGATATCTATAATAGATGAGAAAAAAATTCAGATGTTCAGAATAGGTGCCGGTTTGGGTGTGCACGGCGGGCCGGGAACTCTTGTAGTCGCTGCCAGAGGCGGCTAGCCTCCGGCAAGCATTAGGCTACATGGGGATTGGTGTATGAACCATCTCTAGGTCTTCTCCAGCATCTCTTTCATCGGCTGCCAGTAGTAGTCTTTCCAACCCTGCGCGACATCTTGGTAGAGGTTCTCGGGGACATCCGTCTGGGTAAAGGTAAGTTTGGTACCGCCCTTGATTTCTTCCAGTAGGAAGGTAGCCTTGGAGTAGTGGCCCTCCGGCCAGTCGCTGTACCGCCACGACTGGACAATTCTTCGGTCGGGCACTAGTTCCAGATTTACACCTTCGATTTCGCCTCCGTAAATACTGAATTTGGTGCCGACTTTTTTATTTATCCTGGCTTCGGCACCGACAAGCTCCGCATGTTTTTTTGAGTCCATGAGCGTCTCGTACACTTGGTGCGGAGTTGCTTTAAACGTCACCGTCTGATTGATCGTTTTGGTTTTCATTTTTCTTTGGCTCCTGATTGTTTAGTGGGCTAACGGTAAATTGTACCATCAAGTAACAGAATCAAACAATTTTTCGTAAATGAGAGGCTTTTTGGTAGTGGGTCTATTTGGACATAAGATTAAAGGGCGGTTATAAACCAATTATTATTCTATTTGGTTAAGCGCGTAGCATAGTGCCCAAAGTGCCAATGATGCCAGAAAAACAACTATTGCAAATCCTATTAATATCTGAGTGATTATTTTTCTTGCTCTTTCTCTTTTCATATAGCTAAATTATATTCATTAGCCAAAATGTGTCAAACATTTTGAATTAGTACCCCAAAGTACTCCGGCTATGGCTGCGGGTATCACTGACCATGTGTGGACAATCGATGACATAGTAAATTTGCAATTTTAATTTGAAGCTATGTCAAGACCTAAAATTTTTTAGGTTTTAAATTGACCCACCACCGGCCTTTTGTGTGTCATCGAAGCTAGGGGATGTTATACTTAAATGATGAGAATATATTGAGGAGGAGAATATGAAAATTAGTGCGCGCAATGTATTTAAGGGTAAGGTTAAAGAGGTCAAGCCGGGAGTGGTCAATACCGAAGTTATAGTTGAATTACCTGGCGGAATGCAAGTGGTATCTGTAATCACCAAGGAATCGGCCGAAAACCTGGGACTGGCTAAAGGAAAAGAGGTCTATGCGGTGATCAAGGCGTCTAACGTCATGATTGCGGTGGACTAAACAGGAGGACAGCATGAAACCAATAGGCCCACTGATGAGAGAGCACCGACTTATCGAGCGTATGGTGGCAGCATTGGATAAAGAATTGAAACATATTAACGAAAGAAGTAGGGCTGATGTTGAATTGCTGACGGTTGCCGTCGATTTCTTCCGTACCTACGCCGACAGGACGCATCACGGAAAAGAAGAGGATATCCTTTTCAGAGAGCTGGCCAAGAAGCCGCTGTCACCGAAGCACAAGAGAATTATGGATGAGCTGGTGGCGGAGCATGTCTACGCTCGAAATACGGTTTCCGCGCTAGTCGGTGCCAAGAATAATTATAAAGAAGGTAATCCAGAATCCCTGAAAGACATTATCAAATATGTAGCAGAGCTGCTCAGGTTTTACCCAGCTCATATTGTGAAAGAAGACCAACATTTTTTCTATCCGATCCTTGAATATCTGAGTAAGAAAGAGCAGGATGATATGCTGGCCGAGTTCTGGGAATTCGATAGAATGCTAATACACGAGAAATATCAAAAGATAATAGAAGAACTGGAGCCCATCAAGATATAACTAGTTACCTCTTTGTCATTGCGAGCGAAGCGTGGCAATCTCAGCCTCACAACCAGCGTTTAATTATTGATGAGATCGCCACGGGGCTGCGCCCTCGCGATGACAAATGGGATCGTCACAGGCATTCTTCAACAGCTAGTTATGGACATCTGAAACCTGTTATAATTCCAACCCGGAATTAATAGACTATACATTGAGGAGGGGCACATGGAGAAGAAAATTAATGTAGGCGTCATCGGCGCCACGGGAATGGTCGGCCAGAACTTTATCAGGCTGTTGAACAACCACCCCTGGTTCGAGGTGGTGCACGTGGCGGCATCGGCGACCTCGGCCGGCAAGAAATATACGGAGGCCGTTGCCGGACGCTGGCACATGAGAGAAGACATACCCGAGGCGGTCAGGGACCTGGTGGTTGAAGATGCCAGCAATATCGCCAAAGCCACCAGCAGGTGCAGCCTGGTTTTCTCGGCGGTAGAAATGGACAAGCAGGCAATCGTGGCTATGGAATCTGAGTACGCCAGCAAGGGGCTGCCGGTGGTCTCCAATAACTCCGCCCACCGGCATACGGAAGATGTGCCGGTGCTCATACCGGAAATCAATGCCGACCATCTGGATATTATTCCCGCCCAGCAGAAAAATCACGGCTGGAATAAAGGATTCCTGGTGGTTAAACCGAACTGCAGCATCCAGAGCTATATGCTGCCCGTCTATGCGCTGATGAAGGACGGTTATCCGGTTAATAAGATGATTGTCACTACGCTTCAGGCGCTTTCCGGAGCGGGCTATCCCGGCCCAGCAGCCATAGACTTGGTGGACAACATCGTTCCCTTTATATCCGGTGAGGAAGAGAAATCAGAGGTGGAGCCGAAGAAGATTTTCGGCAAGATAAAGAACGGTAAATTTGTCGATGACGAAAGCATCAAGATTTCAGCGCACTGCAACCGCGTTGCTGTTACTGACGGGCATACGGCTTGCGTCAGCATCCAGTTTGCCGGCAAAAAGCCGGAGATGGATGAGATTTTAAAAATCTGGAAGAATTTCACGGCTCTGCCGCAGGAGTTGAAGCTGCCCTCGGCGCCCATACCGCCTCTGGTGTATCGCACGGAGGTCAACCGACCGCAGCCGCAGAAGGACAGGGACGCCGGCAGAGGCATGACGGTTTCCGTGGGCAGGCTGCGAAAGTGCAACGTCTTCGATTATCGCTTTATCGGTCTGCACCATAACACAGTGCGCGGTGCGGCCGGCGGCGCCATACTCATCGCCGAGCTGCTCAAAGCCAAGGGACTGGTTAAATAAAATCCCTCTAAATCTCCCTTTTGTAAGGGAGATTTATCGCCCTGTACTCATAGTCTCGGCAGGAAATAAGTTTTTTATTTCAAATTAACCAACCATCCATATTTGACACTCCCCGGCCAATGAATATAATTTAGATTGGGGGGTGAGGTATGGCAGATACTCAACGACACATCATAAAACCCTGGCGACCACCATTTATCGAATGCCCTGTTTGTAATAAGACATTAAATATCTTGCCTATTGACAGGAATGTCGGGAAGATACCACCTCACAATAGAATAGATGAGCCGGGACAAAAGTGCCCTGGGTCCGGAAAGTCGCTTCACGGGATACCCATTCATAAATCCTGACTTTATGTCCGAGTATACCTACTGCCTGTAGTTGCCATTTAGGTTACTCGCGTGGCATAATGCTAACTTGGTTTAATGCCATCCATTAATCCACTGAAGCGATGAAGAAACTGCTCTCCGGAAACGAAGCCTTCGCCCTCGGCGCTTACCACGCCGGCGTTATGGTGGCAGCGGCTTACCCGGGGACACCCAGTACCGAGATACTGGAATCGATCGCCCAGTTTGACGAGGTCTACGCCGAGTGGTCCACCAATGAAAAAGTAGCCATGGAGCTGGGCATGGGAGCCGCCTATGCCGGGGTTCGAGCACTGGTGTCTATGAAACAGGTGGGGCTGAATGTAGCCAGTGACCCTTTCATGGCGGCATCTATAACCGGCATCAACGGCGGGCTGGTGGTTATTGTGGCCGATGACCCGGGCGTATTCAGCACCCAGAACGAGCAGGATACCCGCCACTATGCCAAGCTGGCCAAAGTGCCTATGCTCGAGCCCAGCGACAGCCAGGAAGCTTACGACCTCATGGAGGTTGCCTTTGATTTAAGCGAGAAGTTCGATACGCCGGTGCTGGTGCGTTCCAGCACCCGCATTTCGCATTCTAAGTCGGTGGTAGAGACGAATCGTAAACGCCGCGCCGCAGCCAAGCCAGCAGCCTTCAAGCACGATGTAGAAAAGTATGTCATGCTGCCGGTACACGTCCGTCTCCGGCGACCAGTGGTTGAGGAGCGACTGGTAAAGCTGACCGCCTATGCCGATGAATTTCCGGGCAATAAGATAATCAAGGGGGGAAAACGCCTGGGCGTTATCAGCAGCGGCGTTGCCTATCACTATGCCAGGGAGGCCTTTCCTGAAGCTTCTTTCCTCAAGCTGGGCATGACCTACCCCCTGCCGCAAAAGATGCTACGCCAGTTCGCCTCACAGGTGAACAGGCTGATGGTTATCGAAGAGCTCGACCCGTTCCTTGAGGATAATATACGGGCGTTGGGCATAAAGATTGCCGGAAAAGAATTCGTACCCAGAATCGGCGAACTTAATACGGCCATTGTCGAAGAGGCCGGTTACCGTGCCGGGCTGTTGGCCGAGCCTTCCCGCCGGAAAGTTTCGCCGCCGCAGGGGCTGCCGGGAAGGCCGCCCGTACTCTGCGGCGGCTGCCCGCATGCCGGCATTTTCTTTGTGCTCAACACCATCGGCCAGCGGTCCAAGCTGTTGGATGCCAGGGGTAAGTCGGAAGCGCAGAGTAAGCTTATTATCACCGGCGATATCGGCTGCTACACGCTGGCTACCTACCCGCCGCTGCGCGCCATGGATACCACCGGTTGCATGGGTGCCGGCATCGGCCAGGCGCTGGGAATGGAGAAGGCCGGCGTTGAGGGCAAGGTAGTGGCAGTTATCGGCGACTCCACATTTCTACATTCGGGCATCACCGGCGTGATCGATGCCGTCTACAACAAATCGGGAGTGACCATCATCATACTGGATAACGGCACCACCGCCATGACCGGACATCAGGAACATCCCGGCACGGGAATTTCAGCCAAGGGCAAGAAGACAAAGATGGTTGAGCTGGAGAAGTTGGTCAAAGGCGTTGGTGTCGACGACGTCAAAGTGGTTGACGCCTTTGACATGAAAGCCATCAGGGCTGCAGTCAGAAGCTCGCTGGAAAGTCCCGAGCTTTCGGTCGTAATAGTCCGTGGAACCTGCTCGGTCAGGTTAAAGAAACGCACCGGCCACAGAACCGTCGATATAGAGAAATGTGATGACTGCCAGACGTGTCTGCGCCTTGGCTGCCCGGCCATACAAAAACTTGATGACAAGGTTTACATCGATGCCACGCTGTGCGCCGGAGATGCCTGCACCATCTGTGAGCAGCTCTGCCCTAAGAAGGCTATCGGGCCGGTGGCCGCTAGCGGAGGGTCGAAGTGAAAAAGCAGGATTTGCTGATGGTGGGTGTGGGCGGCCAGGGCATCGTTCTAGCCAGCGATATACTGAGTGAAGTGGCCATGGCCGCCGGTTACGACGTCAAAAAAACGGACACCTTAGGTATGGCGCAGCGGGGCGGCAGCGTGGTTAGCCACGTGCGCATAGCCGATAAGGTGTGGTCGCCTTTAATCAAAGAAGGCGAAGCTGATATACTGGTAGCGTTCGAGAAGCTGGAGGCCGCCAGATGGAGCTATTACCTTGGTCAGGGAAGTGCCGCTATTGTCAACAATCAGACAACGCCGCCGCTTTCGGTAAGCCTCGGCGCTAGCGAGTATCCGGCTGATAAGAAGATAGAGGATATCTTGAAGAGGTCAACCGACCATTTCTATTTTGTAGAGGGCACCCGCCAGGCCATTGAGCTGGGCGATATCAGGACGCTGAATATGATTATGCTGGGCTGCGTGTCTTCTCTTCTGCCCATTGATGTTAAAATATGGAAGGACTGTATTTCTCAGCGGCTGTCACCGAACATACTGAAAATGAACATGGTTGCCTTTGATAAAGGTAGGGAGGAGATGTCTCGTGCCGGTGTCAGATAACGTCAGCAAGCGCATGATGGAGGGGTCGTGGATACGGCGGATGTTCGAAGAGGGTACCGAGCTTAAAAAGCACCGCGGAGAAGAGAAAGTTTTCGACCTTTCTATTGGCAACCCGATCATGGAGCCACCGGATGAGTTAAAACAGGCGTTGAAAGATTTTTTAAAGAAACATGTGCCGGGGAGGCACAGGTATATGGAAAATGCCGGCTATGCCGACACCAGGGCTGCTGTGGCGGTTCAGCTGTCGCATGAAACCGGCATCAAGTTCGGCGGCAACGATATCGTCATGACCTGCGGCGCTGCCGGCGGCTTGAACGTAGTACTGAAAACAATATTGAATCCCGGAGACGAGGTCATTGTCTTCGCTCCTTACTTCATGGAGTTCGGAAACTACATAGATAATCACGGCGGGGTTATCAGGGTTTTGCCCACAAATGTCCAGTTTATACCCAGACTAGACACTCTTGAAGCTGCTATTTCGGCTAAAACCAAAGCTGTTCTGATAAATTCTCCTAATAACCCCACCGGCGCTGTTTACAGTCGGGACCTTATCATGGAGTTGGGCGATTTGATGCGGCGGAAAGAGGCGCAGCACAGGACGCAGATTTTCCTGATAAGCGACGAAGCTTACCGTAAAATTATATATGACGGCTTACCATACCCGCCCGTTTTCCATAGTTATCGTAACAGCGTAGTCGTTTCCTCTCATTCCAAAGACCTGGGGCTTGCCGGCGAGCGTATCGGCTATATTGCCTTACATCCGGATTGCGGTGACCATGACGAGTTGATGAACGGTTTTATTTTCTGCAACCGGATTCTTGGGTTTGTCAATGCGCCGGCATTGATGCAGCACATGGTAAAACACCTGCAGCACGTCACTATCTCGGTGGCTGATTATCAGAAGAAACGAGACTTTCTGTACACTAATCTCGTTGACATAGGCTACTCGGTGGTGAAGCCGCAGGGAGCTTTCTACATGTTTCCCAGGTCGCCGATTGAAAACGAAATGACTTTTATTGAAGAGCTGCGGCAGTGGAATGTGCTGGTGGTGCCCGGGCGGGGTTTCGGCATGCCTGGATATTTTCGAATCTCATACTGCGTTGATGATAAGACCTTGAAAGGTTCGATGGAAGGCTTTAAAAAAGCTGCCCAAAAATTCATCCTGCATAAGAAATCATGACCAGAAAAATTGAAAAACCAAGACCGCGGCCGCGCCCTTCTGCAGAGGCCGGCACTTCCGACAATGTGGCGGCATTGAAGGCAAAGTTTGGAAAAGAGCCAATAGCCAAATTCCTGGATATGAAGCTTTTAGAGCTGTCCGAAGGCTATGCTAAAGTTTCGGCAAAGCTTAAGCCTCAATATCTCAACTTCAACGACCTTATTTTCGGCGGCATTGTTATGGCGGTGGCTGACGAGGCCTTCGCCTATGGCACCAACTCCGTCATCACCCCCAACGTAGCCTCGCAGTTCAACATACACTTCATTGCCGGTGCCGACGTTAAAGATGAGCTTATTGCCGAATGTCAGGTCGTCAGAGCCGGTAAAAGGGTATGTATCTCCGAGATGGCGGTGACCACGCGGGACGGCAAGCTCATCGCCAGAGCCACCGGGACGACCATACCGCTTGTCTAGCTTCACATAAGGGATAATAAAGCTGTTGGCTAAGAGAAGCTGGCTTTTAATTGGCATTGGGTTCATCCTTTTACTTGGTATAGTCTTGGCTGTAACTTACTGTATTAGTTACCAGAATAGGAGCGTTGAGCAGAATGATACTCTAAACTTGACACCAGCTGAGTATAACGTTCTTGATACAGCAATACGCGAATATCTTTATGAAAAATGTCCCATTTTACGTGATACTGAGTTTAGTATTGGTTATAAGAGGGTGGCTACGATATGGCCGCGGGTCCTAATAATTGACGCGTATGCCAGCTTTAAAATACCGCCACTAGTAGTAAGGGCTGCTTTCTTTAACGGTCATGTGAAAATTATATCTGAAGAAGACTTTACTGAGGAAGATTTTATAAATTAGCAGCCTGTATAATAGCTGCTCCGCTAATCGATATAATCTGCGACGAGCACTGATAGAGAGATGCAGATATAAATGGTTGACAACCTTCTGCGATTACTGCTATCATTTACCAACTATGGTTGAAATGCATAACCTGACTCGCAGCTATAGTCGGTTCTTTTTTGGTTTTTGGTTTAGCACGCCTCAGCGCGGGTCGGGGAAGGCATTGATTTAGAAAAGCAGTAGTTCAAGAAGAGAGAAAGTAAGAGCCTCCCGCCCCGCGGGAGGCTCTTTTAATTTCCTCTCGTTTACACAAATATAAGGCGGGAGTTTAAGAGGGGCGCAGCCCCTCTTAGAAAATAACTCTTCCCCCTCCCTTGAGGGAGGGGGCTAGGGGTAGGAGAAAAACTATGATAGTTGAAATGAGAACCGGCGCTCCTCAAGTGGAGGTTGACGACGTCGTCCAGCGCGCCAAGGAACTGGGGCTGGGCGTACAGTTGAATCTGGGCACCAACAAGGTGGTCGTCGCCCTGCTCGGGCCCAATACCGGCCAGCTGCCTATAGACATCTTTGCTGTGCTCCCCGGCGTGGAGCGCGTTACCCGGATTATGAAGCCCTACAAGCTGGCGGCCAGGGAGTTTAAACCGGAGAACACCATCGTCTCCGTTAACGGGGTTAAGATCGGCGATAAACGTATCGTGGTTATGGCCGGCCCCTGTGCTGTCGAAGGCGAGAAACAGCTTATGGCAGCGGCTATGATGGTTAAGGAGGCGGGTGCCAGCATACTTCGCGGCGGCGCTTATAAGCCGCGTACCTCGCCGTTCACCTTCCAAGGCCTGGAGGAGGCCGGCCTGAAGATATTGCAGCAGACCAAGAAGCAGTTCGGCATGCCGGTAATCACCGAGGTTATAGCGCCGCACGATGTCGACCGTGTCTCGGAATATGCCGACATATTGCAGGTAGGAGCCAGGAACATGCAGAACTACGCGCTGTTGACTGAAATCGGCAGGAGCCGGTGCCCTGTCCTTTTGAAACGCGGTTTATCGGCTACGGTTACCGAGTGGCTTACCGCTGCCGACTATCTGCTGGCCGGTGGCAATGAGCAGGTTATCTTGTGCGAGCGGGGCATCAGGACATTCGAAGATACCACGCGTTTTTCTCTGGATATCGGCTCGGTACCGGTAATCAAAAAGTCCAGCCACCTGCCTTTGATAGTCGATCCCAGCCATGCTGCCGGACACTATTCACTGGTGCCGGCGCTGGCCAAGGCCGCCATAGCTGCCGGTGCCGACGGATTACTCATCGAAGCCCATCCCAACCCCAAAGAAGCCATGGTCGACGGACTCCAATCGCTTACCCCCTCAGACTTCACCAGGTTGATGACTGAGCTTAAGTCCATCGCTGAGGCCGTGGGGAGGTATATATAGCCGGATCTCGATGGAAGACTGAGTAGAGTCGTTGCTGTTCATTCTAAGAAGCTAGAACGTATTTGCTGCTCTCTTCACCACGGTATAAGCAACCGACATAGCACATCAAAAATAATATATGTCAGCAGGCCGATTGAACATAACACAGTTCCATCGATAGCTAGTTTCTGGCGCGTGTATTTAAGCCCCATTATACCCAGAACAAGACCAACTGCTGGAAATAACCAACCTATCTCTATCTCAAAAGGGAATTCTTGAGTGGGCATGAACCAAAATTCCATTAATGCTTTTTGGCCGAAAATCACACTGATTACATTTGCCAGTATGCTGACAACGCCTAATACCAGGGAAGTTATACCCTGCCATTTCGGCTCGGATATGGATTGATGATTATTGCTGCTGTTTTTCATTTTTAAAAGCTAAAACATTTATATAGGTCTTCTTATTCATTATTAAATAATAGATAATCTAAATAGGCTACCCAATAAATAGATAACTTTCAAAGCTCAATTCAATCATAAAAATAGCTGTTATCAAAGCTATTGAAGATAATACAGTTCCGGCGATAGCGAGTTTCTTTCTAACGGATTTCAGCCCTAATATACCCAGCGTAAGTCCAACTATAGAAAATAGCCAACCCCAATAAAGCGAGAAACATGCGATAAACATAATTATTACCTCTACCCAATGAGAAGGATAATAGTACTGAAGCTCTAAAAAATAATAATTTAAAAATGCGGCTGCAATTATAGTAATAACTCCCAACACCAGGGAGCTAATGGCCTCCGGTTTTGGATCAGCTGTTGATTTTTGCTGGCTTGGATTACTGCTCATAATATCCTTCATATAGGCTTATCGTGAGCGCTGTTAATAGGATTATATACCTTGTGTCAAGTTATTTCAGTCTGGTTAGCCGGCTACCAATTAGCCGCCATATCCGCCGGCTTGCTCATCGAAGCCCACCCCAACCCTAAAGAGGCCATGGTGGCCGGTCTCCAGCCACTTACCCCCTCCGACTTTACTCGTTTGATGACGGAACTCAAGTCCATCGCCGAGGCGGTAGGGAGGCAAATGTAGCCATAAACTATTTATTTGGTAAAGGCTAGCAGCTTGCCGGATTACTACTTCTTATATTTCGGGTTGTATTCGAAGGCTACCCTGACCCTTGCCCGATAGCTGATAATCTTGCCGTTTTCAACGTGCACGTACAGCTTCCGTACATCGGCAACGTGAATCTCGTGCAACGTCTTGGCCGCAGCCGCTACAGCGTTGGCAATAGCCTTTTCGAAGGACTCCTTGCTGGAACCGATTAGCGTGACAACCTTACCCACAGACTCTTCCATGACAACCTCCTTGCTTTACTTGATTCCCTTTACTTATTTTATACCCTTAGTCAAGTGGACAAACAGAAACCTTTGACAACACGCCACCACAAATATACAATGGCATTCTCTCAAATTTTCCGCAGGAGGTGTAATTATGCTGCCGGAAGAGATCGCCCCGTTCATCGGGAAGAGCATCGGTACTATAGCCTGCGAGGTGGAGAAGGGCTCCATAAAGCGCTTCGCCGATGCCGTAGAAGAGACCAATCCTCTCTACTGGGACGAGGACTATGCCATCAAGTCGAGATTCGGTTCCATCATCGCGCCGCCGGGCTTCTTCGGATGGCCGGTCAAGCTGCCTCGAGGCATGACCTTTCAGCGACCCACCGATATCAGCGACCCGCCTGATGCCACAGACGGAATGAGGGCAACGCTGGCCAAAGCCGGCTATGCTAATGTCCTCGATGGCGGCATCGAGTATGAGTTTTTCCTGCCCGTCCGTGCCGGCGATGTTTTAACAGCTAAGTCCATTATCAAGGAAGTCCGTGAGCGGGAGGGCAAAACGGGCAAGATGGCCTTCGTCATTATCGAGACGGCTTACACCAATAAGAAAAATGAGCTGGTGGCAGTGCAGCGCAGCACCGCCATTTACCGCTGACTTCGAGGAGGAATGAGATGGCTAAACAACTTTATTGGGAAAATGTTGAACAAGGCGGCGAGGTCACACCGTTAGCCAAGGTAGCCACCACCCGCATGCTGGTGAAGTGGGCCGGCGCCTCGGGCGACTTTAACCCGCTGCACTACGATGCTGCCTTTGCCGCGGCGGTAGGCGTGGGCAGTCCCATCGTCCACGGGGCCCTCAAGCGCCAGTGGCTGGTGCAGTTAGTGACCGACTGGATGGGCGAGCAGGGCACGCTTAAGAAATTTGCCTGCAGTTACCGTGCCATGGACTGGCCGCGAAAGATGGCCACGCCTCTGACGCCCGAGGACGGCCAGACCTGGCAGTGCAAGGGAAAGGTGACCAAGAAATATATTGACGGCAGCGAGCATCTGGTGGATTGCGATATCTGGATTGAGAACGGCAAGGGCGAGGTGACCACTCCAGGCACGGCTACCGTGGTGCTGCCAAGCAAGGGATAGAGGATAGAGAAGTGGATACTGCAAAACTGATCTTATGGGTAATGGGGGTAGTCATGATAGGTATCGGACTGCCCCTCTTTTATTTGGGCAGATATTTTCGGGCGCCGGAAGATGAAAAGAACCAGAAAGCCAGGGATGTGCAGGTCATTTCCATAATCTGGATGGCAGCAGGAGTGCTGATTTACGTGGCAGTTTTACTCTCGAGATTAATTGTTAAATATTAAGTCACATCATCGTGCGGATAAAATAAATAATGGAGGAGTATAAAAATGGGCGATAGACTTAAGGGCAAAGTAGCTGTGGTCACCGGCGCCGGCGGCGGCATCGGCCGGGGCGAAGCTCTGGCACTGGCATCGGAGGGCGCCAAGGTGGTAGTCAACGACCTCGGCGGCACGGTAGCCGGTAGCGGCTCCGGTACAGCCGCGGCGGATAAGGTTGTCGAGGAGATAAAACAAAAAGGTGGCGAGGCCGCACCTAACTACGACTCGGTGACCACGCTGGCCGGCGGTGAGAACATCATTAAGACCGCCGTGGACAAGTTCGGCAGGCTGGATATATTGGTCAACAACGCCGGCATTCTCCGCGACAAGATGGTATATAACATGACCGATGAGGACTGGGACCTGGTGATGAAAGTGCATCTTTACGGACATTTTTTCACCACCAAGTTCGCCTGTGCCATCTTCCGCGAGCAAAAAAGCGGACGCATCATAAATACCTCCTCACTGGCCGGACTGGGGATGACCTTCGGTCAAGCGAATTACGGCGCTGCCAAAGAGGGCATCGTCGGTTTTACCCGGCAGGTGTCCAGGGATATGGGCAGGTACGGCGTGACCTGCAACGCCATCCGTCCCAATGCCGGCACCAGGATGACCTTAAGCGATGAGCTAAAAGCCGCCTGGACAAAAGCGGGCAGGGGTCACCTTATAGAACTTCTGGAAAAGATGGATCCCAACGACATCGCGCCGCTGGTGGTCTGGCTGGCGTCTGACGCCTCGGCTAATGTGAACGGCCGCACCTTCTTCGTTCAGACCGGCACCATCGCCCTGTTTTCGGAGCCGGTTCAGGAAAAGGCCATACTTAAATTGGGCGGCTGGACGATTGACGAGCTGTTCGCTTATATGCCCAGCACGCTGGCAGCCGAGCTGGTAAATCCAGCACCGCCAAAGGCGGAATAATATAGGTTTCACCATCACCCGGTACCGAAGATGTTGAGCTCGGTATTAGTCAACCGGCCGTGTCTCCCAGGCAGCAAATAAGGGTAGTAGAACGCCAGAAATAGTAACTATGTTGACAGGCTGAATCTGTTATGTTATTATGTCGCCTCGTGAAGTTCAGAATGCAGACTCAGGCTCGCAGCTTTAATTTTTTCTTCTTTTTCTTTAGCCTGCCTGCCGGTGAGCCTGGGGGCAATTGAACTGAACCAG